>ODAI014619306.1_pt1 | contig 29238 bp, 24 predicted proteins | sample 1539321 | NCBI WGS metagenome assembly ODAI01 (sample SAMN02144231, study PRJEB22623) | gut metagenome | biome: sheep rumen | host: Ovis aries | place: New Zealand
CGAGGCAGACGACGAAGCCGCTGACGAGACCGAGGCAGATGAGGAATCCGTTGACGAAACAGAAGCAAACGATGAAGACGGTGACGAAACCGGAGTAAAAGAAGAAAATAAAGAAGAGGCGGGCGAAACCGAAGCAAAGAAGGAAGACGGAGAAAAAGCTCCGGAGGATGAACCCGACTATGAGGAAATGCCGATCTACGATCCTTTCGAGGGAGAGGAGCTTCCGGAAATCGACTTCCTTGAGGGCGCCGGCATAAGCACGGTACCTGAGACCGCCGAAACTGCGGAAAAAGCGGTACCGGAGGAAAAAGAAGAAATTCCGGTTGCCGACGAACCCGCGGAGGAAAAGATCAAAAAGACAGAAAAGCATGTTCCTTCCCAGAATACGATAATCAGGGACGCGATAGCAGACGAGGTCCTTAAGGCTCTGCAGGCACAGGAGGCAGGCGAGGCCGAAGGAGACGATGTGGACGCCACCGTCCTTAAAATGATACAGGAAGACGATAAGAGGAACGGACAGTAATGGGAAGACAGGTATGGAGGCCGGGCAATATGCTCTATCCCTTGCCGGTCGTGATGGTAAGCTGCGCACTTAAAGGCGAAAGGCCGAACATAATCACGGTGGCGTGGACCGGAACCATATGTTCGGATCCCCCGATGGTGAGCATATCGGTGAGAAAATCCAGATATTCCCATCACATAATAAAACTAAGCGGTGAGTTTGTCATAAACCTCACCAACGAAAAACTTGCAAGGGCCGCAGATTACTGCGGAGTTAAAAGCGGAAAGGATACGGATAAGTTTAAGGAATGCGCTCTTACGGAGCTGAAATCCGAAAAAGTATCCCCACCCGGAATCAAAGAGTCCCCTGTCTGCATAGAATGCAGAGTGAAAGAAATAAGGGAACTCGGCAGCCATGATATGTTCATTGCCGAGGTCGTTTCGGTCTCGGTCGATGATGAATATATGAACAAAAACGGAAAATTTGAACTGGCAGATGCGAAACCGGTGGTTTATTCGCACGGAGAGTACTATATGCTTGGGAAAAGGCTCGGCAGCTTCGGATTTTCGGTAAAAAAGAGGAAAAAGCATGAATCAATACATAATTAAAGGCGGTAAATCGCTTGCGGGAGAAGTTACTATTGGTGGGGCAAAAAACGCAGCATTGGGTATACTTGCGGGGGCGATAATGACCGATGAGGAGGTTACGATAGAGAACCTTCCCGACGTCAGCGACATAAACGCGTTGCTTGAAGCCATTAAAGCAATAGGCGCAAAGGTCGACCGTGTCGATGCACACACCGTTAAGATCTGCGGTGCGAGCATACATTCAACTGTTGTTGATTATGACTACATACAGAAAATCAGAGCATCCTACTATCTGCTCGGAGCCCTGCTCGGAAAGTACGGCAAGGCAAGCGTTGCCATGCCCGGCGGCTGCAAGATAGGTTCAAGACCCATCGACCAGCATATCAAGGGCTTTAAGGCACTCGGCGCAAGGGTAGTGACCGAGAACAGCATGATAAACGCCAGCGTAAACAACCTTCGCGGAAGCCACATCTTCCTTGATATGGTCAGCGTCGGAGCAACGATAAACATCATGCTTGCCGCAGCAATGGCTCAGGGTCAGACCATAATCGAAAACGTGGCAAAGGAGCCCCATATAGTTGACGTTGCAAACTTCCTTAATTCAATGGGAGCCAACATCAAGGGAGCAGGTACCGATGTGATAAGGATACGAGGCGTTGAGAAGCTTCACGGCAGCACCTATTCGTGCATACCCGACCAGATCGAGGCAGGTACCTTCATGTGCCTTGCCACCGCCACCAAGGGTGACATAACGCTTAAAAATGTCATCCCCAAGCATCTTGAGGCAATAAGCGCAAAGCTTGCCGAAATAGGTGCCGATATAATAGAAAATGACGATTCGGTAAGGGTTGTGTGCAAGGACAGACCGAGCCCGGCGATCGTAAAGACCAGGGTTTATCCCGGTTTTCCTACCGATATGCAGCCTCAGATAACAGTTGTGCTTGCGACGGCCGACGGGGTTTCGACCATAAACGAAAACATATGGGAGGACCGTTTCAAATATGTTGCGGAGCTCAGAAAGATGGGCGCCGTGATAACGGTCGAGGGAAGCACAGCCTTTGTTGAGGGCCAGTCCCAGCTTCAGCCTGCGGTGATGGAAGCGCCCGATCTTCGCGCCGGAGCGGCACTTACGATAGCTGCTTTGCAGGCTGACGGAGTATCGATACTTACCGATATTGAATATATTGAACGAGGCTATGAAAAGTTCGACGAAAAGCTGAGAAGCCTCGGAGCCGAGATAATGAAGGTTGATTCGGAAGACTATAAGGCTGTACAGAAGTTCAAACTTGAAATCGTTTAAAAAGAGATATTTAAAAGGAGTAAAAGATGGAAAGAAGGTTATTCACTTCCGAATCCGTAACAGAAGGGCATCCCGATAAGATCTGCGACCAGATCAGCGATGCGATACTTGACGAGCTGATGAGGCAGGATCCGCAAAGCCGCGTGGCATGCGAAACCGCGATCACCACGGGTCTGGTGCTGGTAATGGGTGAGGTGACCACCCAGGGCTATGTCGACATACAGAAAATCGTAAGAAATACAATAAGGGAAATAGGCTATGACAGAGCAAAGTACGGTTTTGACGCAGATACCTGCGGAGTGATCGTCGCTCTCGATGAGCAGAGTGCAGATATCGCAATGGGTGTTGACAATGCGATAGAGACAAGGTCCGAAGAGGATGTTATCGCCGAGACGGGAGCCGGAGACCAGGGCATGATGTTCGGCTATGCGACCAATGAGACAGAGGAATACATGCCTTACCCGATCTCGCTGGCACATAAGCTTACAAGAAAGCTCGCAGAGGTAAGAAAGGATAAAATCCTTCCGTATCTCCGCCCGGACGGAAAAAGCCAGGTTACGGTTGAATATGATGAGAACGGAAAGCCGGTCGGCGTAACGGCAGTCGTTGTTTCGACCCAGCACGATCCCGACGTGACACAGGAGCAGATCCATGCGGACATACTTGAAAAGGTAATCGCACCGGTGATTCCGGATGAGCTTATCAGCACCGAAACCAAGGTGTTCATCAATCCGACAGGACGCTTTGTGATCGGCGGCCCTAACGGAGACTCGGGCCTCACCGGAAGAAAGATAATAGTTGATACCTACGGCGGCTATGCAAGGCACGGCGGCGGTGCTTTCTCCGGAAAGGACTGCACTAAGGTTGACCGTTCCGCTGCATATGCGGCAAGATATGTGGCAAAGAATATAGTGGCGGCAGGACTTGCCGATAAATGCGAAATACAGCTTTCGTATGCGATCGGAGTGGCAGAGCCCACTTCCGTTATGATCGATACCTTCGGCACCGGAAAGGTGTCGGATACCGAGCTCGTAAAGGCTGTAAGAAAGGTATTCGACCTTCGCCCGGCAGGCATAATAAAGATGCTCGACCTTCGCCGCCCCATCTATAAACAGACAGCAGCTTACGGACATTTCGGAAGAACGGACCTTGATCTTCCGTGGGAAAGAACCGACAGGACCGAAGAGATCAAAGCTGCGCTTGCATAAAAAATATGACAATTAAACTGCAGCGCCAAAATCCTGGCGATGCAGTTTGTGTTGTGTGGAGGATATATGATTTCGGAAAAGAGAGCTAAAAAATACGGCTTCTGGAAGTATTTCGAAGAAATTGCCGCAATCCCTCACGGATCGGGCAATACAAAGAAAATAAGCAATTATCTCGTTGATTTTGCAAAGGAAAACGGGCTTAAATATGTTCAGGAAAAGTGCGGGAACGTGATCATTTACCTGCCCGCGAGCGAAGGCCGCGAAAAAGAGGAGACTCTGATCCTGCAGGGCCATATGGATATGGTTGCCGTTAAGGAAAAAGGCACAGAAAAGGACCTTGAGCTTGACGGACTCGATCTTTTCATGGAAAAGGGCTATGTCGGCGCCAGAGGAACGAGCCTCGGCGGCGACGATGGTATCGCACTTGCCTATGCGCTCTCGATAATGGCTGACAATAAATTGTCGCACCCTGCGATAGAAGCGGTCTTCACGGTAAACGAGGAGGTCGGAATGGACGGCGCACATGCGCTTGACGCCGGCAGGCTTTCGGGAAAGACGATGATAAACCTCGACAATGAAACCGAAGGAGAGCTTATCGTCGGCTGCGCGGGAGGCGCGGGAATCGAGTGCGTTATCCCCGTGGAATGGAAGTCAAGAACCGCGAATGCCTACGAAATAACGGTTTCGGGCCTTAAGGGCGGTCATTCGGGCACCGAGATCAATGACGGCAGGGTAAGCGCCGTGACGATAATCGCACGCTTCTTTGCCCAGCTTAAACTCGTAAGAACAAGAATAATCGATATACAGACAGGCGAAAAGGATAATGCGATAGCAAAGTCCGGAACCATAAAATTCATATGCTCGGCACCGAAATCCGATGTTATCGAAACGGTCAATTTCTATGCCGACGTCCTTAAAGAAGAGCTTGCATCGAGAGAGCCGGGCCTTAAGTTTGATTTTAAGGTTCTCGGCGAAGGGATCGAGGTTACCGCGCTTCATAAAGCCGACTCCGAAAGGATAATGGATGTGCTGCTTGCTCTTCCCCAGGGAGTGAGGGAAATGAGTGCAGATATCCCGGGACTTGTCGAAACCTCGGATAATATCGGCATCGTAAGCCTTAAAGAGGACGGGCTTCACATAAGCGCACTGGTAAGAAGCTCCTACGAATCCGCAAAGCAGGCCTTGTGCGACAAGATAATCGCCGTTGCATCGCTCGGAGGCGGAAGCAGCACACAGGGCAGGGAATATCCCGGCTGGCAGTTTTCAAAGGAATCCCCCCTGCTTTCGCATGTGGTTAAGAACTACAGGGAATTCTACGGAAGCGAGCCTGTCGTAAAAACCATACATGCGGGACTTGAATGCGGCATTTTTGCTGACAAGATCAAGAAGCTGGACTGCATATCGATGGGACCCGAAGTAAAGGATATCCATACCGTTAACGAGAGGCTTTCGGTGGCGTCTGCGGAAAAAACCTATGATTTACTGCTTAAGCTTCTTGAAAACGAGATCGTAAAAGAAAACAAGGAATGACAGTATGTGGTTAGAGGAAAGTGTTTTTTATCAGATTTATCCGATGGGCTTTTGCAATGCAAGCTTCGAAAACGACGGCATATGCAGAAGAAACATAAAAGAGTTTGCGGGCTGGAGCACGCATCTTAAAAAGCTCGGCGTCAATGCGGTATATTTCTCGCCGGTGTTCGAATCGGACACCCATGGCTACAATACGAGGGATTACAAGCTGATCGACAGAAGGCTCGGCACCAATAAGGACTTCAAAGAGCTTGTAAAAAAGCTTCATGAAAAAGACATCAGAGTGGTGCTTGACGGAGTTTTCAATCATGTCGGAAGAGGCTTTCCGGCCTTCCGGGATGTGGTTGAAAAAAGATGGGACAGCCGTTACAAGGACTGGTTCAACATAAGCTTCGACGGAAACTCAAACTATAATGACGGCCTCTGGTACGAAGGCTGGGAAGGCAATTATGACCTGGTGAAACTGAACCTTAAGAATGAGGAGGTCGTATCGCACATATTCGATGCGATACATTACTGGGTTGACGAATTTGATATCGACGGTTTAAGGCTTGACGTGGCATACTGTCTTGACAGGAACTTCCTTCACCGTTTAAGGGAGCTTGCGAATACCATAAAGCCCGGGTTCGTCCTCATCGGCGAGCTTCTGCATGGCGATTACAACCAGTTCGTAAACGACGGAATGCTCCATTCCTGCACCAATTACGAATGCTACAAGGGCCTGTATTCAAGCTTCAATTCCTATAATATGTTTGAAATCGTCCACTCTCTTAAAAGGCAGTTCGGACCGGAGCAGTGGACGCTTTATAAGGGCAAGCACTTACTTTCGTTTGTTGATAACCATGACGTGACAAGGGTTGCGAGCATACTTGAAAATCCCGCACATCTCCCCCTGATCTACGGCCTGCTTTTCGCAATGCCCGGCATTCCCTGCATTTATTACGGCAGCGAATGGGGCACCAAAGCCCATAAATCACAGGGAGACCCTGCTCTTCGTCCCTGCTTTGAAAAGCCGGAGTGGAATTCTCTGACCGATGAGATCGCAAAGTTCGCAAAGGCGCACAGGGAAAGCAGAGCGCTTATCTACGGCGATTTCGGGGCGCCTGTGCTTACAAACAGGCAGTGTGTGCTTGTAAGAAGGGCTGACGGCGAGAGAGTGTTTGCGGCTGTAAATATGGACGAAAACGGCTATGATGCATATTTTGATACCGGATGTGCAAAGGGGACCGATCTTTTCACCGGAAAAGAGGTAGGTCTTGAGGGAGGAAAGCTGCATCTTCCCCCTTATTCGGTAACATACATTAAAGCGGAGGCATAAAGTGAGATTTATCCACTGTTCGGATCTTCATCTCGGGGCAGCTCCTGAACTCGGAAGGCCCTGGGCGGAAGCGAGGAAAAATGAGATCTGGGAAACAGCCGGAAGGATCATTTCCGACTGGAACAGGGATAATATCGACCTTTTGATGATAGCGGGAGACGTATTCAACAGACAGCCGTCATTTAAGGACCTTAACAGGCTGAACGATATGTTTAAGAGCCTGAAAAAAACCAAGGTCGTGATGATGGCCGGCATAAACGATTACATGAGCCCGAGATCAAATTACACGGGCTTTAAATGGAACGACAACGTTGTCATGCTTACAGATACGGAGCTTGGCGAAAAATATATATACGGGACCGACACTACGATATACGGGCTCTCGGTATATGACAGGGAGAGCAACACGCCGCTGTACCGTGAAGCCTGCCCGAAGCAGTCATCGGGATTCCATATCCTTCTTGCCCACGGCGGCGAAGACAGCGGTATACCGATAGACTACAAAAGGCTTGAGGAAGCGGGCTTTAACTATGTGGCGCTTGGTCACAGCCATGCATATAAAAAGATAAGCGACAGGATTTTCTACTCCGGGTCCCCCGAACCTCTTGACAGGACGGAGACCGGCGAGCATGGGTACATACACGGCGAAATCCTTATGGCCGACGGCGAATACAGACTGAAGACCGAGTTCGTGCCGATAGCAAAACGGAAGTACATAGACCTTCATTTAAGGCTTACGCCCGATGACAGCATAAGAACTCTTGTGCAGAAGCTTACGAAAAGAATACTTTCGGAAGGCGCCGGAAACCTTTACAGAGTATATCTCGAGGGTGTAAGACGCAGCGAGGAAAGACCGGACGCAGGTCTGATAGCCGAAAACGGCATGATCACTGAGGTGATCGACAACACCATACTCGGCTATGATTTTGAAGAGCTTGAAAAGCAGAACGAAAACAATATCATCGGATTGTTCATGAAAAGCATCAGGGAAGCCGATGCTGATGAATATATCAAGGAAAGAGCACTTTATTACGGAGTCGAGGCGCTTTTATTTGCGTCTTACGAATATACAAACCAATAAAACCTTAGAGGCGGAGGCAGCGTAAGCTATATGAATATTCGTGAAATCAGAATCTTTTCATTCGGAAAGGTATCCAGAATCAAGATGGAGCTGGTTGACAACGTAAATGTCATCAACGGCACCAATGAGACCGGAAGGTCCACGATCGCAGCTTTTATTTATTCGATGTTCATCGGACTTGAAAAGCCGAAGGTAAGTCTCGGCGACGACATCTATACCGCATATTATCCGACAAGGCTTGCGGAGGATTACGGCGGTTCCATAGTGTTTGAGCATGAGGAAAAGCTTTACAGGCTTACCAGGAATTTCCATGAAAAGAACAAGAAGGTGGAGCTTTTCTGCATAAGCGACGATTACATGATACCCGATGCGGACAAGACCTTCAAGGATTTCCTTGTCGGAGCATCAAAGAATGAAAACATAAGCGTGCTCATACAGGAAAACCTGATGAAGGTTTACGGAAGAAGCAACACCGCGTCCAGAAGCCTTTCGGAAAGCACCGGCGCCGAGAGAACCGATATCAATGTCAGCGCTGCCATCGGCATGCTTGAAACAAAGAAGAGAAGCATCGCAAAGGGCGGTGTTGACGAGAAGCTTAACAATCTCGAAAAGGTCATAAGCGAGGAAAAGGAGACCGAGAGGGGTCTTGACAGGCTTGCAAGAAAAATAAAGGAAGAACAGGAAAAGCTTGCCGCAGTCGAGGCTAAATGCGCAGAGGCAGACAAGCCTACCGAGTTTGAAAGAAACGAAAAGGATTTCCTCGAGGCCAAGGACAGCTTTGCAACCTTTAAGCAGGCTACGCTTGAGATGGAAAAGCTTTCGGGCGAGCTCGAGGCAACGATAAAACGCAGGGAGGAGCTCGACAAAAACGCTGAAGAGCTTGAAAGCTGCAAAAAGAAGCTTGAGGAAATACAGAAGTTTAAGAAATCAAATATTGAAGAAAGCGAAAGCTTAAGGCAGGACATTACGAGCATGAACCGCCGCCTTTTAAACCAGGGAAAGAATTCTGCCAGGAAGCAGTATATTTTCCTTATCGCAGCGGTTGTGCTATTGGCTGCGGGCATCGCGGTAATCGCGGCAAAGGCTCCGACGGTTCTTGCCATCCTGTGCTTTGCGGGCGCTGCCTTAACGGCAGCGATCTTCGGCATCAATTTTGCGCATACAAAGAAAGCGGCATCCGGCATTGAAAAGAAGATAGACAGCCGCAAGGAAAGATACCGTGAGCTTGAGGCCACAAGGGAAAGCTTCCTTAAGGAAAACGATAACGAAGAAAAGCTAAAGGAACAGTTTGACAGGCTTACAAAGGAAAGCAGCGAAAGAGAAGAAATAGCAAGAAAAGAAGAAGAGCTCAGCAGGAAGCTTGCCGGCTACGAGAAGGAGCTTGACAGTAAGAAGAATGATATACTGGCTGCCTTCAACCGCTTCGGTAAGCTTGAGAATCTCAGGGAGGACGAGTTAAAGCTTCTCGAGGAAAGCCTTGCGGATGAAAAGGCAAAAGCCAACGAAAAGAGAATGGCCTTAAGAGAGGAAAAGGCAAAGCTTGAAAATGAACTCAGAAAGCTGAACATGCAGCTTGAAGAGGGCGAAAAGAATACCGACAGGCTCAGCATGCATAAGGATGAAAAGCGCGAGCTTGAGGACAGGCAGAACCGTAACAAGGATGAGATCGCTGCGGTTGAGCTTGCCGAAAAGACCATCGAGAAGGTCGACAAGGAAATGAAGGAAAAAGAACCGGAGGAAAGCAAGGAAAAAGAGGCCGGGCCTGCGGTTGATACGGATGACATGGAAGGAAACGAGCTTGCCCAGGCACTTGGCCTTAACAAGGAGAAGCTCAACCAGTACATCCTTGACGTAAAGAAGAAGAGGGGCGACATTTCGCAGATGAAGCTTTCGCTCCGCCTCGCTTCAAGCGATATGGTGCTTGCATTCTTTGACATGCCGCTGGTGTTCTACGATATGTATGAACACTTTGAGGACGACAGAATGTCGAGGGTGCTTCGTGAAATCTGCGAAAGAGACATGCAGAAGATAATCATCTGCGGAAGAAGCAAAATCGAGAAGTTACTTGACGAAATGGATATTAAATATAAGCTGATAAGACTATGAAAAAACTGGTAACAAGAATTTTAATCGTGGTTTTGACAACGGTGCTTTTCGCGCTTTTCGGCGTTTTTACGGTGCTGCTGATCGTTAACTACGGACCGAGCAAAAGGGCCCACAAGCTTTTTGTCAATTCGGTACGCGAAACAAGCGCCATAGGCTTTCTGGCCGAATGGTTTACAACCGATGCGGAGCTTGAAAGAATACTTGCCGAGAACAAGATCGAGGAGATCGATGACGTGACCGATACCTCGATGGTTGTGATCAAGGGCAGGGACGAAGACAAGAAGCCCGAAAACAATGTCACGCCTCCGGTAGATCCGCATTCATCGGAAATTGAAACGACTCCGGGAACGAGCGTTACGCCTGCGGAAGATCAGCCCACTCCCGATGTACAGCCGGAAGATGACAAAGAGCCCGGCGTGACCGAGGACAACCTGATAAGCGACAAGGACGGAATCAAAATCTGCAAAGTAAAGGGACCTACCTTCACCGGAAGGATGATGATAATCGAGGACCCTTCCAGAGTCAAGGTCGGTGTCTGCAAGCAGTTCGGCAACAGATCCGGCCGCGGCGAGCAGGTAAAAACCATAATGGACAACTATAACGGCATTGCGGCAACAAACGCGGGCGGCTTTGAGGACGTGAACGGACGGGGTTCGGGTTCAATGCCCATTGGTTATGTTTTTTCGGAAGGAAAGCTTCTGTATAACCCTAAAGGGTCCGGCCTGCTTATAGGCTTTGACGAAAATGATATACTGATAGTAGGTAACATGACTGCCGAACAGGCACTTGAGAAGAAGATCAGGGATGCCATTACCTTCGGTCCCGCGCTTATCGTAAACGGGGTTTCGGCCCAGATAAGCGGTGTCGGCAGCGGACTTAACCCGAGAACAGCCATAGGCCAGAGAGGCGACGGAGCGGTGCTCCTGCTTTCGATAGACGGAAGGCAGGCAAACTCTCTGGGCGCAACCTATGCGGACATGATAAAGATATATGAGGAATTCGGCGCGGTAAATGCCGCAAATCTTGACGGAGGCAGCTCGGCTATCATGTACTATGAGGGCGAGGTCATTTCAAATCCCTCGAACATGATCAACAACAGAAACATGCCTACGGCAATAATCGTAACGAGGTAATACATTGGATAATGACAGAAGAAGACCGGGAGACAGACCAGGCTTAAGACCGGGAGAGAGACCCGTATCAAGGCCCGGAGAGAGACCCGCATCAAGGCCCGGAGAAAGGCCTGTACCCAGATCGGGGGAGAGGCCTGCTTCAAGACCAGGACAAAGATCCGGGGCAAGACCCGGAACAAGACAAAGGCCCAGGCTGGTAGTCAGGAAAAAGAAAGAAGACATACGCTTCAAGCTTGGCTTCCTTATATATATCCTGCTGTTGCTGTTCGCAATACTTGTTGTGGATATCGTGGTCTGGGGAAAACTCTCGGCTTATGAAAAAAGCGAAAACAAAAAGAGCGCTACAAAAGTTGTCGACAGTTCGGGGAAGGTTGTTAAGATAGTGACCGAAAAGCCCGCTCCCACAAAGGAACCGAGCCCGACCCTGTCTCCGACACCGACCCCGGTGCCGACGGAGGAAATTATACTGAGGGCTCCCGAAAACAGCAAGGTTTTTGCGGACGATGTGCTGCTTACGGCAGTTTCATCCAAAGAATACAGCGACGGCCGCTTTGACACGCTCATGCCTTTCATTGAAAATTATTCGGAATATGCCGTGATAAAAAATATCGTGGAGTTCCCGAAGATGAACGAATCGGTATTTGCCGTACCTGTCGGAGCAAAATTAAGCATCACTGACAGTAACGGAAATGCGATTACACCCGAAGAAAAGACGGAAGACGGTAAAAAGGTATACAGCGTATCGCTTGTAAGCAATGATGCCAACAAGGAAGCGGTCACAACAAGAGCCTTTGAATTCCTTGTGCACTATTCGCTGTTCTGTGCCGGAGATGAAACCACAAGCCCGCTTATACAGTATTTCCCCAAGGGAAGCGAATATCTTAAGCTGATAAAGAAGACCGATAACGGCTGGTATAACAGGCACAGAGGTCTTCCCACATATAAAAACAAGACCGTAAACGAATTTTTCGGTTACGGGGATTCACTGTGCTATATGGATCTTTCAATGGTTCAGACCATACTTGCAAGCGCAAACGGAAAATACCTTGATTATAATATAAACATGGGCATATGGATGTGCAAGATGGACGGTACATGGATGGTTGCAGGCATGGTATACAAGGAAATGTGATAATCGTTTTGTTGAAGAGAGAGTAATAACCGAATGTTTGAAAAGTTTAAAAAATACAGGTTCTTGTTCGAAGAACTCGTTAAGAGGGACTTCAAGAAGAAATATAAAAGAACGGTTCTGGGAATGCTGTGGAGTCTGATATCACCGTTATTGCAGCTGATGGTGCTGGTTCTCGTTTTCCAGAAGTTTTTCGGGAGAACTACCGAGAATTACATGATATATGTCTTCTCCGGCCTGGTCGTGTTTACTTATTTCAGCGATGCGACCCAGGGAGGCATGAGATCGCTGCTTGCCAATGCCGGAATTTTCAGTAAGGTTGACGTGCCGAAATATATGTTCCTTCTGTCCAGAAATATTCAGGCATTGCTTAATTTCGGACTGTCGCTGATCATATATTTCATTCTTGTGGGAGCATCTGGAATACATTTTCATTTTTCTTTTCTGCTTCTTCTTTTTCCCGCAGTCTGTCTTACGGTATTCAACATCGGAGTGGGAATGATTTTGTCCGCACTCTACATGTTTTTCCGTGATATAGAATATCTTTACGGCGTTTTTGTGATGCTGCTGAATTATATGTCTGCAATTTTCTATACTCTGGATCCTTTTTCGGATTCGACCAAGATGAAGTTCTATATAAATCCGGTCTATGCATATATCAATTATTTCAGAAAAATAGTGATAAAGAACGAAATTCCGAGTTTAAGACTGCATGCACTCTGTGCGGGGTATGCACTGGTCATGCTGGCCGTAGGCAGTTTCATTTATAAGAAATACAATTATAAATTCCTGTATTATGTCTGATAAGGCAGAACACGGCAGCAAAGGATGAGAGAGATGATTTTAAATGTTAAGGACGTATCGATAAGATATATAACCGGCGACTTTAAGGATATAGGCATCAAGGAATATGTGATGCGGAAGCTTAAGCGCCAGTACAGAGTAAATGAATTCTGGGCGGTTGACGGAGTAAGCTTTTGCCTGGAAAGAGGAGACATGCTCGGTATCATAGGAACCAACGGTGCCGGTAAATCCACGCTTTTAAAGGCGGTTTCGGGCATTATGGTTCCCACCAAGGGCGTTGTTGAACGCGAAGGCACGATAGCAGCTCTTTTAGAGCTGGCATCCGGCTTTGACGGCGATCTGACCGTAAAGGAAAACGCATATCTTCGAGGCGCAATGCTCGGATATACGCGCAGGTTCATGGATGAAACCTATGATGAGATCATTGAGTTTTCGGAACTGAAGGAATTTGAAGACAGGCCCTTTAAGCAGCTGTCATCCGGAATGAAATCGAGACTTGCTTTTTCGATAGCTTCGCTGGTTAATCCGGACATACTGATACTTGATGAAGTTCTTTCCGTCGGTGACGGAGCCTTCAGAAAGAAGAGCGAAGCAAAGATGAAGGAAATAATCGAAGGCGGCGCAACAACCATCCTGGTTTCCCACTCGATCGAACAGGTGAGGAAGATGTGCAACAAGGTGTTGTGGCTTCATAAGGGAAAACAGGTTGCATTCGGAGAACCTGAGCTTTTGTGCGATGCATATGAGACCTTCCTTGAGAACGGAGGGAAGAAGGTGCCGGAGAAGCTGGAGTACAGGAATAAAGAAAAACAATGAAAAAAATCGATCCCGAAAAATCCATAGTGCTTGTAACGCATGAGATATCCCCGACGGGTGCTCCGATTCTTTTAAGCAAGATAGCAAAAAGCATTAAAAGCCGCGGATATTACGTCGTGGTACTTTCTTTAAGGTCAAAGCCGGTAACCGAGGCCTACAGGGAATGCTCGGACGAGATATACATTGTCGACAAGATAGACAATTACTCAGGCAAGGTCATGCGTTATACCGGTCACGATCCGTCACCGAGACAAAACAGAGCCCTTGAAGTCATGGCAGCACGCCTTGAAAAGAGAGGCTTTAAGTATATCCTTGTGAACAGCATAGCCAGCGGAATGTGCGTTCCCGTATTTAAAAAGCACGGTTTCAGAATGGTCTGCCTTGTACATGAGATGAAGGGAGCATGCACTTTCTTTCATGCGGACAGGCTGATAAAGGACATGGCAAGGCTTTCGGATGTGATAGTGTTCCCGGCTGAGCCTGCAAAACGTGATTTTGAATCGTTTTGCGGAAGCATCAAGGCAAGAACGGAGATCTGTCCGCAGGGCTTTTATTGCAGTTATCCGGAGAAGAATGACAGCGAAAAAGCAAGGAGAAGTCTTTGCAAAAAGCTGAAGCTTCCGGAAGACACAATGTTTATGGCGGGCGTCGGTATTATACATTTCCTTAAAGGAACCGATATTTTTCCTTTGCTCGCAAAAGCTACAGAAGACATCAAAAACCTGCACTTTATCTGGCTGGGATCGGCAGTGAATGAGGAATATAATGCATATATGACGGCAATGGCCGAAAGACTGGGTGTTTCGAAACGTATACATTTTACAGGTTTTATAAAAAATGAAGCGGCATATAAGAAAACACTCAGTGCGTGCATGGCTTTTCTGCTTACATCAAGAGAGGATACTTATCCTTCTGTGCTGATTGAAGCTGCGGCCTGCAGGGTGCCGATAGTATCCTTTGCCGGAAGCGGAGGAGCAGAAAGCTTTTTGGGTGATGAAAGAGGTTGTCTTGTTCCTTACATGGATATTGAGGCTTTCTCGGCCGAGGTGAGAAAAATTGCACTCGGCAGGGAAGATACCGAAAAAAAGGTTGAGAAAGCCTTTAAATATGTAAATGAGGAATTTGATTTTGAAAAGTACACAGATAAGCTGCTTGCTTATCTGTTCGAAGAATGAAAAGGAGAATAAATGGTTAATTCCGGTTTTATTGATTTAAAAAGACATTCGGACAGTTACGGTAATCTGGTTGCCATAGAAGAGTGTAAAGATATACCCTTTGACATAAAAAGAGTATACTATATTTATCAGGTGGACGAGGGTGTAAGACGAGGCTTTCATTCACACAGAAATCTTCATCAGGTGCTTATCTGTGTGCATGGTTCGGTAAAGATCCTTGTTAAAAATCCCCATGAAGAGGAAATTGTAACGCTTGACGATCCTTCCAAAGGACTCTATATCGGTCCCATGCTTTGGAGGGAAATGTATGATTTTGAGGATGGAGCTGTGCTTTTGGTACTGGCATCCGAATACTATGATATCAGCGATTACATCCGTGAATATCCGGTATATGAAAAAGAAGCGGCAGACTATGTTTTCGACAATTCGGAAAATCTTCTGCTGAGCAAAGGAAAGGAAGTAGAGTAAAATGAAGATTCCGTTTTCAACCTTCGGCCCCATGCATGAAATGATGCGCGACGAAATGCTGGAAGCTTTTACAAGAGTATATGATAAGGGCTGGTTCATTCAGGGCAGTGAATGTGATGCCTTCGAAAAGGAATTTGCCGACTACAATAACCGGAAGTACTGTGTCGGATGCGCAACGGGTCTTGATGCGATTTATCTTGCTTTAAAGGCTATGGGAATAAAGGCGGGAGATGAGGTAATATGCCCGTCAAATACATTTATAGCAACCGTGCTTGCCGTAAGCTATACAGGCGCAAAGCCTGTACTTGTCGAGCCTGACGAGCTTACCTATAATATGTGCGGCAAGGGCCTTGAGGATGCGCTTAGCGAAAAAACCAAGGCTGTGATTGCAGTTCATCTTTACGGTCAGACCGCTGAAATGGATGAGATCTGTGCATTTGCGAAAAAGCACGGACTAAGACTCGTGGAAGACTGCGCTCAGGCACACGGTGCAACTTACAAAGGCAAAAAAGCAGGCTCCTTCGGAGATGCGGCAGCCTTCAGCTTTTACCCCGGAAAGAACCTTGGCGCATTAGGTGACGGCGGAGCTGTGGTCACGGATGATGAGGAACTTGCAAAGAAAATCAGGGCCCTCGGAAATTACGGCTCGGTTGCCAAATACGATCACAGGTATCAGGGAACAAACTCAAGACTCGACGAAATGCAGGCTGCTTTCCTTCGGGTGAAGCTAAGAAGCCTTGATGAGATGAATGCTTTCAGAAACAAGGTTGCCATGCGTTTCTTAAAAGAAATAAAAAATGATAAGATAAAGCTTCCGAAGGTAGGGGACAACCGTACTCATGTATGGCATATTTTTGCTGTAATGGTCGACGACAAGGCGGATTTTAAAAAGTATCTGGATGAGAACGGAATAGGTCATAACGAGCATTATCCCATACCTATCCACAGGCAGGGGGCATATCTTGACGAAAAACTCGGCAGCTTTCCGTTTGCCGAATATATATCTGCCTCCGAAATCAGCCTTCCGATGTACTACGGGATGAGCGATGAGGAAATTGAATATATCATTGATGTGCTGAACAGATATTAGGAGCATCTGTATGTTGACACACAAAAAAAAGCAGCCGTTGATTTCGGTGGTAATATTGTCATATAAGCAGGAGCAATATCTTAAAGGTGCAATAGATTCGGTTCTGAATCAGGATTATCCGGACATAGAAATGATAATTGCCGACGACTCCACCCCGAATTTTAAGAGCGAGGTATGGAGCAGATATATCAACGATAACAAAAGAAGCAATATAGTTAATTCTTTTGTTATAAAGAATGAAGAAAACCGGGGTACGGTCAAAAACATCAATTCCGCAATCAGCCGATGCCGCGGTGAGTATGTGATGTTTTTTGCGGGAGATGACGAACTGGCCGGAAAGAAGGTCCTTTCCGTTCTGGCTGAAAAGATGGCTTTACTGCAAGGAAAAGATATTTGCGTAAGCGGTCTGGCAATTAAAATGGACCATGGGCTTGTTAGGAATGACGGTTTCTTTCAGAACGGTATCATTCGATCCAGGCTGGCTATAGGCGCAAAAAAAGCTCACAGAATGCTTCTGTACGAATGCTGTTACAGTATGGGAGCGACAATGTTTATAAAAAAAGAGCTGGAAAGAATCAACGGATTCGATGAGTCTTACAAGGTAATAGAAGACTGGAGCTTCTTTTTGTCATACAGCAGAAGCGGAGGCAGAGTGTTTTTTGCTGATTACCCTGTTTTAAAACACAGGGATGGCGGTATCAGCGAAAAGAAAAAGTTACCGCTTCGATATACTGAGGACCTGAAAAAAATATACCTTAGGGAAGTCTTTCCGTACATAAATGAAGAGAAGGACAGCAGCAGAAAAATAAAGATACTTTTGCATTACAAGACCATATTCGGATGGGACTTTAATTTTATAAAAATGTGTTTATGTAATCCCGTGTCGGTGATTATATATTTGATACTAAAGATTCAGGAGTGAAAAAATGGCTAAAATATTTGTTGCAATGTACAATTTTGCAAGGCATTCCGATGACTATACCATCATGCCGCCTTTTTATGAGACCTTTATATCAGGGCTCAGAGATGCCGGAAATGAGGTCCTTGTTTATTTCCATAAGGATTTTTACAAAGATTTTTCGGGAGAAATGCCTTCTTTTATAAAGGAAAAAGTACGTAAATTCAATGCCGATCTGTATATCTTTTTTAACAATAATTTCTGGGATATATCAAAGATGACAGATAAGCCTATTTTGATATATGATGTTGATTCGCCTTTATTCTATAAGAATCTTGACGAAATAAAGGCAAATCCCTGCAGATACCGATTTATGACTATTCAGAAGAACTCTGTTGGAATGCTTAAGGAGCAGGTCGGTGTTGATGAAAAGTATGCCAGATATGCGCCGCCTTTTACAGGTATTATGTCGGATAAAAGCATTAAACCGGATATAAATATATCTTTTATCGGCTCCAACTGGACATGGGAGGGATGCAAATTTGTTCAAAGCTTTCTTGATAATCCGGCCGTTACAAATGAAGAGCGAATAATGGCTAAGAAAGTGTATGAAGAGTATTCCAAAAACCCATTTAACTCAAGTGAGGAAATATATGAAAGACTTGGATTTGATCCGGAACATAAGCTGAAATTCCAAAATAATATGAATACTGCAAGCAGGATATCGGGAATAAAAAGAATATCATATCTTGAAACCATTTCCGATCTCGGACTTGAGATCCGCGGTTTGTATTTTTCGCAGGGAAATACGGCATTTTTCCCGGGAGTTGCTTTTTCGTTTAACAAGGATACGGTTTTTACAAGGAAAGAGAACCAGGATATCTTCAACAGATCAAAAATCAGTTTTAATATCAACCATATTCAGGCGATAACCGGCTTTTCGTGGAGAGTATGCGATATAATGGCGAGCAATGCTGCGATCGTTACAGAGTTCAAACCTGATTTGGAGGAATCATTCCCGGGAGTAAAACTGCCTACTTTCACGACAAAAGCGGAAGCATATGAAATATGTAAACGTCTTTTGGAAGATGAAGCTGAAAGAAAAGAAATCGTTGCGGCCTCCAATGAGATCATTGACAGAATGTATCGTTTTGATCATACGTTAAAGGCTATGGAAGATTTTATGAATGTAAAGCTTCACAGTGCAAAAGAGGGAACGCTTGAGTATATATATGAGCCGAGAATAATGAGGAATGACAGAGATATGGATGATGAAAAAAGGAATAATCATATATTCATAGGTTATCGTGCAATAAGAAAATGCCATCATCTGTTGGGAAAGTTTATGGATAAGGTCAACGTACCGCATGAGTAAAAGAGGTGACAGAATGGTACATGGATTATCGGACGTTCAAACTGAGAATATCGGTGAAGGCACCAGTATCTGGCAATTTTGCGTGGTTCTTCCGGGAGCGGTTATCGGAAAAAACTGTAATATCTGCAGTCACTGTTTTATTGAAAATAAAGTAAAAATCGGAGATAATGTTACGATTAAGTGCGGTGTGCAGATCTGGGACGGTATCACAGTGGAAGATAATGTATTTATAGGCCCGAATGTTACTTTTTGTAATGACAGACATCCTGTGAGCCGGAATAAAAACTATGTTCTGGAAGGCGTTACAGTGAAAAAAGGTGCAATGATAGGCGCAGGTTCCGTCATATTGCCCGGCGTGACAATCGGCGAAAATGCTGTGGTTGCGGCAGGATCTGTTGTTACAAAGGACGTACCTGCAAATACACGATATTTGGTTAAAGTAGGAGCAAAATGAGAAAGATAGCTTTTTTTTATAAAAATATGCACAGGATGACGCCTGATCTGAGGGAGTACTATCTTTTGGCAGTGGAAATGGCTAAAAATCCCGAAAATCAGGTATATTATGTCGCACCTCCGGATAATTCAATTGTAAAACTGATGGCAGAACAGAATGTTAAGTATTTTAATGTTCACAGCGGAAATTATGCTCCGCTTGAGGATGCGGTATTTGTCGCATCCCTTGACTGCGCTGTTTATCTTTTGGAAGTGTTACAGAATATCCCCGGGGCCAGGGTGCTGTTCTGGAACTGTTCGGAAGTCTGCAAAGAATGGCTTGAGGGCGAGCTTTCAATGTTCTCTCTTGATGCCAAGAGATTATATACTGTTATCAACAATAAAAAAGGCCTGGCTTTCGGATCGGGTAATATGCTGCTTGATCTGAAAAGTGAGACGGGGATTGATTTTGATAATATATTTATACCTCATTCATTTACGGTCAGAAAGGATTTTGAGTATGAAAAATCCGGAAAAAGGGAATTTGAAGGGACAGTACATATAGGCTATGTCGGATCTCCGGACAGTCCTGAGCTTTGGAATCTGGCGGAAATAATCCACGGAATTGATGATGAAAGGAATTATATTATACATGTCAGCGGCGGTGATATTGATATAAATGATTATACCAAAGAAGACAGTCCTGAATTTTTGATGAAATTCAGTCGTTACGTGCCTAAAATAAGATTTGAGTTTGCAGGTCAATTAGGGTTTGAGAGGCAGATGGAATATTTTCGGAATACTGCTGATTTTGTTGTGGCGAACGGGTTTTCGGCTATGATTGCCGTTTATTCCGGAGTGCCGGTGTATATTTGTCCCCGGATTGATGCGGAAAAACATACAGTTACGGACAGGTTCTGTCCGATTGAAGCAATGAAAGAGTATTCGCTTTCCGCTTCGGAATATTATGCGTATACAAAGGGATTGCCGAACATATCCCTGGAAACTGTAATTGAAGAAAACCTCGATGATAAAGCAAGACAGGATAAAATAGAACAACAGTATGATTATGTGTCCCATAATCATTCAATGGCAACTGCAAAAGAAAAATTGAATGAGGCATTGGAAAAATGCACATTGACCGTTGCCGACATGAAACAAGCAGGCTTGTTTGAGAAAATAGAAATAATCATAAAGAAAAAAAGATCAAAAGAGGTCAGAAGCTATTCTTCTCTCGTCAAGGCTGCAAAAGAAAAAATAGAATATAACGAAATCCCGAAATCGGAACGGAATAAAGAGAAGTGGGAGAAAAGGAAGAATATAATAAAAAAACCGGTCAAAGCCGTTTATGATAAAGTAAAGGACTTTGAAAAGGCCAGAGAATATAAAAAAGTATATAACGGTTATCCCGAAAAGATTAAAGCCATCAGAAAAATTTATGCCGAAAACAAAGTTCTTAAGGTGGCCTTTTTGACTATTTTTGACTCGGTTTTTCCCGGACAGCCTGTATTTGAAAAAATGCTTGCCATGGATGAATTCGATCCGTATATCATAGTTATGCCGGATGTGGATAAATTCAGAGGCTTTGAATATAGGATAAATACGTATAATAAGGCATATGGTGAATTCTCGAAGAGATACGGAACGGAACATGTTCTTCACGGATATAAGGTGTATGAGGATGAGTATCTGGAGCTGGGAGAAGAATATCCGATAGTGTTTTTCGCGAACCCTTATGAAAACATGGCGCATCCTTATCATGATTTATCGTATTTCCTTGATAAAAATGTGCTTCCTTTATATATATGTTACGGATTTGCTGCGTTAAAGTATGTAAGGAATTTATATAAGCTGGATTTCTATAATATGGTGTGGAAGGTCTTTCTGGAAAGTGAAATGAATTATAAGGATTATGTTAAGTATGCACCCATGAAAGGTTTAAACACATATATTTCCGGATATATTAAAATGGATGAGCTTGCAGAATGCAAAATAAACCAAAACAGAAGGAAGCGAATCATTATCAGTCCTCATCATACTGTGATGGGATGGGATAAACTGAATCTTTCAAACTTTTTAAGATATTCGGATTTCTTTCTGGAACTTGCAGACAGGTATCCGGATATAGATTTTGTATTTCGGCCGCATCCTATGCTGTTCAACAATCTTGTTCAGCGTAAAATGTGGTCAAAGGAGCGTATAAAAGAATACCTGGATACAATAGATAATAAGCCGAATATGTTTTACGATGATTCCGGAGAGTATTTTGAGCTTTTTGCCAACAGTGACGGTATGATTCATGACTGCGGTTCGTTTATAGGTGAGTATCTTTTTACCGAAAAGCCATGCTGTTATATGTTAAAGTCACCGGCCGATCTGGAGAATGTCTTTTTGCCGATAGGGGAAAAATGCATGCAAAGCTATTATAAAGCCTATAATCAGTCGGATATAATCAGCTTTATAGAGGATGTGGTGGTTAACGGTATAGACCCCATAAAGAAGAGAAGAGAAAGATTTTGCAGGGAGACGTTAAAAATATACCATCCCAACTGTAAAGACAGAGTTATCGATCTGCTCGAGAAGACATTGATAAAATAAGGAGGAATGAGCTAATGAATGTGGCTTTGATAATTGCGGGAGGTTCCGGTAACAGGATGCATCAGGATATTCCCAAGCAGTTTATTACAGTGAATGAGAGACCTGTAATTGTTTATACTCTGGAAGCCTTTGAAAAGCACCCGGGAATTGACGCAATAGCGGTAGTGTGCATAGAAGGCTGGGAGCAGGTACTAATGGCATATGCAAAACAGTTTAACATTACAAAATTAAAATATGTTGTGCCCGGCGGAAAAAACGGACAGGATTCGATAAGGAACGGCGTATTAGAACTGGAAAAGCATTTCAGCCCGGATGACCTGGTGCTCATCCATGATGCGATTCGCCCCATGGTATCGGCAGAGATTATTTCGGACAGTATAAGGGTTGCTTTGGAATACGGCAACTCCGTTACGGTCATACCTTGTGCCGAGGCAATGATGGAAACGGAGGACGGAAATGTATCCGTAGGAAGTTACCCGAGAAACAGGCTTAAAAGGACACAGACTCCCCAGACGTTCAGAATAGGAGATATCTGCGATCTGCACAGACGTGCTTTGGAAAAAGGAATAACCAATTCGGTAGCTTCGTGTACGCTTATGATTGAGATGGGAGAACAGGTGTATTTTTCGGCGGGGTCCGAAAAAAATATAAAACTGACTACAGTTGAGGATATTGATATTTTTAAAGCGCTTTTGGCCGCAAAACGGTCTGAGTGGCTGAAGGGATAGTGTTATGACAATATATGAGAGCAAAGATTGGATACAAGCGCTTGATCAGGAACTGAATGCCTTGGATTTACACAGTCTTGCCGGTAAAAAAATCCTGGTTACAGGCAGTACAGGATTGATATGCTCTGCCGTTATCGACCTTCTTATCAGATGGAATGAGAAGAATAATGAAAAAATAATCATTGCCGCTGCGGGTCGTGAAAAAAGAAAGATTGAAAGCAGATTTGGCAGGTTTCTTGAAAAAGAATGGTTTGATTTTGCAGAATATGATGCAACAAAAGAGTTGCATTTCGATGGCTTTCGTTATGATTTTATTATTCACGGAGCCGGTAATGCGGCGCCGGGAAACATTGCAGCCGAACCTGTTGAGACTATGGTGAGCAATTTTATCGGGCTGAAAAATCTGCTGGATTACGCTTTAAAAGAAGGCACTGAAAGAGTTCTTTATATTTCGAGCTCGGAGGTGTACGGAAAAAAGGAAAACAACGAGCCCTTTTCCGAAGAGGAGTACGGGTTTGTCGATATTCTGAATCCAAGAAATTCGTACTCGGTCGGAAAACGTGCCGCGGAAACCCTGTGTGTTTCATACGGAAAAGAATATGGTGTCAATTCGGTTATAGTACGACCCGGTCATATCTACGGACCGACGGCAACACCGACAGATAACAGGGTTTCTTCTGCCTGGGTATATGATGTGGCAAAAGGAAAAAATATTGTAATGAAAAGTGAGGGCAATCAGATTAGAAGTTATTGCCACTGTCTTGATTGCGCCACAGCTATTTTAACCGTTCTGCTAAAGGGAGAATCATTAAAGGCATATAATATTTCAAATCCGGAATCGGTGATTACCATTAAGCAGATGGCGGAAATTCTTACGAGGGTTTCAGGTACCGGATTGCTTTTTGAGCTGCCGACGGAAGCGGAAAAGAGCGGGTTTAATCCGATGAATAATTCATCCCTTGACAGTATTTCTCTGAGATCTTTGGGATGGAACGGAATTTTTGATGCCGTAAGAGGATTTGAACATACGTTCAGAATTGTCAAGCAATTATTATAGCTCCGGAATATTTTTTCTTGGCACTATAAAAGAGTAAAAATAAAGCAATAATTTATAAGGAAAGTGTCCTGTCGGATAGGTGAAAGATTTATGAGTTTTGTGACTGCACTATATACGATCTTTATAAGACCGTTAGAACTGCTTTTTGAAGTTATTTACGTTATTTCAAACAGAGTAATTCAAAATCCGGGAATGTCAATAGTGGCATTGTCGCTTGCCATGAATTTCCTGGTGCTGCCGCTTTACAGAAGAGCGGATGAACTGCAGGCTCAGGAACAGGAAATAGAGAAAAAACTGAATAAACGGGTAACGCATATAAAGAAAACATTTAAAGGCGATGAGCGTTTTTTGATGCTGCAGGAGTTTTATCGCCAGAATAATTACAAACCCATATATGCGTTAAGGGGATCTTTTTCACTGCTTCTTGAAATCCCGTTCTTTATAGCGGCATATAGGTTTTTATCGGGTCTGGAAATGATAAAGGGAATTTCCTTCGGACCTATAAAAAATCTGGGAGAACCGGATAATTTATTGAATATCGGAAGCCTGCCGATAAATGTTCTTCCGATTCTGATGACGTTAATCAACATTGTTTCGAGCGCAATTTATACCAAAGGAATGCCGTTAAAGAGTAAGATACAGCTAAATGTTATGGCACTTATATTCCTTGTTTTTCTGTATAAATCGCCGGCAGGTCTTGTTTTTTACTGGACGCTTAACAATATTTTCTCCCTGGTTAAAAATGTTTTCTATAAACTGAAGAATCCCGCACGTGTCCTTGAAATCATCGCTTCCGTTACCGGGTTTATATGCATACTGTTTTTTGGCATGTTTTATACCAGGCATCTGTTGAAAAGAAGAATATTCTTTATCGGATGCGGTATACTGCTGCAGATCCCGCTGATTATAGGGCTTTTAAGGAAAAAACAGGACCTTGGCCGGAGCGGTTGCGAAAGCGGTACGAAGATAAACTCGAATCGAAAACTGTTTTGGTTAAGCGCACTGGTGAACACGGCTTTGATCGGTATTGTTATTCCGATGTCGGTCATAAGTGCTTCGCCGTCCGAATTTATTGATATAGCTTACTTTGGAAATCCTATAGGCTATTTATGGTTTTCCGGGCTTCTTGCCGTAGGAACGTTTATTGTCTGGATGGGGATTTTCTACGGACTTGCAAGCGAAAAAGGAAAATCCCTGATGTCATCCTGCAATTGGATTTTGGCCTGCATCATGGTTTTTGACTTTATGGTTTTCGGCAGCGGATACGGAAATATTTCTTCGTCTTTCCAATTTGACAAGAATCCGGCAGTGCCGTTAAAAAAACAATATATTAATTTCGCGGCAATAATTCTGATTGCTTTTGCCGCCTATTTAATAAGCAAAAAACTGAGTAAGCTGGCTGAATTTATATGTCTGGTAGGGTTGACGGCTCTTGTTGTAATGGGTGTTTCGAGTGTTAAGAAAACCAACCATGAATTAAATACAAAATATACGTATGTAAAAAAACAAGTCGAGAGCATGAAAAATATTAAGGATGAAGGACTTGTTCATCTCAGCCGTAACGGCAAAAATGTTGTTGTAATAATGCTGGATCGTGCAATCGGCAGTTATATTCCGTATATAATGGGCGAAAAGCCGGAACTGATTGACCAGTTTGACGGTTTTACATATTACGGCAATACTATGTCTTTCGGTAAAACCACTATTACCGGCGGACCAGCCCTGTTTGGCGGCTATGAATATATACCGGATATGATCAATTCAAAAAAGGATGAACTGTTCAGGGAAAAACATAATCAGTCAAGCCGGCTGATGCCTGTTTTGTTTTTAAATAACGGGTTTAAGGTAAGGGTATGCGAACCTCCGCTTGCGGGATGCAATTATATACCTGACCTGTCAATTTTTGACGATTATCCGGATATCAAGGTATATACCCTGAATAAAAAATATAATTCCGTTGAAAGCAAATCCAATGATATAGCCGAAAAAATGCGGGAAAGAAATTTTTTCTGCTACAGCATTTATAAAGCTGCACCCTTGGTTTTGCAGGAAAGCCTCTATAATGACGGATTATATAACGACGCCAACGCAAACGGAGGCGTAAAAACACTTACGGTTCAAATCAAGGAGAGCATTTCAAAAGCTCATGGCCTGGATAAACTGTTTTCAAATATTTTTGGAGTTATAAGCAATCTGGATACCATGACCAAGATTGAAAACTCTGATGAAAAGAATTATGTATTTTTTAGCAGCGATATTACCCATCAGCCCAATATTCTTCAGAAACCCGATTATGTGCCTTCGGTTGTAGTTGATAATACTGAGTATGATAAAGATATTAAAACCCGGTATGTATATGACGGAGTCCATATGAAAATGGATGATGCGGAAAGCGTGGCTCATTATGATGTGAACATGTGCGCCATGATTCAGCTTGGAAAATGGTTTGATTACCTGCGTAAAAATGGTGTTTATGACAATACCAGGATCATTCTTGCTTCAGATCATGGGTACTCCGGCAGACAGTTTGATAATCTGATCGTTCAAAAAAAGCTTGATATCATGAGTTATTCGTGTCTGCTTATGGTAAAAGATTTCGGCGCAAAAGGATTTGTTTACTCTGACGAATATATGACGAATGCGGATGTTCCTTCCCTGGCATTCAAGGGGCTGATAGATAATCCCGTTAATCCTTTTACAGGTAATCCAGTATCTTCGGCGGCAAAAGAAAACCATAATTTCAGCACTATAAGCAATGATGTAAAGATGGAAAAATTCAGGGATGGATATACTTATCCTGACAATACCGAGTATTATAGCTTCAAAGGAGATAATATTAAAAATACAGATGGATGGACTTACATAGGTAAGAAATAGATAAATACGTGAGAAATTATTGACAAAAAGTATCCTGTGGGATAATATTATCAATAAAATTGCGGGCTCGGCCCCCGGAAAGGTTATTGATCCTGTGAAAAAACAGAGAACAGCAAATATTGAACTTCTTCGGCTTTTTGCCATGTGCGGTGTGGTATTTCTGCATTATTATAATGGTTCTATAGGCGGAGGAATTAAATATGTACCCAAGGGCAGCAAGAATGAATTTGTTCTTCAGCTGCTTGAATCTCTTTTTATCTGCGCTGTAGATACTTTTGTGATTATTTCCGGCTATTTTTTATCAAAAAGCAACAGACGTACAGTCGGGAAGTGCATTAATTTGCTGGTTCAGCTGTTGGTCTTCAGAGTAGCGTTTTACTGGATTTATATTGCTAAGGGATTGAGAACATACAGCAGGAAGACATTTATCAGAGAAATACTTCCGGTTAACTGGTTCGTGATTCTGTATATTGTTTTATATCTTGTTTCGCCGCTGATCAACAAGGCGTTTTGCGGGCTTCCTGTCAAAAAGGAAACCAACAGGAGCATTACGATACATACGGCGGTGCTTGGAGTGTTTCTGCTTTTCAGTGTATGGCCGACTTTTGTTGATGTGTTATACCAGAAAACAGGTGACGAGTTCCGCGGTTTAAGCACACTGGGAATGTATGGCAGCGAAAGAGGGTATACCATAACCAATTTTATTCTGTGCTATATTATCGGATTATATGTCGGTGTCGGTGAAGGATTTAAAGATGTTAAAAAGCGTGTAATCATACCGATATGGCTAGCCTGTGTTATCATTATTGTTTTTTGGGCGTACAGGAATACGTATAATGCTTATGAATATTGTAATCCTGTTGTGGTAATTGAGGCTTTGTCGGTATTTTTACTGTTTTTAAAAATAAAAATTCCCGAGGGTCATCTGACTAATATTATAAATACAATTTCAAAATGTTCTTTCTCGGTATATCTGCTGCACGGATATTTTATCAGATATATAAAGATAGAAACATATGTCAGAAGAAGGCTTCCGGAAATGTGTCTTCATATTTGCGTAAGCATAGGCGGAATAGTTGCTGTATGTTTTGCCATTGATTTTGTTTATTGTTTGCTGTATGGTTTGGTCAAGAAAAAAGTTGATGGAATAGGGGAATACAGGATAGAATAGAAGGATAAAAAATATGGTTGTATTTGTTACGGGAGTCGCTGGCCAGTTAGGTCACGACGTGGTAAACAATTTAATTGCAAGAGGACATGAAGCTGTCGGAAGCGATATTGCAGATGCTTACAGCGGAATCCGGGACGGAAGTGCGGTAACTGCTGCTCCTTATGTAAAGCTGGATATTACCGACGGTGAGGCGGTAGGAAAGGTAATTTCCGAAATCAAGCCCGACGCTATTATCCACTGTGCCGCATGGACTGCGGTTGATGCCGCTGAGGATGAAGAAAACAGGGATAAGGTTGACAGGATCAACCGCCTCGGCACTCTATATATTGCACAGGCGGCAAAGGCGGCAGATGCAAAGATGTTGTACCTTTCTACTGATTACGTGTTTAACGGAAAAGGAAACACGCCCTGGAAGCCGGACGACCGCTCATTTGAACCGCTTAACGTTTACGGAAAGAGCAAGCTTGACGGTGAGATGGCGGTCAGCGGGACGCTTGAAAAATATTTTATTGTCAGAATCGCATGGGTATTCGGTCTTAACGGAAAAAATTTCATAAAGACCATGATAAATGTCGGAAAGACTCATGATACTGTAAGGGTGGTTAATGACCAGATCGGTACACCGACTTATACTTTCGACCTTGCAAGGCTTTTAGTTGATATGATAGAAACGGAAAAGTACGGTTATTATCATGCGACCAATTCGGAATCGGAGCCGGGAGCTTATATTTCATGGTATGATTTCTGCTGTGAATTCTATAAGCAGTACGGTCTTTCAACCAGAGTTATTCCCGTCACCGCGGCTGAATACGGTCTTTCGAAAGCTGCAAGACCTGAGAATTCAAGGCTGGATAAATCCAAGCTTATGGAAAACGGCTTCAAACCTCTGCCGACCTGGCAGGATGCGGTTAAAAGATATCTTGCGGAAGCAGAGCTCTAATGAATGGTGAAGGGAAAATGTATGGGACAGATTGAAGTGATAAAGGATATTGGCGGAATAAAGGATCTTTGCGTGGTGATTCCTAAGGTGCACGGAGATTCCCGGGGGTATTTTGTCGAGATGTACAATGCCAATGACATGAAAGAGGCAGGACTTGACTATACCTTTGTGCAGGATAATCAGTCAATGAGCAGGAAGGGTGTTTTAAGGGGCCTTCATTTTCAAAAACAGTATCCTCAGACCAAGCTTGTCTGGGTCATAAAGGGTGAGGTTTTTGATGTGGCTGTCGATCTGCGGAAAGACAGCGAGACATACGGAAAATGGCACGGCGAAATTCTGAGTGATGTCAATAAAAGGCAGTTTTTGATTCCGAAGGGCTTTGCGCATGGCTTCCTTGTGCTTTCGGAAACTGCGGAATTCTGTTATAAATGTGATGATTTCTACCATCCGAATGATGAAGGAGGTCTGGCCTGGAACGATCCGGGAATAGGCGTTATCTGGCCCGGAATTGAAGGCGAATATAAAGGAAGCCCTGAGGCTTCCGGTTATACTTTCGAAAAAAGTCCGCTGATTCTCAGCGAAAAAGATCAGAAGTGGATGGGGCTTGACGAGACCTTTACAGACGGAGTGCAGCCCGGGAACATTTTTAAAGAACAGTAAAAAAGGATGGCGTGCAATGAAAGGAATTATACTTGCGGGGGGCAGCGGAACCAGGCTTTACCCTCTTACAAAGGTAACAAGCAAGCAGTTACTTCCCATATACGATAAGCCGATGATTTATTATCCGCTTTCCACTCTCATGCTTGCCGTGATCAAGGAGATTCTCATTAACTCTACACCGACAGATATTCTGCGGTTTGAGGAATTATTGGGAGATGGCGGTCAATTTGGGATCTCCCTGTCATACTGTGTACA
>ODAI012182060.1_pt1 | contig 29237 bp, 22 predicted proteins | sample 1539321 | NCBI WGS metagenome assembly ODAI01 (sample SAMN02144231, study PRJEB22623) | gut metagenome | biome: sheep rumen | host: Ovis aries | place: New Zealand
TCGACACCAAAAAGATCAGAGAGCAGGAGTCTCTTATCGGGCAGAAGGACAGCGAGATCAAGGCTTTGCAGGCAAAAATTGCCGAAATGTCCGCAAAACTTACATCAGAAAAGGAGCAAAAGCAGGATAGCCGTACATTCAAGCCCGCCGACCTCTCGGAGTTCAAGACACGAAAAATATACATTGATGTAGACCTGAAATCAATGGGCTGGAAGTTCGGCGGTACTGATGCCGATGTGTGGGAAGAATATGAAGTCACCGATATGAACGGTGTCCTCGGACAGAAAGGCTACTGCGATTATGTGCTGTTCGGGTGTGACGGTCTGCCCCTTGCTGTCATTGAAGCAAAGCGGACAAGCAAAGATCCCAATATCGGAAGAAAACAGGCGGTTCTCTATGCCGACTGTTTAGAGCGTAAATTCGGGCGCAGACCGATGATGTTCACCTCAAACGGCTTTGAAACTTATTTCTGGGATGATATTTCTTCTCCGCAGCGCAGGGTCAGCGGATTTTTTACCAAGTCCGACCTCGAAAAGCTGATGAACCGCCGCGAGACCCGCAAACCTCTGAAAAATATCCCTATCGATGACAAGATCACCGACCGCTATTATCAGAAAGAGGCTATCCGCGCGGTATGTGAGCATATCGAGGAAGGCTTCCGCAAGGCACTGCTGGTCATGGCAACGGGTACGGGCAAAACGAGAACGGCATCGAGCCTTACCGACGTTCTCAGCCGCGGCGGATATGTCACGAATATCCTGTTCCTTGCGGACAGAACAGCCCTCGTCAAGCAGGCAAAGGACGATTTCAAGAACTACCTGCCCGATATGTCCCTGTGCAATCTCTGCACCAACAAGGACGACAGAAACGCCCGCATCGTGTTCTCGACCTATCCGACGATATTGAACGCTATCGACAATACCAAAACAAAGGACGGAGTGCCGCTGTTTTCGCCTGCGCATTTCGACCTTATAATCATTGACGAGAGCCACAGAAGCATTTTCAAAAAGTATCGTGCGATATTCGAGTATTTCGATGCGATAATGGTCGGTTTGACGGCAACGCCGAAAACCGATGTTGATCGCAATACATACGATTTTTTCGAGGTCGAGAACGGTGTGCCTACCTATGCTTACGATTACGAAACAGCAGTCAATACAGACCACGTTCTTGTGCCTTACTATAATTATGAGGTCAAGACGAAGTTCCTTGAAGAGGGCATAACTTATGATGAGCTTTCCGAAGAGGACAAAGCACGCTACGAGGACGATTTTGCAGAGGACGGTTATATTCCCGACTTTATACCCTCAGCCGCGCTCAACGAATTTGTGTTCAATGAAAATACCGTTGATACCGTCCTGCAAGACCTGATGGAGCGGGGCATCAAGATAAAAGGCGGCGATCAGCTGGGAAAGACTATAATTTTTGCTCAGAACAAAAACCACGCCGAATTTATCGTGGCGCGGTTCAATAAGCTCTATCCCAAATACAACGGCACATTTGCTCAGCGCATCACCTGCGATGACAGCTATGCCCAGACGATTATTGACGATTTCAAGCAGAAGGATATGCCTGTCATAGCCGTTTCCGTTGATATGATGGACACGGGCGTTGATGTGCCTTCATGCGTGAACCTTGTGTTTTTCAAGAAAGTTCGCTCAAAAACCAAATTCTGGCAGATGATTGGAAGAGGTACACGTCTGTGCAAAGGGCTGTCCTGCATTGACAGCATAGATGGTGAATATACCGACAAAAAAAGATTTCTGATTTTCGATTACTGCGGCAACTTCGAGTTTTTCCGTGAAAATCAGAACGGCTACGAATCACAGGAGACTAAATCCCTGACGGAAAACATCTTCTGCAAGCAGGTGAAGCTGATATATGCTTTGCAGGGAAGTGATTTCTCTGATGCGGAATACCAGACTTTCCGTGATGAACTAGTACAGATCTGTCTTTCGGAAGTCAATGCCTTGTCCTATGATCTGGTATCGGTGCGCTTAAAAACGGAGTACGTTGAAAAATACAAGAAAGCTGATAAATGGGTATCGCTATCTGATATGGACAGCTTTGAACTTGAAAAACACATCTCTCCTATTATCAGAACAAACGATACTGACGAATACGCAAAGCGCTTTGATAACTTTATGTATGGGCTGATGCTTGCAAATATCGAACAGCTTCCTAAGCTGAACTATCTGAAAAAACAGCTCTGTCTTACCGCTGAACAGCTCGAACGAAAGGCAACTATCCCGCAGGTGCAGCAGAAGCTCACGCTGATCAAAGATATCCAGACAGACACATTCTGGAATAACATCAGTATACTGACCCTTGAAATGGTTCGTAAAGAACTTCGTGACCTTATGCAGTTCCTTATTGACGGTCCGGTAAAACCAACGATCTTCACAAAGCTGGATGACCCCGAATTGGAACGCAAAGAGGGAGATGCTCTCGGTCCGGCTTATGATTTTGAGGATTACCGCAAAAAAGTCAACCGTTATGTAGAAGAGCATAAAAATGATGCTGTCATCTATAAACTGAATCATAATCTTCCTCTGTCAAAAGAGGATTATGCAGAGCTTGAAAGGATACTCACGCAGGAACTTGGCAACAGCGATGATTACAAGCGTGAATATGGTGACACACCTTTTGGCCTGCTTGTGCGTAAGATAGCTAAACTTGACCACGAAAGTACAATGACGGCTTTCTCGGCTTATATAAATGACAGTTCGCTCAATCAGAGACAGATCGAATTTATACTTAAGATCATAAATCATATTGAAAATAACGGCTATATTGAGGATGTCAAAATACTTATGCTGCCACCGTTCGATAAGCCTTACAGTTTTATCAAGATGTTTGATGCAAAGACCCGTTCCTCTCTTATACAGACAATAGAAATGATAAAGAATAATGCAATGCAGGTCGTAGATTAATATTATTAGCATGGAGGAGTATATATGTCGGAAGAAATTAAGGTATGGGGTATACATACCTATGATGATAATCTTTTTTTAAAAGAAAATGTTATTGCTATTGGTTGGCGTGAAATGGGTGATCTTTCTTTAATTGAACGAGATAGAGATCATTCAAGGAAAAATACGCTGAGGTATATAAAGATGCTAAAAAAGGAAGCATTCCGACTTGTGCAGGAATGCTTTATAGATTCGTAAATGAAGCGAAAATAGGAGACTATGTTGTATTTCCATCTAAATCCAATCGAGAAGTAAACATAGGGCAGATAATCGGAGAGTACAGATACGATGCAGAAGAGCATGATTATGTTCAGAAGCGAAATGTAAAATGGTTGAAGCATTTCAAAAGAACAGTTTTTTCACAAGGTGCATTGTATGAAATAGGTGCAGCTCAATCTTTTTTCTTAGTCAAGAATTATGCAGATGAATTTCTATCAGCTTTAGATAAAGAATTTAAAAATATTTACGACAAAGAGCCCGCAGATAAAGAAGCAATTGCAGCGACTGCTGATGAGATAGAGCAGGCAACAAAAGATTATATTTTAAAAGTGATATTTACAAATTTCAAGGGATATCCATTGGAGAATTTTGTTGCTAACCTTCTCGAAGCAATGGGTTACAAAACCAAAGTTTCAAATCAGGGCGGCGATAATGGTATCGATATAATTGCATATAAAGACGAACTGCCTCCACGAATTCTCGTTCAGGTTAAAAGTCAGAATAAGGACATTCCGGAGACTGTGGTGCAGTCCTTCAAAGGTGCTATGTTAGATGGCGATTATGGTTTATTTGTAACTCTTTCCGATTATACACCAAATGCAAAGATATTCTTGGAGAAAAATCCTATTATAAAAGGAATAAACGGATATGAACTTGTAGATCTAATAATCAAGTACTATGATAAACTTGATGAAAAGTATCAGAAAGTGATACCATTGAAGATGGTTTATATTCCTGTATCTATATAATTATTCTTGCCAAAGGACGTGATCGGTATGACAATTAGTGAAGCTTATAACATACAGTCTGATTTTTGGCGCAAAAACGGTGACTATACCGATGATGAACTGTTTTTGTTCACCGAGGCTTCTCATCTGCTGATCGAAGAGACCGGTGAGCCTGAGTTTATGTTTGACCTTGGGGCGGTGTATTATGAACGCAAGGAGTATGATCTTGCTTTGAAGTACTATGAGAAGGCAGCGGATCATAACTATCACCCCGCTAATCTTGGTCTTGGATATATATGGTATTACGGTCGTACAGGAACTGTCGATTATGAGAAGGCCTTTGAGTATTTTTCAAAGGAACGCGGTGATGATAATGCTGACTATAAGCTTGCTGATATGTATAAGAATGGTTATTATGTAGAAAAGGACCCTGTCAAGTATAAGGAACTTATCGAGGAACTGTATTCCAGAGTGAGGTATACTGATAACGTGCAGGATAAACTTCCCGAAGCATGTCTGTGGCTTGCGGAGATAAGGCTTTGGGAAGGCGATACCGATGAAGCTGTTCGGTTGTTGCGCGAGGGCAAGAGTATGCTGGGTTCACGGATAGGGTTTGACCCGTTTTTTGGTAACTACAATATTATGCGAAGCTTTGTCGAGCAGCTATACAGCTTGATAGATGTTAATGTGAATGAATGTGATATTTTCGATTCGTATTATCTAATGCAAAAGCCATGCCTTATCGTGTTTGAATATGAAGGGTTGCCATACACAGTCAGATCTGATTACGAAGATGATGGCAGTATTTCTATAGAGTTTGATGAAAAATGTTACAGAACTCCCGATGATTTTCTTAAAAAGGCGGAGATAAACGGCACACGTCTGACATTAGCTGCATGGAAGGTAAAGATCAAAGAGGTGTATTATATTGTTTGAACTGATAAAGTCCCACGACGGCAGATATGATGAATATGAAACACTTCTGTTGGAGCGAGATAAGTATCGTAAGGGTGCAGAGCGATATTTGAGATTATATATACATGAATTTGGTGAGCTGATAGCAGATGTATTTAAGCTGAAAGTTTCATGCATTGAAAATAAAAAGACTATCTCATTTTGCCAGATATACGCCAATCGCGGAGAGCCTGTGGATATGGATAAGCTTGATAAGTATATCAGCAATGAGATGGCTGAGTACTATAAAACGCTGAAAGAAATGGCTGCGAATAATGAACTCTGCAGGCAATTGAAAACCATACCCCAAACTGAGATTTTGGAGATCAAGAGCATATATCGTAAGATAGCAAAGAATCTGCACCCTGACCTTAATCCATTTACTGAGGAAAGTGAGGAATTGTCCGATCTTTGGAACAGAGTTGTATTGGCTTATAACTGCAATGATCTAAAAGAACTGCGCGAGCTTGAAGTGCTGGTCAACAAAGTGCTGAACGAATATGGAGAGGGTGTGGAGATAGATATCCCTGATATCGATGACAAGATACGGCTGCTGAAAAATGAGATCGATAAGATAATTTCAACTGATCCTTATATGTACAAGCATTTGCTTGAAAGCAAAGAACAGATAGCTGAAAAGAAAAACGAGCTTAACATTGAGCTTAAAGAATACAAGAAATACGAGGATCAGCTGAAAGAGATCCTTAAAGGTTTTATAAAGAATGGAGTGAGATTAACATGGGAGACGGAGAACTGACGATACATAAAGGCGAGCTTACTATATTGACTCAGAATGGCGGTCTGGACAATGTTCTTAAACCGCTTACACGGGAGATAAAGCTGTTTGATTCCTATGTAGCAGGAACTTCATTTATAAAAGACAGTTCGGTGTTTGATGAACTGTCAGAGGGTGATAAGCTGATACTCAGACGAGAAGAAAACAAGTTTGATGACAAGGCAATTGTTATTCTTACTGAAAAAGAGAAAAAGCTCGGATACGTTCCCGAAAAAGACAATGTAGTTTTTTCGAGGCTTATGGACGCAGGCAAGCTTCTTACCGCAAGGATAACTAAGATAAAGAAATTATCCGAAAGCTGTACACAGATCGGAATTGACATTTATCTGGTAGACTTTTGATGAAAAATGCAATCTCTGCTGAATAAGTACAGAATGCAATATTGTGTAAAAATTAGGAATAATGGAAATAAAAACTAGGAGGTGTTCCCAATGCTCAAACCCGGACTGTACGAACAAGTCATAAATAAAGACCTGTCCAGTGAGCTCGACGAAAGTCAGCAGCTCATTGAGAAGCGAAATATCGACAAAGCCGAAGCTCCGCAGATACTCTCGGGATACCTCGCAGAGATAATCGAAAAGGGGCTTTCCTGCCTTTCAAGTGACGATATCGAAGGGCAACTTGGACTTGCCAACAAAATAGTTTCGGCAGTTACCGAGCTTACAGGCGATGATGAGTTCGACGGGTTGAGTGTTGATCAGCGTGCGGAACAACTCCTTGCGGTTGCGAATATGCAGAACAATGCGGACACCATGAAGCGACGCATAACAATGACACGTCCCGAGACATCCCTTGCTTCTAGCTCTCTGTTCACGGGCGCAGGTCACGAACCGCAGATGATGACCGAGCTGAAAAAGGAGATAGTTTCTGCAGACAGGATCGATATGCTGGTATCGTTCATCAAGTGGAGCGGGCTTGTGCTTATCTTGGACGAACTCACCGCTTTCACCAATCGCGGCGGACAGCTTCGTGTTATCACAACTTCGTACATGGGTGCTACAGATGTTAAAGCAGTCGAGGAACTGAGCAAGCTTCCGAACACTGAAATCAAGGTGTCCTACGACACCGAGAGAACAAGGCTTCACGCGAAGTCTTATGTTTTTTATCGTGACACAGGCTTCACGACCGCGTATGTTGGCTCATCAAATATGTCTAATGCCGCCATGACCAGTGGCCTTGAATGGAATTTGAAGATAACCGCTCACGATCAGCCACACACTATCCGCAAGATAAATGCGACCTTTGAGAATTACTGGAACAGCACTGATTTTTCGCTGTATTCAGCCGAGGACAGAGTGCATCTTATGCAGGCTCTCAAAGCTGAAAAATACCAGGGTGACAGTACCGACTATAGCTTTGATATTCGTCCATTTTCATATCAGCAGGAGATACTCGACAAGCTGACTGCCGAGCGTGAGATACGCAGTCATTACAAGAACCTCGTTGTTGCCGCAACAGGTACGGGCAAGACGGTCATTTCCGCTTTTGACTATAAGCGTTTTCGCCAGGCAAACGGACGTGCAAGACTTCTCTTTGTAGCGCACAGAAAAGAGATATTGAAGCAGAGTATAAAATGCTTCCGTGGTGTACTGCATGATGCTAATTTCGGTGATCTCTGCTTTGGCGGAGTTGTACCTGAAAGCTTTGAAAATCTGTTTATTTCTATCGAGACTTTCAACTCTCAGGCACTTGATAAAATTACCTCTCCCGACTACTATGACTTCATAATCGTGGACGAGTTCCACCACGCTGCTGCGCCTACATATCAGCGCCTGCTTGAATACTACAAACCGAAGATTTTGCTCGGTCTGACTGCAACTCCCGAGCGTATGGACGGCAAGAGCATATTGCCGTATTTCGATGACCGTATCGCTGCGGAAATACGTCTGCCAGAGGCTATTGACAGGAAACTGCTGTGTCCTTTCCACTATTTCGGTGTGTCCGATGATGTTGACCTGCATGATATAAAATGGTCTCGTGGCGGCTATGACAGGACTGCGCTTTCTAATGTCTACACGGGTAACGATATGCGTGTTATGCTTATAATGAAAGAGCTGAACAAGTACGTTGCAGATATCGAAAATGTCAAGGGATTGGGATTCTGCGTATCGAAAGAACATGCTGAGTATATGGCTTTGCGTTTCAATGAGAATAAAATTCCGTCCATCGCACTGACCGCTGACAGCAAGAAAGATGAACGTGATTCGGCGCAGGCACGGCTCGCAAAAGGCGAAATAAAGTTCATTTTCACCGTTGATCTGTACAACGAGGGCGTGGATATTCCCGAGGTCAATACGGTGATGTTCCTGCGTCCTACAGAAAGTTTGACTGTGTTCCTGCAACAGCTTGGACGTGGTCTGCGTTTAAGTGAGGGCAAGGATTGTCTGACGGTGCTGGATTTCATCGGACAGGCACATATGAAGTACAATTTCGAGTCGAAGTTTGCGGCGCTTCTGGGTAATACTCAGCGAAGTGTCAAGGATGAGATTGAGAATGGCTTCCCGCTTCTTCCAAAGGGTTGTTATATCAAGCTGGAGAAGCAGGCGCAGAAATATATTCTCGACAACATCAGGCAAGCTGTGGGCAACAAGAGCGCTATTGTAAAACGCCTTGCGACATTCACCGAGGACAGCGGAAAGTCTCTTAATCTTGCTAATTTTCTTGAATACTATAACCTTGACCTGAGTGCGATCTACGGCACGAAAAACAGCTTTGCAAGGTTGTGTGTTCAGGCAGGTGTCAAAGAAGATTTTTCCGAGGATATGGATGAGATCATCACAAAGGCACTGCCGAGACTTTCGTATATTGATTCTCATAGATTGATCGAACTTGTGATAGATTATCTGCCGAAGATAGGCAATTACAATATCAATGATTTTGACGGTGTTCAGCATAGAATGTGGCAAATGCTTCAGTTCACCATATGGCAGAAATCTTATGAGAACTGCGGTTTCAGCGATCTGCTTGAGGGTTTCAGGAAGATAGCAAAGTCGCCTGTAATGCTTGCTGAAATACTTGAACTGATGTACTATAAATACGATAAGATCGACTTCATCGACGAGCCTGTGCAGGTGAACTATGACTGTCCGCTGGACGTGCATTGCAGTTACACAAGAGATCAGATACTTGTAGCGCTGGATTTCATGAAGCCTGATACCGTTCGTGAGGGCTGTAAATATCTTGATGACAAGAAAGTAGACTTGTTCTTTGTAACTCTCAACAAGTCGGACAAGGACTACTCGCCCACAACCATGTATAACGATTATTCTATAAACAGTGAACTTTTCCATTGGCAGAGCCAGAGCACTACAACTCCCCAGAGCAAGACAGGTCAGCGCTACATACATCATCGGGAAATGGGTACAAGCGTGATGATATTTGTTCGTGAGTATAAGAGCACAAAACTGGGTGCTGCGCCTTACACTTTCCTTGGACTGGCAGATTATGTGAAGTCGGAAGGCTCGAAACCCATGAATGTGGTGTGGAAGCTCCGCACCCCTATCCCTGCGAAGTATCTTAAAAAGACTAATCAATTGACGGTAGGATGATATGAAAACTATAAAAGTAGTTGGAGCTGTGATATGCGACTCGCTGCAGGAGAAAACACGCATATTCGCAACGGCAAGAGGATATGGAGAATTCAAAGGTCAATGGGAATTCCCGGGCGGAAAGATCGAACCCGGTGAAACTCCGCAGCAAGCCTTAATAAGAGAGATTCGTGAAGAGCTTGATACTATGATCAAAGTTGGCGAACTTATAGAAACTATAGAATACGATTATCCCGATTTTCACCTGTCTATGGACTGCTTCTGGTGTGAGGTCATAGAAGGGGAGTTGGTTCTGCTTGAAGCGCAGGAGGGGCGGTGGCTCACTAAGGATGAGCTTGGTAGTGTTAAGTGGTTGCCGGCGGATTTTGGGCTGGTGGAGAGGATTCGGGAACAGATGAAGTAATACAAAATAGTGAAGTAATTAAATGCAAGTATTAAGTAAAGAGCAGTATGTATCAAAGATATATGACATAGAAAAAGTATATCTTATTTCAATAAGAAACTATTATAAGCAGGTGACAAAATGATAGATCTAAATCACTTAGAAAAATACCGTGAGAATAACCGTATAGAAGCCAAGAAAGCTATCGGTGGGCTGCCAAACAGCATTTGGGAGACATACTCTGCGTTCGCAAATACGCTGGGTGGAGTTATCCTGCTGGGCGTTGAGGAACTCAAAGATAAATCGCTTCATGCCGTTGATCTGCCAGACCCGATATATCTTATCGAGGAGTTCTGGAAGATAATCAACAATCCGAACAAGGTCAGTCTGAACATTCTCACCGAAAAAGACGTTCAAACCGAGAGCGTTGACGGCAAGACTATCATTGTTATTAGGGTGCCTCGTGCCGAGCGCTCCGATAAGCCGATATTTATTGACGGTAATCCGCTCTCGGGAACTTACCGCCGCAATGGTGAGGGTGACTACCACTGCACGAAGGACGAGGTTCAGGCGATGCTGCGTGATGCGGCGAGCAGGTCGCAAGATATGCTGGTGCTTGAAGATATGGATATGGACGTGTTTGACTACGACAGTATCCGCAGTTATCGTATCCGAATGAGACACTCCCGTCCCGGTCACGTTTGGGAAGATTTGGAGGACGAGGATTTTCTTTACAAGATTGGTGCTGTCAGCAGGGGTAAAGACGGCAAGCGATATCCGACGGTAGCGGGTCTGCTGATGTTCGGTCACGAGTACGAAATCGTCAAGGAGTTCCCGAACTATTTTCTCGATTATCAGGAGCATTTTGATGATACAACCCGCTGGACTGACAGAATAGTTTCATCATCGGGTGACTGGAGCGGCAATGTTTATGACTTTTATTTTAAGGTCTACAACCGAATTGCTCAGGATATTAAAACTCCATTCAAGATCAAAAATGGCGAGCGCATTGACGATACACCCGTTCATACTGCCCTGCGTGAAGCACTTGCTAACTGCATAATCAATGCAGATTATTACGGAAGGCAGGGACTTGTGATAATAAAGAAAAAGGACGTTATCGCGTTCTCGAATCCCGGCAATTTCCGTATTGCCATTGAGGACGCAAAAAGCGGCGGTATCTCCGACCCGAGAAACACCACACTTATCAAGATGTTCAACCTTATAGATATAGGCGAGCGTGCCGGCAGCGGTATCCCGAATATTTACAGTATCTGGGACAAGCAGGGCTGGGAAGCTCCGATTATTACTGAGGATTTTGAGCCGGCGAGGATAACCATGTCGCTTTCCGTTTCAACTGATGATACTGTTATCGTCAGTGACGATAAAAAGGTGACGATAAAAAGTGACGATAAAAAGAAAGTCACTGAACTACAGAAAGAAACTATTATCGAGTATCTGACAGATCATGTAAATGTCAGATCATCCGAGCTCACAGAGCTTCTTGGTGTAAAAACCACGAGAGTAAAGAATCTTTTGAATTCTCTCATCGCTGACGGTATCGTTGTTGCCGAGGGTGCCAACCGCAACAGAACTTATCGGCTCAAAGAAAACAGTATATAACAAAGATCCCGAAGCTGACACCACAAGTCGGCTTCGGTGTTATCATTTGATTCTGTAATAAGGATGAGTTATAATGCTGTTTTCTTGGACTGTGATGATAATGAGTTGAATGAACTGACGAATAGCTATTCTGAGGATATCGATATATATGTTGTTACATAACCTTCCGAACTTGGTGATGAAATCAACATATCAAAAATACAGCTGCGATTTCTTGAATATCAGGAACGGCTAAAAGACTGTCATTATGTCATGATTTGGTACTCACTTAAAAACGTGTGTTAAATCGTGCGTAAAAATCATCACAAAGTACTTGATTTAACGATCGAAGTGCGATATAATATTGCTGATGTGGAAAAAGATGATGTCAGAGCTAAAATGAATGATCTGAATATGGGTAAAAAGGTGATCAACCATGTTTTCAAAACCAATAATCGAATTAAAATATTCAAACACCAATACTTATCTGATCAAGGGCAAGAAGGGGAGTCTGCTGTTTGATACCGGCTGGGCGGGAACTTTCCCTCAGCTTTGTCGGGCGCTGGGTGAGAACAAACTGAAATTTCAAGATATAAGTTATCTGCTGATCTCGCACTTTCACCCCGACCATATGGGCATTGCGCAGGAAATTGCAAACAGCGGTGTTACAATAGTTGCAGCTGATGTTCAGGCAGAATTTATCCATAGCAGTGACCATATTTTTGCAAAGGAAAAGGATTCTGACTTTGTTCCGATAGACGACAGTTCGATCAGGTTGGTAAAGGTTTCGGAGAGCAGAAGTTTTCTGGAGGAACTGGGTATCAGCGGTGAAATAATACATACGCCCGGGCACAGTGATGACAGTATCTCACTTTGGCTTGAAAAGGAGAGAGCGCTGTTTGTAGGTGATCTTAATCCGCTTTACGAGCTTGATATGCACAAGGGCACTCAGATAGAGGACACCTGGAGCGGGCTTCTGAAACTTGATCCGAAGACCGTGTATTACGGTCATGCGATGACTGCAAAACTTACGGGAAAAGGTGTGCAGCCGAAGCAAAAGTCTGATAATGCGGACACTTATGCATTGGTGAAAAAGATAATGAAACTCATCGACAAGGGCTGTGATGATGTAACGATACAGCAGAAAACAGGTGCTGACAAGGTCTTTATTCAGGATGTTGCAAGAATGTACCTGACACATCAGAATGTCAGTGTGCAGGGGATACTTGACAGGATCGAAATCAAGGGAAAGTGAATAAAAATATATGATCATACGAATGACACAATTCTAAAAGATATAAGTTTATGAAAATTGCTCCCTATGTAGGCACTGCTCCCGAAGTTTTATCTCCGGGAGCAGTTTTACTATGATAAATTTTGATATTGCAGGGATATGCCGTTATTTTACGATTTATTCTATCACATAGGTGTGTTCGTCGGCTTCGCTGTCATAATTTATCCCAACAAGTATGATCTCGCCGAAATAGTCCTCAAGTACCGAATGATAATGCTTGTTTTTGATCTGTTCGATAGCTGCATTACTGCACGTCAGCAAGCAGAAGGTCGCATCAATTATAAAATCGGGTGAGCTCAAAGTTATAGAGCTTGGACCGAGATCAAGGAGAATACCGAAATCTAGTTTTGAAGAGTATATAAAGAATAAAACTAAATGATCGAAAACGAAGCATATATTTTGATATATGAAAAGTTTGTGCATTTAAATGCATAAACTTGACAATACTATTTTTTTATGCTATGATAATACTATTGAAAGACGATATGCAGTAAGGCTATGGAAGCGAACGGTATACTGTACCGTGCCGATTATGACCAACTTAGAAATAAGGTCGAAAGACTGAGCAAAAAAAATATCAGCCCGCAAGGAGAACCTTGAGGACTGTAAGCAGAAACATGATGTATACTTAGATTTAGCGAATACTTTCTTTCTATGAAATATCTGATAAGTACTACTTGGAAAAGCTTGAACAGGAAGAAAGGGAGCGTAAAGAGAGAAAGGCTAAAAAGCGAAGAAAATCGCTGTAACGTCTTCCGCAGTGGTAGAAATCCGCAGCGGTTTGTGGTATAATGGTATTTATAAGATACATCCAATATTTTGAAAGTGAGCTGTTAACATGGAACGTCAATACACGCAAATAGACCAAGTCCGTGCTCTGATCGACACTATCATCAAAGCGATAGAGGACGAAGAAACAAAGCGCTGTGCGTATGTGCATCTGTATGGTGTCGGGCTTATGGCAGCTATGATTGCCCTGAAAAGAGGTCATTCGCGAAGGACAGCCGAGCTTGCGGAGATCGCCGGTATGCTGCACGATTTGCTGAAATATCACGACCCCACGACTGCCGATCATGCACACGAGGGCGCGGAATTTGCACGAAGGCAGGTGCTTGACAAGTTGGACTGTCTTACCGAAGAGGAAAAGCAGCTTGTGTACGACGGGATATATAATCACAGCGACAAGCATATCAAGAGTACTCCATTTGATGAGATCATCAAGGACGCCGATGTGCTGCAACACTCCCTGCGCAATCCTTGCGAGGACTATTATTATTTTGACAGCAGGATGCAACAGCTGCTTGATGAAATAATAGATTGATACCGAGACCTCTTAATCGGAAGGAGGACAGCGACATGATAGAAAACAAAGAACTCAGGAACAGACCGCAGTATCTGGATAAGTTAATAGGCTTTCAGGATACCGAACCTGTAAAGGTAGTAACAGGAATACGACGATGTGGAAAGTCCAGCCTGTTAAAGCTGATGATCCTGCACTTGCTTGATGAGGGCAAGTCTGAAGAGCAGATAATTCAGATGAACTTTGAGTCCTACGACTTCAAGAATATGACAGTAGACGATATTTACAGCTACGTTAAAGAGCGTGTTGTTCAGGGCAAAAGGATGTATCTGTTCTTTGATGAGCTTCAAAGGGTGGATAAGTGGGAAGATGCGGTCAATGCTTTTCGTGTGGATATGGACTGCGATATCTACATCACTGGCTCAAATGCCTATCTGCTGTCCTCCGAGTATTCGACTTATCTTTCGGGAAGATGTGTCGAGATAAAGATGCTCCCGTTGTCGTTTGCGGAGTTTACAGATTTCTATGGATTTGAAGTAAGAGAAGTCAGAAGTGCTTTGGGCGGTATACGCAAACTCGCTTATGATAAGAATGGTCAGCAATATGATCTGCGTGAGATATTTGATGCATATATGCGCTTTGGTGGAATGCCTGGCATCGCAGATACAGGGCTGGATCAGGACAAAGCACTTGCTTTGCTTGACGGCATATATTCCACGGTAATTATAAGGGATATCCTTGAACGTGAAAAGCGCAGAGGTCAGAAAAGTATAACTGATGCTGCACTGCTACGCAAGATAATAATGTTCCTTTCAGACAATATCGGCAGCAGTGTTTCGGTATCGTCTATCGGAAATACACTCGTTAATGAGGGCCTGCTTGATGACGAAAAAAGAAAAGGCAAGCCAAGCGCACATACAGTTTCGGCTTATGTGAACGCCTTGACAGAAAGCTATTTCTTCTATGAGATAAAGCGCTTTGATATCAAAGGCAAGGAGTATCTGCGTACTCTCGGCAAGTATTATATCGTAGATATCGGTCTGCGGAATTACCTGCTGGGCTTCCGTGACAGAGATACAGGTCATGCATTGGAAAACATTGTTTATTTTGAACTTATGCGAAGAGGCTATGATGTGGCTATCGGTAAGATAGACAATACGAAAGTTGACTTTATAGCTACCAAAGCAGATGACAAGCTGTATGTCCAGGTCACTGAGTCAATGACAAGCGAAACGGTCAGAAACAGGGAACTTGCTCCTCTGATGAAGATAAGGGACAACTACGAGAAGATAATACTCTCGCTGGATACAGGACTTGAAAACTCATTTGAAGGCATAAAGTCATTGAATGTACTGGAATGGCTTCTGAAATGATAACGCTAAATGCGATAAATACGATACGACCAAAACAACGGTCGTATCGTATTTTTGCCTTTATTCTCATAATAAAATCAATAACACTATATAGAAATTTTCCCAATTTTAAGAAGCTGCATACACTCCATGGGGGGAAGGATATCCGGAACTTTCTCCGATGTGTGTAGATCGGGCTGTCCCTCTCGGAGCTTGATCTGCTCACGATCGGAGTTATGAATGAAATGTTCACGAAAAAGGAAAATGACTAATACGATGGCTGGTCGGAGGTCGCTGGACAGGCGGATTATGATGCGTTCTGATTGACTTTTTCTTCCTGCTGTGCTATAATCATGATGTAGGAGAGACAATGATTTTTCTTTGAAATCATCACGAAAAAATGGGAGCGCTGTTTTATGAGCAAATATAATACAAATGATCCAGAAGCTGTCGAAATCAGAAAAAAGATAGAAAAACTTATTTCTTTAAATCCCGACATAGAAATATATGATATTATTTCTATTGAAGAAGTAAAAAGATTTGAAGCTGAAAATGATATTAAACTACCGAATGATTACGTTTGGTTTATTACGAATGTCGGAAATGGCGGTAAATGGTATGGTGGAGAATATCAGTTTTATCCATTAGAAAAAACTTATTTTTCTTACGAAGGCTTGCCCGATTATAAAACAGGAAGAGAAAAGTATTCCATTGATATATTAAGTACAGGATGTAGCTATTCAAAAGGCATTATTTTAAGGGGCGAACATTACGGTGAAATTTCGTCTGACGGTGACGGACTTGCATTTTATCATCCAATTTCGCTTCATGGATTTAAGGAATTTTATCTCAAATGGTTAGAAGAAGCTTGTTTAGGGTATGACAATTTGTTTTTTGATAGTAGACTTTATGGAACAATAGAGGAACATCTTGAACAATATATAAGTAATCCCGATTTAGAATTATTGTGGAGCATATTTCATAAAGTGAATAAACAATGTGCCACAAAGCAGTTTATTTCAGATCTTTACACTGTTTTTGTTTCTGAAACTGATAATGACAATAAGGTAATGCTTGCAAGGATATTGATTAAATCAGGCTATGAAGATACTTTTTCTGTTTTAAGTACAATATTTTCTCCACAAAATTATGAAACCATTGTGTGGGAACTTCATAGTTCTATATGTTATTTCAAAAAATGGTTATATGCAGAGGGTGTAATGGAGGATGCACCCAAGTACTATGACATGCTTGTTGAAATCATGAAATACTATGAAACTGCAAAGGAACGTAAACACTTTGACCATTGCTTAAATATGACAATTATGAATCCAAAATTCAATGAAAATGATATCCTTGGTATTCTTACTTCTGACGACGAAGAAATAGTGAAACATCTGGCAAACTCTGTCTTTCAAAACAATATTTTGAATCGTGTTGGAAAGTACATTGATGCGGCAAAAATAAAGTGTGAGAAGATGAACGAAAACAAGGGATAGTTATGTTACTATAATTTAGAAAATTAAGCTAATACTAATTTAGCACTTGCTACGGCAGGTGCTTTTTTCATGCCCTCACGGATGAGGTGAAACCGCATGGCAAACAGAATCAAGGGCATCACGGTGGAAATCGGCGGCGATACAACCAAGATGTCGAAGGCGCTATAAGGTGTAAATAAAAACATCAAGAACACGCAGATGAAGTTCAAGGATGTAAATAAGCTGCTGAAACTCGATCCGATCAATACTATAACTAAATTCACAGTATTTGTAAGGAGGGATATCATGAGTAAAAGTACCCGCTGCTTGTATCATAATCAGTTTTCAGCATTTTTGTCAAATACTGAACAATCGATACTCGGTATTCTTTGTGACGGCTATCACGGTGCTGTTGTCTTTAAATATTTATAGTAATATGTTCAGAGAAAATTAAGACAGGCTGCGGTGCGTGAAGGAAGCGCAAGTTCCAAATAAGTCACATCGGAATTATGTAGCAAAAAGAAAAACTCGGGAGCAACGTATCCACGCTGTTTCCGAGCTTATGTTCTGTCAGTCCATTACTAAAAAAGATGACACATTAGTCTATATAAAGCGAATAAATACACTTTTATTCAGAAAAGATCCAGCATACTGTCGAGATAAATCTCTTCACGGACAGTGAGCCGATATTCGGGCATTGTGAGATAATAAAGCAGAAATTCCAGAATGACAGCACTTCCCAGCCCTCTGCCCTCTATTTTGAAATTGGAAAAACCGAGGGGCAGATATGTGTTTATGATGTCATCTGTGCTGATAAATGCGGGATTTTTCATTGCCTTTGAAAAACGGTATCCCTCTTCGGCACCCGGGGCTTTACAGATGTGATCTTCACAACTTTCTCCGAGATTTTTACGGCTGACATTTTCGTAGCACGCTTTTCTGTCCTTACAGTAAAATGAGCAGCATTCATTGCACAGAAATTCGACCTTGTCTTTCAGCACCTGCGGGAGCGCAGTAAGCTTATCATACTGCTTATTGAGCCTGAAATCGGGAACGACATATCTGAAATCCTTCCGCTTCGTTTCACTTAAAAACTCATCGAAATCGGTCTGCACCTTTGTGGTCGATGAAACGAAATAAAGCTCAGGATAAATATTTTTGATATGTTCAAGCAAAAGCTCCGAGTGTATTATCACACCGTTCCGTACGCCTTTGCTTGCGGCGAAAAGCTCACACAGCGCATTGCATTTCCTGTCGGTCAGATGTTCGGGTCTTAAAAGCGAATTGCTGAAAGTGAGCCTGGAAGAAATGCCGTATTCATTCATAAGTGCGAGTACATCTTCAGCTTTACATTCACTTGCCCCGACACGTCCGCCGCCCCAGATACAATCTGCGGGAGCACCATAGACAGATGCTATCTCAAATCGATCGTAGAAATATTCCCGATGCTCACGGTACAGCGGCAGAAACACACTGTACAGGTCATAGAACTCAAACAGCCCGGGAAGATGAAAATAAGCTATATTTTTTTCAGTGTTTTTCATATGTTATCATTACCTCTGAACGATGTCTGAAACGTCATGGCAGGTCGAATACGACCTTTGCAGGCACGCATAGCGAAGCAATCGTGTACGCATAGTCAGGACCGTATGAGGTCTCCATTCGTGACGCACTGAAGTGCACCGTTGCGTACGGCACCTTTTTGAATGACTGCATACCGACTGTATCAGCACCGGGGAAATAAATATCCGTTATGCCGTTGCCCGAATTCCATACGTCGCCTCCGAATGCATGGTCAAACCCATACCCTCGACCATGCGTAACATCTTTAGGCATTGAAAATAAAGTATTTATATTATACCATATGTGTGGTAGAGTGTCAAGAAATGCCGCCTAACTCATGACTAAAGTCACGAGCGTGCGGCGGCAAAATCGTCAAAAGGTACGGTGACTTTTAGTATACGCCTTTCTCCGATTATCGGTACCTGATCTGTGTGTACCCATTTTCTTTTATCGGGTGGCAGACACAATTCTTTTAGCGGTATCCGAACGGTATGCTGAAAATGACTGTACTGTATCTCCCCGACGGAAAGAACAAGAGAATGATCGTATTTGACACCTCAGGCAATGTGATCTCGGAAATAGAGGACAGAACTTACACCGCTGCAAAACATTAACGACCATAACACAAAGATACTTCTGACTATGGATAACGATCCGCCTGTATCATATAATGGGATCAAACAGAAACTGGTTACTTGATAAATGATCTGTAAAGGAGTTCGTTTATATCAATATACTCATCTATAAAATATTATGATGTTGACATCTCTTTAGAATGATGTTATAATGAACAAAACTGACGGGGGTGAATTTATGAATATCATACATATGAAATATGCTGTCGAGGTGGCGAGGATAGGCTCGATAAACAAGGCGGCAGAGGAACTGCTGATAGCACAGCCAAACCTCAGCAGAAGCATAAAAGAGCTTGAAGCAGATCTGGGAATTACTATATTTTCAAGAACTTCCAAGGGTATGAACCTTACTTCCGAGGGCGAAGAGTTTATCGGATATGCACGCAAGATACTTGACCAGATAGACGATGTTGAGCGTATGTACCGTCAGGGCGTGCCGAAAAAGCAGAAATTTTCTATCTCTGTTCCCAGGGCCGGTTATATCTCGGAAGCCTTTGCTGAATTTTCACGAACGATCACAGGTGATTCGGCAGAGCTTTCCTATTATGAAACCAATGCTCACCGCGCTATAGATAATATCTTTACTTTAAAATACAAACTTGGTATAATCAGGTATGCCTCCGTATATGATAAGTATTTTAAACGCTTTCTTGAGGAAAAAGGTCTTGAATATGAACTCATAGCTGAGTTTTCGAATATGCTTGTAGCGAGCAGAGAGAGCAGTATAGCATCGCTTGATGAAGTGCATTTCGATAATCTCACGAATATGATCGAGATAGCCCATGCTGACCCTTATGTGCCGTCGCTGCCGCTTTCAAACGTTAAAAAGGAAGAGCTGCTTGACAGCATTGGCAGGAGAATATTCCTGTTCGAGAGGGGGAGCCAGTTCGATCTTTTATCTTTGAATCACGAGACTTATATGTGGGTGTCGCCTCTTCCTGACAGGATACTGGATATTTATGGTCTTGTGCAGAAAAAATGCATAGACAACAAGCGCCTGTACAAAGATGTTTTGATATATCGTAAAGGATATAACCTTACCGAACTTGACCACAGGTTCATAACAGCGCTAATCAAATCGAAGAGGGCTTATTTCACTAAAGATAGCTAAAATGACGTAAATACGAGTTTTAACACAGTTTTCTGTAAATTGGAAACTGTGTTTTTTTATTTGGTTGCGGTTATATCGATAAAGATAATATCGATATACTTTTTTGGTTATTCCGTTCAAATTAAAAAGATGTTATAATTGAATTATCGGAGGTGAGATAGTGAAAGGACCGATATTTTCCAAAGCAACGCTTGGTAGACTGCCTGTATATCTGGATTATCTGAGGACAGGCGACCATGGCGAGAACATCTCTGCGACTGAGATATCAAGGGCATTAGGGCTTGGTGATGTTCAGGTGAGAAAAGACCTTAACGCAGTCAGCGGTACAGGCAGACCAAAGGTAGGCTACAAGACCACTGAACTTATCGCGGCACTTGAAGCTGTTCTCGGCAGAAAAGCAGCGACCCCTGTTGTTATTGTCGGTGCGGGGAAACTTGGCAAAGCACTGCTTGATTTCGAGGGGTTTGAAGAATACGGGATAAAGATCTCTGCGGCGTTTGATGTTGATAATAGCCTGCTGTGCGACAGGATACTTCCTATGGATAATTTTACAAACTACTGTCGGCTATATGATATCCATGCTGGAATAATCACAGTGCCTGCCGCCTGTGCGAAAGAAGTCTGCGAGATCATGATAAAGAGTGGGATAACTGCGATATGGAATTTTGCACAGATCGAGCTGGATGTCCCGGGGAATATAACGGTTTGTCAGGAGAATTTGGCGCTTTCACTGGCACATCTTACCATGAAACTCAGGAAATGATATGGAGGAAATTTCAATGGCAAAGAAAGAATACGAGATCGTTGACGGTGTTGAAAAGCTGGAAGCCGCCCTTGAAAGAGTAAGGGCAGCACAGAGAAAAATGGCAACATTTACTCAGGAGCAGGTAGACAGGATATTCTTAGCTGCTGCCACCGCAGCAAACCGCGCAAGAATAGATCTTGCTGAGCAGGCTGTTGCAGAAACGGGTATGGGTATCGTTGAGGACAAGGTCATCAAGAATCACTATGCCAGCGAATACATATACAACAAGTACCGCGATACCAAGACCTGCGGTGTTCTTGAAGAGGATAAATCAGCAGGCATAAAGAAGATAGCAGAGCCTATCGGCGTTATCGGAGCGGTAATACCTACTACCAATCCTACTTCCACTGCGATATTCAAGTCTCTTATCGCGCTGAAGACCAGAAACGGTATCATTATCAGCCCTCACCCACGTGCAAAGGAGAGCACCATAGCAGCAGCAAAGGTTGTACTTGAAGCAGCTGTCGAAGCGGGCGCTCCAGAGGATATCATTGCATGGATAGACATACCCAGTCTTGAAATGACAAATATGCTGATGAAAGAGGTAGATATCATACTCGCTACCGGCGGTCCCGGAATGGTACACGCTGCATATTCCAGCGGTAAGCCTGCACTGGGCGTAGGTGCGGGAAATACTCCTGCTATCATTGATGACAGCGCAGATATCCTGCTTGCTGTAAACTCAATAATCCATTCCAAGACTTTCGATAACGGCATGATATGCGCTTCCGAGCAGAGCGTTATCGTACTTGACAGCATATACGATGCAGTAAAGACAGAGTTCGCTGCAAGGGGCTGTTACTTCCTCAAACCCGATGAACTGAACAAGGTAAGAAAGACAATCATCATAAACGGTGCGCTCAATGCGAAGATAGTTGGACAGTCTGCCGCTAAGATAGCTGAACTTGCAGGCGTGACAGTTCCCGAGGGTTCAAAGATACTTATAGGTGAAGTTGAGAGCGTTGATATCTCCGAGGAGTTCGCCCATGAGAAACTCTCTCCGGTACTTGCTATGTATAAGGCTTCCGATATTCAGGATGCTTTCGGCAAGGCAGAACATCTTATTGCTGACGGCGGATACGGACACACTGCTTCCATATATCTTGATGCGGTAAGGGAACAGGAAAAGCTTTCCGAGTTCGGTGAAAGAATGAAGACCTGCCGAATTCTTGTGAATACACCATCTTCTCAGGGCGGTATCGGTGATCTTTATAACTTCAAGCTTGCGCCATCTCTTACCCTCGGCTGCGGTTCATGGGGTGGAAACTCGGTAAGTGAGAATGTAGGAGTAAAGCATCTGCTCAATATAAAAACAGTTGCCGAAAGGAGAGAGAATATGCTTTGGTTCAGAGCGCCCGAGAAGGTATATTTCAAGAAAGGCTGCCTGCCTGTTGCACTTGATGAACTGAAAAATGTGATGGGCAAGAAGAAAGCATTCATCGTTACTGACAGTTTTCTCTTCAAGAACGGATTCACTAAGCCTGTAACAGATAAGCTTGACGAAATGGGTATAGTACACGAGACATTCTCCGATGTTGCTCCCGACCCGACACTTGCCTGTGCTGTGGAGGGCGTAAAGGCTATCAGAAGTTTTGAGCCTGATGTGATCATTTCTATCGGCGGCGGTTCTGCTATGGATGCTGCTAAGATAATGTGGGTAATGTATGAGCATCCTGAAGCTGACTTCATGGATATGGCGATGCGTTTTGTTGATATCAGAAAAAGAATATACACATTCCCGAAAATGGGTGAAAAGGCATATTTCATATGCGTTCCTACTTCTTCCGGTACAGGTTCTGAGGTAACACCTTTTGCTGTTATCACTGATGACAAGACAGGTCACAAGTATCCTCTTGCAGATTACGAACTTATGCCCAATATGGCAATAGTTGATACCGATATGATGATGAGTGCTCCAAAGGGACTTACTGCTGCATCCGGTCTTGACTGCATGGTACACGACCTTGAAGCACTGGTATCAGTAATGGCTACACCATTTACTGATGGTATCGCTCTCGAATCTCTGAAAATGACCTTTGATAATTTGCCCGAATGTGTTGAGAACGGTCAGACAGCTGTAAGGGCAAGAGAAAATATGGCTCATGCGGCTACTATGGCAGGTATGGCATTTGCTAATGCATTCCTGGGTATCGGTCACTCACTGGCACATAAGCTGGGTGCATATCACCACCTGCCTCACGGTATATGCTGTGCGTTGGTGATTAGCGAAGTTATAAGATTCAATGCTTCTGATGTTCCTGTTAAGATGGGCACTTTCCCCCAGTATGAATATCCTCAGGCTGCCGCTAAGTATGCTAGGATAGCAAGATATCTCGATGTACAGGGCAGCGGCGACAATGAACTTGTCGAAGGTCTTATTGCAAAGATAGAAGAACTCAAAGAAGCTGTGGGCTGCAAGAAGACTATCGCTGAGTACGGTATCTCCGAGGAAGACTTCCTCGCTACTCTTGATAAGATGTCAAGAGATGCATTTGATGACCAGTGTACAGGTGCTAACCCCAGATATCCTCTCATCAGCGAGCTGAAGCAGATATATATGAACGTATACTACGGCAGAACTTTCACTGAGACTGAGAAGCCCGATGCTAGCCAGATAGACAGTGCTGAAAGCAGCAAGGATTTCAAGCAGGCATTCAACCGTGCAGCAAGCAGCGGCAAAAAAAGAGTATAAACGGAGGAACAGTATATGAATCTGGATCGTGTAATAGCTGTCAGAAATACCAAGACGGTGTATCGTGACGGTGATAAGTGTATAAAAGTATTCAATGATACTTACAAGAAGTCTGAGGTGCTCAACGAGGCACTGAATCAATCCATGGTTGAAGAAACAGGCATAAATATGCCACGCCTGAAAGAGGTTCTTATGATAGACGGCAAATGGTCTATCGTTTCTGAATATATAAACGGTAAGACCCTTGCACAGATGATGGAAGAAGAACCTGAAAAGAAGAGAGAGTACATCGAAAAGCTGGTAGATATCCAGCTTGATATACACTCCAGAACCTGTCCCATGCTGAGAAAGCTGAAAGACAAGATGAACAGTAAGATAAGTCAGACTGACCTCAATGCAACAACAAGATATGATCTTCATACACGCCTTGAAGGTATGCCCAAGCACTATAAGCTCTGCCACGGTGACTTCAATCCCTCAAATGTAATAATTACTGAGGATGGAACTCCCTATATCATCGACTGGGCACACGCTACACAGGGCAATGCTTCTGCTGATGCAGCAAGAACGTATCTCTGCTTCTGGCTGGACGGAGATATTGAGGGCGCAGATATGTATCTCGATATATTCTGCGAGAAGAGCAATACCGCCAAGCAATACGTTCAGAAGTGGATGCCTATCGTTGCGGCTTCGCAGTCGGTGAAGGGCAATGCTAAAGAGCGTGAGTTCCTGCTTTCTTGGGTAGATGTTGTAGATTATATGTAATATGTGAGGTGCTAGATATGAAGGTAACTGTATGTATTGGTTCTTCCTGCCATCTGAAAGGCTCGCGTCAGGTTGTCGAGCAGCTTCAGTATCTTATCGCAGAAGAAAACTTAGGTGACAAGATAAAGCTTGGCGGAACATTCTGCATGGGCAAATGTCAGCAGGGTGTATGTGTAACTGTTGATGATGTGTTCTACTCGGTAACTCCCGAAACGGTCGGAGCGTTCTTCGAGAAAGAGATCAAGCAGAAGGTATAGTAACCATGATCATTCAGATATGTGTCGGCTCATCATGTCATCTGAAAGGTTCGGAGAATATGATTGAGCTGCTGAAACAGGCGATAGCGACTCATGATCTTGAAAACGAAATTACACTTGCCGGCAGTTTCTGTGCCGGCAGATGTAATCGCGTGGGTGTGACTGTCACTGTAGACGATGAAGTATACACAGGTGTGACCCCCGAGGGGTTCACCGAGTTTTTTCAGAAAGCTGTAATGAGCCGTATAGGAAAGTGAGTTGTCATCTATGAGCAGCTGTTTAACTTTAAAAAAATCAAATTGTAAAAACTGCTATAAATGCATCAGACACTGCCCTGTAAAGTCCATAAGATTTTCGGGTAACCAGGCGCACATCATCGAACAGGAGTGCATATTGTGCGGTCAGTGCGTAGTAGTCTGTCCCCAGGATGCAAAGCAGATAGTTGATGAATCTGAAAAGGTAAGGGTACTTTTACAAAGCGGTTCTCCTGTAGTTGTGAGCCTTGCGCCTTCGTTCATTGCAAATTATCACGGGGCGGGCATAGAACAGATGCGTGATGCACTTAAAAAACTTGGTTTTTATGATGTTGAAGAAACAGCTGTAGGCGCGACCCATGTAAAGCGTGAATATGAGCGGATACTAAAAGAAGAAAACAGGGACGTTGTGATATCGTCCTGCTGCCATTCGGTAAACCTGCTGATACAGAAGTACTTCCCCGATCTTCTGTCCATGCTTGCTGACGTTATATCTCCGATGCAGGCGCACTGTGCAGATATCAAAAGGCGTATCCCCGATGCAAAGACTGTCTTCATAGGTCCGTGTGTTTCCAAAAAGGATGAAGCCCAGCATTACGGCGATACAGTCGATGCTGTGCTCACCTTTGAGGAACTTTCAGTCTGGCTGAAAGAAGAGAATATCGAGATAGAACGCAGTTTTTCTGCCGATGAACACAGCCGTGCAAGATTTTTCCCGACAGCGGGTGGTATACTCAAAACCATGGATTGCGATTTGCCTGATTACACATTTATCGCGATAGACGGCATTGAAAAGTGCATATCCGTTCTGCGTGAGCTTGAAAAGGGAAGTATACATAAATGCTTCATTGAGATGTCAGCCTGCAACGGAAGCTGTATAGGCGGCCCTGTTATGGAGAATGCTCGGTATACTCCTATTGAAGACCAGATGCTGATAGCAGGATATGCAGGCTCAAAGGATTATGAAGTTGAACAGCCTGATATGCTGTACATGAAAAAGCAATTCTCCTTGATAGATCTCGGGCATGCACAGCCAACTGAATCGGAGATACGTCAGATACTGGCGCAGATGGGCAAGTTCGATACTTCCGATGAACTCAACTGCGGTTCCTGTGGATACAATACCTGCCGTGAGAAAGCGATAGCGATATATCAGGGCAAAGCAGATATATCCATGTGCCTGCCTTTCCTGAAAGACAAGGCAGAGAGTTTCTCGGATACCATAGTCAGGAATACTCCCAACGGTATCATAGTGCTTAACGATTCACTGGAGGTACAGCAGATAAACTCCGCTGCTATGGAGATGATGAATATACGTTACGCATCCGATGTTCTGGGAGATCAGGTGGTGCGGATACTCGACCCGAAGGTATTTATGGAAGTAAAGCGGACAGGCAAAGGAGTATATAACGAAAGGATATTCCTGACCGAATACCAGAGATATGCCGAGCGCACCATCGTGCTTGACCGCGAGAGCAAAATGCTCATATGTATCATGCGTGATGTTACCGATGAGGAGAACGCACGCAGTAAAAAGGAAGAGATAAGCCGCAATACTATCGAAGTGGCTGATAAGGTTATTGATAAGCAGATGAGGATAGTTCAGGAGATAGCGTCGCTTCTCGGAGAAACTACTGCTGAAACGAAGATAGCGCTATCAAAACTCAAGGAGTCGATACAGGATGAATAACTTGTGTGCGGATATCGGATTCAAAAGCATAAATCATGTAGGTGAACAGCTGTGCGGAGATCATATCGATATCGTTGAGAATGATGATTCCACAGTTATAGTTCTTGCAGATGGTCTTGGCAGCGGGGTGAAGGCTAGCATACTTTCCACCCTGACATCGAAAATAATCTCCACCATGCTTGCAGCAGGGCTTCCCCTTGAAGACTGCGTTTCGACTATCGCGGGCACACTGCCTATATGTTCGGTGAGGGGAGTTGCATACTCTACTTTCACGATAATCCACATCATAAATAATGAAACTGCTGTGCTTATACAGTATGATAATCCTCTGAGCATACTTATACGCAATGAAAAGGTGTACGACTATCCCAAGACGGAGATGAACATTGGCGGCAAGAAGATATACCGCTCTGAGATAAGGTTACAGGAGAATGATCTTATCATATCCATGAGCGACGGCTGTCCTCATGCAGGTATAGGTATGGCATATAATTTCGGATGGAAGCGAGAAGATATCGCGTCTTTTATGGAAATGCTGGCACCTGTGGGGTATACAGCAAAAACTCTATCAACTATACTTGTGGATGAGTGCGACAATCTATACGGACATGAGCCGGGTGATGATACTACTGCCTGCGTTATCCGTATACGCCGCCGCGTTCCGATGAATATACTATTTGGCCCGCCCTCAAACAAAGACGATTGTGACAGGATGATGAGTCTGTTTTTCTCGAAAGAGGGCAAGCATATAATCTGCGGTGGAACGACCTCGACCATAGCTTCCCAGTGGCTGAAAAAACCGCTGGTGGCAAGTCTTAGCTTTGAACACAGCGACGTACCGCCCATTGCGACTATCGAGGGTGTTGACCTTGTGACCGAGGGTGTTATCACAGTCAACCGCGTGCTTGAATATGCAAAAGATCATATCGGCGAAAATCTGTTATACGAAAAATGGAGCCACGGCAGAGACGGAGCGTCTCTTATCAGCAGGATGCTTTTTGAGGAAGCTACAGATATTAATTTCTATGTTGGCAGGGCTATAAATCCTGCGCATCAGAATCCCGATCTGCCGATAAATTTCAACATCAAGATGAACCTTGTGCAGGAACTCTCAAAGGCTCTGGGCAAGATGGGAAAACGCATCAAGGTCAGCTATTTTTAAGGGTGTGAACAGATAAATGAAAAACAAGAGAGTATTTGATACCAAGGTACAATATCTGAAATATAAGGTCCTGCGAGAGGTTGCAAGAGAGGCGTGGGATGATAAGCTGCTTGAAGATCTTCTGGATATCCCGAAGAAAATAGTATCAGGCAAGACTCCTACTATGCGCTGCTGTGTTTATAAAGAAAGAGCCATAATCGCCGAGCGTGTAAAGATGGCTATGGGCGGCGATAAGGAAAATCCCAATGTCATCGAAGTTATTGATATCGCCTGCGACGAATGTCCTGCGGCAGGATATGAGGTCACGGATTCATGCCGCGGCTGTCTTGCCCACCGTTGCGAGGATGTATGTCCCAGAGGGGCTATCTCCTTTGATCACAACCATGTGGCACATATCGACAAAAGCAAGTGTATAGAATGCGGCAGATGTTCCAAAGTCTGTCCCTATTCGGCGATAACCAACCGTGTGCGTCCTTGTCAGAATGCCTGTAAGATCAAGGCGATAAGCATAAATGAAGACAGCGTTGCAGCTATCGATAACAAGAAATGCATATCATGCGGTGCCTGTGTATACCAGTGTCCATTCGGAGCTATAACCGATAAATCCTTTATACTCGATGTTATCGACATGATAAAGAAAAACAGCCGCGATAAGAAGTCGAAACTTTATGCGGTAGTTGCGCCCTCGATATCCAGCCAGTTCACATACGCGAAGCTGGGACAGGTGGTATCAGGGCTGAAAAAGCTCGGATTCCATGCGGTAGTAGAAGCAGCACTTGGCGCTGATATGGTAGCATATTCCGAATCAAGAGAACTGGTAGAAAAAGGCTTTCTGACCAGTTCCTGCTGTCCTGCGTTTGTGGCATATGTTAAGTCTGCTTTTCCTGAACTTACAGAGCATATATCGCACAATGCATCACCGATGGCTGCGATTGCGAAATATATTAAGGAGATAGAGCCGTCTGCGAAGGTGGTATTCATAGGTCCGTGTACCGCTAAAAAAGCAGAAGCTCAGCTGAAGGATGTCAGAGCCTATGTTGATTCAGTGCTGACTTTTGAAGAACTCCAGGCACTTTTTGACAGCCGCGATCTTGACATTACACAGCTTGAAGAAGAAGCACTTGACAATGCTTCCTACTTCGGAAGAATTTTTGCACGCAGCGGCGGTCTATCTGATGCGGTCGCAGAGGCGATCAAAGAACAGGGGATAGAGGACTTTGAACTCCTGCCATGTTCCTGTGATGGAATTGAAGAGTGCCGAGCAGCACTGATGAAGAAAAAACGCGGTGTGCTCAATGAGAATTTCATCGAAGGTATGGCTTGCATCGGCGGCTGTATAGGCGGCGCGGGCTGTCTTACTCACGGTGAGAAGAACAAAGCTCAGGTTGATGCTTACGGCAGAGAAGCTCTGGAAAAGACGATCTCTGATGCTATCTCGGTGCTTAAAATGTGACTTATTGTTTTTGCATAACTGATATATAATGAGAAAAGACATCTCGTTTATACTGAACGGTGATGCCTTTTTTCTTTGTATTAATTAGTCTCTCCTCAATTCAAATAAAACCCTCGTAGTATCGATAAAAGCGATAAAACATGGTATAATAGAAGTGCAAGGAAAAAGCCGGAAAACGAGAAAAAAGCTTGCACTTTGGAGGATGCCATGTATAAGTTCAAGAGA
>ODAI013905180.1_pt1 | contig 29232 bp, 31 predicted proteins | sample 1539321 | NCBI WGS metagenome assembly ODAI01 (sample SAMN02144231, study PRJEB22623) | gut metagenome | biome: sheep rumen | host: Ovis aries | place: New Zealand
GACTTAAGCATATCAAACCGCCGTCAAGCCGCCTCCCAGGCCCGCCTGCTCGTATGGCTTTTCACCCGTATGAACCTCATAGAAGAATGCGGCAAACGCTCCCGCAGCAAACTCTACCGCCTCACCCACTGAGTCATTAACAAAAATCCGCCAGAAAACCCTTAAAAAAAATTCAAGCCGCCATGGACAGCGGCTGAAAAGCGTGACAGAAGCTTTTGCTTCTGTCGAACTTCGTTCCGACACGGAAGTCTTTAAAAAAATCAAGCCGCCAGGACGGCGGCTGAAAAGCGTGACAGAAGCTTTTGCTTCTGTCGAGTTTCGTTCCGACATGGATGTCGGAACGAATACTCCCTACCAATCATCTCTCATATCGTCTTCATCACGATTTTCGATGTCGTAAAGGTCGGTAACTGCACGCAAATCATCAAAGTAGATGTAGTAAGTTCCGCGGGCCAGCATGGGGTTACAGTCAATTCTGAAACCAACGATGCGCAGGCCAGGCTTAGAACCATTGTATGCACTCTGCTGAATAATACCGTGTTCTCCATCAGGAGTCGGCGGGACTGCAACAGTCATGCGTTTCCATCCGGTAAAGCCCAGTGAACCCATATAAAGTTCAAAATTATGTCCGTAATAGTCCTGAACCAGCAGTGTAAGCTGATGATCCATGTTACGTCCGACGACCCAGACTGAAACAGTCTTTGTAACACCCTCAATCGGAATGGGGCGGGCAGACTTAATAAAGAATGAATTCACGCCACGGCGGAAGAATTCCACCTTAACACCAAGAACTCTTGAATCCGGTGCATCAGCATCATCCTTTACAGGTTCTTTTGCAGCAGGGCTACCGTCGTGCAGGCGGGCAGTAATCATACCGTAGTCCGGAGAAATAGTTGCATTCCATGCACCTTCCAGTTCAAAACGGTCTACAGAAACTTCACGCAAAGACTGGCTGGCAGAATCTCTACCAATCATAGTAGGATCAGGTTCAGCAAGACTTACATTCCCTGTACTCTGAGCACTTGATGAATTCTGTGCAAAAAGCAGGCCGCTTGCAGCAAAAGCCAAAAATGTTACAAGAATCTTTTTCATATTACTTACCATCCTGAGTTACATTGCTACTTGAGCCGGAAGAGCCAGAATCACCAAAGTCAACATTCTGAAGCTCATAACCATCAAATACAGTACTCAAAGTATTTGTCGTGTATTTAAGCTGATCAAAGAAAATATTAAATCTGTCAACATATTCATCAGGATCTGTGCGGATTCTAAATCCGACAAACATCATCGTCTTGGGACCTGAACGCAGTCTTGAACGCTGGCGCAGATATGACGGAACCGTTACAACAACGTTTCTCCAGCCATTGAATGCCAGATTTCCTGCGGGAAGAGTGTAAACACGACCGTCTGCATCGCGTACGAGGAGATCCAGATAGTACATATAGTTTGCACCCCATACCCAGAAGTCAATCTGTGTTACGTTTCCCTTGAAGGGAATTTCATATGCCTTTCCATCTTTTTCCGGATAGAATTCAAACCAGTTTTCACCCTTTCTCTTGAAAGCAATCTCTGAACCAAGCACCTTCGGCTGAGCATTCGGATCATCATTCAAAACGCGCAATGAGTTCGGCTGACCGTCAAAATAATTAAGTTTCGGATAGCCGTTATCGCTGTCAACAAACGCACTTGCCTGAACATTCCATGTCCATTCCGTATCACCTTTATTGTCAAACGTGTCAACAATAAAAGTCTCAATTGCCCTACTACTCGGCTGTGCGACCGCAGGCAAGCAAATCGCAGACAACAGAGCAAAACGTATAAAGACTTTTACGCCCTTTTTCATTCGATTCTCCTTCATGTTGCAATTTCTGACATTCAGCCAGAAACACCCTTTTGTTTATCGGTTGAAGCAGTTAAAAACATTACTAAATTCTTTTTTCATTATATTTCTAGCAACAATCTTTGTCAAACCATTTTCCAATCATTTAATAGAAATTCGTGCTTGATTTTATCAGAAAACAGACTTAACATAGAATATAGACAAAATCGTTCTAAACCTTAATGAAACATAGACTGAACAAAAGGAGTTTCTATGACAAGTTACAAAGAATTAGGCTTGGTGAACACAAAAGAACTGTTCGCAAAAGCAATGAAAGGCGGATACGCAGTTCCAGCGTACAACTTCAACAATATGGAACAGCTGCAGGCAATCATTCAGGCCTGTGTTGAGACTAAATCACCGGTCATCCTGCAGGTTTCCTCAGGTGCTCGCAAATACGCGAACAAAAATCTTCTCAAGAATATGGCCCGCGGTGCCGTTGAATATGCCCATGAACTGGGATACGACATTCCGATCGTCCTGCACCTTGACCACGGCAATTCATTTGAACTGTGCAAGGACTGCATCGACACGGGATTCTCCTCAGTTATGATTGACGGTTCTGCCCTCCCCTATGACGAGAACGTTGCCCTCACCAAACAGGTCTGCGACTACGCTCATTCACAGAAAGATTATGTTACCGTAGAAGGCGAACTTGGTGTTCTCGGCGGCGTTGAAGACGATGTAAGTGCTGAAGAAAGCAAATACACAAAACCTGAGGAAGTACAGGATTTCGTTTCAAAAACAGGCGTTGACTCACTGGCCATTTCAATCGGAACCAGCCACGGCCGCTGTAAATTCACTCCGGAACAGTGTACCCGCAATGCAGACGGAATCCTCATTCCGCCGCCGCTGGCATTCGATGTGCTGGAAGCCGTAGAAAAGAAACTGCCGGGATTCCCCATCGTTCTGCACGGTTCATCTTCAATTCCGATTGAGTATGTAAAGCAGATTGAAAAATACGGCGGAAAAGTGCCGGATTCCGTCGGTATCCCTGAGGATCAGCTGCGCAAGGCTGCAAAATCAGCAGTATGCAAAATCAACATCGACTCAGACGGACGCTTGGCTATGACCGCTGCAATCCGCAAAGTATTCGCAGAAGAACCTTCAGAATTTGACCCGCGCAAATATCTGGGTCCTGCCCGCGAAGAACTGAAAAAGATGTATGCCCGCAAGAACATTGAAGTTCTCGGTTCTGCAGGCAAGGCATAATCTTATCACTGCATCAATTCCGCACGGAGCTTAAAAACAAGTTTCGTGCGGAATACACACAGCACGGCATACAAGGCAGCAGGAACCGCCCACAGAGGAAGCGGAAAAGCATAATGCCAGAGCGTTTCAATCAGCGGAGGAGTAAAAAGTTCCGCAATTATAATCAAAAGTGAAATACACAATTCCTTTCCGCGTCCTGAAATCACATTAAAAAGAGTTTTTGATTCACCGGCAACGGCAATAACCATCAGAAGATAGAGCAGAGGCTTTATAAAAAGAAAGAAAAAAGGAAGAGGAACTGCATTTGCAAAAATCTCTGCAGGAAGGTAAACTGCATAGAAGGGAAGCATAAAAAGGGCAAAAGACGAAATTTTGTCCCGCCAGGAATCCCGGGATAAAATCAGAAAGAAAAGATAGACAAGCAGAGGAAAAAGAACACAGGTAAAGGCGTTTTCCAGATAAAAATAAAGAAAGACACTGCCGTCATAAACTGAACGGAACATAAAAAACCCGCGGAAAGCACAGATTACTCCGGCAGCTGCAAAGGCGAAGAGGGAAATCAAAAAACGGGGGCGAAGTTCCTTACGACGAGGCAGCACATAATAGAAGAAAGCGATGGGAAACAAAAGCAGTGTAAACAAAAACATATGCGTAAGATACCACGAAAATGCCCCGTTGTAAACATCATCTACTAGACATAACTCCTTGATTTCTGATAAAATGTTGAATACGCTTTGAATAGTGTTTTCAGGCATTTACGCCTGCGGGTACAAAGTATCCGGCAAACACAAGGAGGATAGTTGGCAGATAAAGGATTGCGGGTTAATGAACAAATCCGCGTGCGCGAGGTTCGGTTAATTGACGATGAGGGCGGAAGAACAGGGATTGTTCCCACTCGAGAAGCTCTGGAGTTGGCAAAGGAAAGAGACCTGGATCTTGTGGAAGTTTCGCCAAACGCTAATCCACCCGTTTGTAAAATATTGGACTATGGCAAGTATCGGTTTGAACAGGAAAAAAGGCTCCGTGATTCCCGTAAGAACCAGAAAGCCCTTAAGAACAAGGAAATCCGTATGCAGCCGAAAATCGGTTCGGGCGACCTTGATACTAAGGCAAAGCATGTTCAGGAATTCTTGGACGAGGGCAACAAGGTAAAGGTCACGATTCGTTTCCGCGGACGTGAGCTTGCGCATACGGAACTCGGCTATGACGTTCTGAACGAAGTATTAAAGCGCCTGAAAGAAGGTTCTTTTGCCGTGGAAAAACCAGCCGCAATGGAAGGCAGGTTTATGTCCATGACACTGAACTCTAAAGTCAAACAGGGCGAAAAAAAGGAATGAGGTAATTATATGCCTAAGATGAAGACAAAGAAAGCCAGCGCAAAACGCTTTACACTGACGGGCACTGGCAAAGTAAAGTACAAGAAGATGAATCTTCGTCATATTCTGACAAAGAAATCTTCCAAGAGAAAGATGCACCTTCGTGGCGCAGGTATCCTTTCAGAAGACTCTGCAGCAAGAATCCGCAAGCAGCAGCTTCCCTACGGTTAATGAGGAGTAGAAAATGTCTAGAGCAATAGATGGAACAAAACGCAACAACCGCCGTTCAAAAATTCTGAAGCTCGCAAAGGGCTTTACCGGACGCCGCGGAACAAACTACAAGGCTGCAAAAGACGCAGTCGTTAAGGCTCTCCGCCATGCATACGTTGACCGCCGTGACCGCAAGGGCGATTTCCGCCAGCTGTGGATTGCACGTATCAACGCAGCAGTTCGTGACGAAGGTCTCTCATACTCACGCTTTATTGACGGTCTTACAAAGGCTGGTGTTATCATCAACCGCAAGGCTCTGTCAAATATGGCTATTGAAGACCCTGTAGCATTCAAGGCTGTTGTTGAAGTAGCCAAGAAAGCTATTAAAGCATAAGAAGGCACAGGATGATTTCACTCGACCAGGTTCTGCTGTTACAGGAAAAAGTAGAAAGCGCTGTGGCAAAGATTGCTGAACTTAATCAGGCAGTCGCACAGAAGGAAGCAGAGAATGCTGCTTTACGTAGCAAATGCGTAGAGCTCACAAACGCACTTTCTGCCAAAACGGAGCAGTTTTCTTCTTTTCAGAGTGACCAGAGCAAAATTGAGGAAGGCATCCTGAGAGCACTTGAACGCCTGAACGCAGTAGAAAGCACAGTTCTTTCTGTTGCGGCACAGGCGACTCAAACATCACAGCAGGCTCCTGTGGCACAGCCAACTGCCGCACAGCCTGTAAACTCAGCCGCTGAAGTTTCAGCACCCTCCCCTGCAGAAGCAGTGGAAACTCCCCTTCCCCGGCAGGAAACAGCTGCAGAACCAGCCGTATCACCTGACATGACCATAGAAGAAGCCATGCAGATTCCGGAAGCAGGTCTTGCATCTGAAGATAATCTTCCCCGGGAAAACGAATCATCCTCTAACGAAGAAAGTTCTATCGATCCCGATATTTCATTTGATGACGCTTCCCCTTCTCCAAATCAGCCGGACAATTCACAGGGACAGTTCGATATTTTCTAAGCCACAAGGAGCAGACGCATGGGTTCATTACAGATTGATGTACTTGGCGCATCGTTCGCAATTCAGGCAAATGAAGACAGCGCATATCTGAAAAAACTGCTCGACTACTACAAGCGCATTGCAGAACAAATTGAAGGAAGCGGGTCATTGCAGAATTCATTACAGGTAGCCATTCTGACAGGCATTACCCTTTGCGATGAGCTTTACAAGGAAAAATCAAAAAAGCAGCAGATAGCCCAGCAGCTCACCAGCGATGATGACAGCGAAGCGGAAAGACTGACTGTTGAAATGATTAAAAAAATCGACCGGGCATTAGGCTGATGTTTTCCGTCTGGATTGATGCAGATTCCTGCCCCAAACAGGTAAGGGAATTCGTCTTAAAATCAACCCGAAAATATGCAATTCCCCTCTATTTTGTAGCAAACAGAGTCATCCCCTTTTCATCTCCGCAGGGAACTGATGAAGAAAACGGACACGCAAAAATGATTGTCTGTCAGCAGACCTCGCAGGCGGCTGACGAATACATTTTCTGTCACTGCAAGGATGACGACATTGTAATCACGCGGGACATTCCCTTTGCGGCCCGGCTTGTAGAAAAAAAGATTCTCGTCATGAACGACAGGGGAACAATTTTCACAAAAGAAAACATTGGCGAAAGGCTGAGCGAAAGAAATTTTATGATGAACCTTGAAGCGATAGGCCTTGGAAGCAAAAAGAAAAAATCAGACTACGGAAAGAAAGAATTTGATAAATTCTGCCGGGCTTTTGACAGAGATTTTATGCAGAAAGTGACAAACTGGCAGTACGCAAAGACTACATAGTCTCGCGGGCAGAATTGATTGCAAGAATACGTTCCTTTACCTGCATAAAGGCAAGAACAACCTCAGGGTCAAACTGAGAACCAGAAAGGTTCTGAATCTCCATAAAAGTATCATCCATTGACCAGGCTTCCTTGTAAACACGCTTATGGCTCAATGCATCAAAAACATCAGCAAGGGCAACAATGCGGGCAGAAAGAGGAATTTCTTCTCCCTTAAGAGGCTTTCCCTTGGGAACTGGAGTTTCAATGACATACTGAGAATAATCAAAATGGCCGGGATAGCCCTTGTCACTTCCATCCCACCATTCATGATGATAAAGACAGACATCTCTTGCCATTTCATCCAGAGGAGACTCAGGTTCAGTAAACAAAAGGGCACCAATACAGGTATGGCCCATCATAATGGAACGTTCTTCATCCGTAAAGCGGGGAGACACTTTCTTAAGAATCTTATCTGAAACACCGACCTTTCCCAGGTCATGGCACTTAGCCGCAATCTTAAGCATATCCCTGAAACGCTGCTGTTCCTGATTGGGTATATTGTGATTTAAAGCCCAGCGGTCATAAATTTCCAGGGCAAAGTCTGAGACACGCTCAACATGAGCACCGGTTTCACGGGGATCCCTGAACTCTGCCATGCGCTGCATACGCTTAATCATGTTGTTGGTAAGATATGCATGCTCAAGAGCCTGTGTTGCATTGGAAGCAAAGTGCGTAATGTAAAGTTCAGCATCCTTATCAAAGGCAACTACATTACCCTCTTCATCCTGGGCGTTGATAACCTGCAGTACACCGAGAACACGACCATTTGCCATTCTGAGCGGCAGGGTCAGCATTGAACAGGTACGGTAACCTGTGGTTACATCAGTAGATTTATTAAAATGAAAAGATGAATTTTCAGGAATCTGATAGGCATCCGGAATATTGATTATCTCACCGCGGACGACACATGCGCCGGCAATAGTATTTTCCGTAATGGGAAAAGAGAAGGCAACATAAGGAAGCTTGTCACCAGAAGACATCTTTCTGAGCTGGGTGTCATTCTGGGCATATTTGATTTTGAGGTTGTCGCCTTCAATTACATAAATAGAACCGGCATCTGCGCGAACAATTCCACGAGCTTCAGTAAGCAGACGTTCCAGAAGAACATCAACGTCCTGTATCTCATTGAGGAGTTTTTCAGTTTCAATAATTGCCTGAAGTTTCTGCTCGCGGTCAGATTGTTTCATACTTTATACCTAATTGTCTATTATTTTACTGAAAAAAGGCCATTTAGTCCAATGTTTTTTTTGAAAATTTACCTATTTATTGAATTTTTCTAACAAGGGAAAAATAGAGGGGACCGGCCCCGCCAGAGACATCCGGCAAGATATGGGCCCCGCATTCTGTTTTTTCATAGGGAGGCAGAGAATCCGGGGAAAGACCTGTCCAGGGACTGCAATCAGAAGAAATTTCCGGCGGGCAGATTTCCACATCCTTAAACTTTTTTACAAGACGCAGAAGAAGTCCGTCATTTTCTTCGGGAGAAAGGGCGCAGGTAGAATAAACTAAATATCCGCCGGGAGAAAGCATACGCCATGCAGATGAAAGCAGGGCCCATTGAGCCACAGAAAGAGTTTTTATCCGGGAGGGAGACCATTCTGCAAGATATTTAGGGTCAGCAAGAACATGTCTTTCAGACGAACAGGGAGCATCAAGAAGAATTGCATCAAAACAATCCTGCTGAGAAAGGCACATCTTTGCCCCGTCATGGCAGGTAATGGTTACCCTCGCCCTTTTTTCTTCAGGCAGACAGGAATCGCATACTTTTACAAGACGATTTTTACGCTCAGGAGACCTTTCATTGGAAAGCAAATCTGCTTTCTCATTCATACAGGAGGCAAGAACCAGCGTCTTTCCACCTGGTGCCGCACATAAATCCAAAATATGTCTGGCATTTTTAAGGGGCAAAGTAAGGGCGGCACGAACACTGCCGGAATCAAGATAATAAGGTTCTTCTCCGCCTGCCTTCCAGGTAAGATAATCAGGTTCAGTCTGAAGGGCCGCCTTGAGGTCTGTCCAGCGGGAGCCAAAGAGTTCTGTATAATATTGATTAAACCCTGCTTCTCCAAAGCATTTCTGCTTTTTCTGTGACTGTTTCATTTATAAAAACTCATGCCTTCGTCATAGGCGGCCTTGTATGCTTCCTGATTAAAGACAGGAATGTCTGAAGAAATTGTCACACGGCAGGAAGTCTGGGAGTCTGATTTTTTATCTTCCCCTGCTTCAATCTTTTCCAGATTCAAAAGCCCCGCCTTTATTTTGTATGCAATGACACGGGAAACAGAATCGTTAATTTTTTGGGCAAAGGCTGCATCTTCCTTAGTTTTTGCAAGGAGGATTCCCGCCACCTGTCCAAATGTTTTTTCGCTGAGCATGATGCAGTTTATACCGGCTTCGATAGCGGCAAGAACAGCCTTTTCCGGCGGATACCCGTTGTCAGCAAGGGCACCCATAAAAATATCATCAGAAAAAATCAGACCGCTTCCCATATCCCGGGCAGACTGAATCCAGTAAGGAGAAAAACAGGCCGGCATGGCAGTTGCTTCCAGCAGATTGCCATAAGAATCCTTTACACGGGCAATAATATGGCTCATCAGAAGTGCTGATGACATTGAAGTAAGTTTTGAAAAAGATGCCAGATAATCCGGAACCTGATCTTCTGAAAGTTCAATGACAGGAAGACCTGTATGAGGATCGGTATTATTGTTACCAGGGAAATGCTTGATAACAGTAGCAACACCTTCTTCCTCATAGGCAGAAATTTCAGCGGAACAATAGGAAAGCACTTGCTCCAGGGAACCAAAACTTCGGGTGTTCAAAAAATCACGGTTTGAGTCACTTTCGACTTCCACAACCGGGGCAAGATTCATGTGAATGCCGAGGGCACGCAATTGTTTGGCCTGGGCTGCATAGAGACCGTGAGCCTGCTGCGGAGTAAACCATTCCGCCACTTTTTTTTGCGAAACAAGGCTGCTGGTAATTTTTCGCAGACGGTTTACATAGCCGCCTTCCTGATCGATTGCAACATAAGGCGGAACCTTTTTCTCGTTCTGATAAAAAGTGCGGATAGAAGAAATATAGGCGGCAATCTGGGCCGGATTATCACTGATATTGTAGGAAAAAAGGAGACAGCCGCCGGGAAGAAGTGGTCCACCCTCTTCACGATTTCCATACAGGGCACCAGTTTTTTCAAGCGGCTTATAATCTCTGTCGCCTTCTACATTTACCAGAAAGAGCTGGGAGATTTTTTCTTCCTCACTTAAGAGAGATACAAAGTCAGAAATGGCCTGAAAGCGGGCTTTATCATTCCGCTCTTTTTCCATGCGGGCAAGTTCGGCGGGGTCTGTTTTTTTACAGGAGAAAAAAGATACTGTTACAGAAAAAAACAATGCCGACAGAAAAAGAACTGCCGGCATAGTATATCTTACCAGACTCATCACAGAAGAACCGATGTAAACCAGGGAATATATGTTATCAGGAGCAGTACCACAAACTGAACGAGCAGGAAGGGAACGATACCCTTGATTACCTTAGGCAGAGGTTTTCCAAAGGTGTAGGAAGAGATGAAGAGGTCCATGCCAACCGGCGGAGTCAAAAATCCGATGGAAAGGTTCATCAGGAAGATGACACCTGCATGGAAGGGAGAAATGCCAAAATATTCTGTGATTGGAAGCAGCAGAGGAGAAACAATCAGAATTGCACTGAACATATCCATAAGACAGCCGACAATCAGAAGCACTATATTCATCAGGATGAGGAATACATACTTGTTGGTGACCATTGCCGTGATAGCGTCAGTAACAACAACAGGAATGTTTGCATCAAGGATATAGTAAGAAATACCGGATGCTGCACCCAGAATAAAGAGAACACCACCGGAAATCGGAATACTTTCTGCGATTACATCAAGAGACTGCTTGAAGTTGTAGTCACGGCGGACAACTGTAGAAAGAAGATACGCATAGAAAACAGCAAAGGCAGAAGTTTCAAACAAGTCAAAGACGCCCATGAAGTAGAATACGATGATAAAGAGGGGCATCAGAAGTTCCGGAATGCTGTTTACGATAGCCTTTCCAATGGCAGGCAATGAGAATGGCACGCGGTCTTTCTGATTGTCGTATACAATTCCCATGACAATCATGGCAATCATCATTATGATTCCCGGAATAAGAGCTGCCTTGAAAAGGGCAATAACATCACCGTTCAAGAAGAAGATGTTTGTTGTACCGTACATGATGATTGCGGCACTGGGCGGAAAAAGAAGACCAATGGCACCGCTGGAAGTAATCAGGGCTTCTGCACGTTCTTTTTCATAGCCGGAGCCGGTAAGGACAACTGAAAGAAGGGATCCAAGTGCAAGAATGGTAACGCCAGATACACCAGAGAAAGTGCTGAAGAAGGTCATAACAAGCACGGCCGCAATAACAGTACCACCCCTGAACCAGCCGAAAAGGGCCTTAAAGAGTTCAACATAGCGCTGACCTGCACTACACTTTGCAAGAATATAGCCTGCTATCGTAAAGAGAGGAATTGCGGCGATGTTGCGGTCCGTAAACATGCGGTAGGTTTCCAGAGGAATCTGGTCTGTATAACCGCCGTTCATTGAAAGAAGAACAAATGCTACACCGGCAAGAACCACAAAAAGTGGCATGCCTAAAAAAGCAAGTACGATGAAAAAGAGGATGAAAAGAACAAGGCATTTGCTTGCGATGAAGTTCCATCCGTTAAAAATAGCATAAAGGGCGGGAACGTTTTCCACACCAAAAAGATAATAAAGGATACCGGTAACAGAACCCATGGAAAGAAGGATTCCGATAAGGGCACCGACGATTGTTGAAATCAGTTTTTCCTTTTTTGATGCTACCATACCCAGCATGAGGATATAGCAGAGCGGAAGGAAAATGAAAATTATCTTTACGGGGACACCCCAGACAGACATATTGAACTGTCCGGGATTAAGCAGCTGGCAGACTGCATTGAAAAAGAGCATGGTGAGGACAAAAACAATTGCAGCGTTTACAACTGAATCGGTCACCCTGCGGATTTTCGGAGGCAGTTTTCCGGAAAATGAAGCCAGACTCAAATGCCGGTCTTCGCGCCAAGTGATAACACCTGCCATGCTGGCAAAAAGGAATACAAGCTGGGCAATACCATACTCAGATCCCGGTACCTGCACAGAGGTGATTTTCTGAACCGCATAAAAAATCAGCGGAAGAAATGTCAGCAAGCCGACAAAAATTACTTCAAGTATGTCTTCAATTTTCCGTAACATGACTTATTCACCCCGGTGTTTTTTAAGTAAAGCAACTACTTCGTCGTAGAATTTCTGATCCATAACACCAGTCTTTGCAAGGGCATATGAATCGTGGCGCATTGATGATTCCAGAGCATCTCTTTCTTCGGGAGTTACATCAACAACTGTTGCACCAGCCTTGCGGAGCAAATCAAGATATTCGTCATCAGATTTTGCAGTAGCGGCGCGCAGTTTCTGCTGAGCCTCTTCAAATGCGGCAATCAGCTTGGGGCGGTCTTCTGCAGGAATTGAATTCCATGATTTTTCAGAGACAATGAATGCAACCATGATACAGGTGAAAGGAACGTTCAGAATGTAGGGAACAGCCTTATAATACTGGGCGGCATAACCGTACATAGGAATGGTATAGAAGCCTTCAACACCACCCGGGCTCTTCATGCTGGAAAGCATTTTGCTTGAAGGAACATCCATTGTGGTATAACCGGCCATCTTGTATGCATCTGTCAGGGCTGAAACACCCATACCGCTTACGCAGAGGCGGAGTTTTTTAAGTTCTTCGGGAGTGCGTACCGGTGATTTTGTGAAATAGTAAGCCCATCCAATCGGGAAGTAGCCGATAAGAACCTGACCTTTCTTTGCAAATTCTTTTGAAACCTGGGGCTTAAAATGTTCGTAAACCAGATCAACTTCTTCCTGATTGCGGAAGAGGAAGGGTACTGAAAGCGTAAGAATGTGTGCATCGGGAGCCATTGAAGCCATACCCAGATTTGTAAAGATACCGCCGTCAATAGGTGCCTTCTGACCGGGGCGGACAGAATTGAGTTTTTGAATAACTCCGTCTTCTCCACCCAGAGCACTGGTACTGATAAACTGCATGGAAACGCGTCCACCAGTTAATTTTGCCCATTCCTGAGCCAGACGTTTTGCTTCAATTTCCCATGCTGAGCGAGCCGGTGCAATAGAAGCGATTTTGAGGGTCTGCGCAAATGTAAAGGCAGCCATACCAACTAAAAGTACTGATAATAAAAGTTTCTTCATTCGTTTCTCCTCTATGAAGTTGTCATTCAGCGGGAAATAAAGACCCGCTACCACTGAACAAAATAATCTGATTTATGAGCCTGAAGCCACCGCGCCTTATTCTGCGAAATGGTTGTCATCAGGCGACTGGACGGATTGTCATCAGGATTTATGGCAAGAGCCTTTTCCAATGCTTCGTCAAAGCCTTTTTCATCGCCATTAGGAACACAAACAGCCTGTGCATATGTTACATACATTCCGGGTGTTTTTCCGCCGGAAACACGCAATTCTTCTTCATAGCACTGCATGCCGCGTTCCGGATCGCCGCCGAAGTCTCCCGGAGCAACCATGTAGAAGTTAAAGAGCACATCCCAGATAGAGCCGTTATTGTAGTCAGGATTGATCTGAGCGGCCTTTTCCAGAATGGCAATGGGAGCGCCAAGATTTGCAATCAAATCCGGGTTCAGAATATCCAGACTGAATGCGGCGAGCCAGCCTGCACCACACCAGTAGGCTGCATCAACATCATTTTTATCCATTTTTGCAACGGCAGCCTTGATTTTTTCTTCATCGCCGCTGAACATTGCCTCGCGGAAACCTTTATGACGGCCTTCAAGGAAATCAAGTTCCATATCGCGTCCGCGGAGGTAATGAAGTTTTGCACGCTCATATTCAGAATTCTGCTTATCAAACTGTGCAACGCCAAGAGAATCTGCAGGAGTCTGCACGAATGCATTGGCGTACATTACGTTGAGTGAGCCGGTCATCATTGAAAGGCCCAGGTGATCAGGATTCTGTTTCTGAAGAATCTCGTAGAGCTTGAGCACTGTGGGAAAGAAATCTCCCACCAGAATAACATCAGTTTCGCCGGTCAGGGCAAGCATGGGATCGTTGGCTGATGCTTTTTTGGAAATCGCCTTTCCATTCTTTTTGTAGCCGGAAAGAGAATTGCCAATTGCATTCGTCACACAGGAAGAAAGCAGAAAGACAGCCGAACAAACGGTAACTAACAACGCTAATTTCTTGCTGATACACATCATTCTTCTATTCTATAAGTTTTTTTTTATTTACACAAGACACCAAGATATTTATACTATAAATCAGCATGAAGAAAATCACTGTCATTACCGGAGCAAGTTCAGGACTGGGAGCGGAATTTGCCCGTCAAATCTATGAATCTTTAGAAGAAACAGATACCCCGCAGGAAATCTGGCTCATTGCCCGCAGTAAAGAGAATCTTGAAAGCACAGGGGCCGAACTGACCGGCAAAAACATTTCCGTAAGGATTATTCCGCTGGACATAAGCGGAGCCGAAGGTGTTCACAGACTTAAAAGTCTGCTGGAAGAAGAAAAAAAATCCGGCGACTTTTCTATAGATATGCTCGTAAATAATGCGGGCTTTGGCACCTACGGTCCTTTTGCTGAAACTGACATAGACCGGGAAATGCAGATGATTGAACTGAACTGCACCAGTCTCACGGGCGTATGCGGCATTGCACTGCCCTATCTGACAAAAGGAAGCAGCATAATCAACACGGCAAGCCTGGCGGCTTTTCTTCCGCTGGGAAATTTTGCAGTCTATGCGGCGACAAAAGCCTACGCTCTGTCTTTCAGCATCGCTCTGGCAGCGGAACTGAAGGACAGGGGTATACAGGTATGCGCCCTCTGTCCCGGAAGCGTGAGCACTAATTTTGCAAATGTTGCAAGCAACGGAAAAAGAAAGGAAGTTCTGCACGGAAAAGATCCGGTCAAAGTGGTCCGCCACTGCCTGAAAGCAAACCACAGGGGAAAGAAAACGGCGCTCTGGGCATTAAAATGGCGCTTTACGGCCTTTATGAGCCGCTTTGTCGGACGCTATACGGGAGCGCGCTACACCTATCTGTATGCAAAGCGCCCCCACTGATTTTCCGCTCCCTTTTTAAATTTTTCTGAGGGTATCGATGGGCTTTTCCCTGCCGGCACGGACTGAAGGAATCGCACTCACCACAAGGGAAAGAATGAGGGTACCGCAGCCGATGATGATGAGCTGGCCAAGAGGAATGGCAAGGGGAATCTTCTGAAGATAAAAGGCAGGGTCCAGCAGATGAATCTGGGCAAAGTCTGAAAGGGAGCCGCGGGTGATAAGATAGCCCGCCTTTGCAACTGCATTTATAATGCGCTCAATGAGGGAAATAATGCGGTCAAAATTGACGGCACACAAAAGCCCCGCAGGAATTCCAGTCACTACTCCTATGGCTCCGGTTATCAGACCAGTTATCAGAAAAGCAAAAGAAATGCCGGCCGAAGTTCCGCCCAGACTTTTGAGGATGGCGATTTCCTTTCGTCTTTCCATTACCAGCATGACAAGGGCGCTTGAAATATTCACGGATGCAACCAGAACAATCAGCAGCATGATAAATAAGAGCATAATCTGAGTAGATGAAAAATTTTCAAACTGGGCGGAATTCAATTCATTCCACAGGTAGACCCGGGTGTACTGGGGTACCTGATTTTCCACCTTCATCTGCAACTGTCCCAGGGCAACAAAATCAAATGCATCTTCCGTTTCCAGAGCAATGTGTACTTCACTTGACTGCACCGGCAGAATGGAAAAGCCTGAGGAAAGGGAAATAAAGGCCCAGAGGGCATCCAGTTCCTGATAGCCACATGAGACAACAGCAGAAACCCTGCAGGGAGTAATTTTCGGGACGATTTTTCCATTTGTAAGGCGGCGGGCGGTAATCAGACGGAAGGTATCGCCGGCACTTACATCCAGCATTTCCGCAAGTTTTTCTCCGATAATGGCACTGTTTTTTGCTTCAAGGGAAGGTTCTCCCGCAACGAGATCAAATAATGACGAAAAAGCCGGATTTTTTGTAAAGATATCAGGCTCTACGGCACGAATGGTTGCTCCTGTTCTGCCTTTTTTCCCGGCCGCAAGACCAACTCCCTGAATTTCCGGATAGGCTCTTTTAACTCCGTCTATTGTGCACAAATCACCGGCCAAAGCGCGCAGGCTGGATTCATTCTGAGCTTCCTCGTCATAGGGATAGAGGACACAGTTGATGTGGGATGATGAAAGTCCTATGATGCGGCTGGTAATTCCCTGAATCATGCCGTTGGAGACTGTAAGAACCATAACGAGGGGCACCAGACTGATACCGATACAGAGACAGGCGCCTACAAGGCTGCGGCGGGCATTTGATTTTTTTCCCGTACGGGGGAGAAGCAGTCGGCTTGCAAAGAGAAAGGAGGCGGAACTTTTCATCAGACTGCACGCTCCTCCAGCTGGCCGCCGGCTATGGCATAACAGATATCACCTTTTTTTGCCAGAGCCATGTCATGGGTAACGAGAATCAGGGTCTTATTGTATTTGTCTGCCATGGAAAAAAGCAGATCTCCAATCATGAGTGCATTTGCGGGGTCAAGGTTTCCGGTCGGTTCGTCTGCCAGAATAATCTGGGGGTCATTTATGAGGGAACGAGCCACGGCTACCCGCTGACGTTCTCCGCCTGAAAGCTGACTGGGAAGATGATCCATACGGCCGGACAGTCCCACATCATGCAGAAGGGCAATTGCTTTTTCACGGGCTTCGTTTTTGGGGCAGCCGGCCATGTATGCAGGCAGAAAAACATTTTCCAGAGCCGTAAAATCTTTAAGCAGATAGTGAAACTGGAAAATCAATCCGAGAAAGCGGGAACGGTATTCTGTCAGTTCGTCTTCGCTTAAAGAAGAAATTTCGTAGTCCCCCACCCTCACGCTTCCTGATGTGGCAGTATCAAGACCACCGATGATATTCAGGAAGGTACTTTTTCCACTGCCACTTTCGCCGACAATCACCGTCTTACTTCCGGCTTCAATTTCCAGATGGAGGTCTTTGAGAATTGTCAGAGTTTCGCTGTCCGTTTTATAGGTCTTTTCCAGATTTGAAATCGTTACAATCTTACTCATCGCGCAACACCTCCGCCACAGTCATTTTTAATACTCCCCGGCTTGCCACCCACGAAGCCAGAAGGGATGAAAATACACCGAAAATCATAATCACCAGAACTTCTCCCGGAATAATTCTGGGTGGAATGTGTCCGTAAATCATGTACATGGGATTTTCACGCAGATAGCGGGCATTTTCAGGTGAAATAATCATGTATCCCACATACTGCACATAATATACCAGTTTTGACATAATTGTAAAAATCCGGGACATCTGGACGCTCAACAAAAGACCGAGAGCAAGCCCGGGAATAGCACCGATGACTCCAACCAGAAAGCCCTGAACCACAAAAATTGACTGGATGAGGGAAGGTTTTCCACCGAATGCAGTGAGCACAGAGATTTCCTCCCGCCGCTCATAGACCATGCGCCTCATACCGTTAAAAATATTGATTCCGACCACAAGAAAAATCAGGAAGACAAGCAGCATGAGCATATTCTTTTCTACGCGGAGTGCACCGAAAAAGGAACGGTTATAGTTCTTCCAGGATTCGGTCCGGGCCTGGGGGAACTTTTTCTGAATGCGGGAGATGACCAGGGCATCGTTTGCCGTGTCATGCAGTTTTACGCCGTAGCGGAGCACTGCATCTTTTCCAAAATATTTTCGGGCGGCTTCCAGACTGATAAAGGCATAGGCGGAATTAATGTCTGCATAACCGGTATGAAATACGCCTGTAACGGTAAAGGTGCGGTCTGAAGAAATAAGTTCGACATCGTTTCCGCCCGAAAGAGCAAAAAGACTGACTTTTGTGCCTACAAAAATGCCCAGACTGTTAGCCAGACTGCTTCCTATTACAATGCTGTCCTCAGAGGAAAGGTCAAAACGGCCGCGGAGAATGCGGATTTGCTTTCTGAAGCCCTGGTCCAGAGCCAGCTGATCCTTGCTTACACCGCGAATAAGGGCCGCCCCCTGTTTTTCAGATTCACCTACCAGCAGACTCTGGGCCTCATAGAAGGGAGTTGCAGAAATAATTTCCGGCTCGGTCTGACAGAAGGACTGAAAGGCAGACTCTTCTACATTTTCCACGCGCACATGGTAGGATGAAATTTCCATGATGGCATCAATAAAACTCAGTTGAAAACCATTCATTACGCTGATAACGGTAATCAGGGTCATTACGCCAAAGCAGATTCCAAGAGAGGCAAGAAATGATGTAACGGCAGACCGGCCTTTGCGGTCAACACGAGAGAAACGGCGGGAAACAAAAAGCACCCAGCGGAATGCCGGCATAAAAGTATTTTTCAAAAGACTCTTCTCCTTACTTCCCTGCCGTTTACAGAGACAATTTCCAGTCTTTTTGTATTGTTTTCATAGCGGGCCAGCACCGTAAAACCGTCATCAAAATACATGGTCTCATTATACACATTTTCGCTTTCATAAACAGTATGCACGCGAACTTCTCCGTTTTCGTAGTAGGTATAGTCAGGCTTTTTTCCCGCTCCCGTGTAATCGTAGACCCGCCTGACATGGTATTCTTCTACCCTCTGCCTGCCGGTACTTGTCTTACTGTAAAAATAAGTTGTACCCTCTTCTTCCGTAATCCGCTTTTCTTCATCGTAGGTCCAGGAATTGCTTTTGTCCCTTACAAGTCTTGCTTCCGGCTCAGGCTCTTCCGGATCCCTGTCTTTTGATTCCTCTTTTTCATAATGAGCTTCCAGCAGGCTGACAATCAGTCCCTGGTCATCATAGCGGGTAACATTGTGTTTACTGCCACTGGAAATATCTTCCGTCATCTGGTACGGCAGGACTGAGTCTTCATCGTAAGAGTAAGTGCGTGTAGAAAGCAGGTTCAGGCTGAGGGAAGATGAACCTAACTTAAAGCGTTCCTGCTTTACCATGCGGTTGTGCTCGTCATAAAAACGGCGGATAGTAAGCCCTGCGGCACTGTCCACAAGGATTCTGAATCCGTCCTTTTCCCTCACTGCCAGCTGCTCCACTCCGTATGAAAAACGACGGATTCTACCCTTGCTGTCTGTAAAGGATCTTTCTGACGGCTGATCACTTTTTTCATCCTGACCTTCCAGAATGCCGCCTTCATCCCGGTTATCCATCTGGGAAAGCATTTGTTCCGCTACATCAAACTGTTCAGGCTGGCGTTCAGAAAGAGAGCTCATGCGTACTGTAAGCAGAGCTGTATCTACCCAGTCAGAAGCAGGTCCTTCATTCTGACCTTCAGCAGTAAAAAGGTCTGACAGGGAAAAAGTGCTGTCGAAAGCACCCAGTTTTTCCGGACAGATGTATTCAAAAAGACAGAGGGGATATGGCCGGTACCTTCGCCAGACAGGCATGGTATAGATGCGGGCCAGAGGCCGGGTGACTTCCAGCAGAGTTTCATCAAAAGGCAGAATGGACGGGCCACCAAGACTTTGCAGTGTGAGTTCAAAAAAAAAGTCCTGCACAGGGTTTTCTGCAGCCAGGGCAGAAGAAAGAATGAGGAGAAATGTAAAAATACAAAATCTTTTTTTTATCCTTGCCATGTGGATATCTGTGCAATCACTTTTTCTGCATCATCCTAAGAATTCTTCAGTATAGGAATCCGGATTAAAGGGCTGAATGTCATCATAGCCTTCTCCCGTGCAGACAAAAGCCACCGGAATACCAAATTCTTTGCCCACTGAAAAGGCAACGCCGCCTTTTGCCGTAGAATCATATTTTGTAAGCACGACGGCATCAAGACCGACCGCCTCATGAAAGACTTCCGCCTGACGGACGGCATTCTGACCTGTCGTTGCATCTATAACAAGCAGTTTTTTGTAGCAACCGGGGTCGGCCTTTTGAGAAGCAATGCGGTCAATTTTCTGCAGTTCGCGCACGAGATTATCCTTGTTGTGCAGGCGTCCGGCCGTATCTGCCAGAACAAGTGCCCCACCCTTTGCACGGGCGGCATCTGCGGCGTCAAAAACAACTGCGGACGGGTCGCTGCCATGCTGATGACTTATGACACGGATTCCCAGACGGCCACCATGCATTTCCAGCTGCTCTTCAGCCGCCGCACGGAAGGTATCTGCCGCTGCAAGAATTACCTCTCCTGACTTAGCATAGTGGCGGGCGAGTTTTGCGGCGGTTGTGGTTTTTCCCACGCCGTTTACTCCCAGAAGCATATAGATGGTCGTCTTTCCCTTTTCCGGCTCAAGGCTCAGGGATTTGGCAAAGCCCTTAAGCATGTTTTTGAGTTCGCTTCGGATATCTTTTTCTTCGGTAAGACGTTTTTCCTTACAGATTTTCTGCAAATCATCCGTAAGCTGAAAGGCGGTTTTTGCACCGATATCACCTTCTACCAACGCATCGGTCAAATCATCAAAAAATTCTGCGTCTATCGTTTTTCCGCCAAAAAGACTTTTCAGTTTTTCTGCAAAGGATAATTTTGCCATACTATCTTGTACTCCATTTATTTTTTTTCTTTTGCTGATTCGCCGGCTTCTGCACTTCCGTCAGCTTTTTCTGCAGGTTTTTCATTTTCTGCAGATACAGGTACCGTGACTTCCTTAGAAACATCGATTTCTGCAGGATCCGTTGGAACAGCAAAATCCCGCTTGTCTACCGTTGCCGTAGCAGGCAGAACCTCATTTGCCGCAATCAGGTAGCGCACCAGTTCATAGGCAAACCAGACGCCACAGGCAATGGAAATGCCTGCCGTAACATTGCTGGCTATTTCCCAGCGGCGCGCTTCATCGTAATCAACACGCTTATCCAGTTTATAGGCCTTTGTTGCAGCTGTACTGTTTCCCATGACATAGAATGTAAAGGGCATGGAAAGAATAAGTGCCGTATAGGAAGTATACAGCCAGCGCCGCCTTTTATCAATGTATTGGGCACGGTCAAAGGGCTTTATGTTTACCTTTAAATTGGCACCGTCCATAGCCTTGTCATCCGGTATGTAGAAAAAGGCACTTTTTGCATTTTCGCCCTCACCTGTCGTATAGATACCAAGGACAGCCTTTCCGTTTACCGTAATGGGAGCCGCAGAATTGACAGGGTCTACCGCATGGGCGTCCAGTCCTTTTGCATGAAAAACACCGTCGCTCAGTTTTTTCAGGCGCAGATTGAGCACTCCGGAGAAAGCGGGAGAGAGGGAAATTCTGATAGTATAGCGTTCGTTTCCTTCAAATTTGTAGGTAAAGGAAGCAGTGTCATAGCCTTTTGCCAAAACATTGATGGTATGAATGGATGCATCCACCTGCAGATCCGTAGGAATTTTTGAATAGACCAGTCCGTCCAGGGTAAGATGGGCCTTTTCGGCGATTTCCTCAGGCATAATCTCAAAATGGAGCTGAACCGGAAGACTGTTTGCAATTACAGGAACCAGCTGCTGCACAATTCTTTCTGCCAGATCCATCTGGTCGCTTATGGTTCCTACTTCCGTAACAGTACCGGCAAGTTTTGCACCGGGATAGACACGAAGTTCAGTTGTAACTGCAACATAGTCACCGTACATTCTTATGCTGCCGGAAAGAAGTCCGTTGATTTTTGCCGTTCCCAGTTCTTTTTCGTAGGCACGGCTGGTAATTCCGTCTTTTTCCGCAGTCTCAGAGGGAGAAAAAAGCGCAGAAGAATCATTTTTGTAGACCACTACGGTTTCATTCTGGGGTGGCTCCTGCTCATCGTCATCCATAAAAAAGGGAAAGGGGAATCGTCTTCTTTCTTCCCTCTTTTCTTCAATTTTTTCTCCACGGGCCAGGGCTGCTTCCCGCTTGATTTGGGGAGCATAGTCAGCCTTTTCCTTTTCTGTCTTTTCCAGATTTTCGTCTATTTTTTTTTGAATTTCATCAATTTTTTTCTGGGCGGCGGCAAGATCTTTTTCCAGTTTCTTTGGCTTAAGGGTATTGACCACAAGGGCATCCCGGGTCTGATACTCTTTGGAAAGCTGCAGAAAAAGTGAAAGGCGTTCTGTCTGCAGGGTATCCAGTTTTCTGTCCAGAACTTCCTGACTGGGAAGGACGCGGGTACCTTCCACTGCAATCTGAGCCAGAATCAGCTGGGGAAGTACCGTAGCAAACTGTTCCATGGAAAGCCCGCGGCTGCCTTTCTGAGCAAAGGAATATTTTTGGGCAGCAAGCACCCAGTTTGTCTTGTTTGTCGTACTTGTCGCCGCAGAAAGAGGAAGCCGGCAGAAAAGGATGCCGAGCAGAATGAGAAATATATATCTGTAACTTCTATATATATAGGCGTTCATGAACATGAAGAATACGCTACTATAATGCACGAAAAATCAGCAAAGCACAATACTTTTCAGATATGGCGGCGGATTCCGTCAAAGGCCACATTCCACAGGAAGAGACCAGTTGGAGGAGCAGTCGGACCTGCATTTTTCCGGTCACGGCTTTCCAGAGCCCGCCTGAAATCTTCCGCTGGCCTGCCCTCTTTTTCAAAAAAAATCAGTGTTCCGGTAAGGCTGCGCACCATTTTCCAGAGAAAGGCATTTGCCGTAATTTCAAAAACAAGCTTGTCGCCATCCGGATAAAAGACTGCATTTTCCAGATAGCGGCAGGTGGACTTACTGGCATCTCCTGCGGCGGCAAAGGTAGCACAGTCTATTTCGCCCCGCAGGCAGGAAGCCATGTCGTTGAGCAGGCGGATATCCGGCTGATGGTGAATCTGCCAGACATAGCGGGTTTCCGTGGCCAGAGGACTTTTTCCGCAATAGATAAAATAGCGGTAGGTCCGGCTTGTCGCACTGAAGCGGGCATTAAATTCTTCGTCCACTTCCCGGGCGTCGTTGATGCGGATATCCTGGGGTAAAAATGAGTTGAGGGCGTAGACATATTTTTCTGCTGGAATGGATGCTATGGGCGAGTAAAAATTTGCCGCCTGGGCAGCCGCGTGCACACCGCTGTCAGTTCTTCCGCTTCCGTACAGATTGACGGGCTGCTTGTGTACTTTTTCTAGGGCAGATTCAATCTCTGCCTGGACGGTTCTGACAGCCTTTCCCTTATCAGCCTTATCCTGACGCTGCCAGCCGCAAAAATCACTGCCGTCATAGGAAAGGGTCAGCAGAATGTTACGTCTGTTACTCATCGTCGTCATCACTGGGCACAAAGCCGATGTCATTTGCTTCGGCTAAGGCGGCGGTAAGTTTGTCGTACAAATCACGGGATTTTTCCAGCAGGGGGCCCGGCTTTGACTTGGAAGACTTTCCCAATCCGAAGCCGCGGGCAATGGACCTCTTGCATTCATCCAGTTTCTTCAGGCGGGCCTGCATGTCTTCTGTCTGACCATACTTGTATTCCAGAAGCCCGACTTCATAAATCAGGCCGTCATAGCCGTAGTTCTTGTCAGTATCAGGTCCAAGATTATTGACTACGCTGAAGGTTTCTACACGGGACATTTCATTTATGAGCGTCTGGTCGTAGAAAAAGAGGGCCTTGCGGTAAAAGACCTGGGCAAGGTAGTCATAATTGTGGCCGGGAACTGCATCATTCAAATCATTGCAGAGCCAGGCAAGGCGCAGGGAAATAATGGCGCGCTTTACCGTAGGAGCCAGGCCCAGATCCACCTTGTCATAGGACAGCAGGGCAAGAAAATGCATGGCGGCACCGTCCAGAAGAGAGCGCTCTGTATTCAACTGATAGTAGGGAAAAACATTATTTACGATTCTTTTTCTTTCTTCAATGCCGTCTTTAAGGGCTTCAATTGTTTTTGGCTCAGAGATTTCCTTAAAGTCATTCCAGAAAAATGCGACATGGCACTTGGGACAGGCTCCGACCGTGTAAATAAGGGGATAGATCATGCCATACTTGGCAGAAGGCTCGTATTTGCGGTGCAGTTCATCAGTCAGTTCGCCTGCAATCATACGGCCGCTGCCGGAAAGCATTTCTTCGTGGTTAAAATCACGCTGACACAAGGGACAACGAACCTTTGTCTTTGACCAGTAGGAAATTTTAGGCTTTTTATCTTCGCCAGGGCGTTTTTTTGAGACGTTTGCGTACATCAGTCGGCCTCCCCTTCTCTTTTTTCTATGACAACAAATGCCGTTGCATATTCCTTTTCATGGCTGAGTGAAAGATGCACCCTGCAAGCTCCCACCCGCTCTTTAAGCAGATTTTTTGTCGCTTCTCCAAAGGCAAAAAAAGGTTTTCCTGCCTCATCCTTTGCAACCCAAAAATCTTTCAGGCTCAGTCCAACAAAACCTGTTCCCAGAGCCTTTGAAAATGCTTCCTTTGCCGCAAAACGAGCCGCATAATGCTGGCAGGCCGCAGAGGGATTTCTGTCAAAAGCCCCGGTAAAGCATTCTTCTTCCGCAAAAAAACGGTTAATCAGCGCATCGTTTGTAAGCCAGCGTTCAAAGCGGGAGACTTTTGCAATGTCAGTACCGATACCGTAAATCATTCTTCATCTGTAACGGGCGCTTCCCGCACATCCTCTTCTGCAGGCTTTCGTTTTACCGTAATCTTTATGCGCTTTGGCGTTTCATCCAGAGCCACGGTTGAAGCGGGCAGATTAAAAACAAGGGGAACTTCATGGGTTCCCTCAGACGAAATGCCACGACAGTCAGCCAGAATGGTTGAAACCCGCGGTGCATAGTTTTCCAGAGAAAGAACCGGACCGCGCAGGGAAAGAAGCACCGTATGACCGGAACCCGTCGGCTCAAATTCCGTGGCAAGGCCGGAAAGATTTACCGGAGCGGATTCAAAGCGTTTGACCATGAGTTTGGGCGTGACCGTAGCCTTAAGGGTGACCATGGCACCGTCGGCAAGATGAATGAGGCGGCCGGGGCTTTCCAGCTGGGCGGTCAGTTCCGTATCGGCAGCGATATTGGCAAGGGAAACCATTCGAGTCTGCAGGCGGGTACAGTTATTCACCATAGTTCTGGGGCCGGTAACACGCACTTCCGGAGGATTGATTTCCACAGACTTGAGTTCATACCCGTGGGCAGGCTCCCCAGAAAAGAGGGGATTTACCGGCACAAAGGCGGAAATCTGTTCTTCAACTTTGAGTGTAATATGTTCAGGACTTACCTTGAGTTCCATGGTATCAAAGAGCATGGCTTCCTTACTCAGGGTGAGCTGAACGGGAACTTCTGCCTCGCCTTCATGGGAAATATAATCAAGGTCAATAAAGGCAGTAAAATCATTTTCATGGAGGGTAGAAATATTTTCAGGCGTTCCCCTCACCGTTATGCGCACATTCTGGGGATAGGAACTTGCCGCCACCATGCCGTTTTTTTCTTCCACGCGCAGGGGAACGGAAAAAGTCTTTCTGTCCAGAGTGGAAAAGAGGAAAAAGAGATAGAGGAAGAGGGCCGCAACAAAGCAGATGACTTTTGCAAGCCAGTTTTCACGGATTTTTTCAAAGACTTGACTTGCTTTCATTTATCGTATCCTCAATCGTATACTGGTCAGGGGTGAGTTCCAGAAGATTTTCCAGAATCTTTGTAAGCTGTTCGGTGGTAAGGTCATAGTGGAGTTTGGAATCATAGGCAAGACTCATTGCACCGGATTCCTCAGAGACTACCAGAACAACAGAATCTGATACTTCGCTCAGACCAAGGGCTGCACGGTGACGGGTTCCGAAGGTCTTTTTGATGTCATACTGTTCTGACAGGGGTAAAAAGCAACCCGCAGAAACAACCTTGCCGTTCTGAATGAAACAGGCGCCGTCATGCAGGGGGGTATCGTGTCCAAAAATGGTTACCAAAAGGGCAGAAGACAAATCCGCGTTGATACGGGTTCCTGTATCCAGAATGTCATCCATCTTTGTATGGCGCATAAAGACTGCAAGCATACCCCGCCTCTGCTTGGAAAGGATTTCAGCCGCAATGATGACAGAGTCAACGTAGGTGTGGCGGGAACGGTTTCCAAAGGTAAACCATTCGCTCTGACCCAGCTTAAGAAAAATCTTTCGGATTTCAGGCTGGAAAACAATGGCAAAACAGACTACCAGAGCAGGCGCAATCATGTTCAGCACCCAGCGCAGCATGGACAAGTCCAGAAGCAAGGCAAGGGCATAGGCAAATGCAACGATAACCGCCGCCTTAATAATCTGCAGCGCGTTTGTCTTGATGACGAGCTGATAGGCCTTGTAGAGGATAAAAGCCATAATGGCAATATCCAGAACCGGACGAATATAATTGTACAATGTTACGATATTGTCGAATGCACCCACTTTTATGACCTCAGTCTGCCTGCGCTTTTTGCAAGTCTATTCATTATACCCTATTTCTGATAAAACCGCCATAGCATCTACAGTCTCTTTTACATCATGTACCCGGACAATTGATGCCCCGTGCAGGACAGACAGAATATTTGCCGCAATCGTACCGCAAAGCCTGTCTTCCACACTTCTGCCGGTTATCTCGCCGATAACAGTTTTGCGGGAAAGTGCCATGAGTACCGGATAGGCTCCGCCACAGAGAGAACCGCAGTGACGGATTAGTTCCACGTTTGCCTGTCTGTCTTTTCCAAAGCCGATGCCGGGATCCAGTATGATGCGATCCTCTCCTATTCCGCACTGACGGGCATAGGCAATCCGCTCAGTCAGATAGGCATTCACTTCTGCAAAAACATCCCGGTAAGAGGTGTTATTCTGCATATCAGAGGGAAGTCCCCTTTTGTGCATCAGTACAAGTGAAATCCCGGTCCGGGCAACATAAGGCCCCAGGTCAGCATCATCTTCCAGGGCGGAAACATCGTTCAGCATATCCGCGCCCGCTTCCACCGCCGCCTGCATGACATCTTTCTTGCGGGTGTCTATGGAAACGACAATGTTGCTGTGGCGGCGGATCTGCTGAATGACCGGCACAATACGGCGGATTTCTTCCTCAGCGTCCACATAATCTGAACCGGGGCGCGTGGACTCCCCTCCCAGGTCAATGATATCCGCCCCTTCGTCAATAAGGCGCAGAGCCAGATCTACGGCTCCCCTGCTCTTTTTCCAGAAAGAATCCGGTGTGGCATTTACAATTCCCATCACAAAGGCCGGGCGGTCTGTAGTCACTTTTCTATCCGCAAGGGAAAGAGATTTCATTCTGTCCTCTCCTCCAAAAGCCTTTTTGCTTCCTCCGCAAGATTCCGGGGGCTCATGAGGGCATCTTCGCAGATTTCACTTCTTGTGCCCTGGGCAAAAAATTCATCGGGGAAAGCTTTTACGCCGGCATGCTTTATGCCATGACTAAGCAGGAGATTCTGTATGTATGCGGCTACACCACCGGTAACAACGCCATCTTCCACAAGCACAAGGGCACGATATTTTTTTGCAAGTTCAATCAGGCCTTCTTCGTCCAGCGGCTTGATAAAACGCAGGGAATAAATGTCCGCGTAGATTTCTTCCAGGGCAAGGGCCCGGACTGCCTGTACGCTTTCGCTGTAAAAGCCGCCGGTGGTAACAAAAAGCACTTTTTTCTCCACGCCTTCCGATGCAAGAGCCGGAATAAGTTCTTCAACCTTGACCAGAATTCCCTTTCCCGGTTCAGGAGGGACTGAAAAGGCTTCATTTTCGGAAGGACATGACATCTTGGGGTAGCGGATTGCCACAGGCTTAGCAGCAGAAAGAGCCCAGTCAAGGCAGAGTTCCAGGTCACGGGCCGTAGCAGGGGCAAGCAGAGTCAGACCTGGTACCGGGCGGAGAAGAGCAATGTCAAAAAGCCCCTGATGTGTTTCTCCGTCACTGGGCACGACTCCGGCGCGGTCAAGGCAGAGAAGCACCGGGCGGGATGAGAGGGCAACATCATGAATAATCTGATCTACAGACCTCTGCATAAAGGTGGAATAAATTGCCGTTACAGGAAGCATGCCGCCCGCCGCAAGACCGCCTGCAAAGGTGACCGCATGTTCTTCTGCTATGCCCACATCAAAAAAACGGTCGGGAAAGCGGCGGGAAAAGGCATCAAGACCGGTTCCCTTTGCCATTGCGGCCGTAATTGCTACAATCTTCGGATTTTTTTCTGCCGCCCTGATGAGGTAGCGGCTAAAGCACTCGGTAAAGCTGAGCGTATCAAATTTTTCAAAAGTACCGTCTGAAATCTGGAAGGGACCGATGCCGTGAAAAGTAGCCGGGTCATTTTCTGCCGGAGAATAACCTTTTCCCTTTATCGTGCGTACATGTACAACGACAGGCTTGGAAAGATTGCGGACCCGTTTGAAAACTTCTTCCATTTCTGCAATATTATGCCCGTCTAAGGGGCCGACATATTCAAAACCCAGGTCTGAAAAAAGATTATTTGAAAGCAGAAAGCCCTTAAAAGCACGTTTTACACGGCTGATGAATTTTCCCAGATGTCTTTCTGAATTTGGAATGCGGTCTACCAGATGATCTATGCGGGTGCGGAAAGACTGATAGGTACGGGTCATGGTAAGACGGCTGAGGTAGCGGGAAAGGGAACCGTTATTGGGACTGATGGACATCTGATTGTCATTCAGTACCACAATGAGATTCTTTGAAAGCTGACCCGCATGACACAAAGCCTCAAAAGCCATGCCGCCGGTCAGGGCTCCGTCGCCGATTACTGCGACAACTTTTCCCTTCCGCTTCTGAAGTTCCCAGGCCACAAGCAGTCCCAGAGCCTGTGAAAGTGAGGCGGAAGAATGGCCGTTATCAAAAAAATCGTGTTCACTTTCCTGAGTGCGGGTAAAGCCGGAAATCCCGCCGTGTTTTCTAAGCGTATCAAAAAGTTCGTAGCGGCCGGTCAATAATTTGTGGGCATAAGACTGATGGCTGACATCAAAAACAATGGCATCTCTTGGACTGGAAAAAACACGGTGCAGGGCTACAGTAAGCTCAACTACCCCCAGATTACTTGCCAGATGACCGCCATTTTTTGCAACAGTATGAAGAATTTTCTTTCTGATTTCCTCAGAAAGTTCGGAGAGCTGAGATTTAGGTATTTGTTTTACATCTTTTGGCGAATGAATAGAAGAAAGAATCGTAACTCCACCCTCCCGAAAAAAAAGACCGCGCAGTACAATTACTCTCGCGGTCTTTCAAATTACGCTTTGTACGCTCGTAAGAGTGTTACTTGCTCTTATGACGATTGCGTCTAAGCATCTTCTTTCGCTTGTGTGTAGCCATCTTCTGGCGCTTTCTTTTCTTTCCACAGGGCACGACGGGCACTCCTTAGTAAAAATGTGTATTTATTATATCAAATAACGCACTTTCGTCAAGTGACATCATTGAATCCACTATTGTTTTTCGATTCTGTACTGTACTTTTCCGTTGAACAACTGACTTGCCGCAAGAGAAACGACCTTTCCGTCATTTGCATCGATGGAGGGGTCTTCTATCTTGGACATCTGGAATGCACGGCGACTTGCCGCTACAGTAATCTCATACACGTTACCAGAAAATTTAACCAATGCTTCAAGGGGGAAAATCATTCTAATCACCTCGTATATTCTATTATTATATATGAAAGTATTATTTAATGTCAAATGGTGACCGGCATTTTTTCAGGGCAAACGCATTATAATCCATTCACAAGTAAGACAAAAAGGGCACAGGCGAATGAGTTCCAACAAAAACAGACTACCGACGCGAACCCGTCGCTGAAATGCGCGGTTGAGCGAA
>ODAI013023503.1_pt1 | contig 29212 bp, 25 predicted proteins | sample 1539321 | NCBI WGS metagenome assembly ODAI01 (sample SAMN02144231, study PRJEB22623) | gut metagenome | biome: sheep rumen | host: Ovis aries | place: New Zealand
CGCGGTGGTAGCGGCAAGATGGTGGTACAGTCACCGGGACAAGTTGAGTGTGCCTCCGCTCCCTGAGCCAGTCGAAGGGCGCGGTGTATGCGGCAAGATGGCGGTACGGCCACAAGTGCAAGTTCAGCTGTACGCCCGCACCTAGAGCCAGTCGAAGTGCGCGTGTATGCGACAAGATTGCGGTACAGTCCCCGAGTCAAGTTCAGTTTGGCCTCCGCCCCCAGAGCCAGTCTAAGTGCGCGGTGGTAGCGGCAAGATGGTGGTACAGTCACCGGGACAAGTTGAGTGTGCCTCCGCTCCCTGAGCCAGTCGAAGGGGCGTATGTGAAGCAAGATGGCGGTACAGCCACAGGTGCAAGTTCAGTTTGGCATCCGCTCCCTGAGCCAGTCGAAGTGCGCGTGTGTGCGGCAAGATTGCGGTACAGCCACAGGTGCAAGTTGAGTGTGCCTCGCCCCCTGAGCCAGTCGAAGTGCGCGTATGTGCGGCGAGATGGCGGTACAGTCACCGTGTCAAGTTGAATGTGCCTCCGCCCCCTGAGCCAGTCGAAGGGCGCGTGTGTGCGGCATGATGGCGGTACAGCCCACTGTCAAATTGAGTGTGCCTCCGCTCCCTGAGCTAGTCGAAGGGCGCGGTTGTGAAGCGAGATTGCGGTACAGCTACAGGGTCAAGTTGCGCTTGACGGTTAATTTGCAATATGAAATTTAACATATACTGCAGGAGTAATGTGATGAAAAAATTTATTTTTATGCTGGCTTTTGTTGTAGTTTCGGCCTGTGCTTTTGCAAGCCCAGCAACAGATGCCGTAAAAACATTCTTTGCTAAAGGAAGCAGCCTTTCTGTAGACATGCAGCTGCTTTCCGATAAAAAGGAATCCGTATCGGTCTTTACTTCAATTCCAAAAGAAAAAATCCAGATGATTTATGTTGCAAATGGAAAAGCCGAGGGAAAAGACTACGATTCCATAATTTGCATTGTTGATGGAAGTAAAATTCACTTTCCCATGAAGTATGTAAAAAGCCTTTCAAATGATGAATACGGAAACATCGTGATTAAGCTTGTTCCTGTCGATGAAAATATTTTTGAGAATGCCAATGGTGATTTTGGCAAGACCTTGGAACTTCTGCTGGAAGTTATTTTTTAGCGGCTGTTTGCAAATAGGATGTTAAAATGAAAAAAGCGGTGCTGTCTGTAAAACAACAAAACAACGCCGCTTTTTTTTTGCAGAATCAGTTGAAGTATTCGTCACCTGTTCCGTAGTTGTCCACAACAAAGTCTATGTCCTTGTCGCCTCGTCCGCTAAGGTTTACGAGTATGGACTTCTGCGGGTTTTCCTTTGCGTACTTCATTGCAAAGGCAACGGCATGGCTTGACTCAAGTGCGGGAATGATTCCTTCGTAGCGGCAAAGCTTGTAGAAGGCTTCCAGACATTCCTTGTCGTTGGCTGTCGTGTATGTTACGCGCCCCTTGTCCTTTAGCATGCAGTGTTCGGGACCGCTTCCAGGGTAGTCAAGGCCGGATGCAATAGAATATACCGGTGCGGGGTTGCCCTTTTCGTCGGTCAGCAGGTAGGTGCGCATTCCGTGCAGAACCCCTTCCTTTCCGTAAGAAAGTGAGCATGCGTGGTCGCCGAGTTTTAGTGAGCGTCCTGAAGGCTCTACTCCAAAGAGGGCAACGTCTTCGTCCTGAATAAAGCCGGAGAAGATGCCCATTGCGTTTGAGCCTCCGCCGACACAAGCCGTTACAGCATCGGGAAGTTCTCCCGTCATCTCCAGAAACTGTTCCCTTGCTTCTACACCGACTATGTGCTGAAAGTCGCGTACCATCATTGGGAAGGGGTGGGGACCCATTACGGAGCCTATGCAGTAAAGGGTGTTTACCGGGTCCTTTAGGTAGGCCTCGAATGCAGAGTCAACCGCTTCCTTGAGAGTCTTTTGACCCTGGGTAGCGGGAATTACGTTTGCGCCCAAAAGCTTCATGCGGACAACGTTGGGGTGTTCCTTTGCAATGTCAACTTCGCCCATGTGGATGTCGCATTCAAGGCCAAAGTATGCCGCCGCGGTTGCAAGAGCCACGCCGTGCTGGCCTGCTCCTGTCTCTGCAATAACCTTCTTTTTGCCCATGTACTTTGCAAGAAGAACTTCGCCCATGCAGTGGTTGAGCTTGTGGGCACCAGAATGGTTCAGGTCTTCCCTCTTTAGGTAGATGCGTCCGCCGCATGCCTCGCTAAGCCTTTTGCAGTAGTAGACCGGGGTGGGGCGGCCCTGGAAGTGCTTCCTTATTGAACGCAGCTCATTTATAAAATCGTGTGATTTTGAAATCTTAAAGTAAGCGTCTCTTATGCGGTTCATTTCGGCCTGGAGCTCTTCAGAAACAAAGCTTCCGCCCCATTTGCCAAAAAATCCCTTTTCGTCCGGGTATTGCTTTAGATAGTCTTTCATGTAATGCCTCTGATGTTGTTAGTAGAAGCATTATAGTAGGAAAGGAAGAATCAATCAACAGGCATTTTTTCACAGGATTTTTGCTGGATTTTTGCGTGTTTTTTCCTCTTTGAAAATTAAAATTCGCCTTAAATTCACTTGTTTTTTGAAAATTTTGGATTATACTTATATTACTATGATTAGAAACGGTGTGCTAAAGAAAAAAATGTCGCTAAGGACAGAGGTTTTACTTGCATCGGTTGGCTCAGTGCTGCTTGTTGCGGTGTTTTTGAGTGCGTCCTATATACAGCTGATGAGGCGGATTATAGACAGGGCAATCCTGAATACAGTTTCACAGACCATGTTGGTGCTTAACGGCCAGGTCGACGCAATTTTTAAGCCTTACGAGGTAACGGTGCGTAATGTTGCCCATGCGGCTTCTTCCCATGCGGACAGGAATTCCCTTGCCAAGATGGTGCAGAAGGCCGTGAGCAGCCTTGACACAATGGACAATGACGTTTACTATGCCACTACAATTTCCCGCTACCAGGAGGGGGGCTTTTACATAGACGGTTCAAACTGGGTGCCGGGGGAGGACTGGATTCCCTCTGAGCGCGACTGGTGGAAGGATGCAGTCAGGGTTGGCGACGGAAACGTTGCCATGGGAGCGCCCTATGTTGATGCAATGGAAGGAACCCTCTGCGTAACCCTTTCTTCCCCTGCCTACGACGAGAACAACCGCCTGATTGGTGTTGCGGCGGCGGACATCTACCTTAACAACCTTAGCAACATGGTAAGGGAGATAAAGCTTTCTGCAAACAGCAGCATAAACATCATAACAAAAGACGGCCTTTATGTAACCAACGATGACTTTTCAGCCATAATGAACAAAAACTACTTTGACACAGTAGAATCAAAGTCACTCGTCAAGGACGAATACCTGGACGGAACAGTCAAGTCCTTTACCGACGGAGGCTTCTTCTACGGAGTCCATCCAATAAAGGGCACAGAATGGTTCATCGTTACAGAAGGCCCTGTATCCGATTTTTCAGCCGGCTACTTTAAGATGCTTACCCTGGTGCTTCTGGGGCTTATCGTTCTGGTTGCCGCCATGGTCATAGTGGACGTGGTTGCTTCCACAAGGCTTTCCCAGGGCTTTAAGGAAATGGCTGCAGGCTGCGAGCGCTTTGCCAAGTGCGACTTTTCAAAAAAATATCCCGACTATTTTACAAGCGAGGCCTCACTCCTTTCCAACGGCTTCAACCTCTTTTCCCAGCGTCTTCAGGACATGATAGGCACAATCAAGGGTTCAAGCTCCAACCTTGACGTTGTTTCCAACAACATGAAGGAAAGCGTAGCAACTGTTTCAGACTCAATGACGTCTATCCGCCTTGGAATAGAAAACGTACAGACCCAGGTAGAAAAACAGTCCAGCGGCTTTGACGAAACTTCATCGGTAATACATGACGTAACTTCAAGCATTTCCACCGTTAACGAGATGATTGATTCACAGACCCGAAGCATACGAGAGTCCTCTTCATCTGTTTCCCAGCTTGTAGGCAGCATAGAGCAGATTGGACACTCCATGGAAAGCATGGCAAGTTCCTTTGAGTCACTGGACAAGGAAGCTCGCAGCGGTATGTCCAAGCAGGCCAAGGTAAACGAGCGCATTTCCCAGATTGAACAGCAGTCACAGATGCTGCAGGAAGCCAACATGGCAATTGCATCGATTGCTGAACAGACAAACCTTCTTGCTATGAACGCGGCAATTGAGGCTGCCCATGCAGGAGAAGCAGGTAAAGGCTTTGCGGTAGTTGCAGACGAAATCCGTAAGCTTTCGGAAACATCATCCGGCCAGTCAAAGACAATCGGTGAACAGCTCAAGAACATCCAGGACAGCATCGGCGAAATCGTAGCGGCATCCCAAGAATCAAGCACGGCTTTTGCAGGGGTTTCAAACCGCATTCAGGAAACTGACGGCTTGGTCCAGTCGGTAAGAAATTCCTTGGAAAAGCAAAATGAAGATTCCCGCAGTGTAATATCCCTGCTTGCAGAAATGGACAGGACAGCAGACAGCGTTAGGTCTGCTTCATCCAAAATGTCAGACGGTAGCATACGAATCCTGTCTGCAATGGATAAGCTAAGGACTTCCCTTGGCGACGTACGCTCTTCAATGGCAAACATGTCGGACATTGCCCAGGGCGTAATCACGAGCGGCAAGAAGCTTGACAACTGCGTAGAATCCCTGGACATAAACGTAGCCCAGCTGGGTGACGACGTAAGAAAGCTTTCGGGCTAGGTGTCCACCTATTTTTGAGATGCGGAAAACATTTTTTATATTTTACCTATTCTAAAAGGACTGGAAAGCAGTTTTGTGTGCAGCGGAAGGCAAAGACGGCTGAAAACCCGCATTGGAGCGGAACGTACCCGGCAGCGTAGCTTCAAGCCGCGTAGCGAGTTTAATTTCCTATTCCGCGACACAGCGGGTTTATCAGACGGATTTGCCTGGGAGCGGAACACAAAACTGCTTTCCTTGTTTTTTGTGGTAACGATTATGCGGCAAGAATTGTTTTTCCTGCAAAGTGAGCTATAATTATTGTAGAAAAAACTTTACAGGAGGAAAGTCTTTCGTAAGAAAAGACATGTGCCGTATGAATCTTATAAAACGATTTGCAGTGGGTAGCCTTGCCGCTGCCCTCATGCTCTGCACATTATTTGCAGATTCCAAAAAGAACGTAACCCTTGCAAAAAACATAGGCGAGCTTTCCTGGTCAAAGAACGTTACCATTGCCGCCAAAAACTTTGAAGGCGCAGGCGAAGGCTCCGTAATCAGCATAGATGCCCAGCAGACAAAGGCCGACTACCACAAATTCAAGGCCTATTCTGCGGGAAGCGCAAATGGCGGCTGGAAGGAAATAGGCTCTGGCGGTGTTAGCGGGGCTAACTATTCCAACAGCGAATTCACCCTGGAAAATAAATCCTCTGCAATCACCGTAAGGCTAACCGCACAAGAAGCGGAAAACCTAAAGAAGTACGGCATGGTCATGCACGGCTTTGGCGTGTCCATAAAAAAACTGGAACTTTCATCTTCACAGCAAAAGCAAAATGCCAAGAGTGAAAAATCGCCCGGTCACGCAAAGAGCGAAAAATTCCCCAAGAACGAAAAGCCAGCCAAGCAAGAAAAAACTGCCAAGCACGAAGCAAAGCCAAAAAATGCCAACCTTCCCTTTGACCTTGGCAACTGGAAAAACTTCATCGTTCCCGCAAAAGACCTGCATGCATCCGGCGACTTCTGCATAAGAATCGACACAAAAGCATCTTCCGTAGAAAAAAATCCTTCATATTATAACATCAAGCTCTATGACGCAAAGTGGCAGCCCATCAGCAAGGGCAGCATACACTCATCAAAAGAATTTGCAAGCCTAAAGCAAGACCTGATTGTTCTTACAAAAGCAGAAGGATTCGTAGTCTACACACCAACAGAAGCCGAGCGCCAGGCAATCAGAACGAACGGCCTTCTTATACAGGGCTACGGAATCTCCGTAAGCGACGTAAAAGCTGTAACCGTAGCAGAACTGCACGCAAAGTCCGCCCCCGAACCGGTTATCGCATCCAAGCCCACTCCGTCAATCAAGGGCTCTTCTTTGCCAAAAGTAGTAAAGGGAACACCTTTGCCAAAAGTAACAATGGGAACGCCTTTTGCAAACCACGGAAAGCTCCACGTTACAGGAACCTCCCTCTGCGACAGCAAGAACCAGCCCTACCAGCTCTACGGAATGTCCACCCACGGCCTTTCCTGGTTCCCCGAATACGTCTCCAAAGAAAGTTTTGCCACCCTCCGCGACGACTGGAATACAAACTGCGTCCGCCTGGTCCTTTACCCCGGAGACTACAACGGCTACTGCAACGGCGGCAACAAAGAAGAGCTAAAGCGCACCGTCTACCGTGGAATAGAAAAAGCCACAGCCCTAGGCATGTACGTAATCGTTGACTGGCACATCCACAACGACAACCCCAACAAGTACAAGGCAGAAGCAAAAATCTTCCTCGACGAAGTTTCCAAAAAATACGCAAGCTACGGCAACATCCTCTACGAAATCTGCAACGAGCCTGTAAACTCAGACTGGAACAGCCAGATAAAGCCCTACGCAGAAGAAATCATCCCCGTAATCCGAAAGAACGCACCCGACGCAATCATCATCGTGGGCACAAACACCTGGTCTCAGGACGTAGACAAAGCCGCCGCAAACCCAATCCGCAGCTACAAGAACATCATGTACACCTTCCACTTCTACGCCAACACCCACACCGACTCCTTCCGCAAAAAAGTGGAGGGCGCACTCAAGGCTGGCCTTCCCATCTTCATCACCGAATTTGGAACCTGCGACGCATCCGGCAACGGTGGCTTCAACGAGCAGCAGACAAAACTCTGGTTCAACCTCATCCAAAAATACAACCTTAGCCACATCAACTGGAGCCTCTGCAACAAGGCCGAAACCGCAAGCGCAATCTCCTCTTCCTGCCAAAAAAAATCCGGCTGGACAGAGGGAGACCTTTCACAGTCAGGCCGTCTAATAAGAAGCCACTTTCGTTCGCTAAAGCGCTAGTTTTCTTGCATCATGAGGGGAAAAGCCTTTCCCCTGGCCTCAGCCCGCAAGCGGTCTTCGGCACACCCCATTCTCCTAGGGGGCTCCGCCCCCTAAAACCCCTGCCTAAAAAAAATCCCTCCATGGATTTTTTTTAGGATTGCAGAATTGCAGGCAATTCTGCAGGCGCAAACCCGCGCATCCGTGCGCTCTAAGACTTTGGCAAGGATTTTCTCGGAAAAGTAGTTAAATTACTATGTAATATTTTTAGAGTGTTTCTAAGAAACAAATCGCAAGCAGCTTGACTGCCTGGTGGTTTTGAAAATTATGCTTTTATTGTTCTTCTGCAAAACAATTTGTCTTCCATTCTTGATTAAACCATTGTCTTTGTTTTAACCAAAAATCTGCAGCTTCTATCGCTTGTTCTTTAAAATGTTTCAAATCTAAATCTGTAGAAAAAATTCTATCTTTTGAATATTTTTCGGAAAATACAAACATAGAGTGCCAACCATTTTCTTTAAACTCTGTTGTTCCGCCATTTACCATTGCTACAAATTTTGGAAGTTTTAAAAATGTTCCATCTAAAACAAAAATCGTACTCCAAAAGAATGATTTCATTGCAGCAATAGAAGGTTCTCTATCTCTAGTAACTCTATCTCGAACACTTGTTTTTGCCTGAATACAGCCAAAACAATATTTTTTATTTCCATGGGTAAGGGTTGCATATAAATCAAATACATTTCCCTTTACTTGTTCTTTTAACCAACTTATATCCCTTGGCTCATTTCCTAACTCATTTGCTTTTATAAGTATATTTAAATCTCTCTGAAGAATAATTTCTATTGCGGTATCTTTTAATGCGACAGACGCAAGGAATTTAACCATTTCTTCAAAGGCATGACCACTAGATTTTTTCCAACTTTGGTCGGCACTTATTACTTTTGCAATTATTTCGGCATTGTCAACGCCGCTTTTTCTGTGAACATGTATTTCGTAAATAGTTTTCCAAATATCTTCCACTTCAACAGTTGAAAATTCACGCATAGCTTTTAAAACAGACTGTTTTATAGCTTCTTTTTGTGCAGCGACTTCTATTTCATCAATTTTTGTTTGAGAAAGAGATTTTCCATGATTTTTTGTAAGAAAATCTTGTTTCTGTTCATCGATTGTATGTATATATGTTGTTTCATAAATTTTATCACAAAAGCTTTTTAATTTTTCCATTATTAATAATTCTCCAGTATTTCGTTTATTTTAACTCCCCATGCATAAGCCAAGAGAGGTGGAACTGCATCTCCAATTTGTTCATATTTGTCCTGAATGTTATTATGTAAATGTGGTGTAATATAGGGACCTCCGCAAAAATCATAAGAATCAGGGAATGATTGCAATCTTGCACATTCGCGTACAGTTAAAGCTCGATTATATTTAGGATGAACAAATTCATCTAAACAGTGACTTGTAACAGTAGGAGAAGGTTCGCTAGGAACTAATCTATAATTACGCTTTATGAACATTTTCTTAGGCAAAATTCTTTGTTTTTGAAGTTCTTCTCTCTCAGAGCCTTCGTACCTATCGAATAGGTCTTTTAAGCTGTCACCAGGATTAAGCAATTCAAATCTTTTTAAAGTGCACTCTCTATGTTTCATTGGCATTTGATAAGTTACTTTGTCGGGCTGAGGATTTGTTCTTCGCCAAAATTTATCATCTCTCATCAGTTTTTCAAAAGTTGATGAAGCAGAAGTATATTCTGTTTCTTCTTTATTTGAGTTTGGAATTACATTTTTTAACCCCGCGAAAGCATCCTGCACAGTGACGATTTTTTTACAAGTTGGAGTTGGTGCTGATAGTTTCGTTGTTGGATTTTTGGAAGCAAGCATAAAAAATCTTTTTCGAGTCTGTGGAACTCCAAAATCTGTAGCACAAAGAACAAATTCTTTGAGATTACCATAGCCGGCTTCTTTTAATTCTTCTTTTAGAACAGAAACAATTAACTCATTTGAATCTTTTGAAACAGTTTTTGTTGTAATTGCCGGGACATTTTCAAAAAGTATAAGTTTTGCATTTACTATTTCTGCAATTCTAATCCCTTCTCTAAACAAAAATTGTCTGTCATCATAGAATGAACGAGAGGTATTTCCAGCGGTTGAAAAAGTTTCGCAAGGCATTCCAGAAGTTACTAAATCTATACCATCTTTTGGTATAAAAGGTAAGATTTGTTCTTTTGTGACATTCCTTATATCAGAATGTATTACATGAACTTCTGGATGGTTTTTTGAATAGGTATCAACACAACTCTTAATAAACTCAATAGCAACCTTAGTTTCAAATCCTGCGGCGTGAAGGCCTGTACAAATGCCCCCTGGGCCACTAAAACAGTCTATATGCGTAAACCCCATTCTAATGCTCCTAAAAGTTTGGAACAATTATATCAAAATTTTGATTTTTATAAAACTACCAGCCCATTGGACTGTGAGCATAACATGTTTTTTTATGGATAATTTTTTCCCTTTGAGACTTGGCATTGCGCTGCCAGTAGGAATCCGCTCGGTTTTTTTGACGCGTTTTTAGCCGGGAATGGAAGTGCTTCCGCAGTTAGATAAATACCTTGCTAAGTTTCATTTAAATTTGCACTTACCTTCTGCTGCAGCAAAGGCTTGACAATTTTTGCCTTTGACATTTACAATATAAGTAACCTTAAAATACACTAGAGGTTGCAGTACAGGAGCAAATGAATGGGAAAGGTATTGTTTCTTAAGAGCAGTTCGCTGGAAAATGTTGCGATTAACAATAAGATAAACGAACGCATCGGTTCATTTTTTATGGCTATTCACGAGGAAGAAGTTCGCAAAGCCGTTGAAGCTGGCGACATTTCCCTTATCATCATATACCTCAAGAACGTTTCCGACAAAGAGCGGTCGGAAATTTCAAAGATTCTAACAGGCATTCTTACCGTGCCCTATGTCCTTGCTGGCGAAAGGGAAGACCTGCACAAATACTTTGTTGCAAACCTTCAGGCCCATATCCTGCGCTACATAAAGACACCGGTTCTTTTGTCTGCCTTCATAGAAGAAATAAAGTGCATCCTTGAAAAGCTTGGCCAAAGCCTCCCCAACAATGAAGAACTCGTAAAAATTGCAAAGAAAGAAATCGTGGAAAAAGAAGAGCCAAGGCACATCCTTGTTGTAGACGACGACCTTGTTGCCCTTCGCACAATGAGCAATGTGCTCAATCCCCTTTTCAAAGTGTCTGTTGCAAAGAGCGGGGCCGCTGCCATTTCCTTCCTTGCAAAAGAGCATCCAGACTTAATCCTTCTGGACTACCAGATGCCTGTTTGCGACGGTTTGCAGACTTTGGAAATGATAAGGGCAGAGGAAGACTACAAAAACATTCCTGTCTTCTTCCTTACAGGCGTTGATGACGCAGACCTGGTAAAAAAAGCCATGTCACTTAAGCCCGAAGGCTACATCCTAAAATCAGCAGGACCGGAGCTTCTAATCTCCAAAATCGAGGCCTTCTTCTAATGAAATTTTCTCTTATCAAAAAAGAAGAGATTCCAATGATAAAACAAATGGTTGCAAGCGCAAACTGCCTTAGGGTAATATTCTTTGCGCCTGCCTTAACCATTTACATACTCACCGAATTTTTTTCCGACTGGAAAATCATGCATTCTCCAGCCTACAAACATTACCTCTTTAAGTTTTTTGGCTTTGAGACAAACGTATTCAACATCTACGTAATCCTTGACCTGCTGATTGTATTTTTTTCGCTTGTAATTTTCTTTGCAGCCCTCTTTTACCGCAAAAAGCCCCAGGCCCGCCAAGATTTTTTCCTTACCTTCATGAAGCTCTATGTCTTTGCCCTCTTTACCATAAGTTTTGCGGTTGTGGTGGTAACTGCCTACACCGACTACGAAATGTCCCACGTAGACTTTACCTTCTTTTACCTTATTGCACTTGTTTCAACCTGTGTATTTTTTTCAAATTTCTTTATTACGGTTCCGCTCTGCATCATCTACTTTGTGGCAATGCTCGTATTCATAGCCATCTGTCCCAACAACATCGTATACAAGCCCCACGTTCCCTACGGAATATTCCTTGTAATAGCCCTCTGCTTTGTCTCCGCATTCAGGGCATTCAACCTGCTTTCCACCCTGCGCTACGAAAACCAGATAGAAAAATTCAAGAACGATGCGGTAAGGCAGAATGCGCTAAAGTCCATGTTCCTTGCCAACATGAGCCACGAAATCCGCACCCCAATGAACGCAATCGTTGGAATGAGCGAACTTGCCCAAGACTTTGACCTTGCCCCTGCCCAAAAGAATATGATCCGCCAAATCCGCTCATCGGGAATTGCACTGGTAAGCATTGTAAACGACATACTGGACTTTTCCAAGATAGAAGCCGGCAAAATGGAAATTGTTCCTTCCGACTACGACATCCTTACCCTCTTGTATGACGTTGCCAACATCTGCAAGGTAAAGCTTTCTGGAAAAGATGTTGCGGTAAGAATTCAAATAGAAGAAAATCTTCCCCAGCTTCTTCACGGAGACGACATAAGGCTAAAGCAGGTGCTTATAAACCTAACCGGTAACGCCGCAAAGTTTACGGACAAGGGTTCAATCATAATACGGGTTGTGCGCAATCAAGAAGGCCTTGTTGAATTCTCCGTTTGCGACACAGGCATTGGAATAAAAAAAGAAGACTTGAACACAATCTTTTCCGAATTTACCCAGGTGGACATGAGCATGAACCGCACCAAGGGAGGAACAGGTCTTGGCCTTGCCATTTCAAAGAATCTTGTAAGGCTTATGGGGGGAACTTTGGCCGTTTCATCTGAATACCAGAAAGGCTCAACTTTTTACTTTGCCATTGCTCAAGATGCCGTTTCAAAAAAGACGGTCGGAGAAGCCTACGCACCCCTTATAAAAGAAGCTCTGCCAGACAAAAAAAATCCTTCGGTAAAGGACATAGATTCAAGCCTTTTCCAAAGAAGCGAATTCTCTGCCCTCTTTGCCACAAACGATTCTGCTTCCTTTAGCAAAGATGCAAACTTTATTGCACCGGATGCCAAGGTCCTTGTTGTGGACGACAACCTTGTGAACATTCAGGTGGCAGAAGGAATGTTGAAAAAGTTTTCCATTGTTCCAGACACTGCTTTAAGCGGTTTTGAAAGCCTTGAAATGCTAAGCGAAAAATCCTACGACCTTGTCTTTATGGACCACCAGATGCCTGTCATGGACGGAGTTGAAACCCTAATAAAAATACGCGGTTCAGAATCCAACAGCCATACAGTCGTAATAGCCCTTAGTGCAAATGCCATAAACGGTGCAAGGGAAATGTTCATTCAAAAAGGCTTTGACGATTTTCTTTCCAAGCCGGTTCAGATAAAAGACTTTGCAATGGCGCTAAAAAAATGGCTGCCACAAAATCTAATAAAAAGCGTAGATGAAAATTCTTCTGATGCTTCTTCCAAGAATGAATGGACTTGCCCGCCTTCCGTAATAAAAACTTTTGTAAGGCTAATCGATCCCACCTCTTTGGAAATAGAAGATGCCCTTGCCAAGAGTGACCTTAAAACCTTCACAATAAAAGTTCATGCGCTAAAAAGTTCCGCAAAGATTGTCGGTGCGGATGAGCTTTCAAAATTGGCCGCAGAACTTGAAGAATTGGGAAGCAAATGCGATTGCCAAGAGACGCTCTCCCTTATCCAAAAAAAGACGGAAAAGCTTCTTGCCCTCTACAAATCCTGCAAGCAGCTGTTTGCAAAAGAGCACTTGTCCGAAAAAGAAACAGAAGACTCTGCAAGTGGCGGAGATGCCTTGTCAAATGAGCCTGATGCCGCAGTGCTTACCGCAAAAGATGCAGAATCCTTTGCAGACAAAATACTTTCCGCCTGTGACCAAAACAACCTGAACGATTTGGAAAGCCTTGTGGCAAAGCTTCAAAACTTTTCGCTAACACCTTCCCAGAAAAAAATACTTGAACAGCTAAAAGATGCCGCAGAACTAATAGACTTTGACCGCGCCAAAGAAATAGCCGCCACCCTGATTGCCCAGTAACTTGCCATTCCACTCACAGCCCCTTGTCATTCCCATGCACCGCAATCAGTCATTCTCATGCACCGCAATCAGTCATTCTCATGCACCGCAATCAGTCATTCTCATGCGCAGCAATCAGTCATTCTCATGCGCAGCACCCTGTCATTCCCGTGCTTGACACGGGAATCCATTCAACGCCAGTAACACAATCTACATTATGGTATAGGTCTGATTGTCCACCTTGGTAAGCCCCACCCGCTGCCAGAAAATCTCCGCATTGGTGTCCTTTGCATCAAGAACAATTTTCTTCGCCCCGGTTTCAAGCATAAGCCTCTCCAGGGCAAGAGTGCCAAGCCCAATGTTCCGGAATTCCTTGTTCACCTCAAAAAGGTCAATGCAGAGAGTGTCGCCCAGCACCTTGTAAACGCAGACTGCCTTTAAAAAACCGCTCGAAGGCTTGTAGTCAAAAATCATAAAAGACGACTGCTTAAGCACAAAAGAAAATTCCCCGCTCTTGGTATAAGATTTTAGCAGTGGAAAATTGTCCCATCCCTCAAGTGCCATGTAAGACTCAAAAATATCGCTGTCCACAATCCTGTAATTCAAATTCATAAACACCCCGCGTGAATACTACCACAATTCGCCTTTTTTGTCATTTGGACGGTGATTTTTAGGACGAAATCCTACTTGCTCTACCATTTTACTCCTTGGCTTAATCCGACCGAACATGCCTCGCGTCACCGCCCTTCCAGGCTTCGCTAACGCTCATCCCCGCGCAAGCGCGTGGACTAAAGGCCTTCCACGGCGGCGTAGGCTTGTCTAAAAAAACATCCATTCTTTTTTGTTTACACTTGTTTTCTGCAAGTATCTGTGTTATATTTATTGTATGCATAAGTTTGGAGTTTTCCCTAGAAAAACTACTATACAAATTTCCCCCCCCCCCCCATCAACCCTACAGATACCATCTGGGATAAAACATAATAGTTACCTATTTTTAAAAATTTCCTTTCATATACGATCTCAAAACACATATTTTAATTCAGTAAATTCTTATTTTGTCAGGTCTCAAAGAAGTATTGATACCACACTCTTTTATTTAAATATGGACTTTATGGAAGTCAGGTTGGAAAAAAAACTGAAAATATTTCAATGACATGACATTGTATGTCATGTCTGATGGAGTAATATTGATTTATAAACTGCGCATATCCCTTGTGGATTGCTTATATAAAATTATTTTAGGAGACAAATATGTTGGTAAATGACAAAATGCTTGATGAAAAATTTGAAAAGGAGTATGAAAAACTTCGCAATGAAGTAGAGAAGCCTGGGATCTTGCTTGCTGGTGCAACAGGTGTTGGAAAAAGTAGCCTAGTCAATATGATTTTTGGAATTAATACCGCAGTAACAGGAGTTGGAAGACCGGTCACGGAAAAAATAGACTGTTTTGATACCCGCGATTCTTCCGTGCGCATTTACGACAGTGCCGGATATGAAACAAACGAAAGTGGTGATGAGAAATTCTTTCGGGATGTTATAGGCATGGTAAAAAATCCTGCGCAGCATGCCGTGAACATAATCTGGTATTGTATCTCATGCTTGGGAGCAAGGGTAACAGACTACGATGCAAATGCCGTTAAAGAATTCGCTAATGCTGGATGTCCTGTTGCTGTTGTCCTTACAAAAGCTGATAAAGTTTCAGATGATGATGTAGCGGCTTTAAAAAAAGCTGTGTTGGACGTTGCCAATGTTCCAATATTTGAAACAAGTTGCCTTTTAAAAGAATATAATCAACTAAATGCCCTTGTAGATTGGTCTGTTGAAAAGCTGCCGGCTCAATTGCAGTTTGCCTTTATCGCACAGCAGAGGTGCAGTTTTGAGCAGAAGAGAAAGAGGGTTCGCATTGCAATAGCAGAACATGTCGTTGGTGCTGGTCTTATAGGAGGATCGCCAATACCGTTTTCTGATGCGCCTATGCTTGCTGCAAATGAAGTCGCCTTGATGACGAGAATCCTTTATCTATATGACTTGGGTGGTCTTGGAAATGCCCTGAAGAGTGTCAGCTTTGGCAGTCTCCTTTCCAAACTTGGAAAGTCCGCAGTTGGAAACTTTTTAAAGATGCTCCCTGGACTTGGAAGTATCGTGGGCGGTGTCATAAATGCGTCCGTTGCCGTAGCCATAACATGGGCATTCGGCGGGGCTGTGTCACTTACCTGTGAACGGATTTGGAAGGAAAAACTTGACGGGAAGAATGTTGATTCAATGTTGAATGACTTTGGAAACATTGTGCAAAGGCTTTCAGAAGATAATATCCGTAACAAGAAAACGTCTGAAACTACAATTTTTTAACTAAGGAGACAAAAATATGGCAAATACAGAAGACATCAGATGCAACATAGTAACGATGGGAAAAACTGGGGCAGGAAAGTCCTCGTTGCTCAACTATCTTTTCGGATCAAATTTTGAAACCGGTGTAGGAAAGCCGGTAACAGGGGAAGGCTTGTATAAGTTTGACGGGGAGATAAATGGTCAGAAAATCCGTGTCTATGATTCTTGGGGAATAGAAGCTGACAAAGTAGACAGGTGGAAACAAATTCTTTTCGAACAGGCAGTAGAACATGGAGCTGCAAAAAATCCAGAGGACTGGTTCCATGCTGTCATATACTGTGTGCAGGCGGGAGGCGCACGAGTAGAATCCATTGACACCTGGATTATTTCTTACTTTGTAAAGCAGGGCTACAGGGTTGTAGTTGCCCTTACAAAAATCGACCAGATTTCAGAAGAAGAAGAAGATGTGATGAAAAAGACCATTGAAGAAGAAGTGAAAAAGATGTCTGGCAAAGCAGGCAGAATAAAGGTCATATCTGTCACTTCGGTGGAGAAAAAAACAAGGGCCGGGGAAGTAAAACCTATCGGCAGGGACGAACTGATAGAGGCTGTAATGAAAGGATGGATAGAAGCTCTAAAAGACAGGCTTCCTTACACTATCGTTGCCCATCTTGTAAAACGTCTTGATGAATATGGAAAGGATCTTATTTCTTATGTATCAGATCAGCATGTTTCTGGCCGTCCAGAGGGCAATGACGAACTTGTCAGTTCTTGCAAAAATAAAATAAATGCACGGATGGAAAAACTCCTTGAAGAGGACATAAAAGAAGTGGCCGGGCTTCTTGTTGAACAAAGCAGGAAAATCGGATTGTCCCTTATGAATGTATTCAATGTTTCTGCAGACGGTACTAAGGCGGCTGATTTTGCATTTAATCGGTTTTTCAATGAAAATTCTTCAAGCCAAGGAAAACGTACGGCGTCATATATTGCAACATTAGGCTTAAGGGCGCTTTACCTCTCCAAGAGCAAAAAGCATCGGGAGCAGGAGAAAGATAGAATAGAAGGTGTGATTGGTGACGCTATAGATGCCCAAAAAGACTTTTTGGAAGACAACGTTGTTCCAATTCTTGAAAAAATCATGGAAAAAATAATCGGGGCAGATAATGCCTAAGACATGCAAAATACTCATCCTGGGAAAAACCGGGGTGGGGAAAAGCGCACTCCTGAATTATCTTGCAGGGGAAAAACTTGCAGAGTCTGGACTTGCGCATAAGTCCGGTGGCATCACAAGGGGGATAAACAGGTACCACTTCAAAATAAGTGGCTATAATTGTGCGGTTTCTGATTCGGAGGGGCTTGAAACTGGAGCGGGGGATTACGAACAATGGAAAAACATTATCGAGTATGAGCTGGAAAAATCAAAATCCTCATTAAGCATTTATGACTGGTATCATGTTGTGATATTTTGCATAAGTGCAGGAGGTGGGCGTGTTGAGCCCTGTGAAATCAAGTGTATAAAGAGGCTCGTTGAAGAAGGCTACGGGGTAGTTGTTGCTTTTACTAAAGCCGACCAGAGTTCCGAAAATGACACGAAGAAACTTATGGCGGATATTGGGGGCGAACTTTTTACGTTGCCACGGGGAAGTCTAAAATTTATCGATGTCTGTTCCGTTGAAAAAAAAATGAACAGTTTTGGAATGAGTCAACTTTCAGAGGCTATAATAAGCCAATGGCGAATGACTTTGACGAACCGGCTTCCAGAGCATATTTTTGGCTGGACTTCTGCTTATCTGGATGCCAAGAAGCAGGAAATAAAAAACTGGCTCTGGAACCAGAAAATGGGTACGTTTGGGAGGGAGCCTGAATGCGTAGCTAGAGATGTAAACAGCAAAATAAAATCAGTTGCGGAATCCGTGGCAAAGACTTTGGAAGCAATGTATAGGGAGGCAGAGGATGCTATAAATGAAGTGGCTGGGTTATTTAACAATATGCTACCGGGAATGTCTGCAAAAATTAGACTATTGCTCAATTCCCTTTCAATTAAAAATACGGATTCATCATCGGCCTCTTCTTCTGAATTTGGAGATATAGGAACGGCTGTGGCAGGCATTCTGGCTGCTCCAATAATTCTAGCTGCTATTCCGATTATGATTCCAGTTGCATTCTTCGCAGTACTTTTTGACAAAGGCAACAAAGAAAAAAGAAAAATATGCGGTGCAATTGATGAGAAGTTTAATGAATTGAGAACTTTGTTGGAAACTCAGCGAGTCGAATTCAAAGAAAAACTCAGAAAAACACAAAAAGGAGTATAAGTAACTATGTGGTCTATTATTGTTATTGTTGGAGCGTTTGTGGTTGGCGGAGTGTTGTTTATTAAACAAAAAATCGGGAACAAAAAGGTTGAAGTAGATGCAAAAGTCGTTGAATGCATAAGATACTGGGATTTGTTTGATTTTTACAAAAGTCCTGTAATTCAGGAAAAACTTGCAGAAAATCCGAACCTTAAGCTTTGCATGAAAAAGGAGGTGCAGAAGAAAGATGGAAAGACAATCTACGTCATAACATCTGCATTTTTTGATTCTAGCAAAGAAGACTTTGTTTTAATAGAAAATCCTTTGTGCCTTGCCTCTGAGAATCTGGATGATATTTTGGCCGAAAAAATAAATGGACGCTCTGTTCTCTTCATGCGCGATGCCATTTTGTGATTTTTACAACCCTTGACCAAAAGCCTTTATTCTGCTATAGTCTTATCACAATTTGCCAACTTAGCTCATCCGGTAGAGCAGCTCCCTCGTAAAGAGCAGGTGACCCGTTCAAGTCGGGTAGTTGGCTAAAGCTCCTTGTTATCAGGGAGTTTTTTTTGTTTTAAAGACCAGTATTTTTAGCAAAGTAAGGGTCAGCGGAGCGAGCGCACCGCCAGGTGAAAAGGGCGCAAGGACGCGCCCGTCAGCGAGCGAAGCCGTCCGTAAGGAGCAAACAGGAAGTTTGCGACTGGAGGAACCCGTTCAAGTCGGGTAGTCGGCTTAGATTCTTTGCATTTGAAGCTTCTGCTTTTGCAAAAAAAGCCTACCCCCGATTGGAAGGGCGGCGCAGCCGTTGCCGACAGGCAATGGAGGCGAATGCCGGAACCCTGGAAAGCGGGTTAGCAATAAAAAGTTGGTCCAGAAAAGAAAATCCCAAAAATCCAACCACTACTTTCGTATTGTTTTTGTGCTGGTTTTGCCTGTGGCTTCGTTTACCGTAACAAGTGCCCATTCCTGGTTAAAGAGAGTGTCAAAGCAGCGTTCTGTGTAGTCGCCCAGTTCCTTGCTCTGGTGGTGGTGCACGTGGCCTGCGTAAACATCCGTTACGCCTTCCTTTTCAAAGAGGGTTATGACGCGGGTGGATTCCTCTTCGTTCTGCAGGCAGTAGTAGCTTAGTCCGTACATGCCGCTTCCGTATATGGGATAGTGCGAGAATACAATTTTTGGGCGGGGGTCGCTTTGCATGGCACTCTTAAGTTTTTTGAACTGCTTTGGCCCAAGTGAGCCGCTTCCTGTGTCCAGTGCGTAGTAGCTGAATGCGGAGCTTTTAAAGCGGTAGAATGAAGTGTAGGGAAAGCATAGGTCGGAAAAGTCGTCCCAGCCTGAATTAAAGAGGTCGTGGTTTCCTACGATGTTCAGCACTGGGATTCCCCGGTTTTCTATTTTTTCAACAAAGTCGCAGTACTTAAGGAATTCTTTGCGTTCACCGCGCTCTGCAATGTCTCCAAGGCAGACGCAGAATTTTGGGCTTTGGTCTGCGGGAAGGCCGTCCATCCATTCAAGAAATTCATCTTCATCTATGTTTTCTGAGCGTTTGCTTCCGTAGTGGGGATCCGTAAAAATGACGAAAGTGTATGTTCCCGAAAGAGAAGCAAAAGTTGGGCCTACGCGCCCCTGGTAAAGTTCCTTCATCTGGTCGGCGCGTTCGTCCACAAAGTCTCCGTGGTGGAAGAGTTCAAACGCACCGTAACCGCAGGACGTGAGTTCAAGTGCGGTGAGAAGTATAAATATGCGGCTAAAAAAAGAAATGAACTTTTTCAAAAGAACCACCTTAGCCTTAATGCAAATTCGCAGGAATCAAACATGGCGGAATTTGTAAAGAAGTCCGTGTACCTAACCCTTGCCTCTGCACCTAATTCCTGAAGTGCGCTCAAGTGGAATACGCTTCCGGCACACAAGGCTGGGGAGCCAAGCAGATTGTAGCGGAAAAGCTCGTGAGTCCTGATTGCGGTGTAGAATTCATACCAGTAAAATGGATAGAAATGCAGGGCAAAGTCAAAGCCCATGGTTAAGTTTGTGAGCACCGGGTTTGTGTCGCGGATTGCAAATATTGTGCGCATCTTGTAGAGCGATACTGTATTCACCTTTAGGCTGAACCAGCTTACGGGTTGGGTTTCCAGCCAAAAGCCTGCAAGTATGTTGTTGGTTATGCTAAGTTCTTGAAAGTAGGTAAAGTTGTATTTTGCCCCAAGACCCATGCGGCCTTTGCTCCACCTGAATGGCCACCAAATGCCCTGTGCCGTAAACTGGTAGTCTTCTTCTCCCAAAAATCCTGCTGCCAGAGCCGTTGCCTTTTCCGACTCGTAGGTGTAGCCAAATTCAAATGCCAGCTGGTAGGGGTCAAAGCCGTTTCCCGTGTTGTAGATGGGTGTCATAAAAACGCTGTGCGTGGGCTGCGTGTCGTTCTGTGCCTGGGCAAAAAGCAAGGCTGGAGAAAGAAGTAAAACTGCTTGCAAAAGGAAAAACTTTAACTTCATTTTTTTTTCTATTATATCATTCTGAAAATAATATGGCAATTGGCTTTTTCGTCCGTTTTTTTTTGATGGTACTCTTATGGACGAAGTCCTTCTTGTTCTACCAATTCAGGCTTCTGCTAATTCGACCGAATATGCCTTGGCGCCACCGCCGTTCCGGGGTTCCGCGGGTCCCTTCCCGCTCCATTGCCGGGGTTCGACAAACTCACCCAACGGCAACGCACTTCGTGCGCCCCTCCATGGCGGCGTAGGTTTCCTGAAAATTTGCAAGATGCAATAAAATAGGTTAGAATGAAAATATGAAAAACAATATGCTTTCCAAGCTTGTTGCATGTTACAACAGCACAAGCCTTATCCTGCGCATTTTTATTGGCATTGTCATTGGTGCGCTGCTCGGAGTTGTCATTCCCTCTCAGGAATGGATTGGTATTTTTGGCGACACTTTTGTTGGGGCTCTCAAGGCTGTTGCCCCGGTGCTGGTCTTTGCCCTTGTTACAAGTTCACTTGCCAAGGGTGGAACAAAACTTGACCGCCGCTTTGGAACGGTACTTGTGCTTTATATGGTTAGCACTTTGCTTGCTTCCCTGATTGCTGTTGCGGCAAGCTTTATTTTTCCGCAGACGATTGCCCTTGCAAATGAAGCTTCCGCTGATTCAGCTCCGGCCGGAATTGGACAGGTGCTAAAGAACCTTCTTATAAATGCTGTTTCAAATCCCATTGATGCCCTTGCCCGTGCCAACTACATTGGCATTCTTGTATGGGCATGTATTTTTGGCCTTGCGCTAAAGTCCATTGCAGGTGAGGGCACAAAGCAGATGCTCAATGATTTTGCGGAGGCGCTTTCCAAAGTTGTGCGCTGGATTATAAACCTTGCTCCCTTTGGAATAATGGGGCTTGTCTTTACGACGGTTTCTTCAAACGGCATGGGCATATTCAAGAATTACGGAACACTGCTCGCAGTTCTTGTAGGCTCAATGCTCTTTATGGCACTTGTGGTTTCTCCCCTCATCGTTGCCATTACGCTAAAGTGCAACCCTTATCCTCTGGTGTGGAGATGCCTAAAGCAGAGCGGCATTACGGCTTTCTTTACCCGCAGTTCCGCCGCCAACATTCCTGTGAACATGGAGCTTTGCGAAGAGCTTGGCCTGGACAAGGAAATGTATTCTGTTTCCATTCCGCTTGGGGCAACAATCAACATGGACGGCGCTGCAATTACGATTGCAATCATGACACTGGCTGCTGCCCATACCCTGGGCATTGTTGTGGACATTCCAACCGCGCTCATCCTCTGCGTACTTGCCACTTTGGGTGCTTGCGGTGCATCCGGCGTTGCAGGAGGTTCCCTGCTTTTGATTCCCCTTGCCTGTTCACTCTTTGGAATTTCCAACGATGCTGCAATGCAGGTTGTAGGAGTTGGCTTTATAATCGGCGTTGTTCAGGACAGCCTTGAAACCGCCCTCAATTCCGCAGGCGACGTACTCTTTACCGCCACCGCAGAATATCGTGCCTGGAAAAAACAAGGCAAGCCCTTGCCGGACTTCCTTGCAAAGTGATTTTACTGCTGCTTGCATGATGTTCTGTATGCCGCTCCGGATGTTTTCTTCTGGGGCGGATTTTTTTTATTGGCTGGGGATGTGCGTAAGATTTACAAAACGCCGAAAAATTTTCTTACAAAACGCCGAAAAAATTCTTTACAAAACGCCGAAAAAATGACATTTCTCTACCTAGGAAAATTTTAGGAAACACCCGCCTTGTAAGCACGCGCAATGGCAAGAAAGCTTTCAAGCTGCTGCTCCGTCAGTGTGCTGATTATGTGCGTAATTTCTTTCTTTTGCCAGTCAGACTTTACCCCGGACTTTGAAGGTGGGGTTGAAGAATCCCTTCCCGTAACAAGATATTCTGCTGTTGTGTTCAGGGCTTGGGCCATTTTTACCGCAATGTCTGCAGCAGGAATTGACCCGCGGTACAAGTACATGTTGAGCGTATTTATGCTTATCCCGACCTTCTTTGCAAAATCCAGCTTGGAAATTCCCTGATAGTTCAGTTCGTCCAAAAGCCTTTCCCTAAACAGTCTGTGCTTTTCTTCCATAATTCAAACATACAAAACCTGTGTAATTGAAACTTGACTTTATGTGTAATTGGATTTAATATATGTGTAAATACACATAAAATGTTTTGTAATTGAAATAGAACTTTGTCGTGAAGGTTAAGTTTTATTGAAAAATAAGCATTTGAAAAAAAAAATATTGACTCTCGCATAGAATGATAGAGTGGACTGCTAGAATTAGAGCAAAACTAGTTGGAGGACGGTTGATATGAAGAGAAATGTTGTTACGGTTGGCCTTGCTTTGTTTGCATTGGCACTTTCTTTTAATGTAAGTTCCTGCAAAGGGTGGAAATTGGATGCTGAACGAAAAGCCAATGAGCAGGCTGGTTTTGGAAAGTTGACCAATGAAGAGCTTGAAAATGAGCGCAGTCAAAACGAGGCGGCAGGTCTGGGCAGAATTTGCAATGCGGAAGTTGAAAAGGAACGCGCGGAAAATGATGCTGCGGGACTGGGACGGTATACCAATGCGGAAATTGACGCTATGCCATTAAATCCGCGGAAAGTTCCTGAAGGATATGTTTTTGTGGATGGCAAAACGTATGAATTTGAGAAAGACCATATTGAAGCTGAGTTGGTTGGGTGGGACTATCAATATAAAGTTGTGACAGACCGCAAAGTGGCGGCTGTGGCTCCATTTATAATCGGAAAGACAGAAGTAACACAAAAGCTTTATGAAAGTATAATGGGTAAAAATCCTTCAAGGTACAAAGGAGCCAACAAACCTGTAGAAAGACTTTCTTGGTATAATGCTGTTGAATTTTGTAATGCCCTTAGCAAAAAGGACGGTCTTACTCCTTGTTACTCAAAGAATTCAGCTGGAAAATGGACGTGGGACAAAAATACAGACGGATGGAGATTGCCTACGGAATCTGAATGGATATGGGCTGCAATGGGGGGAGTAAAAAGTAAAGGCTACAAATACAGCGGCAGCAACAATTCTGACGATGTTGCATGGGGCATTTATTATGGCTCTTCGGAGCCTAGAGAAGTTGCAACAAAATTGCCGAACGAACTGGGAATATACGACATGAGCGGAAACGTAGAAGAGTGGTGTTGGAGGCTTGTTTTCTGCGGAGGTTTTGTTAATATCGATACGGATTCTATTGACAATAACAAAGAGCTTGCTTATACAACTGCTTTGGAAGCTTCTTTGGCATCGTCAAGTGACTGTTTTGTAGGTTTCCGTATAGTCCGCTCTGCTCCTGTAAGCATAGCTACAAACAAGGCAATGACCGCAGGTGCAAACCTAAAGCTCCGCTCTTCGGAAGCAACCTCGTCAAACGTTCTTACCATAATGCAAGCCGGTACAAAGGTAAAAATCTTGGAACTTGGTAAAAGCGAAACAATAGACGGAATAGTTTCTAACTGGGTAAAAGTAGAAGTTCAAGCCGATGCAAAAGACCGCGACGGAAAGCCAATTGAACAGGGGCTTTCAGGCTGGTGCTACGCTGGATATTTGTTCTGAATGTTAAAGGGTTGGATCTACCGGTGTTTTGCCGGTAATGATATTTTACAAGATTTATATAGGAAGGTTCAAATGAAAAGAAAACTTGTTTTATTGATTGCTATGTTTTTTGCAATGGCACTTTCCTTTGCCGATGCAAATACCGTTGCTTTTTTCAAATATGAAGTAAAGGCTAGCGAGTGTAACGAAGACGGATCCTTGTCAGATAAAGCCAATGCTAGATTGGAAAAGGCAGAGAAGAAGAGAAAACTTTATGAGTTTAATTCCTTGGAGGATTTTGAAAAATTATTAAAAAAGCATAAGGGACAGTGCCTTTCCATAACAATTCCTGAAAATTCTAAGCTGCGTAATGTGGAAGAACTGAAAAAACTGTCCAATTGTATTTTTGATGACTCTTCAACAATTTTGAGAAAACTTTTTCCCAAAGACTCTATCTATTCGAATAAAAATATAGGATATAGTGAAAATAGTGTTCATGATGACTTGAACACAATACTGAATAAAATACCAGAGGTGTCAGAATCACCTATATGTGTGGATTGCATTATTCTTAATGATGCAGGAAAGAAGGATTATATTTTTATAATTTTCTGTGAAGGCTTGGAGATTCTCTTGCAGCAAGAAAAAGAACGTGATGCGAATGAAGCAATAGGCTATGGTCGGATTACCAATGCAGAATTATTAATAAAACTTGATGAAGAGCGAAAAACGAATGAAAAAGCTGGTCTTGGAAAATTGACAAATGCAGAAGTTGAAGAAGAACGCAAGGCAAATGAAGTTGCGGGAAATGGAAGAATTACTAACGCAGAACTGTCAAGAAAACAGGAAGATGAACGCACGGAAAACGAGGCAGCAGGATTTGGTCGAATTACAAATGCGGAGTTGGCAATAAAATTTGATGAAGAGCGAAGAACAAATGAAAGGGCTGGTCTTGGAAGATTGACTAATGCAGAAGTTGAAAAAGAACGCAAGAGAAATGATTCTGCTGGTCGGGGATACCTTACGAATACGGAAGTTGAAAAGGAACGTAAGGCAAATCAGGCAGCGGGTCGCGGTCGACTTACAAATGCGGAGATAAAGCTAAAAAATAAGCAAGCTTTTATGAAAAAAGTTCCAAGATGGATGGGTGATTCTGTAGTTTTACTTACGGATTATTTATATGGTTCAAATTTGACAATATGTGATTTGTTTTACAATCCCAAACCGACTACATCCGTTGTTGTAAATTATTCTAAAGATGAATTAAAATTGCATCAGGAAATTAAAGCAAATGGTGTTGTAGCCATGAAAGCCGATTTGACGTTTAAATTGACGAAAGTAGGTGATGCGGGTACTTGTTATATTTCAAGATTGTATGTTGAAAGTCCTTTGACTTTCGAGTCTCAAACAATGACTTGCTATGGCCCCTATAATGATTCTGGTAATTATGCGCGAATACTGGGGGCTTTAAAAAGTCTTTTATCGCTTATGTATGATTATGATTAAAGATAGGGTGATTTGAAAATTATTTAGTGCTTGCTGAATTATTTTTTTTCAGTAGGCACTATTTAAATAATTGGAGAAACAGAAATGAAACATGTAAATATATATTTGAGATTCCTTTTTGTAACAGGCCTTGTTTGTATTAATTTTTTATCATGCAATACAGAGAAAAGAAATTTTCTAAAAGAATATGGAGATTTTGTTGCTCATGTTGAAGTACTTGCTGCAAATGAAGATGTTTCAACATATAGTGAAGTTGAATGCTCTAAAGCAGAATTTGAAGAGCGTTATAATTTAATTAGTAACGAAAGGGCTTTTTCATCTGAAGAAAAATCTCTATATGTAAAACTAACACAGCGTTACAAGGCTGCAAAAAAATCTCTTGATAAAGCCTATATAAAGTCGGAGGTGAAAAAAACAGGAAAATCATTGGTAGACGGTGTAAAAGGATTTTTAGATTCTTTTGAGGAGGAATAGAATGACAAGAAAAAGGATTGCTGTATCAAGCATAAATATATTTGTTTCATTGGGGATTATCTTTTCCTTGTTTCTTTCAATAGCTTTTTTTGGCACTTTTGGATCGGAGAATGCGATTGAATTTGTAATAGGGTGCTGGAAAACCCTTTTTGAGGGAAGAAGCGAATTTTCGCTTTTGTGGTTTCTGGGAATGTTTTTGCTTGATGTCTATCTCTCTGTTTTTTTACTATCTGTAATTGTCGGTGCAATTTGCTGTATTGTGCATGAAATAAGAAATTTGAAAAAAAACTCCTCTGAATACACTGTATCGTTTCTTTTTTTCGGTATCCCTGCTTTAATATCGCTCTTGGGTGTCGCGGAATATATTGGATATGCATGGATTGTGCATTTGGTTATACGAGGAATTTTATCTATTTTTTTGGGTCAAGGTGTTGTTTTAAGATTTTTTGGGACTGGCATATTTTTGCTTCCTGCTCTTATAATTTTTCACCTTGTCTTTAATCATTATATGGATGATGAAAAAGAAGCGAAAACAAAGCAAAAGGAGAGTTCTGTCGAACAAAAAAATGAATTGCTAGAAAATCAAGAAAATGTATTAGGAGATAATCCGCCTTTATTAACAGAATCAGAAAAGCAATATGCAGAAAAACAGGAAAAACTACGTGAGGAGATTCTTGGCAATATTTCGTTGAAGGACGGATATAAATTTGCATCCGTTCCTGGGAGAATTTTTGCAGAGAAAACAGATGTTCCTGGCTCTTATTGCTGTCCGTATTGCTATGCGGAAGTTTCTTCTGATGTTTCATCTATGTGTGGGAATTGCGGCAAGTCGCTTGGAGTGTCCTAAGGGGCATAGTAGACGCTGGGCATAGTATATTAATTTTTACTATTTTCTCAAAAATCAAGTAAAACTTTGGAATGTATGTCGAAATTTTGCCAAAAATAAGGTAAGTTTGGATTGTATGCCGCTCCGGATGTTGTCTTCTGGGGCGGATTTTTTTTATTGGCTGGGGGTGCGTGCTAAATTTACAAAACGCCGAAAAAACAAAAAGAGAGCCGTAGCTCTCTTCTTTCATTTGTACTATTTAAAAAATTGTCAAATATCTTGTGGACGTGGTATAATTTTTAACCTACAACTTCACTCGGCCTTGTGTGGAAACAGGACAAATTACAACTGATTGGTTTGTCTTGTCTCCTGCAACAGGCCAAAGTGAAGGAAGTACTACTTTACTATTATAACTGATTAATTTGTCCTGTCAACCTGCAACAATCAAGTAAAAGTTCGGAATCTACGCCGAACTTTTACTAAAAAATGTAAAAGTTTGGAATGTAAGCCGAAGTTTTGCTGAAAATAAGGAAAGTTTGGAATGTATGCCGAACTTTTGGGAAAAATATTTCTTGACTTAGCGGTGTTTTTTTTCTATTTTAAAGCGTATGGGTGGGATGGTGCTTGTGGCGAGGAAGCTTAGGCCGCTGGATTTTGTTTTTGTGGCGGGGGTGCTGGGACTTGCCTTGTTTTTGTTTATCGGACTCAGGAAAAATTATGCTTCTTCAAAGAGAAATCTTCTTGTGCAGAGTTCTGCGGGTGGGGAGTATGTCTTTCCGCTTGACCGCGACGGCCTTTATAATGTTGCCGGTTTGCATGGGGATTCGGTGATAGAGGTTCTGGATGGTAAGGCCAGGTTTAGGGATTCTCCGTGTCCAAACAAGACTTGCGTGCAGCAGGGCTTTATTTCTTTGCCGGGGGAATGGGCTGCCTGTTTGCCGAATGATGTTTTTATAATGGTGCAGGGGGCTGCAAAGAAAGGTTCGGTTGATGCCCTTGCAAACTAGAGGCTGTTTTTCCCGAGAATGACGGTGAGTGGGCGTTCTTGCCAATAAGCCTAGCCCCGATTGGAAGGGCGGCGTAGCCGTTGCGGAACGAAGTGGAGTAATGGAGGCGAGAGCCGGAACCCTGCAAAGCGGGGATCTTGATTTGGAGTTGGCCGGCAGGTAGTGCCGGACACAGTTGAAAAATAAAATATGCTTCAAATAAAAAAAGGAAATAGTATGGCTAAGAAAAAAGGTTCTATTGTATATAAATGTTCCAATTGCTCTTATACGCAGCCGGGGTGGCTTGGACGCTGCCCAAACTGCGGCGAGTGGAATTCCATGCAGGAGTGCATTGTTGACCCGAATGCGGCGACTCCTTCTTTGGCTGTGGACGGGACTGCCGTAAAGGTTAAGCCTGTTCCGATGGCAAAGATTTCTGTTCAGGATGAAGGGCGCATTTCTACTGGCAGTGCGGAATTTGACCGCGTGCTTGGGGGCGGGGCTGTTAGGCGGTCTGCAATTTTGATTGGCGGTGAGCCTGGCATTGGAAAGTCTACGCTTTTGATTCAGACTGCCGCTTCTTTTTTGAAGAATGTGCCTTCTTCTTTAAAGAACGCGCCTTCTGCAAAGGGGGCGTTAGGGCACAGGGTTCTTTATGTTTCGGGCGAGGAGTCTGCGTCACAGATAAAGGGGCGGGCTGTAAGGCTTGGGCTGGACACTGATGCGGTGGAGATTTTGTGTACGCTCCGGCTTGAGGATATTCTTGATGCGCTTGATTCTTTGAATCCTTCCTTTGTGATAATTGATTCGATTCAGACGGTGTATTCGGTTCAGGCGGGGATTGTTCCCGGTACTGTTAGCCAGCTTAAGTATTGCGCAAACGAACTTATTTCTTGGGTAAAGGAAAGGGACAGCGTTCTTTTTATGACTGCCCACGTGACCAAGGCTGGTGACATTGCGGGGCCAAAGAGTCTTGAGCACATGGTGGACACAGTTATTTCTTTTGAGCGCAGCAATGACGAGGTGCGTTTTTTGCGGGCTACTAAAAACCGCTTTGGTTCAATAGACGAGCTTGGCATTTTTGAGATGGAGGAGAAGGGGCTTAGGGAAGTTGCGGATCCTTCATCACTTTTTCTTACGCGTAGGGAAGGTAGTACCCCTGCCGGTATTGCCTGTGCCTGTGTTTTTGAAGGAACGAGGGCTTTTGTTGTGGAGATTCAGGCGCTTACGGTTCCTGCAAAGGCTTCCATGAACAGGGTGTATTCGGACAAGGTTGATTCTGCCCGGGTTAGCCGTGTGGCGGCTGTTCTTGAAAAACGGGCGGGAATTAAGTTTAGCGACCAGGATTTGTATATTAACGTTGCGGGCGGGGTGCGGCTTACGGAAAGCGCTATAGATGCGGCTCTTGCGGCTGCCCTTTATTCAGCACGGACTGATTTGGCTCTTCCGGAAAAGACTGTGGTGACAGGTGAGCTTAGCCTTGCGGGGGAGATTCGGCCGGTTAGCAAAATTAAGCAGAGGATAAAGACTGCGCGGGAGCTTGGCTTTGACAATATTGTTGCACCGGGGAAGGAAAGCGGTACCAAGGGGGCTAATTCTGTTAAGGATTTGCTTGCCGTGCTTTTTGCGGGGAAGTAGCTTATGGTGGCGGTTTGCTCTTGTCCTGTGACTGTGCTATAATGGGCTAAAGGCGGAAACTATGTTTGGAATGAACGATGAAG
>ODAI013812766.1_pt1 | contig 29211 bp, 25 predicted proteins | sample 1539321 | NCBI WGS metagenome assembly ODAI01 (sample SAMN02144231, study PRJEB22623) | gut metagenome | biome: sheep rumen | host: Ovis aries | place: New Zealand
CACAAGCGTTCTGCTCTGCACAGGCAATCACGTCCATCAAGGCGGTCATCTACTCAAACACCGAGCAAGGCAGGAAAGCCGATGGGGCCATCCAGTCCTTTCAGTGTTATCTCTTGTTTCGCCATAGTCTCTATTCTCCTTTCTCGGTTTCATTATTATCAAGCATCACTACCCAGCGACCATTCTTGCATCCACCCTCACGGCGCAACAGGCCGAGTTCCTGAAGATAACCTATTATATATTTGGCACTGTCATCTGTTAAATCATTTATTATTTTGCACAATCCTCTGCGTGTTATTTGGGGGGTAAGGTATATTTGAGTAAGCACAAGTATCTGCTTATCAGATAGTAATGGCTTCTTTTCGCCCAAAAGATGTACAATTTCCTTTTGGGCGTTCTTTTGGGCGTTCTTTTGGGCGTTCTTTTGGGCGTTCTTTTGGGTAGTCTTTTGGGTAGTCTCACCATCCTTTTGTATGGTGTTTTGTATGGTTTCGGAATCCTTTTGTATGGTCTTTTGTATGGTTTCAGCGTTCTTTTGTATGGTCTTTTGTATAGTCTTCCAAAAGGTGACGGTGACGGTGTACCCATCCGACTTATATTCCGGCTCAGGCACACCCTCCTCACGGCAGATGTCCATCATGCGACGGATGCCCGTACCCCAACCCTCCAAGTATTTGGACAAGTAGAGCACTTGTGCGATACGCAGGTTGTAGGGATAAGAGCCGTGTGGCTCCTTGATGTTCTCAGGAGTCAGCGGATTGGGGAAGTGTCCGGGATTGGTGATTTCCAGGCGGTCGTCAAAGATGGCCAGCGTCACCGTAGTTCGCGGGTCCTCGTAGCGCCGATGGCAGAGCGCATTCGTCAATGCCTCGCGCAGGGCCTCGACAGGAATCTCCAGATGCTCCTCGCGCTGCAATCCCTTCACCTCACCACTCAGGCTGAGGTGACGGAAGCAGAAGACCATGCCTGCATCAAGCAGGTCGAAGAAATTGCCTTCCTCCTGTTTGTTGTCGATGAACACCATTTTCTCCTTCCCACGGAAGTAAGCCATGCGAATCATCATCTGCGGGTAGTCAAACAACTGCTTGCCAAACAGCACCACGGCAGCGTTGGTCAGTTTGCCGTTGCGTAGCAGTTTGAACTTATCCAGCAATACCTCCAGCTCGTCATCCTCGGCAGAGGCGTTGATGCGTCCACTCTTCACACCGGCACGTACTGCATTGCGGATGCGCTCTTCGCTCAGGTCGCTGATGGTGACTCCCTCAGCCTCCTGAGCGTCCCATGCAAACTTGCTGGGGTTGCTGTTGCGCAACCGCTCCTCGTACATCTCGCGTGGCATCAGCCTTGTCGTGCTCTCCACCTTGTAGTACGGACGGCCATTGCAGGTATAGGGCACATGGTCGCTTTTCCTTCCATCGAAGTAGATGGCTATCACATAATTACCAGCCTGCGAATCTGGCACAGCAATATACTCTGCGCTCACATCTACGGCAGGCTCTAACGAAGCCAATGCCTGTGCAATCTCCCTCCGGGTGTTGTCAGTCACCTGCTGGCCGACAATGCGCAGACTGTCGGGCGTGATGCCAAACAGCAGCCAGCCGCCATCGCAGTTGAGGAAAGCACAGGCCGTATGCATCGCATCCTTCAGTTCGCCCGTGGTTTTCTTCAACTCCAGCGTCTGTGTCTCGCCCTTGGCAATCAGTTTCTCTATATCTTGTATTGTCATTCCTTCGCTCCTTATTTATTTAACTCCTGCAGTCCCTTCAGCGCGAACTCGTCGCCTGTGAGGTCGGCTACCAGTGCTGAGAGTTCAGCCTGTGCGGTAGCCAGTTGCTTGCTCAGGTCGTTATATGACGTGGCATACTTATGGGCCAGTGCAGTGATGCGCTTCTCCAACTCCGCGAGCACAGCGGCCAGCGTACCGTTGATGCCCTCGCAGACAGGATCAATCCATTTCTGGTGCAGGAACTGCTCCACCTCCTCGTCAGTCAGGTTCTCGATGGCCTCTTTTGTCTTGTCGACAAGAGCCTGACGTTCCTCCTTGATGGCCTTGTTGAGTTTGCTCTGCTCATCCCAGACGGCAACGAATCGCTTCAGCTTGGCTTTCGTTTCCAGGTCAATATCATCACCTTTGGCCTTGGCATCTTTTTTAATCTTTGCCTTGTCGAGTTTAGGCGATTCGTCTCCTTCCATGTATTCCTGCTGTTCCTCTTCGGTTAGGCTGTCGGTCAGTTCTTCGGCCTCGCTGCCTAACTCCTCGATGCGGGCCTCCTTGTCGCTGATGGCCTGCAGTTCCGGCTGGAACATCGACTGCTGAACGAGGTCGAAGGGAATGATGCGGCCTTTCAGCCCGTCGGGCACCTCCACCTCCTCGTCCCCTTTCTTCACCAGCTTATAAGCCGTCTCTACCACACGGGCGGCTTCCATGCCCTCAGCCTGCAGCGTCTCAATATCGTTGGCGATGGTCTGCCAACCGCCCGACATGGCCTGATAAGCCGCATAGCGGTCGACCAACGGAATGTCGGCCAGACGGCTGAAGATGTCATCGGCTATCTCATAGCGCTCTTTCAGTTCGCGCACGTCCATCACATTGCTGATAAGCCGACGGTGCAACCCTTCGGCAAAGCCCTCGAAAGCCTTGTCGAAGCGGCTGCGCAACTGAGCCACGTCGCTGTTATGGTCGATGGCTGTTGCCACATCGTCAGTGGTAATGGCCGAGTACGGCTTATCTTCGGCAGGTTGGAACAGGTCAAGGCGCAACGAAGGCAGGGCCTCCCAGTACTTGCCCAACAGGTCAATCTCGCTGTTAGGGATGCCGCCAAACATCGTGGCATAGATGTCATACTGCTCGGGGGCCTCCGACGAATCGACATAGCGCGGAATGTTCAGATTGTAGTTGTTCTCGCGGATGGTGTCACGGCTTACGCGACGCGAAAAGCCCGGCTCGTCGGTGCGCAGTCGCACGGTGTCGGCAATGCGCTTGATGTCACAGTCGCGCAGACGGTTGTTCTTTCCATCCTTGACAAAACCCTTCGAGGCATCAATAATCAGCACATCGTCCTCTTGGCGATGCTGCTTCAGCACCATAATCAGCGTCGGGATGCCCGTGCCGAAGAAGATGTTGGCAGGCAGTCCGATGATGCAGTCTATCTGGTTCTTCTCAATCAGTTTCTTGCGAATCTTTCCTTCGCCGTCATCCTCCGGGTCGCCACGGAACAACACACCGTGGGGCAGTACGATGGTCATGATGCCGTCGGGTTTCAAGTGGTGTAGTTCGTGGAGCAAGAACGCATAGTCGGCCTTGCTCTTCGGAGCCACGCCATAGTCCTTGAAGCGGGCATCCAATTCTGCATCCGTAGGGTCCCAGTGCTGGGAATATGGTGGGTTGCTAACCACAGCATCCACATAGAGCGGCCGCCCGGCATTGGGGCCGGTCTTCTCTATCGGCCAGTCCTCGCCCAAAGAGTCGGCACAGCGCGTATCGATGTTGCCCGGACGGATGCCACGCATAACGAGGTTCATGCGCGTCAGGTTGTAGGTATTCTCCTTCAACTCCTGAGCATAGTATTTCACGCGGTTGCGGTCTTCAATGTGTCGGCCGACGCTCTTACCAATGGTAATCAACAGCGAGCCGGAGCCGCTTGTGGGGTCATATATCTCAATCTGCTGCTTGTTGCGGTGGTGCTCAGCCACAATCTCCGACATGAGCATGGCCACCTCATGAGGCGTGTAGAACTCACCAGCCTTCTTGCCGGCATTGGCGGCGAAGTTGCTAATCAGATACTCGTAGACGTAACCCAGCACATCGTAGTCCTGCGAGCCATCGGTGGGAATGTCCTTAATCAGCTTGATCAATTCCTTCAAGGCTTTGGTCTGCGAAGCAGGGTTTTCGCCAAGTTTGCTCAGTCCAGCCTGCAGGGTAATGAAAATGCTCTCGTAGACGTGCTTGTAGTTCGGGCTGATCATTGAGTCGAAGCGATTGAGCGCCACACTCAGGTCTGCCACCGAGAAAGTGGTCTCTGGCAAGAGCCACGTCGAGAACAGGTTCTTGTACTCGATGAAGTAGCCGATGCTGTTCTTGCAGTCCTCGATAGTGACCGCCATGTCCTCGTCGCCGTAGTCCTCAACGAGGTCGGGCAGGTCCTCGTCCGTCCAGCCGTTGCGTTTGAGGAAGGCCACCTCGTTGTCCGACAGGAACTTGTAGAAGATAAGTCCAAGGATATAGTCCTTGTACTCATTGGCATCAATCTTCGACCTCATCTTATTGGCCGATGCCCATATTCTGTTAGCTAATTGCTGTTTGTTCATACGTTGATTCGAAATTTACCGTGCAAAAATACTATATATACACTCACTCAAATTGAGTTGATTGATAATTTTTCATTATTTCCTGAAATTCTTCTCTCATTTCATTGACCAGATGCTCAGGCTGAAGAACAGTCATTCGTTTACCGTAGGAAAGAATGGTCTGTTTCAGTTCAAAGTTCGGAATCACATGAAGAGAGATAATGGCGTTGCCATTCTCCTTATATCTAATCAGATGCTGAGAAGGGTGCAGCGGTTTAGAACTGACATACTGATATTGCTGCCCATCGACTTCAAGCATTATCTCCTCAACGGGGTCGTTTGGCGATTCGATACTGACACCAATGACATTCTTGTAATAGTCCTCGAAGTTGTACTTCTTATTAGGGATAAACTTAACGTTCGCTTTGTGGATGGCATTGATACGATCCAAGGCGAAATTAGTGATACCGTCGTATTTGGGATTATAGCCAAGGAGGAACCAGCGGCTATTGTATTGCTTCAGGAAATACGGGTGGATGGTCTCTTCCATCTGTGCCGGATTGACGTAGGGGCAATACTCTACGACAATAGGCTGATGGGAGCGGATATACTCATGTAACTGTGCGAAATACTGCATCCCCCGAAGTTGCGCGTTATCATCGTAAGAGATATACGACTCCGGGTTCTTTCCCATGTGGAGCGAAGTGCGGAGGTGTGCGCTCAGTTCCTCTATCCAGCTGAAGCCCCCCTGTCCCTTGAAGCGCTCCATCACTTCCAGGGCACCATACACCTTCGTTATATCCTCCTCAGAGAGCGGGATTTTGAAGATGGAAAAATCCGGGTCTCTGTAGGAGTAGTAGATATGACGGCCAGACCGTCGGGCCTCGATGACCGTATGCCATCGGTTTTCAATTGCGACAAAATCATCCCGGATGGTATTCGGAGAAGTAATCAGACGGTAGCCATGTAGGTCGAGCGCATCGTTACATGCCTTCATAATCTGTGCCACGGTGCGGCCACCCTTTGCCTGCAGGCAGCGGTCGATAATGATTTCCCTTATAGATGCATTCTTAACGTTAGCCATACTTGTTTCAGGTCATTTATAGCGCATTTTATATATGTTCGTGCGCGAAATTGGGAACAAAGGTAACAAATTTATGCGGAATTTGTACAAAAAATAAGCAAAAAGTTAGTTAATTAGTGCAGAATAGACGCATTTTCGCTGAATCAACTCAATTTGGCTGCGTTTATTCATGCTAATTTTGCAGTCTGATTGCTTAAAAGCCCTTGGCATTTTGCCTTGACTGACACAACAATTAGACTGCAAGAAATGGAAGAAATCAGAGATTACGCCCATAAGGCAGATGCCCTAGCCCGGAAACACGGTTACTTCTGTGCCTGCTTCATTGGCACCCAAGGAACGCGGGAAGTGTATTCCCCCTGCTACTATCATAATGAGATAATGACCTTCGGGATGCCCTCTGTCATGACCGTCAGCGACGACGGCACAGCCTTATGGCATGATGGATTCGACAGTTTCCCTATACTTAGGGAACTGAGAGAATACCGCTGCAAGCGCGGTCAGGCCATTTACAGGAACATTGTCCGTCGGCGCAAGAAAAGCGACAACGAACAGAGGCTGGTTGAAGTTGTTGCGAACTGTACGGACAAGATACGATACTTCAGTTACCTTGAACTGGCCGAGCGGCTGCAGATGGAGTGGCAGGTCAACGTTGACGTGCTGGAGCTTGTCTACTGCCAGCGAGAGCCAGGCCCTACGCCCAACGGCGGCGACTACAGCGAGGCGCACTACTACGACGCTTCGCGGCTGCTTTGTCCGCCATGCCAGGCCAAGTACATCAACATCGTTGAGTACTCAGCCAAGGGCGAGCGTCTTTTTGAGACTTATGCGGAGGTAAGGTAGACTCTAATTTCCTTGTGGGGCATCCACTCCAATTCCGCCGTTCTTCTCTCCACTAAGTATGTCGCGGCAAGCCAGCAGATAGTCATTGAACGCTGCTTCAGCGTCCAGATGGTCATCCTTGAAGGTATAATCCTCATGCATCTTGATAAACTCATTGGCCACCCGTGCCAATGTGAAGAGCACTTCCTTGTTGCTCAGTTTGTGACTTTCAAGGATTTCCATGAAGGACTCCTCCAACTCTTCAGCCGCGCTTTCCGTGCGGTCTTGAAGATTGGAAAACTCCATAATCTCGTCTAATGAGTTGTTTACTGCAGGTCGCATAATCAGATAATTTTGTGCAAAGGTACAAAATTATGGTCAAATAAATCGTTTTTCGGCATATAAACGGTACATTTTTCAGGTTGACGCAATTTGGCTGAGTATATCAATGTTATCTTTGTAGGCAAAAATTAGTAGCTATGTTTGTTCCAATACCAGGAGAGATTATACTTTTCATTGTCGTGATAGCGATTGTAGGCCTGTTGCTCTATGGTGCCTTCATCGTCGTAGGTGTGCTTATCATGTTCATTCTCTCCCCTTGGAAAGAGCATTTCCCATCACTCTTCGATTTGGATAAGGATAATAAGACTACATGATACCCCCCAATGCTATTGGGTAAGTATCATGTTGCGGGAACTTCTCACAGCCGATATACAGCGTATCGAAGGCATCCGTGCCGTCGGTGCGATGTTCCAGCAAGTCCTCCTCGGACTCCGGCTGCTTCTCCATCGACTTGTTTTTGCGGAAGCCGTTTCTTCCTCGCTCCACTCCGGCAGACTGAATAGCGAGGATTAAATCATCGTTATTCTGACGGTTGAAGAACGGCATGAGCCGCTGCTTCCCTGCGAAGCCCTGGTTAATGAGCAAGTACTTCTCATCGTGTCGCATCGGGTTGCCCAGATAGATATCGACGACCTGCCATCCGTGCCTTTCAAACTCATGGATGACCACATAGCGGAAGTCCTGGTCGTTCACGGCGTAGTTACTGCCGAGGGCAGTTGCATCGTAGTAATAGACGACCGTCTTGTTCTGATGGTAGGCGTAATAAGCGCAGAAGTCGTCAATTAATGCAGGGATTTTACGCTCGAACTTGACGTAGAACGACTTCAGGACATTCAAGCGGTTGCCGCTTGGCTGTCCTGCCACAATCCAGTTGATATTTGCATTGTAGTCCATGCCAATGCAAATCGGGGCGAGCGGGTTGACATCTTCATCAGCCCGGCTGTCCAAGCTGCTGCCGATGGTGCTGAACTGCGACGCTGCCTTGATGTCGTAGTTCTGCTGCCGCTGCACTTCGCCGATGATCTTGTCGTAGCCAAGTTCATCGAGATAGGCAAAGTTGGAAGCGTCGTACTTGTGATGCTCCTGCATCGACGAGTAAAAGCCGTCGTGTGTGATACCGATACGCTGACACAGAATACTGGTCTGGAACGTTTTCGGTGTCAGGTCGCGCTTCATCTGGCGCAGGTACTCCTCGCCAAGCAGCTGCAAGTTCTCAATGGTCGAATACTCCTTGTAGTACACGGCCACGCTGCGCATCTTGTTCAGCGACTGGTCCAGCCATTTCAGATAGCCCTTCAGATATTCCGGAATGGCCTTGTGCTGCGCTTTGAGGTCGGCGATATGCTGCTTCGTCTGCCAAATCTTGTAGATGGTGCCCTGAATGGCCTCAATCAGTTCGGGATCCATTTTTTCCCGATAATGCAGGAACCACGACCCCTTTTGCGTCTGCGGCATGTCCGACAGCACCATCATGGAGTGATTGAACGAGTGATGCCCGAAATACGAGCGTATGCCGCCGTTGGCAGGCAGTGTCTCGTCCTTCAGTTTGTTGTAGTCAATAAACTTCGCCTCGTCAATCAGGAGCCAAGAAAGCGTCAGTGAGTTCGAGGAACCGGGGCGGTCCTGCGAGATAATGACCGCCACAGAGCCGTTATAGAACGTGATGACATGTTCATAGTCGGCAGGCTCAGTAATCGGTTTGCCGAAGGACTTTGGCGGTTTACGGCCTACCACATAGTGGATGCGGTTGATGTAGCCCCACCGTTTCCACGCGGCCAGCAAGCCCGGAATGGTGTTTGTGAGGCCATGCTTGAACGTGGGGACGACGATGCCGCCAGTAGAGCCAGGCATCCGCTGCATGTTACGGAGAACGAAGGGCGAGGCGATGGAGTCCGTCTTGCCCGTGCGTCGCCCGGCCACAATCACCGTCGTCTTGGCGGCGATGTATTGTGCCATGAGCTGCGGTTTATTGAAATAAACCCGCTTCTCATGCAACTTCGCTTCAATATCCCATTGCCGGGTAAGTTCATTGCTCTGGCTCATTCTTCGGCTCGTCAAAGATTTCATCAAACTGCAGGTCGGCATCCTCGGCCTCGATATTCAGCGTATCAGGATGGCTGGCACCCAGTTCCTTGGTCAGTTTGCGGATACGCTCGTCAATATTCGGCACGGGATTGATGCCGACAACGCGTGGGTCCGTGGTTGGGAAGAACGGCTGCACCACAATCATGTGGTAAGGCACTGCCGTCTCGTCCTCCACGTCGATGCGGTTGTACTTCGCATACGAAGTAGCCGCTTTCTCCATCGTCTTCGTGTCCTTGCGCTTCTTCGCCATCTGATACGTTTCCAGAATCATCTCGTTATACCGCCAACGGTGGTAGTCGCGCGTCGCCTCACCTAGGTTAGGCAGCAGCGACTTGACAATCTTCAGGTCAGCATACGCCGTGACCTTGCTGATGCCGTACCGCTGCATGATTTCATCGACAAACTGGCGGTCTTTGCTGTCCGGGTTGGCGATGCACCATGTCACCATGTCGCGCAGGCGCAGAATGTGGTCAATCTGCGCCACGGCATAGTTCTTGGCCTCCAACTCCTCCTTGGAAGTGTAGAGGTCAACGCGGGCGATGTCTATGATGGAAGGCAGGGGCATTTTTGAAATGAAGAGTGAAGAATGAAGAGTGAAGAATTTGCTACCGCTCGGAAAGCTTACTCGTCGTCTTCCATATCCATGAGGTTCTTCTGGGCATTCTCCAAGGCCAGCGGACTGCCGACGTAGGCCAGTTGCATCTCCTGATGCAGCAGCTTCACTTTGGATGCCGCCTTGCCACGGTGGTACCGCTTGCTGACCTCCGTGGAGCGGTCGGCAATATCATCACGCAACTGTTCGCAAGGCACGTCAAGTATGACGGCCATGTCGCTTATTTTCAGATAGATTGAAGCATATTGTTCAATCTGTTCTAAAACTTCATCGGAGTATTCAAGATTTGTCATTGATGCGCTGTTTGAAGAGGTCGTAAAGAGGAACGGAATGGTTGTCAATGAGGTCAGTCACCTGTGCATGCAGCGTGTCGAAGATGGCCTTGTCCGTCGAGATAAACGCCGACTCGTGGCGGTTGCCGCGTGTCAGGTTCTGCGAGGTGATGACCGAGACGGTCTCGCCCGACTCGGCCTTCACCAGCAGGATTTTCGAGTGGTTATCCGTGAGGTAGGTACGCTCGATGACCTGAGTGATGAACGACCACAGCTTCAGCGTCTTGTTGGTGGCCTTATGGTCCAGCACCAGGTTAAACTCGCTGACGTTGCCCTTCTTCTCGATGAAGAACAGTCGGCGCAGGAACTCCTCGGAGATAGAGAACGAAGTCTGCCACACCTTTGCCGTGCCTACCTGTCCCAGGATCCATTCGAGGAGGTCAGCCACCTGAATGGCGTTTGACAGATAGGCTTGTGATGGCCGCTCAGAGAGAGGTTTCAGAAAGTCGGCAAGGGTGGCGGTACGTTTCATGTTTTAAGTGAAGAGTGAAAAGTGAAGAGTGAAGAATTTGCTACCGCTGTATAAGGGGCTATTCTGCTTTCGCAGCCTTCTTTCTCCCGGGCTTTGCCTTGGCCTTCTTAGGCTCAGCAACAGTCTCTGTCTGTGCTGTTGGCTCAGACTGAGAGCCTGTTGCACCATCGGACTCGGAAGCCTCGGTGTTGTCAGCCTGAGACTCCTGCGGCTTGTCGGCGGGAGTCTCGGGCGAAACATCGGCCTTGGCTTCTGCCTTAGGCTCTGTCTCATTCTCTGGCTCTTGCTCGTTTTCTGCCTCAGGTTCGTCCTCTGGCTTATTCTCTTGCTTGGGAGTATCAGGAACAGTGCTTCCGGCCACAAAGTGGTCGTAGGTGTCCCAATTCTCATGCAACTTCTTGTCGAGCGTAATAATCTCCTTCAGGAAAGGATAACGCTCGCTGTCGGGGCAAGTGGCATCTTCAAGGCTCAGTGTCCGAAGCTTCAGATGAAGTTCGCGCATACGGTGCACGATGTCCAGGTTCTCTACATAGAGCGCCTTGATTTCATCGGGCAGCGTGTCATGGTCGGCACGTTTGCCAGCCTTGAAGTCGGCAAAGTCACCATCCGACTTGATGGTATCTTTGACGATGGTTTCCACCTTATGCTGCATTTCCTTAACCTCTTGTTTGGTAAGGTCTTGCAAACGGAAGTTAAGGTACTGCTGCAACTTGCCTTTGATAAACTCAGCCTTGCCTTTCGGGTTGACGGAGATATTGGCATACATGATTTTGTTGCCCGACAACTGAAGGAGCATGATAGCACCTTCAGCCCAGTCTTTCTGTTCGTCGGGCGTGTTCATCCATTGCTGGAGTTTTGCTGTAAATTGATGATCCATTGTTTTTAAGTGAAGAGTGAAAAGTGAAGAGTGAAGAATTTGCTACCGCTGTGAAAGAGAAGAATGAAGAATTGGCTGCGCTTTACAGTTTGTTGTTGATGCCCACCAGATTGACGATGTTCTTGCCGTATGGCTCCAGAGCATTCTTCATAGAGCGCAGTGTGTTTCCTGTCGTCACGAAGTCGTCAAAGCAGATGACGTTCTGTTCCTTCGGCACGATGTTGACCGTGAAGACCGCATTCATGCGCTGTCTGGTACGGCAGGAGCAGACATCTTCGTAGAACGGCACCTGCAGCCTGGCTGCAAGCCTTTCCGAGATACGCGTGGCGAAGTTCTTCACCAGGTGTCTGCGCTTGGGCGTGGTGATGACACACCAGCCTCCCTTTGCCATGTCCGGGCCGAGAATGTCCAGAATGAGCGGTGCGAGACTGTCAGCGAAGAAGTCCACCATACTGTCGTCGCCCTTGATGTCAGTCAGGGTACGTCCATAGACTGACTTCTGCCAGAGGCTGATGAAGTATAGCCCTGCGCGGTGTGTCAGTCGTGGCTTCGGTGTGAAGTCGCAACGCGCTTCCACCGTCTTGTCCCATCCTTTGCGCTTTTTCTCGTCGAACAGCCCTTCCTTGACTTTCTTCGGACGTAGCGGAGCGTCTGCGCCGTGCAAGTCAGCCAGCACACGGCTCAGGTCTGGTTTCTCAATCTCATTGAGAACTTCCCCCATGTCAAGAGCCGTGTGCTTCATAGACTATCAGACTGAAACGCCGGAAAGAGTGCCATCCTCCGTGAGGATAGTCCCCGTATAGAAGGGAGCCGGGCACTCGTCCGTTGCCTCCACGTTGATGGTAGTGCTGGCGGTTCCGCTGGCACCCTGTCCGAGATCTTGGGCAACCGTCGTCTTGGTCAGCCATTTTTCGCTGCCCACGACACGGCGAGCACCCCGCATGTCCTCGACGACAAACACGTTGTCGTTGTTGTTGAGATAGGCAGCGGCGGCAGAGGCATCGGCATCGACCCCCGGATGCACGGCCACCAGTTTGTTCAACTGAGTCTGCGACGGGTATTCCCCCTGAGCCTCCGAAGTCAGCTGAGACTTGTCGGGGATGATGTCGATATAATGCCACTTGGCATCTGCACGAAGCGTGAAGTTGCCGCTGTACTTGGCCGCAGTCAGTCGGCCGTTCGTGTCGTGGGCCAGCGTCGGCCATCCCACGATGTCATACTTGGAGATGTAGTAGATGCGCCGCTTTACGCCGGGCAGTTCAGGCTTGCCCTGACACCAAGCGAGCGACTTCTGTACTGAAGAGCAATCAGGCATGATGGTAATTTACGATTTACAGATTTACGATTTACTATTTATTAGTCAGCACCTTGTGCGATTGAGAGTTAAGAATTGACTGTCACATCAAATCTGGGTGAATGTCTCGGGCGTGGCTTCTGTGGCAAACATGGCACCCTTGCCGTCGCCAGTGACGAAGAATCCTGCATAGTGGTAGAACGGGGCCGGCACGTCATCGCTGGCTTCCACGGTGATGGTCGTCCCGGCAGAGCCTGTGATGCCCTGTCCGCCATCCTGCGAGACCGTCACCTTGATGGGATAGTCCTTGTTTCCGACGATGCGCGTGTTGCCCGCCATGTCTTCGACCATGAAGACCGTCTCGTTGTTGTTGAACCATGCAGCAGCAGCCGTAGCGTCCAGTTCAATGCCCGGATGCACGGCCACCAGTTTGTTCAACTGCGACTGAGCTGGATATTCGCCCTGAGCCTCACTGGTCAGCTGCGACTTCTCGGGCAGAATGTCGATATAGAGCCATTCCGTGTCAGCGGCCAGCACGAACTCACCGTCGTAGACGGCAGACAGCACACGGCCATTGTCGTCCCTGGCCAACGTCGGCCATTTCACGATATTGGCCCTGGCCGTGAAGTAGAGCCTGCGACGGATGCCCGCAAACTGCGGCTTTCCCTGGCACCATGCAAGCGACTGTTGAATACTGGAGCAATCAGGCATGATAGTTATTTACTATTTACGGATTTACTATTTACGATTTGATGGTAAAGGAGCCAGAGCCTTCACAGGTTCCGGCTCCCCATCGAATCAGACGTATGAAAAAAGATTTCAGTAGATAGAGAAAGAAGTGTCCTGTTACCCGGCCAGTTCCACTACCTTCAGGCGGCGCTTGTCGATGGACTCGAACTGCACACCGAAGAACATGGTGGCGATATACGAGAGGATAAACGGCTCGTATTCCTTGACCATGACGTTCTCGGTGTCACCCATCTGGTCGTAGCCCACAAGCATGTTGATTTTGGGCGAGACATGAATGAACTTCGAGTCGGCCTTGTTCGCCAGCGGACAGAGAATCAGCTTGCCGTTGGAACCCTCGACAGCCGTCTGCTGGTACTGGTTGTTGTAGTTGATGCCGGCATGAGTGAGCAGATAGCCCTCGTTGTACTTGTCCACGAAGTCCTGCGAACAGAACATGTAGCACGTCTGTGCGCGAAGGTGCGGGTCGAGCGACCACAGCACCTCCTTGGCAGCATCAACAGCCGTTGCCGTGGTAATCTCATCGGTGAACTTGATATAGTTGCCTTCCTCCTTGGCAATCGTCCCGGCAGTGACCTCGGCGGCAGTGATAGTGTCGAAGCCGTCAAAGAGGTCCAGCGTGGTGTCACCTGTCGGGTTGCGCTTGCCAGCCCAGATGGCGTTGTTCAGGTGCTCCGACAGCGACTTGGCAATCAAGGCCAGCACATGCTTGGCCGTGGGTGTCTGCATCTGTCCGTCGCCCTTGGTGTCGCCGATGGCACCGAGCAGCGTACTGATGGCACTGTTAGGCTCGAACTGCGCAACTACCGAACCGAAGAACGTCTCGAGTGTTCGGAAGTCCAGGTCGAGGTTGAAGTTAGAGCGACGTGCGGGCTTGTAGGGAGCAAACTGCGCGTTACCGCTCATAGCGGCCACGCTCTCCTTATAGCGGATGCCCGGTCGGCCAGTCATGTACTGCAGCGTGTCGTGGATGCCGATGATGGGCAGCATGAGGAGGTCTTTGCGGTACTTACGAGCCGCGTCCTGATACTCCTCGAGCGTAAATTGAAGTTTTCCAGCCATAGTGTAAATGGTTAAAGTTTAGAGTTGAAAGTTTAGAGTTGAGAGATTATGGAAGCGCATCGAACAGGGCCTGAGCGTTGGCACGGCACTCGAAGAACTGCTCGGCCTCCGACTTCTCGCCGGGCTGTTCGTCGTGCTTGTCGTTGACCACATGGGCGGTGGTGTCGCCTGGTTTCTGCTTCAGCGTGTTCAGTTCTGCGGTCAGCTGCTGGTTGGAAGTAGTCAGTGTCTGCTTGTCAGACTCCAACTGCTGCTTCTCTGATGTCAGCGTCTGCACCTGAGCGGTCAGGTCGTTGATTTTCTGCTTGTCCGCACTGATAGCCTGCTCGAGGCTGTCAAACTGTGCGTCATCCAGCGTAATCTTGCCATCGTTGCTGAGCAAATGCTCGCAACTGAGGATGGCACAGATGGAAGTAAGAATCTTTTTCATTGGAGTATTTTGTTTGTTTGGTAAATTGGTAGTTTGGTCGTTTGGGATAACATTACGCTGCGCTCCTGTGAAGAACTGAGCCAGTGAATTGAAGAAACGGGCTACGGCTGATTTCTCCGGGGTCTCTGTCATGGGCATGTTGGGGATGGGGATGCCAGCCGATGCCATGGCGGAAGCCACTGCATCGGTCAGTACTGGCGCGTTTTCATCCTCGTAGTCCGTCAGTTCGTCTACGAATCCCCATGACAGAGCCTCCTGTGCCGTCAGCCAGCCTCCGACTTTCATCAGGTCGAGGAGTTCCGACGAGTCCTTCTTGCAGCGGGTGGCGTACATCTGAGCGATGTTAGCGTCCAGCTTGTCCAGATTCGCCTTCTGCTGTTCGATGCCCTGAATGAGGTGCTGCAGGTCGTCACTGTTCATCTGTCCCCACTCAAAGAAGCCGATGCTGCACTTGTGCACCAAGTACATGGCCGAGGAGTCCATGGTGATATGTCTGGCACCGAGAGAGGCGATGGTGGCTGCACTGGCGTTCATGCCCACGAAATGCACGTTGACGTTGCCGTGGCGCTTGAAAGCCGAGAATATCGAGAGGGCGGTGTTTGAACGACCGCCGAGCGAGTCAATGAGCACATGGACCTCCTTCCCCTCGTTCTTTGAGAGAATGTAGTCCACATAGTCGGCGTCGAAGTCATATCCTCCGACGAAACCTTTTAGGTGAAGTTGATAGTTGGTGTTCTTTGTAGCCATATCGAAATGATTATGGCACAAAGATACATCTTATAAAAAAGCGGCGAAAAGACGGTCATTCAGCCTCTTGGGGCAGAAATGGCCGTCTCTTCACCGCTTGCCGGGGCCAAAGGAGCCGGGAAGTCATGTCGTGAAAGGTGCCAGGGCCTTCCTTGCCGTAAAGGAAACCTCGTACCTTCTGGCGGCAGCGTCACCATCAGGGGAGCCTGTCGAGCGACTGACTTTGACGGTGGGGTATGGCCGTTCCTTGGCCCCGATGATATACCGCTCCTCATTCGCCGTGCGTATGAGGAAAGCCAGTCGTAGCCGCGTCGGCACTTCGGAAAGAGCCGTAAACGTCAGCTTCGCCTTTTCCATCTGACAGTTGTTGTCATACGTCTCTTCAACCTCGCAGACCGCCTCGCCCTTGAAATAGATACTGACGGGCTGCACTGGCATTTCCACTGGTATGCCGGCCACAGCCCTGTATGTGACATCACTCGGCAGTTTGTCCGCTTCCACGTACCACACATTCAGGATTCCGGGAAGAGAATAGCAGTTGTTCATGTCCTGTCAAACAAATCAAACATTTCAAACAAAACAAACTTTTCAAACATTCTCAAAAAACGCCGTTCAAGTCGGATAACTTTTCCTGCGATTTTTTGTCATATAGATATTCCGCATACGCTGGTATATCTTTGCAATGGAGTCCCAACAGGTGCCATCCTCATGGATGCCCCTCTGTTCCATGAACAGGTAGATAAGATCCTTCTGCTGTGTCCCCACCTTCCCGAAGTCATGCAGGAAGTCCCACACGTCGATGTCGAAGTCCTCCTTGATACGTGCCAGCATCGCCCGTTTGCCCGTCTCGGTGATATAGTTGTACGTCCTTGGGTCGTGCGACTTGGAATAAGGGATATAGACAGCCACCTCGCCCTCCTGCTGGCGTGGCGGCAGCACACCGTTCGGCTGCTGAACCGTGGCCCGTTGCAGCAGCTTGCTCTCTATGGAGCCACGAATCAGCGTCACAGGGTTGCCTCCGCCGTGGCGATGCACGAACCACTGGCGGAGGTATGAGGGCATTTTCAGATAAACGCAATATTCACTCATTTCAGGTTTACTTTAGAAAACGGATGCAAAGGTAATAAATTTCAGTCAATTATTAACCTCTCGTTTAGATATATTGGCTTTTCGTACTGCTACTGGCTGACAGTCAGGTATGCTTTCTTGGCCTCACAGTAGAATGTCGCTGCCGTGGGATATATGCCAACCACGCCGTCGCCGACACCGAACATATAGCACTTCTTCCCTGAAGGTGTCTGTATCTGTGTGCGGTTCAGTTTCCCAGTGAACAAATTGCCGCTGATGAAGTTCTCTCCATACTTGGGGCTTCTGCCTACTGGAACTGTCACCGACGATGCAGAGCCGCCTTGCAGCACCACCAGAAAGCCTGTATCAGACGGCACGTAGTTCACCTGCTTGAAGATAAACTTCCCATTCTCATAGCCAGTAGCCACGAATGCTTTCAGGGCGGGTGTGCTGGAGAAGTCGAGCGGCACAGTAGAGCAAAAGGTCGCCATGCCGTTGGAAACGTCTATCGTCTCCGACTCTTTGACAGACTCGATGACGATTTTGTTGATGTATGTCTCATCACCATCAGCAGACCAGTGAGTCAGCACAGAAAGATTACCTGCCGTTGTCACCGTGTAAGCAGTGCCGGAACTGAGCAAGTCATACAGTTCCAGCCCCTGCAGCTTTGCGCCTCCCGACGTATGGAACCTCACTGTCGCGTTCGTGCCAGTATAGTAGAAAGTCACCTTGTCGCCGACAGAGAGGTTCATGACAAACGTCTTGCGGCTCGGATGGTAGTCCACCAGCCCGCCATTATGATGTAATACAGGGTAAGCGTCCGTGGCAAAGGCAATCTTGCGCCCGAACAGCCCTGCATACTGCCCGGTCCAATACGCATAGTTGCCTTCAATCGTCCTGAAGCCCTGGTCAATACGCAACTGCGAATTGGGGTGGATAGTAGCGAAGTCATAGGTCAGCGTCTTGCTGGCCTCCGTTGTCACACTGCCCATCAGGAATATCGCCATGAGGGCAAACAGTCTGAATACATGTTTCATTGTACAATGTTGTTTTTTAGTGAATACTTCCCGAAACGTCGGGTTACAGGGGCAAAGGTAGTGCGCATGAACCAAACCCGCCAAGACACAAAACGGCTCCCGCAGGAGCCGCCTGTGCCGTGCTGAATCGGCTTATCTGCGGAATACATAGCCGTCCGTGTAGTAGTAATCATCAATGAACAAATCGCGTGCGTATGCCTTGTAGTCAAAGTACGAAGACAGACCGCCCATCATGCCAGTGAGATCGTAGCACTCGTCAATGATATGCTCTGCGAAAGCCTCCTCAGAATCCCACTTGCCCATGAACTTATCTTTGAAGTCCTCGAAGCTGGGCTGGCTAGAGTAATCCATATAGGCATCGAAGGCCTCCTGATCATCCTCGTCCATGTCGGCATATTCGATAATCTTGTCAAACGTGTCCTCGTCGATACCGCTTTCCGAGTACCATGCGCTGGGGAAGTTCTCGTAATCCTGATACATCAGTTCGGGATCCTCCTCGTCAGCGTGGAGATTGTGGCATACCTCCATGAATGTGTCGTAATCGCCGCAGGCCACCATGTCGACCCACATACCGAACAAATCGCCATCATTGTACTTGCGATAAGTACCTACATACACAGACGGATGACCGAGCTTGTAGTCAGCCATATAATCCTCTACTGACATCTTCTGAAGGATGAGCTTGCCGATGATGTTCTCCTCTTTCTTAGCGAGGGCTTGAAACTCTAAAGATTTTTTGTTCTGCATAATTTTATAAAATTAGATGTTTAACTTTTAAGTGATGCCCTTTGTGAAAAGGACTTTTTACGATGCCCCGGAAAGTGAGCGGGGAGAAAGTACGCAAATGCAAGGAATGGCCGACAAAATTTTTGGAATACCGTATTTTCTTTAGCCCTGGCGTTAAGAAGAAAATGCGGAAGGTTGCCGAAAATCTTGTCGAGCCATAAGGAGTCTTTGACTGGTACTTGCAGGGTACGCCCGCCTTAACTTTGCATCGAAAAAGCCTTGCACACGAACAAAAAAGGGCATCACGTTAAACATCTAATCAATTATGCGCCAAGAACGAAAAATGTGGAAAGCCCGGATGGACTATGCAGAAGGAGAACAGGAAAGCCATCCGAAAGGCCAAAAGATTCAGTACCACTATTATCAGCAGACTACGCTCAGTCATTCCGGCTATAGGAACTGTCAGCAAGTACATGACGGCAGACATGCACCGTGGGCCGACGGACTGCCCGATATGACTTCAGACAATGAGCCACAACCACGCCGACGAGTGAGGCCAGCACTCCTGGATTACATGACTTTCCCCATGGTACATAAAAAAGCCGATGACAACACCTTTGACCTACCTCTTTTATAAATTGACGACTGGACGGGCATGACAGTAGCCAGTACCACCATGAAGATTCGACGAGAGGCCAGCGAGATTTCAAGACCAGAACAGGCAAGTGCTTTCCAAGGTGGCTACGCATGACCAAAACAATGAGTGCTACGCCCTCACAGGCAGGGCATCAGGCTCTTTGACTACTGGCTTCGCCCATACCTATTACCTACGGAGAGGATTACTACTTCACAGATGCCTATACCACTAAACAAGCCGAAGCACGGCACAAACGGCTCAGAAGGGAGCCGTTACCTCTTTCATCAGCGAGATTTTTTCTCGCGCATACGACCTTCACATGGCTGCACAACACTGCACAAAATCGCACAAGGAATTTAACTGACTGATTTTCAGTAAGATAAATTTTACTTGGTTTGCACAAAACCGCTTTTCTCTTGTGCAGATGAATGATTTTTTGTGCAAATTCTAAATTTTGTGCAGAATTTGTGCAACCGCGAGCAAGATTTGTGCAGTCCAGTCCCAATTTGTGCAGACATTAAAACCGCTGACATACAGCCACTTGCAAAAATTTGTGCAGCGTTGTGCAGTGTTGTGCAGCGTTTTTCTCGCACGCGCGCGCGAAAACGCTGGCAAAAGCCATCGTTACAACTGGTTAATCATGGCTGAAATGGTATGACAGCGGCTAAATTTACGCCCACAAATAGGCTTAACAGCCACGAAAAAGGGCCTCTGGCGCTTCACAGCGGCTGAGACCCGGCAGAAAAAATGTGCTATGATTAAAAGTGGAAAGATAGTATTTATGTTGGTTTCAGAAGATGTCTCCCTCCTTATATTCCTCTTGCTGTAGCTCCTGACGTTCCTCTTCCTGCTCGATGTCATCAGCCTGCATGGCCGTGAGGCGTTCCAGACTGAGACCGTATCTGCTCTTCAGTAGTTCGTAGTCGAAGCACAGGAAGCGTCCGAAGTTAAACACCTGTACCGGGCGCATGATGGGGTTGTTCAGGTTGTCCATCATCACCTTGCCCTCACTGTTCTTGGCAGGCTGCATGACCGTCTCGGGCATACCGTCCTTCATGGCCACATACCTCTCCGACGGTTTTTCTCCGAGATAGGCGTTTCCAGTAGTCAGGTAATAGCGGATGGAGTCTCTGTCCATGACGATTTTCTTCTCGCCCTCGCGTTGCGCCAGCTGCTTGTACTGCGACACGAAGTTAGCCAGCCGGAGCATGAGGATCGGATGCCGTTCCTTATACTCCCGCTTCCCGATGTCCGTACTGAGCTTCAGCAGATACTTGATCTTGAAGTCACAGTCGGCAAATATCTTGCCCTGGTCATAGAGCGTCGATAGCGCGTTCCACAGGTTGCCCAGTTCATTGTTCGATGTTACCTCCTTGTTCTGCCGCTTGATGCCCTCGATGCACAGCTGCTTGATTTCCTCATACTCAAAGGGCAGACCAAGCGGCACCCTCAGAATCTTGTACGAAGTCAGCAAAATCACCCAGTTACGCCACAGGCGGTCTTCCACATTGAAGCCGTCAATCAGGTCGCACACCTCGTTAGACACCTCGTCGTAAGTCTCACGGAAGGCACTGTTGAACATCTCCCTGTGTGACAGCACCTGCATGGTCAGGTGCTGCAGCCCCATCTTCCTGATGTCAGAAAGATGGTTGAAGCGATCCTTCGCGTCCCGGTCATGCACCGTGTCCGACGTAGGCAGGTAAATCATTCGTGAGAACATGGCGATGTCCAGTGTCGGCATCTCCTGGCCGCACACGATGACACCACAGTCTACTGGTGTCCTCTCAATCTGTTTGCCTCGGTCTATATCCATACGCGAGCGTCCCACGCCGTCGTATGCACCTTTTATTATCTCGACGATACGCATATCCAGGCTGTTCTTATACTCGTCGAGCAGCACAAGCGCGTTGGCCGTCAGTGACAGCATCTGCGAGAGTGACGGCCCGGTAGTATTACGCAGATTCAGCGGTTTGTCGCCGATGGTGAAGAACCGCATGAGCGTGATACCCAGCTCCGTCTTACCGCTGCCTTTCGGGCCAAACAGATTGAGGATAGGAAAGTTCACCGTATAGGAAGTGATGATGTCCCGGTGCAGCGATGCCAGCAGATAGCAGATGCCAATCTTCGCGTTATCCCCGAATACCTCTGCCATCAGCCGTGCCAGGTCAGTGAATGAAATGCTGGAGTGGTCCGTGCGGTAGACAAACTGCCGCTCGAAAGAAAAGTAACTCGTATCATCCGCATAAATCTCCGATGCTCCCTGAAGGTAGTAGTTATCCAAGGTTTTCTCCACCTCATGGAGGTGTACGATACCCATGCTGTCCGCCGGGTACCACTCGTTTTCAAAGATACAGCCGTTGCCGAATGACCAGAAGCCGTGCCGCTGCCAGCCATACTGCTTGATACGGATGGCCGTCTCTGTCTGGTCGAACAGGTAGCTTTTCAGTTTATTCAGTTCCTGCATCGACGCCTTCCAGATGAAGTTGCCGATGCTTTCCACCTTTACCATGAACCTCGGCTGCGACACCAGTTCCTCCGCAGTCAGTTCAAGGATCCTGGTTGTATTGTCAATGTTCGTAATCTCATACAGTCTGCGTGAGTCCGTTATATCCATGACATGGTAGAGCGGTTTCATCTTGAAGTTCGACCACTGCTTCTCGTTGCCCTCGTCGTCGCGGCTCCAGTAACAGTTGTGCTGCTCATAGAATCCATATTTCATCAGGTCGATGCCAGACCGTTTGATGGTCGCCTTTGCCTTTTCCTCCGCCCTTCGAGCCTTCGCCTCGTTGACGGCATTCTTCCACAGTCCCTTGTGGCCGTTGTGCTGCCTTACGAGCGCATCCAGCAAAGCCTTCTGCGTGTACTCATCCTTTTCCAGAATCAGCACGTCGCAGATTTTCATCACCGCATCCGAGATGTCCGTCTCAGTCGTAGCCCCCTTCTGCGGGTCAGGGAACAGTTTCCCTGCCAACCACAGCACGAAATCTTTCTCTTCCAGTGCCTTCAGTTGCGCTACGTTCTGGAGGTAGCTGTCCGCATCCTGTTTCTTTCCGTCCTCTGTCTGTGGTATCTCCTTCACCGTGACACGGAATCCCTCTTCGATGGCCAGTTTCCCGCTTTTCATGACCGCCTTTATTCCCGGCTCGTCCGCATCAGGAATAAAACACAGTTTCGGATGGAACCGCTTTAACAGCTGCAGATGCTCCTTGGTGAGTGCCGTCCCCAGTGGAGCCACCGTGTTCAACGCCCCAATCTGCTGCATCTTGATTACGTCCGGGCCACCCTCCACGATGTAGAACATTTCCTCCCTGGCACCAATCTTCATGGCCATATCAAGGCCAAACAGCACTTCCGACTTATGGAAGATCAGGCTGTCGGGGCCGTTGAGATACTTCCTCGCTTCCGGGTCTGTCGAAAGCGTCCTTGCCGTGTAGGTAATCACATTTCCCCAACGGTCACGTACAGGAATTGTCAGACGGTCGCGGAAGAAAGCATACTCCCGTCCTGATTCATTGTCAACGCCTACCAGTCCGGCCTCCTTGCAAATCTCCATGCTCAGCCCGGCTTTCCTGATGAACTCAAAGAACGACTGACTGCCCCTCGGCGCATAGCCCAGCCCCATCTCCTCAATCGTCTCCTTGCTCCACCGACGGCGGGCATAGTCCATCATCGCCAAAGCCTCCGGCGTTTTCTGGTGCAGCTGCTCCACATAAAACTTCTGGACGTGCGAGAAATGAGCCAGCATCGACTCCTTCTTACGATGCTCTTCAATCTCCTGCGGTGTCCGCTCGCGCTTCTCTTCCTCGATGTCTATATTGTGGTTCTTGCCCAATATACGACACGCCTCAGGAAAGTTCACATGCTCATGTTCCATGATGAAGTGGATGGGGTTGCCTCCCTTCCCACACACGAAACAGTGGCAGATATTTTTCGCCGGACTCACCATGAACGACGGTGTCTTGTCATCATGGAACGGACACAAGCCCTTGTAGTTGACACCAGCCTTCTTCAGCGTTACGTAGTTCTGTACTACCTCGACGATAGACAGGCTGTTGAGTTTGTCAATATCTTTATCTTTAATCATAGCTATGCGTTTGATTTAACGCTACAAAATTACAGGCCGGCAGTCTCACGTCAAAAGACCGTCAGACTGTCGGCCACCTGTTTCAGACACTCACGTCCACAGATGCCCTCCTGTTTCCTGCATCTGATTAAGCATCGTCACAAATCCCTTGAATTGCAGTTCATCGGCAAACCTGATGCGCTGTCTGTGTCCGTCCGGTGTAAACCATGTCAGTGAAAGCCTGTCGCCTTTCCCCTTGGTCAGCTGTAGCACCCTCCGTTTCAGTTCCTCACGTTCCGGCAATCGCTGGCTCAAACACCTGAAGGCATATTCAGCCATGCGGTGAAGCAAGTTTGCACCACTGAATCCCATGGCTTGCCAGTGGCCGAGGATAAGCGCATAGTAGCTGATGATCTCCTTGCTGCGGTGGGCGTTCTCAATCAGTTCCATCTTACGTGCCTCCTCCTTCAGCCGCTCCTGCCAGGCACCGATGTTGTGGTTGATATACTTTGACGGCTCTTGAAGCAGCAGCGGCCTCAGTTGACATGCCTTTCTCATTTCAACGTGCAGTTCGTCTAACAACTCATGTGCCCTGCGTGTAAAACTGCGGTGGGGCAGACGGATGAAGATGCAGTCATCACTTATGATGCTGCTCTCGCAACAATCCTGCGAGGTCATCAACAGCAGCGGGCCAGACTGTTCACGCTTCATGATGGACTTGATGGATTCGTTGGGGATGCCGTCTCTCAGTTCCTCCAACACCACCAATGAGGCATTCCCATTAACCAGTTCGCGTACCGCCGCACTTGTCATGGTTGGCAGGCAGTGAAAGGCACACTTCGCCCTAAGACCCTCCGGCACGTCGACAGCAGCGATGGCCTGAGCCAGTTCCGTCTTGCCGCTGCCAGCCACTCCCTCTATAATAAGTATAGGTACGCGCATGTCAAAACTGTTCTCTTCAATCCATGAGCGATGAGCATGGAGCGTGTACCATGCCAGAGCCATCACCCCCTCAATATCAAATACCTCTTCCAGGAGTAAGGTATATTTCTCTATCGGTTTCATTTGGCTACGCATGTTCGTTGTCGGTCAGTTCCGTGTTAAACACCACCTCCCTGAACTGAGGGAAGCACTCGAAAAATCTCTGTGCAAGGTCGAAGAAGTCCGGGTGTATTGTTGCCAGGTCCTTCTTCAGCACCTCTTTCGTCTCTTCTGATGGCCACATCTCCTGCAGGGTGATGGCCTCTTCCGTTCTCTGTATCTTAATCTTCATTGCATATCGGTTTAGGTAAATATTCTACATACGCTTCATATCTCAGGCAGTAGCGGCCATTGATGCAGTTACGGCCTTTCTCACATTGTCGGCATCTGTCGGGCATAGGGTAGGAGTAAAAATGCCCTGCTGCGCTTTCTTCACAGAGAACGAAAGCAGGGACTTATGCAGTTCAGTATTATAAGTTTTGAATAAAACCAATCAATTCACTCTTGACGAAGTAAAGCCTTCGGCCAACATAATGTCCGGGCGCTTGCCCTTTCTTTGCTCTCTTATACATTGCCCATTCTGAAACATTGAACAATTCTCCAGCTTCGGCAGGCGTAAGAATCTCGTCGTTAGGATTCGGCTGAATACCCTGCGTCCTCATTCCTTTATCATTTTTCGCCATTCGTCTTTGTAGTCTGGGTCAGATAGTTCTTTGTTCCTTTGATGTAGCGTAACGCCGACCAGAATAATGCAAAGTTCGGATTTCAGGTACTTTGCATGAACATAAACACCTAAGGATTTTCCTATGGTGGCATTATAATCTGCCAATTGTACGGAAATAGACTTCAATGCCTTGTAGTCTTTGAACTTTCCTTTTGACACATCGCCTGGTCTGATGGAGCGGAACCAAGCCATACGGTTGATTATTTTTTCTGCTCTATACATACCTATTTAAGATTTTTAATTGGTGACTTACAAGAACGGCGGGGGAACACTTCTCGATACGTCGTTCTGTCTTCTCTCTAATGGTTACTTGCATAGTTCCAAACTTTAAATTATGAATGAATCAAGTGGCCACCTTGATAGGCTCATTTTGAACCATGCTGCAAAAATATATAAAAAAAAACCGATAAAATTGCGTTAATTCGGAAAAAATTCCTAACTAACTAATAATTTAACCATGTTGACTAATTTTTGTAACATTTCAAAACACTAATTAACTAAATTCGCCTGTCAAATTAAGAAACTAACTGATTAAAATGAAAAATATGTGATAATAACAAAAAAGAGGGTTCAAAATTTGTTGGTAACAAAAAAAATATGTACCTTTGCACCCGCAAAACCACAAACTAACTAACTAAGTTGGTCAGTTTGAAACAAAGCTTAGAGAAGCAAAGACTTAGGTCTCCTGATAAAGGTAATGTACACTTTCAAGCAAATGTGATACCAGTTCCAACGGGTAACACAATTACTTGTAACAGGTTGAAACTCAGAAAGGGTAATAAAACCTGCGGGTGTACAAAGTCAAGAAAAGTGGTAGGATAAAACCTACCACTTTTTTCGTTGAAAGCCGAATAATCACAGCCAAACTCTTTGATAATGTCTCGAAAGTTCTAATATCTTCTTTTTATCATGCTATTACAAACTTATTCTTCTGATGTCATTTCATCTGCTGCCATTGACAACTGTTCATGATGCATTGACACCTCTTTTGCTTTTACCTGTATGGTATCTCTTATCGTGGAGGTGTAAGCCTCGATGATGTGTCGCCAGTCATTTAGCGACATGTCGGGATAGCGTTCGCCATAGAGTTCTATGACCTCTCGCTGCAAGTCCGCATCTGTGATGTCGGCATCTATGTGCAGGCGATTGAAGATGAGGTTGCGCACCTCACGGTCATCTTCTACATTCTCCAGCTTATGCTCGATGATGTTTTCATCGTCGTCAGCCCACTGGTTACACTGAGCCATGACCGTCTCAAGAGCCTTCTCCTGTCCTTCGGGTGGATACTTGTATTTCTTCAACAATCGCTTTACCAGTACACGCATTTTCGCACGGGCTGACTCCTTGCGATTCCAGTCGATAGTGCGATTACGCCTTAGCTGCTCTGTCAGTTCACGGGTAAGTGCCACAAACTGCTCATCGGTGTATGCTTCACGTATGCCTTCCGGTGATGACAGTGCATCGTAAAAGGCTTTTTCTTCAACGGTCAATCCCAATTTGTTGCTTTCTTCCTCGTTCTGCTTGATTTCCTCAGCCATCTTCAGCAGTTCCTCAATGACCTCTTCGTTGGTAAGCATCCCCTTCAGGTAGTTGGAGAGTGCCATATTCAGCAGGTCGGAGAATTTCTTGCTCTGCACCACATTGGTACGCTCATAGCTGCGTATGCGTTCCTTCAGCAAGCGTTCCAGCAGTTTCACGGCCAGGTTCTTCTCTTTCATTTTCCGTATCTCCTTCTGGAATGCTTCCTCAAAGAGCGAGAAGTTTGCACCTTCAGACTTGAAGAGGTTGATGACGCCCTGGCTTTGTATGCTCTGCTCCAAGAGATGGCTAATGCGCTCGTTGATGTCCTGTTTGGTAATCTTACCTTTCTGAGCCAGACGGGACAACAGTACACGCACGGCATCCATGAAGGCCACTTCCTGCTTCTCATATGGCTCAGCCAACGAGCGGCAAAGGGTCAGTGCATTATGTAGCAGTTGGCTTTCCTTCATGAAGTCCTTCATCTGTTCTGCACGCTGAGGAGCCAGCATGAAGTTAACACCGCCCTTTATTAACTGCGCTCTCTCCGGATCAGTACCACTATAGAAGCCGCTATAGTCAAAGCCATAAAGCAAGTCGCGGCATATTTCCAGCTTCTCTTGGAACTTCACACGGGCTGTCTTGTTGATGTCTGGATCGCCAAACTGTTGACGGTCGCGCTGAGTATAGTCCTGCATGGCTTGTTTCAGTGCTCCGGCAATACCCACATAATCGACGATAAGACCGCCCTCCTTCTCAGGGAACACACGGTTGACACGAGCGATGGCCTGCATCAGGTTATGTCCCTTCATCGGCTTATAGACATACATCGTGGCGAGCGAAGGCACATCAAACCCTGTCAGCCACATATCCACCACGATGGCAATCTTCATGAGGGAGTTGTCCTCTTTAAACAGGGCAGCATATTCCTTGTTCATCTTGGGCTGAATCACATCGTGCCACTCTTCCTTGTCCGTATTGGCAGCACTGGCTACTACGTGTACCTTTTCGTTCCATTCAGGCCGCAGTTCCAGTATCTTGCGATATATCTTGACCGCAGCCTCCTTGTTGTAGGCCACAATCATAGCCTTACCCGTCAACTCCTGTTGGCGGTTCTTTTCGTAGTGGTCTATGATGTCGCGGCAAAGGCTGTCAATAGTATCAGGATGACAGAGTATCTGCCGGATGCCACTGTTATCTTGCCGTGCCTTGTTGATTTGTTCTTCGGTAGCACCTTCCTCAGCCAGCCGGTCAAACTCGTCGTCGAGTTTCTTCAGCACATCTTCATTCAGTTTCAGATTGACCACGCGACTCTCGTAATAGACGGGGCGTGTTGCACCATCCTCCACGGCTTGCGTCATGTCATACACGTCGATGTAGTCGCCGAACACCTCTTTGGTGTCACGGTCTGCCTCAGAAATAGGTGTACCCGTAAAGCCGATGAACGACGCATGAGGCAGGGCCTCACGCATCAGCAGCGCATAGCCTTTCTTCATGCGCTCGGCCTTCACGTCCCAGTGCTCGTCACCGTATTGTGAGCGGTGGGCTTCATCGGTGATCACGATGATGTTCTCTCGTTCAGACAGCAAGCCTGTTCCTTCCTCAAACTTCTGTATTGTAGTAAAAATGATGCCGCCTGTCTGCAAGTCCTTCAGTTTGCGCACCAAGTCTTCTCGTCCGGCAGTCTTGGTCAGTTTTCCTTTCTCGTTCAGGTCGAAGCCTACGCGCTGTGGTTCCTGCCGCAGGAACTTCTGACATCCTGCAAACTGCTCATACAGTTGCTGATCCAGGTCGTTGCGGTCGGTCACCACCACGATGGTACATTGCGGGAATTGCTGTATCAGCCGATGCACATAGAACACCATCGACAGCGACTTACCGCTACCCTGTGTGTGCCAAAACACACCAATCTTGCCATTGCCGCCAATCGCTTCGTGCGTCTTGGCAACAGCCTTGTTCACGGCAAAGTATTGGTGATAGGCAGCCATAATCTTTGCTGTACGTCCGTCCTTGTGGTCGAAGCACAGGAAGTTTTGCAGTATATCAATCAGCCTCTCCCTGCGGAAGATGCCTTCAAAGAATGTCTCATAGTCAATGACAAGCCCCCCTCCTGTCCCCCCTTGGGGGGATGACGTGTCACTCTCCTTCCATTCCATATAGCGGTTTTGCTTGGCGGTGAGCGTTCCGGCTTTCGTGGTCAGCATGTCGCTGGTCACGGAGAAGGCATTAAAGACAAACAGCGAGGGACATTTCTGCTGATACTGCTTGATTTGCAAATAGGCATCGTCTTCCTCCACATAATCGTTGGCAGGCGATTTCAACTCTATCACCACCAACGGCAAACCATTCACAAAGACAACGATATCGCAGCGTATCTTCTCTTTTTCCATGACGCGCCACTGGTTGCATACCTTGAACAAATTCTGCGCGGGGTGTTCAAAGTCTACCAGCCGCACAAGAGCCGTCTGGTTACGTCCGTCGGTCACATACTTCACCTCCACACCATTTTGCAGGTAGTCCATCATCTGCTCATTGCGCTGCTCCAGTGTACCCTCGTTTACATGGGTCACAATGCGGTATGCCTCGCTTAGTATCTCTTCACCCATCTTTGAGTTCAGTTTACGCAACGATTGTTGCAAGTCGGCCGCATACCACGGTTCTCGCTGGTCGCGCTCCACGTCATAGCCGCACTCATATTGGTAGCCCATCCGTTTGAATAGGTCTATCAGCGTCTGCTCGTAGCTGTCTTCTGTGAATTGGTTCGTGCTCATATCTCGTCTATCTTATTTCAATTAGTTCCATAATGTCAAGCATGTGAAACATGACATCGTCTATCCTTGCATGCCAACTTTCGTGAAAATGGCCATAGTACCAATAGCTGATGGGATGGTTTTTAGAATACAGGTAGTTGTACAAATCGTCCATTACCTTTCGCTCATGTTTCACATCGTCCATCAAACGACTGTCAAGCATAGCCCAATCCTCCAGGGCGAAATGGGATGTCAACTCACAGAAAGACGGCGCTGTATGGGTAATGACAACATCTATGGCAAATTTCTCGTTGATGCTGTCCAGTTTCTTCTCGTCATATACTGGCTGTTCATTAGGCCAATACACATTTGGCATGAACGGATCATCCGCTTTCTGTAGCCGATACTGTTTTGCCTCCATGCGCCGCGTTCGGTCTATAGATGTAGCTCCACCTACGCAGAGAATGCTATGCCCACAGGCTTTGATGACGGTATAATCTGCCAGCGTCATCCAGC
>ODAI010775518.1_pt1 | contig 29207 bp, 19 predicted proteins | sample 1539321 | NCBI WGS metagenome assembly ODAI01 (sample SAMN02144231, study PRJEB22623) | gut metagenome | biome: sheep rumen | host: Ovis aries | place: New Zealand
CATCGTTTAGTTCCCGAAGTAACGGGAACCCTCAAAGAGGGACGTCTTTCAGTCTCTTTACGTTTCCGTTATCTCCATACATGGAAGCCAGAACTTCACACCCAAGACGATGAACTCCGCACCCGGTTATTGGTATCATATAAAATCCCCAATCTTAAACTTATGCCCTATTTGGCTACCGAAACATTCACTTGGGGCAACGAGTGGCGCAAGACTCGCAACTACGCTGCATGTGCCTACGACGTCACCAACTATATGCAGGCAGAAGCCTTCTATATGCTTACCTTCACTAAGAAGGAAACGCAGCATATTTTAGGATTCGGTATGAACTTCACAATATAAACGCAAAATTATGGAACGGGAGAACTTGAAATCATACTTGATAGGCATCAGTTATAGTGTAGCCTCGGTGATGGTAGGCTATAGCCATACTCTTGCCTTACTCTTTAGAAGCAGCATAGAAGCTAGCAAGAAGCAGCCTAGAGTATGGCTAGAGTATGGCTGTAGTATGGCAGAGGTGCTCCTTTACTTGCCCTTTAGTGTCCCTTTAGTGTTCCTTATGTGTTCTTACAGAGACTCGGAGGGTGTACGTTATATCCACGGATGTTGTGCAGATGTTACACGGATGTTGCACGCTACATCCATGCAGGTCTTTCGGAAAAGGTTCGGAGATGTAATGGAGATGGTTCGGAGTTCTCATGGAGATATTATTGAAGAGTATCTTTCGAACAACATTTGCTTACAGGTTAACGGAATAGGCATAAAAAGCTTATACGCCTATCTTCATAAGGCGATGAGTCTGTATTCCTATCAGTGGTACAAAATCAATTAACGAAATGAAGAACAATGGCCTTTGCCTAAGGACATCTCATAATTTGAGTACAGATTATGATCCGCTTAGTTATAGCAATAGCCATATAGTCATTAACCACGGTGTAATTAAGTAATTAAACAGATAGAATTATTCAAATACATAGCATATGAACAACGAAGAATATGTATCTCAGCCAATTAGTAATGTTGGTATTAAACCTTCATCAGTTAATAGATGGAATGATAGTCTTATAGGTGACTTCGTCGATTATGTAAATGCAGGTGATATTGTACCTATAATTGGATCGGGCGCATATGAAGTACAGGGTTACGGTTCCGTTCAAGAATATCTAGTAAAAAAATTATTTGAGAGCTTGTGTCAAAAGTATCAGATATTACCTAAACAGTTGACGGGCGATACTATAGAATCTCTATGTGAAGGTTATCATGGAATGAGCAAGGCTGCTAAGATTCTAAAAGGAATCAACAAGGATTTGAAGGCAGAGATAAAAGGATTGTATAAAGACGAATCATTTATGTCCAAAATCATACTAAAAAAAAGAGTAAGGCAATTTCTTGATTCTGGTAATTTTCCATTAATAATTACTACTTGTAATTTTCTTAGACTTCAATCGATACTTCCCAAATATAAGGAGAATGTAATTGCATATCAATTGGGACAAGGGGCTAATCAGAGGATACCAATGAATTTGACAAAGAGACCATCTATCTTCCATATTTTTGGGTTTATTCAACGTAACACAAAAGCGGTAATTACAGAATCTGATTTCTTGAATTATCTTAGTCACATAAAAGATTCAAAAACAGAACCTTGCATGAGTACCGACAATCCTGATGACAATACAATTATTGGATTGAAGGACTATTTGTCTGATGAAGAGCGAGAGAAATATCTATTATCTATTGGCTGCGACATCCCAGACTGGACTTTTAGATTTCTATTGTCATCACTCAAAGTAAGAGGAGGAGAGTTGCTATGTGGAAATGAATACGACAATACTTTTTCAGGGGGTGCTTTGTTTTCGAAAGGAGACGAACAACTAAAAGATTTTCTCACAGAAATAGGATATTTCTCAGATGATAGGATAGAAGAATTTTTGAATTACGTAAATCCTAAACTATCACCTCAAAAACGTCCCAAAATATTTCTATCTGTTAATAGTGAAGACTATAAAAAATATGGTGACATTGTTAAGGAAAGGTTAGAGAAAAATTTTGATGTTTGGTATTTCCCAGATGATGGCAAAAAAAGATATTGGGAGAGTATAAAGTTGGGGCTTGAAGAATGTGATTTATTTATGCATATCGTAACCTTTAATACTATAGATAAACTGTATGAACCTCGAGAAAAACCAGTTCCAGACAAGGAAATTGGCTTAATAACGGAGTTGCATATGGCTTTGGAAGAGATGAAGTCTCGCGGGAAAAGATTGTTCAGTATACCATATATACTTGAAACCTCCGATGATAGACTAAAAAAAACACTTGAAAATGACTCGTGTTCAAATAAGGATTTATTCCCTCTCTTCTTTCCAGGTAATGAGCTAATAAAAGATATTTCTATTGAGAATTTTTCAGTTGAAGTATTAAATGACTATTTAAAGAATGCATAACATGGGACAAACGGTGAATAAGGTGGATTATTTAAATCCTTGGAAAGATATAGCATCTTATGACATAACTGATGCAGATTGTTTTAAGGGTCGAGAAGAAGAGATTAAAAGGTTCTCTAAACTTATAGATTCTGGAACAATGACAGTTCTTTATTCCGATTCAGGAATAGGGAAGACGTCCTTTATAAATGCAGGCATCTCCTCAAAATATATAAAAGAAGGATATTATCCAATTCGGATTACTTTTATTGACGAGGTTTTTAGTGAATCTTTTCTTGAAAATATTGAAGAATGGATAGTCCAACGGTTAGTGGACTTTTTTGAGAATTCTGAAAATGATAATTCTAAAAAGCCATTAGCTGCTGAGTTGAAGAACCCCCAATGGATTTATCCATTCAATAACCAAATAACTAATCCCAAGAAATCTTTATGGTGGTTCCTTCATACATTCCGAATGAAAGATGTTGGTACAGGAAGGGAGTTCCGGCCGCTTATCATTTTTGATCAATTTGAAGAAGTTTTTTCAAAAACAGGGAATAATGCAACAAGAAATAAATTAAAATATTTGTTCTCTGCCATAGAAGACATTTCTAGCGATGCTGTACCGTCTATGATTGATAATGAATTAGAAATATTAGAAAGCAGCAATATCTATCTCGATATTGAGAGTTCTTCTAACTATAAAATTATTTTTTCATTGCGTAAGGAATTCCTAGCAGATTTTGATTATTGGACGAATAAGCAATTCTCTATTTCTGAATTGTATCATAACAGGATGCTTCTTTTACCTCTTACAAGAGAACAGGCAGAAAGTGTTATTACACATCAACCAGATCCAAATAATAAAGGATTATTTATAGAAACACTCACGCCAATCAAGGAAGATATTCTTAACAAGATAGACGATAACAACAATAATGAAGTAGAACCGATAATGCTTTCGGTCTTGTGTAGTAGGCTTTATAACGAGGCCATATCTAATGATATTAAACTACTGACGAAACAAAAGGTAAATGCTATTGATATAAAAAATCTAATTAGTAAATTCTATCTTGATGTAGTAAACGATGTTATTCAAGATTCTAGACTGATATCCATTTTTGAGCAACAGATATTGGATTCAGACAATCATCGAAACAGAATACGTTCGGGCTTGTTGTTGAATGGATTGTTCGATAAACAGTACGATAAGATAGTGGGAGATAAAACCATTAAAACATCATATAAAAAGGAACTGGAAGATAAGCACATCATTCGCGTTGAAAAGTATAATGGTGAGGATTATGTTGAGCTTATCCATGATCGGGTTGCGGAGGTTATCTCAGAGCGGAAGAATATAAGGAAACGACGTTTGGCTAATCTGAAGAAATTTAAATCATGGTATAATATATTGACAATTGCAGGTCGTCGTCTTATGGACAACTGTGGTTTTGACTTTACAGAGGATAATAGTAGAACTATTATATCTGGAAATTCGAAAAACCAATTAAAGAATCAATCTTTAAGTAGTATTCACTCTAGAGAATATGATGGGAGTGACAATGTTTTTGTTGCTGATATTTTAAATCAAACTGTAGAAAATGATATTCTTTTCTTGCACTTTAACGATAGTTTTACGAAAGACGGCTTTAATGCATTAGGAATAAAGACTCAATTATTAAAATCACAAAGGATAATAAACGGGATTGAATTCTATGGTTCTAAAACGTGTGATATACCTATATGTTCTGCAGAAGGTTTTAATGGGATTCATATAGATTGTGATTCTGACGGAAATGAAAAGATGCGTGTTTATTCCCATTCAAAAGACGGTGTCAATGTTTCTGGGGTTACATGTTATGAAATTGTAGAATCAGATGCAGATGGATTCCCTCTCAAAATATTATTTAAGGATGCGAATGGAAAATTGTGTAAGCATTTTGATGGAAACTATGGAATAGAATTTAAATATGATCAATATGGAAATGAAGAATATCGTCGATACTTAGATAAAGACGGGAAGAGTTCTTGCAAAATCTATAATCAAGTGTGTGGATTAAAGTCTGAATATGAAGAAGATAGAGTTATTTTACAGTATTTCGTTGATAAAAAAGGAAATATTACAACTGATGTATACGGAATTGTTGGAGTGAAATATTCATACGACGAGAATACAGGTGAGATTTCAAGTATGGAGTATATCGGGAAAGACCGAAAAAGATGTATAAATCCATATGGATATAGTGTTGTAAAGTTTTATTATAGAGGCGGAAAAAGATATCAAAATAGGTATTATGCTGAAGATGGGAAAACACCAGTTAATAGGATAGATGGTGAATTGAGTTATAGTATTTTAGATATTATTGGGTATGACAAATACGATAGGATTAAAGGATATCTATTAAGAGACATTGATGAAAGTCTCAAGCTTAAAATCGCATACACGTACAACAGTATTGGTCATGTGACTGATACCAAATACTTTGCAAAGGGTAACTCCCTAGGTATTAATTCGTCAGGGGTTCATCATATAAAATATGAATATTATGAGAATGGCCTTATAAAATGCCAATCTCACTATGGTATCTATGATAGCCCCATAGAAGATATTAATGGTAACTACAAGGCAATATTTGAGTGGGATGACCAAGGACGACTAAAAAAAAGGCATTTCTACAAGTCGAATAATATAACCCCATATAACAGTCAAGAGTTTATATATAAATCAGATTCTCAGTGTATTGTTAAAGACACAACATATATAGATGTTGATGGAAAACTTTTGGAAAGGCCGATAGAAGAACAACAGGAATGGATAATTAATCATCAATTTCAAGCTAAAGAAATATTATTTGGTGCGAATAATAGTTTCATTCAAGGAAGAACTGTTAGAGTTAAATATAAATATAATATTGCTGGGGAGGTAATTGAATATAGGTTTTTAGATCCGAATTCAAATGAATTCATTCCTGATGAAGAGGGGAATTATGGTTACGGAATAGAGACCGATAGAATAACAGGAGGAAATCGTACCTTGTTGCTCAATGCTGATGGAAATTGTTTTAAGATAGTAGTTAGGAATAATATAATAAATCAAGGTGAAGAATGTTTGGTGGTTTCTTATTTTGACAGTGGAAGCGTCCCCATTTTATGTGACTTAGGCTATCACAAAAAAATAGAATCGAAGAACTGGTATGGTGACGAAATGAACAAGCAGATTACCTTTTTTGATTGTCAAGGTAATACTTGTAATTGTATTGATGGTTATGCTAAACAGATTTATGAAAAAAAAAATAATGGTGAGACAGAAATTAGAATCGTCTACTTTGTAGATGCAGGAAATAAGCCAGTAATTAACAAGGCATTAGGTTTTCACAAACGTGAACAAATATGGTCACTCGCGAAAAATATGGAAACCTGTCGTTTGTTTAAGGATGAAAACGACAATTTGATTAATGTTCCAGAGGGATTCGCCAAACAAACATACAAACGATATGATTCATTTTGGACTTTGTTCCATTTTCCTTTTACGGATCATGACGTTATACGCTTTTATGATAAAAATGAACAAAAGGTAAATGTGGATTATGAAACTACTATTAAAGGGGAACTCCGAACCTTCCATGCCTATAAATTTGTCACTCCTTTAGACTACTCTTCCTTTTTTAAGGTTAAAAATGTCTTAGGGGATACATTATATATAGACAGGACAATTATGTGGAAATGTGTGTTTGTGATATTAGTACCTCTTGCAATAATTGTGGCTCTAGTGGCTTACCCATTTTATTATCTTTTTAATAAGGTAATTAATATTTTCAAACCGAAAAGACCTGTTCAGGATAGTACTTGTTCTATTGTTCAAGTAGCACAAGTTTTTGACGAGGTGCAAAAAGGAAATGAATCAATGGTTTCGCCTGCTAAATCTATGGGAATAAAAGATGGTTGCTGGATTGTTAAATGGAATGATTGGGTATACAACAAATATGATACAGATACGATTGAGAAGTTTGAAACAGAATTCAATGTTGCAGTAGAATTCAAATCAATTACACTATATGATCCAAGAGAAAAAAGATTCTTCAACCTATACATAAGAGAAAAGAACCTGGGACTTCGACTTCAAGATGCACAGGCTCCTGATGATATAGTCAACGAAATGATGGTAAAGGCTTTGTCGCTATCACCTAATGAAAATGCGGAGCTCTTGAGGATTATTTACTCTAACATAGCACGTCAGTACAAAGAGAGTGGAGAGTATGAAAAAGCAGAAGAACTTTACCATAAGCAAATTGTTTTTATGGAACAACAAGGAGATGGTACTTCACAACATGATCTTGCTGATGCATATGATGACCTTGGGGTATGTTTGTTCCAGTCTGGTAAAAACAATGATGCAATAGAAATGATGAAAAAAGCACTTAGTATAGTAGGAATAAGTGAGGACGACATTCTGTTAGCAGCTGCAATACATAATCATTTGGCACAGATTTATCGTGCAAGTGAACAGTTTGAAGAAGCAGAATTCCATTATAAAGAGAGTGCAAAACGAATACAAGGTGTCGAAGGCATTAACAATGATATAGTGGCAGATCGCGTGATGGATATCAGTATAATGCTTGCCCGCCAAGAGAAGTATGATGAATGTATTGAAGAGACGGAAAAAGCTCTAATGCTAACATCAGATGAAAATTCAAATCTTTTACAGTCTGTTCATTCGAATTTGGCATATCTTTATAAAAAGAAGGGGGAGTATGTCAAGGCAGAGAAACATTATAGGGAACAAATCGTTATTATGGAGAAACAAAAGAAAGATGTCTCCCGTCATGATCTTGCCGATGCGTACGATGATCTCGGTGTGTGTCTGTACCTGCTCGACAGAAACGACGAAGCTATAGATATGTTTGAGCGCGCACTAAAGATTGTAGGGAAGGATGAAAGCGAAGAACAACTATTAGTGGCAATTCATAGCCATTTCGCACAAGTTTTTCAGGATGATAATAAGTATAAAAAAGCAGAACATCATTACAAAAAATGTATTAGTTATCTTGAAAACATTGAAGGGACTCCAGGAGATGTTATTGCTGACTATTTGATTAAACTTGGTGCGACCCTTGCACGCCAGGAAAAGTATAATGACAGTCTGAATGCGACAGAACGAGCCATATTTTTGGTGTCAGATGACAATTTAGCACTATTACAGAAAATCCACTCGAACTTAGCGTACCTTTACAAAGAAAAGAAAGAATTTGATAAAGTGGAAGAACATTATAGAGCACAGATTGCCATTATTGAAAAGCAAGGAGAAGATGTTTCCCCACATACTCTTGCAGATGCATATGATGACCTTGGTGTTTTTCTGTTCCAAATTGACAGGAACAGTGAGGCTATAGAAATAATGGAACATGCACTACAGATAATAAAATACAAAGAAGATGAAATCTATCTTATTGCAGCCATCCATAACCACTTAGCACAAATATACCAAGACAATGAGGATTTAGAAAATGCAGAACTCCATAAAAAAGAATTTGATAGGTTAAAAGAAGAAATAGATAAGATGCGTTATGCCGGACAATGTGAAAATTTCATTGCACAGGATGAGACTACTAAAGTTGAGAATTAGGTAAAAACCAATTTTTTAACACATTCTGTTATGAGTATATTTGATTTCTTCGGAGGATTCTTAATAGGGGCAATTATTGATCCTGCATCAAGTTATGAAGAGATGAAGGATAAGATTGAGACCAATAATGAGGAAACTATCAATGACTGCGAGTCCATTGATCCAGAAGATAATTTCAATAGTTTGGTGATGGATATAAAGAATGATTTTGACGATGATTTTGAAGCAGATGATACAGAAGATATAAATAGTGTTGATGCTGACGTAGATTAGAATCGCGCATCGCAAAATGGAGAATCTACTGCAGAAACTAAGAGAAAATCCAATAAAAGTGACAAGAATGACAGCTGACAATATTAAATATTATCTTCTTGTAACGGCTAACCCACTATTAGATAGTGTTGGGGCTATATCGATTTTCAAGTTGATAAAACGACTTGATAGGTTTTCCCGTGAAATTAAGATTTTTCTGCCTGGTTTCCATATTACTGAGAAAGCTGAACCTGATAGTGTAGAAGAGATTAATCAAAACTTGGATGTTATTGCCAAATATAATCGTAAGGAAGAGAATCTAGATTACCATGGCAATGAACCTGTCTATCATACATATATTCCATCTCATGGTGACGTATATTTCAACGATGTTGATTTTTCAGATTTCATGATGGATATGGAAGAAAACTGCCCGAATTTTGAGTATTGCGCTCGTACTGATTTAGTAATTCTGCCCACCCGTAAAGGAGAAATAGTTTACGATAAGGTTGTTTCGTTCAATCTCGATTTAATGGGAGATTCTGAAAGGAGTAACGAAGCCCAAGTGGAAAAGTTCTTTTTGGCGGTTTTCAAGTTGATAAGAAGAGATGAAGACAAGAATTCATTAGCATTGATTTCTAAGATACGGGATTTGTATTTTGATTTCGTCCCCAACAGTATATTCGATGATACGTCTAATGTGCTGATACGCCTGGATAACAGGTTACTTGAATATATGAAATGGAAAGCGCATGATGAAATCTACTTTATAAGCTATTCATCAATTGATGGCCTACAGGCAGAAAAACTTAAAAGCCTTTTAGAAGAGCGTGGAAAGAATGTGTGGATGGCACCGGAGGGGATACCTTCTGGCTTAGACTATGCTTGCGTAATTCCCGCAGCCCTAAGGATCACCTCCCACTGTTTGGCATTGTTATCACATAATTCTGCAAGGTCTAAATGGGTAAGAAGGGAAATTGCAAAAGCCATATCAAATGACAAGAAGTTGGACGGCATATTGTTAGAAGGCTTCACAAAGGATGACTTAAAGAAGTATGACCATATAGACTTCTTATTTGAAAACATTCAGGTAAGATACTGTTTAGCAGATATCCAAAAGAATCCTGACATTTTGACAACAATATAAAATTATAACTTATGATAATAACACCGATTATGGTACCAACAAGTTCAATATCAAAGATGTTTGACATCATTAGAGACGAAGACATGGTGTCTTCCTATAGTACAGAGCAATTAAAAGAGATGTTGTATATTCTTCAGAATGAGAATTTGACGAGACTCCGTGACGATGAAGGCAACCCTCTGCTTCGTTACTCTCTGGGTATAATAAAACCTATTGTCAATCAGGTTGACATGGAGAAGATAATCAGATTGGAAGAAGCATTAATTGAAGAGTTGCGTGATAGAGGAATACGACACGTATATCCAGCTTTACGGCATCAGTTTTAGTAAATATCTTGGCTATTATTGTCATTGAGGGTGTCCAATCAGAATCAGTGGTTCAAATATAAGGAGCCGAAATGGGGATGTAATAGAAATCACAAAGATAATGCCTGTGAAGCCCTTGGTTGGTTGTCAAATGAAACAATGCAGATATAATCAATAATACCTACCTTTCTAACAAATTTTGAAGATATGAATACAAATCAATTATACAATTCTTGGCGGACTGCCACAATTTTTATCAGTAGCACATTCATAGATATGAATGAGGAGAGGGATGTCCTAAATAGTTACGTTTTGCCAAAACTAAATGAGCATTTCAACTCAAAAAGAATAGTAATTCGACTTGTGGATTTAAGGTGGGGAGTTCGTACTGCAGAGATAGAGGATGAGTCTGCTAGGGACAACAAAGTTTTGTCAGTTTGTTTTGATGAAATAGATCGCAGCCAACCTTTTTTTGTCGCAATTTTAGGTGACCGTTATGGATATGACGAGTTGGATCGCAATATTATTGATGCTAATTCGTATAAATATGGTAATACTCTCCTAAGTAAAGACTTGTATGGAAAAAGTGTGACAGAGTTGGAGATTCTTTATGGTGCACTTCTTCGTCCCGGGAAACAATTATCTCATAGCCTCTTCTGTATACGTACTACAGATTATACGGGTATGCCAGGGGAAGTGAAGGAAGAATACACTTCTGGCATTTCTAAGATGGATTCCCTTCGACAGAAGATAGTAGATTCCTGTAATAAGTACAATAAAAGAGACAATATCATTAATTATTGTGTTTCCGGATGGGACAATAAAACAAATAAATTCGAGTCCTTTGACAAAGTGAAATTTGGTGAGTTATTATATAATAAGCTTGTAGTCACGATTTCAGAACATTTTGGAGCATTAGACGAAACGAAATTGTCTTTTCCAGAACAGTTGCTTTACGAACAAGAAACATTTTTGAATAAGGGTGATACAGCTATAGGCATGGAGAAGAGGGTGAATGAAATATTGGAACAATCCTGTCAGCTTAATATTATTCAAGGTGAATCTGGCATAGGGAAAACAACCTTATTAAAATATTTGGCGCGGAAAATAGTACTAGATAAAAAGAAGACAGTACTTTATTATAATGCTGGCTTATCCGCAAGATGTAGGAATGTTAAAAACATGCTGATCTGCTGGATTTGGCAGCTCAATCAAATAGTCAATATAAAGGTTAATGATATATTTAATCTTAATGAAGATGGGTTAAGAAATGTCCTTGAACAATTATTGCAAAAGATCGTAGAACAAGGTCGTGAGCCTTGGATTATAATTGATACTTATGAGGCTATTTACAGGAATGCTGTTTCTGAAAGCCTTTCGTTTCTCAGATATGCCAAAAAATCTTATGTGTCCACTCAATTTGACACTCATATCCATTTTTATAGGGATTTGGATTTTAATGTGATGGCTTTGCAAGGACTAAATTGGGAAGAAGCAGAAAAAATGATGATGGGGTTATTTGCACAGTTCCATAAAGAGTGGCATCAAAATCTATGGAATATCATTATTGATAAATTTGAAGGGTCAATAAGTCCACTTTGGATTGAACTGGCAACTGACATGCTTTCTTCCCTTTCTTCTCAAGACTTCTTGAAAATAAAATCATTGCAGTCAAACTCGATTAATGCAAGTGAAGCTTTGGATAATTATCTGGTTTCAATGGTCAAAGCCTTTCCGCCGAGTGTGCCTCTGATGTTTGCGGAACTATACAACAAGGTACTAGATGAAGAAGGTTGGTCTATCCTAGACCAATTCTATTTGTGGTATATATCACTTTCGAGAAACGGAATACGAGAATCTGATTTAGCAGCGCTGACCAAGCAAACTAATGGTTGGGATTCGTTACTGTTTGCGAGAATGCGTTATCATTTCCATTCCTTTATCAAAGAAAAAACAGTAGATAATTGCTGGGGATTTAGTCATGAAATCTTTAGTAAGGTTATAGAATATATTATTAAAAAAGAAGGAGAACGGATGAATTCCGATTTTCTTGAATTAGCACAAGGAGTATTAGATGACCATCTAAAAAACTTCCTTAATTCATATGTTAAAAAGAATGACGAAGGAGTATATGTTGATTATTTGGAAATGCTACATGGTTCATTAGGCCATCATTATGTTCATGAAGAAGAAAACTATGACTTGCGTGTTAGTGAATGTTTGTATCATCTACTTCGCGGCAATGATAAGGAATCTAGTGCTATAATTCTTCTAAATTATAATGCTGAAAGAAAATCCGAGGAAGGCTATGCCAATGCCGTACGAGAGATTGCAGATTTTATTATCGAAAACCATGAAGAAAAGAAGAAGTATTATAAGGTTCCCAAAGGAATGCCAATTCCAGAATTTGGACACATGAATAATAGCGCAGTAATATGGCTGATGGACATGTTTAAGACAAAACCTGTTATTGAGAACGAATGTGAAGCGAGGCTTCTTGAAATTTTTGCTACAGATGTGACTGAAGAATTAAATAATAGGGGATCTTCATCTGCTAGTTTGTTTTTGAATATGCAATTATTGTCATTAGTCGCTGACAATGAAATAGCAATTCAAGAAGAACAAAGAATAATTCTGTTAATATTGATTGAGAATAATATTAGGAAAGCGCAATTTGAGAGTGGTAACTCTTATGATGTTGCGTATAGGAAAACAAGCGATACTTGTGAGAGTAATGAATACGAACAAAGGAGTTCAAATGGAGACAATAGAGATACTGTGCCAGAAGAGATTGGTTACTATGTTTACTATCGTGGGGAAATAGAAACAGCACGGAAAGAGTCCTTTAGAGGAAATCACAATAAGGCCATTTCGATTTGTGAGGAATTGTTGAATAAAGATGATTTTTTTTCTGATAAAATAGACGGGTGCATCTATTTAGAAGCGAAATATCAGTGTTTATTATGTTTGATGGATTCCTACCACGATATCGGTCAAAATTCTAAGGCACTTGAGATTTATAACGAAATTGAGATTTCATTGGAGAAGGGATCCCCCCGTTGGTTCATTATTCAGGAACGATTATTTCAGTTTTATTATGAAATGCAAAGTTCTGACTGCCTTGATGTCGCAGAACAATATCTGTCTATTGCAGAACAGCATTTTCAAAAAAACAAAGTGAGGTATGATAATATAGAAACCCTTGCTCACGCATTTGTACTGTACTTAAGAGCATTAATTACGGCTGACAAGGGGAAAAATAACAAAATAGAAACAATTATACACCGCGCTGAGCGCTTCTTCTCTCAAATACTTAATGAGTACAAATACCATAAGCAACTACTCAAATCATATAGTTATGTGCAAGAATCTGAAGGAGAGTATTATTCTGAAACAGAAAAACTGAAAGAGGCAGAAAATGCCTTTAAGGCAAGATTGGATATTTGTGATTTTCTTAGTGGAAGAGAACCTTTGGATCATAACGCATCCAGGGATCTCATTAAGGCAAATGAAGACCTTGGGTATTTCTATTTATCATGTGAGGATTATTTTAAAGCCCATGAATTCTTTACTGATGTATTGCAATATCTTTGTAGATGGGATGATTCTGAGGAAAGAATAAAAAGAACTGAAGAAGCATTCCAGGGTTTATGTGAGGCAATGGAAAATATTGATGAAGAAAAAGTATACTTAAAGAATGAAGATGCTAATATAAGACTAGAAGGCTATGGGTATTACTATTTATCTTGTAAAGAATATGGTAAAGCCTGTAATTATTTTGAGAAAGCGATTAAGAATATAACCAATTGGGTAGATTCCGAGGAAAAATATCTTAAATTGGCAGAAGCACACGTGGCATTATGTCAGGCAAAGATATATGTAGATAAAAATGAATCCCAAAAACAAATTACAGTCTCAAAGAGCATAATTGAAGGTTTTTCTTGGGAGTTAAAAGGCTATTTCATTAATCAACTGGAGAGTATTGTTACTGATTAATTTGAAAAAACATATGGGACAGGATAAAAAATACTTTGCATTCATCAGTTATAGTCATAAGGATTCGGAATTGGCAAAATGGTTGCAGCATGAGTTCGAGTATTATGAGCTACCTTCTAAACTTTTTGAAGAACGTAAAGATTTACATAGGGAAGACCTGCCAGATTCGTTCAGACCTGTTTTCAGGGACGAGGATGAATTGTCTGGCGGTGAGCTAAAGCCTCAGATCAGTGAGGCTCTGGCAGATTCCGAATATCTCATAGTGGTTTGTTCTCCTAACTCTGCCCAATCCCCTTATGTAGATAGCGAGATAAGAGAATTTATAAGCTTATCCCAAGAGAATAAAAGAAGAATCTTTCCATTTATTGTAGATGGGAAGCCCCATCAAGATGACGATAATAATGAAAAAGAATGTTTCCCCCAAACATTGCTTGAGTTAAGTGAGGATAAAACTGACCCAGTAGAATTAATTGCAGGTGACATTCATGCAACAGGTAGAGATCATGCATTTGTGAAGATTCTTGCAGGAACCCTTAATGAAAAGGATATTCGTTTTACTGACTTGTGGAATCGATATGCTATAGAGAAAGCGGAAAAGGAACGAATGGAAAGAGAAGATAAAGAAAAGTTGCAAATTGCGCAGAGTCGTTTTCTTGCAGAAAAAGCGAAAGATATGGTAAGAATGGGAGATTCATACACAGCTCGTATGCTTTGCCTCAAAGCCTTACCAATTAACTTGAAAAATCCCGAAAGACCATATGTCAAAGAAGTTGAAGATGCTTTAAGAGATGCATGCAATTATAACAACTTTATCTTGGAGGGACATTTTTCTCCAATAATGTCATTTTCCTTTTGTAATAAGTTTGGCAATATTTATTCTTTCTCAAGGTTTGAAATTAAGATATGGGATTCTTTTACGGGCAAATGTGTATCTAATACTTTTGTAAATGAAGGTATCTATGATTGTTATTATTCAGAAATAAAGAATGTATTGATAACAATTTTATTTGATGGTTCCATAATCTTTTGGGAATTTTCAAAAAATAAATGTATAAAGTTATTAATGATTCCAAATCTAGTTACAGATTTATCATCACCAGATTCAATAAAATATGATTGTAGTGATAGTAATGACCATATTGCTGTATTATTTGATAAAAGTAAGATACTAATTGTGAATAATAAAACTAATTACCAACTATATACGACCGACAAAAGATTATATAGTGTTTGTTTTTACAATAGTGTATGTTATGCCGTACATATAAACGACTACAATATCGGGGTTTATGATATACAATCCTCAATAATAAAGAAAGAATTATGCGCTCATAAAGGTATTGTCAATGATATCGTTATTTGTTCTTTGAGAAATTATATGGTTTCTTCTTCGGAAGACCGAAAGATCCTTCTATGGAATTTTACAAACATAGAACAACCAACAGTTTTAATTAATGATAATTTTAGTCCAGATATACCCTTTTATTCACCGCCTCATTTGTCCATTTCTTCGAAAGGAAACTATATAGTTGTATCGTTCGAACAAAAGGTAATGATTATCTCATATAAAACGAAAGAGTGTGTTAAGGAAATTGAAAAGAATGGTCTATCAAATCCTTTAATATATTTTAGTCAAGATGAAAGGCTTCTTTTTTATACCGCATCAGATGGAATCATAATGTTATATGATTTGGAAACGAGAGCCCATTTGAAATGTATAGAAAAAACAAATGACGACTTCGCCTTTCTTTGCTTTGAAAGTCAGAAGAAGCTGCTAGCGTTTGCATATGGTAACATAATCAAAGTGGCAGATGTTTCTGGTTTGTTGGTAGAAAAAAACATGGGCTTAGTTCGGTGTCTAGCCATAAGTAAAAATAAAAAATATGTAGCAACTACTGCATGTTTTGATGACGAAATAGACATATGGGATATAGGTCAAATCCGAATTTATAAACATATTCCGCAAAAGTGGGTAAATGATGTCATATTTAGTAATGATTGCAAATACCTTGCCACTTTGTCTATCGATACATTATGTATTTGGGATGTAGAGAATGAGAAGTTGTTGGAGTCTATAACAGACTCGACGGCAATGCCAACAGAAGCAGAATTGTTTTCTCTTAAATCAAGTCCAAATAATTCTGAAGTACTATATATTAGCAATGATAGTTTTTCAAATTATTCGATTGAATTATTTAATCTGAATAGCTTTAAAAATAACACTTTGTTTGGACATAAAGACAGAATATTATCTGCGTCATTTAGTTCTGATGGGAATTATATAATATCCACGTCAAAGGATAACACTATTAAAATTTGGAATTCCCAAAGCGGAAAATGTTGCATAACTCTTAGAAGAAAAGCATATTTGGGCTTTTTTATACCTAATTTGAAGCATGTTATATATGCAAACTATAATCATAGTATTGTTATTTATAATTATGAGAACAGCAAAAATTATATGGTATTAAAAGGACATAATGATATAATTTCGTCGATTGAATTCGATTCAAATGGGAAATATCTTGTTTCTGCTTCGACAGATGCAACTGTTAAGGTCTGGGATTATTATAGCGGTAGATGTGTTTGCATCAATAAATTTAGTGATGTTCCTGTTAAATATGCTGCTTTTATTGAGAATGGGGATATTCTTGTTTTATTAGATAATAATACGATCAAGATCTGGACTCCCGTGGAACTAAACAAACTAATTAAAGATACAAGAAAAGTGTTCCGAAACAGACATTTTAATAAAGAAGAAGTTAAGAAGTATTATTTGGAATAATCTTTGATAGAACTGATGTAAAAGGAGGCTCTCTATCTATGTGTCACAAAAAAGATTTGAAGATATGAAAACAAAGACGTACACACCACAGCCAATAGACACCACAGGTGTTGTGTTGCCAGAAGAATTGGAACAGTTAGTAGAACAGATGTCGAAGAACGTACATGAGGTATGGTCTGAGACTCGCATTCAGCAGGGCTGGACCTATGGAGAACAGCGTAATGATGAGTTGAAAACACATCCATGTCTGATTCCATACGAAGAACTACCAGAGTCAGAGAAGGAGTATGACAGGAATACTTCTATTGGTACATTGAAGCTCATCATGAAGCTGGGATTCAAAATTAGCAAATAGATTGTTTCAAAAGGTTGAAGCGTATGACGAAGAAGATAGGCTTTTTAATCTCATTCCTGTTATATGGTGTGGTTCTTATGGCTCAGAACACCATGAGGGTGCACTACAAGGATGGCGGAGTGCAGGATATACCCATCGAGCAGATTGACAATGTGACGTTTGTGAAGGGTGGTGAACTTCCGTCTGATCCTACTGGAGAGGTGGTACTATCTGGCAGCTGGCTATGGGGAAGCCAGGAGCAGGGATATTATGAGTTACTGACAATCAACGACGACCACACCTACACAGGTTACGATAACTACTTTTCGTATGGCTTTGACTTGATGACGTATGGATGGTGGGCGCAGATAGGCGCTATGATAACATTGCAGTCGAATGGATTTGGCTATCAACGTCGATACAACTGGTATATAACCGAACTGACAGAGAATGCATTGGGAGTGATGACCAAGATGGGGCCATTTACATACTATAGGCTTCAATCGGAAACATTGAGAGTGCCAATAAATGGTACGATTGCATGCGAGGAAGGAGAATCTTTTGTTTTCGCTGATGGTGTAATAGCCTCCATTAAAGACAATAGGCTTGTGGGCTTAGCTGCAGGTGTGACGTATGTTCAGAAATACATTGCAAGTTGCGACGCAATCTTCTCGTATAAGGTAATGGTAGAGCAATGAGACATGGAATGTTATAGTGATGGACTATTGGACTTATTTTTATTCAATTTGTGTTCGTTTTGCTTTGTATTTGTCATAAAAACAACAATTTTCAGCTCAAATTATCATTTTTTTAATTGTCGCATATAATTTCTCGTTTTTTTTTCGTAATTTTACAGCCAATTATAACTATCAATACACGTGGCCAATAGCAGCTACCTTTACAATATTTTTATATGAAGAAGGATCCCAAAGAATACGAAGTATTCATCAGCTACTCTCGCAAGGACTATGTTGACGAGTATGACAAAGTCATTCCCGGCAATATTATCTCAGATATTAAAGTTGCCCTCAAAACTGCAGGTATCAGTTATTGGATTGATGAGGAAGCCAATTACGTGTCTGAAGCATGGGCAAAGTTCATACTTAATTGTATAAGGTCATCAAAGGTCATTGTGTTCGTAGCATCCAAGAATGCCAATCAGTCTGAGTGGACTAGAAAGGAAATTGCAGCCGCTAATGAGTTTAAAAAGCCCATAATCCCCTTCAGAATTGACGATTCGAATTATGATGAAGACGTGTTCTTGCGCCTTGTTGATTTGCAATACATTGCTCATTACAAGAATCCAGACACTAGCTGTGGAGATTTAATAGAGGCGGTGAAGAACAAATTGAGTCAAATTAAAGAAAAGGAAGACACCCAACGCAAGAAGAAAGAAGAGGAACGTAGGCAAGCTGAGGAAAAAGAACGTCGCATACGTGCCGAGGAAGAGAAGCGTAAGCAGAAAGAGCAACAGCAAACAATAATTGAAGAAATAAGACTAAGTTGTTCAAAGTTGAATAACGAGGAGACCAAACTCGAAGTGGATCGTAATAATCTGTTGTTAGAAACCAAGTTAAAGGTGAAAGCGTCTGCTGAACAGGAGAAACTATTGAACGATATTATCAGTAGTAGCCCAATACGAAAGAAAAGTGAACATGAGATCCAACAACTCAAAAACGAAAGAGATGATTTGAAGATTGAGTTGAAAAGTTTACAGCAGGAAAAAGATTCACTGAGTGACACTACGTCAAATATAATAAAAGAAATAGAAGGACGTGTAATTGAAAAAGAGCAGCTGGCTACATCTATTGAAAAGAAATATCAAGCAGAGGTGAAACGGTTGCAAGAGCAACTGGGTAAGACAGAGGGGAAATTGTCCGTCGTTCCAAAGGATGGTCGCTATGCTTTCAGATGGTGGATGCACTTGAGCTATTTGGTTCTTTTAGGTGCTTGCATATTGGGCTGGATGGGCAATTGCTCGCAGAAGAGAGAACTATGGCTGCAATCTGACAATGCCAAGAAAAAAATAGAAATCCTCAGAGATTCCATCAAAAAGGGCACAACGATAACCACTAATTCACAACAATTTATTAATATAGAGGTAAATAGTCGGAATTTAGGTACATATTTGTACTCAGGTTCTTTGAATACAGAAGGGGAGCCAGAAGGTAAAGGGAAAGCAGTATTCCCTAACAAGGATACCTTCGAAGGTGACTTTGCTAAAGGCATGCTAACAGAAGGTCGTTACACCTTTGCTAAAGATGGCACTTACTTTATCGGGAGCTTCAATGAAAAGGAAGAACCGAACCTTTCATGTGGTGCTTACTACAATAAGAATGGGAAAAAAATAAACTAGAAATATATATGAAAAGTATCTTTATTTTTTTGTTCCTAAGTCTATGCTTCCTGTTGCAACCTACTAAATTGTATGCGCAACTCGGTCAGTGTCCTACGTGTAAAAAAGCTATTGCAAACTGCATATACAAAGGGAAACATCCTGAGCCTTCTGTGAAAATATCTTTTTCGTCAAGTGAGGCAAGCCATCCAATGCTTCTCTATATTGACGGTGTTAGGAAAGATAGCATTACAGCCTATCCAGAAGGATCATATTCTTGCAATTTAAAGTTAGGAACCCATACAATTGTGGCAACAGCCCAAGATATGGAAGATTACAAAGAATCCATCATCGTGAATAAAAACACAGCGTCTTGGTATCCAATAAAGGCAGAACGAGCCTTTAATGGTAAAAATGCCAGTCAAATAAAGAATATAGGAGACTATTATGCCAATGGCACCAATGGGAGAACAAAAAGTACCGAAGAAGCTTATTTATGGTATAGGCGGGCTGCGGAGATGGGAGATGCTTCTGCTCAATATTTATGGGGGATTAGATTATTAGAACGGCCAAATTCGTCAAATGACGCAAGAACTGCAATAGATTATCTTCGTAGATCAGCTGAACAAGGATACAGTGATTCACAATACGAAATCGGCAATGCATATTATTATGGAGAAAACAAACCATACTATCATGGCTGTGGGATCTCACAAAACTACAACGAAGCACTAAAATGGTATAAAATGGCTGCTGCTCAAACACACGCAAAGGCCACTTTTGACATTGGCTACATTTATTATCGTGGTTATCATTATAAGAATGCTAAGAGTGATTACAGTGAAGCCATGAAATGGTTTAAAGAAGTTAATAACTATGATGTTGCACAGGATTTTATTGGATATATGTATTATAAAGGTTTAGGTGTCGAAGAGAATTTAGATTCTGCCAGAGTGTGGTTTTTGAAAGCGGCGAACCAAGGTAATTCAGATGCTCAAAAGAATTTGGGGGATACCTATTATTATAATTACACTAAGGAAATTCAAGGAGAGGTTCGAAATGCAAGAGTAATTTTATTAAAAAAATACAAATTCGACAACAATCAAAAAGGGAAAGATAATAATACTGAGGGAAAGAATGTGAAGACTACTAAAAAGCTTTCGCCGGATTATCCAAATGCTCTTAAATGGTACAGTAAGGCGGCAGATCAAGATAATTCTGATGCGCAAAAATGTTTAGCTGAGATGTTTCTTGAAGGAAAAGGTACTAATAAAAATTCTATCAAGGCTATGGAATTGTACAAAAAGGCCTTCGATAATTATTTAGATAAAGGTGAACTGTCTGACGCTTACAATATTGGAAAGAATAATTTACTGCCTCTTATTAAAGCTGAATACATAAAATCTCCTGCAAGCAACAAAAATGAATACTCTACACATTTAGGCAGACTTTCATTTGCTGCTCTATTCCAAAAGAGATATAATGAGGCTGAGCAATATGCTCGCGAAGGCATAGCAGCGGATGATTCTCAACAATGGATTTATACTAACCTTGCAGCCTCTTTGCTGTTTCAGAGTAGGTTTTCTGAAGCGGAAAAGATATATACTCAATGGAAAGATAAGTTAAAGATGGGATTCCTAGATGATTTTCGAATATTTGAAAAAAAGAATATGTTATCTGTAGAACAAAAATCAGAAATCGAGAAGATAAAGAACATGTTAAAAGAATAAGACTACTACAAAACATTATGGCCACAAGAATTATAGGAATTGATTTTGGAACAAGCACAACTGTTGTGCGTGTTCATAATGTAGGTGCGGGTAATAGAGTTGTTCCTGTCGCTATAAATGGGCAAAGAACAATACCAACAATTGCATTTCAACCCAAAGAATCAGAGGATGTCTATTATGGATATGATGCACAGGCAAAAATAGATTCAAACGTTGATGGAACATTGTTCAAGAACTTCAAGATGGATCTAATATCTGATGATGAATACAAGAGAAAGCATGCTGAGTCGCTTATACAAGGCTTTTTACGCTATGTGTATGACCAGTATCAGAACCTTGTAAATGATGAAGTGTTTGATTCTGCAGACGAGGTCAAGGTGTATGTTAGTCATCCTGCTAAATGGAATTCATATGCAAGAACTTTAATGAAGGAGAGCGTTGAAAATGCAGGTTTTTGTAAACAATCTAATATAGCACTAAAAGACGAGCCTACAGCTGCAATACTAGCCGTCATTCATGAAAAAAACACTGATCTCAAGCAGATGGGTATGCTTCATGAGGGGCAGAAGCACAAAACAATGATGATTGACATGGGTGCAGGGACTACTGATATAGTGTTGTGCTCCTATAAGGTTGCAGGTGGGAAGTTGGGAATAGATGATATTTTTACTTATCCTTCTATAAACACTCCTGGATTATGTGGTGGGCGCGAGATAGACGATGCTATCATTGCCGAGGCTGAGAGGTTTGTGAACAACATGCAGGCAAAACCAACGTCTTCTGGTGACAAGGTTATTCAGAGATTAAAGCTTCGAGTTAAAACATGGAAAGAGAAGTCTATTTCCGCTGTACTTCGTCGTGAAATTGCATTACCAGAACCGGATGAGATATCCGGTTTCAGAGATACACTTTCTGAATTTGGTGTTCCGATTATGAACGAAAAAGAAAGGTTTGCAATCAGTCGAGAGTATTTTGAGAATTTTACGAAGAACCATTGGACTCAATGGGCAGAACTAATTAAAGGTGCTTTCGATGAGGTAAAAGGATCTCAATACGCTGATTTGGATTGTCCCAAGTGCCCAGAGGATGTTGAGTTGTTGATTATAACGGGAGGGCATAGCCAGTGGTATATAGTTCCAGAATATTTGTTGGGTAAAAAGAGCTTTGTGAACTTACCTGCTATCAATTTTTCCAAGGTAAAGGATAGACCAACGTGCCTTGTACAATCATCTGATCCTCAGGAAACAGTAGCAGTTGGTCTGTGCCATTTGGATGAAGATGTTGTAGGCACTATTGCTGCGTCAAATGATGTTTCCATTAGTTTTACATGTGAAGGAAAGTATCTTGGAGCTTGTGATTTAATAAAGAAAGGAGTTCCATTGCCTTTTGAGAAAAGAGATTATTTGATAAATAATACGATTAAGGGGAATTTTGTTTTTCGTAGAGAGCTTAAAATAGACTATTCAATTGTTACAGATAAGTCAAACACAATAAATAAAAGCAAGATAGTTCCATCAGATGGAATAATTGCAACAGGCTTTAAGGCAGTTCTTTCTGTTATTGGTGTGGCTTTGTTGGATATCCCTAAGGTTTTATACTACCTTGTCAAAGGAGATTTGAATAAAATTGATGACACTGTACTAGAAAAAATAATTGATTATGAATATAAAATTGAACTCTCACCTGATATAATTGTTAATGAGGAAGGCATCATTAAGGTAGGGGGGACCATTAAAGTGGATGGGGGAACCCTTAACATTCCAGAGCTGGTAATATAAAGACAATAGCGATATGAGTAGGAATCTAATTAAACAAATTACGACGGCTTATGACTATCAGTCAAGCATAGAGTCATTGCGCAATAAGCCTTTCCAAATGCCATTGGATTTAACAAGCCCAATGTTAGAGTATATGATGGAACGTTCCTATCTGGAGGATATGACAAACCGACAGGATTTTATTTCTGCTCGTTTACCCGGACAGAAGAACAAGCCTATCAGCTGGTTGAAGATTCAAAGAATTCCTGTACATCCATCACAAGCAGAAAATTATGACCTTATAACGAAATGGCAAGCAGTCTTGTCTTCCCTTCATGCATGGAAATGTAAGACGATTTTTTTGCTTCAACGTCGGCATGGAGAAACTAATCTTTATATAGGCCTGCGCGGGAATTCGCTAGAAAGGGGAATTGGGCTTTTACGTAGTGCCCTTATTAATTGCATGCCTGGTATTGAAGCAGAACCTATTGATAATTTCAAAGCTACAGACATTGATGAGCGTGCAAAGGGAACGATGGAATTATCTGGGATCCTGGATTCTTATTCTGTCGGTGGTGCTATTACGGGTATCCCATCTTTTAGAAAGGAGACCCAAAGCAAGTTTGCTCAGACGCTTGATCAATTAGCCTTTGGCATCCGAACAGAACGAAATGAAGAAGCAGATTTCAGCTTGATTGTTGTAGCAGAACCAATGTCAGATGATGAGACATCAGAAATAATCACTCGCTATCAGAAAATAGGTGGTGATATTCATTCTGAAGTATCTGCTCAGGTGTCAGATAGTGAATCAAAGACGGAGGGTGAGACGACATCTACAAGTGCGAATCTCAATTTTGGAATAGGACAAATTCTTGAAACTGCGGCCAATGTCATTGGTGGACCAATTATGACCGTTGCAACCAAAGGGGCGACTTATGCTGCTGCAACCTTGTTAGGAACATCCGTTGGGATAGACAGAGGCTATTCGTCCAACCAAAGTGTAACCGTAGGCAGATCTATAGCGAAAACGTATTTAAACAAATTTGCTGAGTTTACAGAAAGGCTAACAGATATGCATTGTGACCGGCTTCGTAAAGGTCGTAATCTTGGATTCTGGAATGTGGGAACATACGTTATGGGGTATCGTGACGAGGATGTTACGACTGTGCTTGGCATTTTACGTTCTATATATTCAGGAGATGAGACTTATATAGAACCTATCAGATTACATCTTCTTCATCAAAATGAGGCCATTAAGGCAATCAAAAATTTTGAGTTGATACCTGTAGTCCATCCGGATTCTATCGTTGGTGATACTAATCCATTGAATAAGGAATGGCATATGTTGGGTGATGCTTATCAGTATCTGAGTACTCCTTTGAATACCGAAGAGCTATCACTAGAGACCTCTCTGCCCAGAAAGGACGTACCCGGACTTCGTTTTGTTCGATCTTCTGTTAGATTTGCCAATAATCCTGGTTCAAACAACACAAAAGGTCTGCTTCCTATGGGTAAAATCATTGATTCGGGTGTCATACAAGGCAATGATTATAGCATAGACATACATTCACTTGTCAAGCATAGCTTGATAGTCGGAAGTACAGGATGTGGTAAAACAACAACTTGTAAAACCATAATCAATGAAGTTCTTAGCAGGGGCATTCCTGTGTTAATTATAGAACCTGCTAAAGACGAATATGTTCGATGGGCTATTAAGTGGAATAAGGAGCATCCTGATAACACAATTAATATATATATGCCAGGTGTGAAAAATCTGGAAGTGTTTGGTGTGAAAGAAGGTCCAAGGGCATTGAGCCAGCTAATGATAAATCCTTTCCAGCCAGCTGCTGTAAAAGGTGCTCCGATCGACATGCTTACCCGATGTGAGCAGTTGACAGCATTGGTAAATGCTTCGCTTCCAACAAGTGACATTTTACCCGTTATCATTGACGAAGCATTTTTCACTTTCCTTTCTGAAATATACAAACACGAATTTACAGGAGGTGATATGGAACAGAAAGAAGATTATCCCAAATTAGATAAAGTTCTTCCTGTGGCCAGAAAGATTCTTGATGGGCGTGGCTATTCGCAGGAGGTGTCTAATGGTCTTGCTGCCGCTTTGGATACACGATTTAAATATTTGGTGCGAGGGAAACGTGGTGAAGTATTAAACGTATTCCATTCTACTGATTATTCAAAGCTGTTCGATCAGCCAACTGTAATCAATCTGAGTAAGATTGCTAATCAGAAGGATAAAGCTCTTATTATGTCATTACTTATGCTGTCACTTTATGAGTATCGTATATCAGCATATAATTATGATGATAAATATCGGGAGAATGCTCAGAAGAATGAGCTTTTGCACATGACGGTAGTAGAAGAGGCTCATAATGTTTTGGCAAAACCTAAAGCAGACACATCGGGAGTTGGAAATCCACAGCAGGTTGTTGCAGATTTGTTCGGTAATATGCTTTCTGAGATTCGTAGTTATGGTGAAGGGTTAATGTTAGTAGACCAAGTACCTACTAGGTTAATTGATGATGCTATAAGGAATACCAATTATAAGATTGCCCATCGTCTTTCTGCAAAGGAGGATGTTGATGTTATGGCCTCTGCGTTGGGCCTTAGAATAGATCAACAGACTCTAATTCCACTTTTGCAACAAGGTCAAGCCGTCATTACATGTGATAAGGACGATGCAGCTTCCTGGGTTAGTATTAACAAACCAAAAATATTATTATAATGGATATGAATACAATTAAAAATTTAGCGTTTGCAGTTATCCTAATTGGCTCTGCTTATTTAGCTTATGCCAACAAGGAAAGACTTAAAAGGTTTTTGGCAGGGGATAGTGATTATAAACCTAAGCCCAAACAAAAGACCACTTCCTCAATGAATGCCATTGAAGAGGTTTGTCAGGCTTTTCTTTTATTTGCTGATAACTTCCAAGGTGTTTTCGAGCCATTGTATAAAGCCTCTATAAATGGAATCTCTCTGGAGAGGAAAAGGAATGTGTTTATGGAATGGGATATCCGTATGGGTAATATTGGAAATGCTCCTTTCAGTTTAAAGAGTTGGTGGTCGACAATTTCAAATGATATTGCTAATTTGTCCGATGATGAACTACAGGATTATGCAAAGACTGCTACAGATATGATAAAAAAATGTGGAATTATTCGAGATGACAGAAAAGAACTGATAGTCCGTGAAGACACATCAATGTATTATCAGCAATCTAATGGTGCACCATTGAATATTGGGGAAAAAATTCGTGTGGAATCGCCATGCTGGTACCTTCCTACCACTCCTATTCGAGTGTTAGAAAAAGGATATTGTGAAATTGTTTAATATAATAAGTTAAATTATGAATGAAGTAAATGAGATTCCAAAAGAGGTAATGGATGTACCCTCTTTACCAGATGTACAAGAAACTAAGGCAGAGTTCAATGTTATTAAAGACGTTTGGAATGACTTTGTAGACTCTATTAAGGAATTTACGGATTCTATCACAGGTGGTAGTGACAAGCCTACAGAGATTGTGGAAGCCCGTGAGTATGGCGTTAAGGAATGTGCTGACGTAGCCAAGACATGCTTTACTCCTGAAATTATTAATTCATGGGGGACAATGGACCTTGATTCCCGTAACAAGGTAATCCAAGAGTATGCAAACGGAATTGGTGATGCTATGGGAATAAACTTCAAGGGCATTGTTTGGGAGGAATTTCCGAGTGAAAATGGGACTTACACATTTGGCTACAATGCAGGAGATGGGTATGTGCATTTGAATGTGGATATGCTGGCTGACCCTGGTATGTTAATGTATCTGGTTGACACAGTAGCACATGAAGCCCGTCATCAACTTCAGAATGAAGCAATTGAAAATCCATCAAAGTTCCCGATTGACGAGGCAACCATTAAAGAGTGGACAGTTGGCAAAGAGGCTTATACTTTGGATATGCCGAGTGCATACGACCCATGGGGATATATCTATAACCCAATGGAAACAGATGCCAAGTATTTTGGCGAGTCTATGGTAAGAGAGTTGACTAAGGATATTATTAACAATGCATAATACATTTGATTATGAACTATACAATTGAAGAATTAAAAGAGATTTTGCTGGAAAATGATTATCCAGCATCCAATAAGAAGTTGCTTGATAGTGTCATAAAACAATTGCAAAACCTGACACCTGAGGGGAAAGTTGCATTTGAAAAATGGTGTGACACACGTACATTACCTTCATTCGATATAGAAGGTGTAACAGTAGATTATATGAAGACTTACCATCAAGCAAATGATATTGCAGTAATTCTTGCGTACGATGGACTTATTCGTAATCCCAAGAGCGCTTATTTATTAAAAAAACCGGTAATTAAGCACATCTAGACAATAAGAAATTATAGCTTGTTTCTTATAACATAGCTTGGAATACGTAACAGGTTCCCACATTTGGTTTCCATATGTGGGGACTTTTTTTGATAGAACTTTGCTTAAGAAGTCCTCTATAATATAAAATCTTATTTATAGCGGTTATGAGGAAGAACGTAGTATTTATATTATTGATGATGGTTTCTGTATCATCATCTGCCCAGGATAGCTACTATTTAGAAAAGGCTAAGGGTTATATACGTGATGCTGAATATTATACCAAGAAGGCTGAGGGATATGACCGTGAGGCTGAGTATTACAACAAAAAAGCACAAGGCTATCTTCGTGAAGCCGACTATTATTCTCGGAATAAAAAATACGATAAGGCTAACACGTATACAAAATGGGCAAATGAAGCATCAGATAAGGCCAAGTTGCAAATGAAGTGGGCCAACGAAGCAAGAAAGAAGGCACGCTTACGAATGAAGTGGGCACAAGAAGCAATGGGAAAAGCAAGAAAATAATAAATATGAATGATATGAACATGAAATTTTTGATGATGGGACTGTTGATGCCATTTGCAGCATCGGCACAAGAGGTTGAAGCGGTAGATTCTATTGACGTAGAGACAGGAGTCATTTACTATGCAGATTCTACCCAAGTGAGTGATACGATTAGTGCTGATACGATAGACTGTACCAATCCTCCTTTTCCGCAGATTCCTTTGGAAGAGTGCGATAGTCTGATGGCTCATGACGTAACCGACCGTTACGGTGTGGTGTACAAAGACGGGAAGTGCGGCATCTATGACCTCGTGAAGCATGAAAATGTGACACGGATAGAATACAAGGAACTATGGTTCTCTTTCCGTAGGGAGATAGAAGGAGAATATTATTCCTATTTTGGGTGGGAAGAAATAGGCTCAAAGGGAGTGATAGGTATAGCAGAGGCAAACAACCAATTTATCGCCATTTCTATGCCAAAGGAACAAAATGAGAACAACAAGGAAACGAATAAGGAGCAATGACGATGGATACATTACGCAAAGGATTCTATGTGTTGGACCTGTTGGTATTGGCAGTTTTATTGGTGTGCATAATACACTCAGTAGTTTATGACAATGAATGGGGTTTCCTGATTCTGGATGCTGCACTTTTACTGCGGTTCAACAGTGCGTTTTTACTGTACCGTAAAGAGAAAATGAGTTTTGTCCCAATAGTGATATTCACTTTGCTATTTGGCTTCGCGGTGTTGTCTGGTACTTTCGAAAATACCATCATTAGGATGAGTGAATACCCAAGTATAGTTTTGAACACCCAGCCTACAGGGGATGAACATATTTGTCTGAGATATGTAGCAATGGAGTTTCTGGTGAAGTGTGTCATCTATTGGGCATGGCTGATGCCAATCGTGATATACGCTGCTCTTGCACTCAGTCGCAGGCTACAGAAGAAAGAATATCGATGGTTCGATTTGATGGGGTGTGCCATGTTCAAGGATAGAGCAGGAAAACTGCTCGTTACGGCATGTGTTTTGGTTTTTATTGCGATGCTGATTGGCTACCAAATGGATGAAATGCTGTCGTTCTATGCCTTGATGATACTGCCTATGGTGGCATTCTACTACTTGAACAGGTATGTGGGGCGAAATGTGTATTGGCTGGAATATGTCATTTTAGCCATTGGATTGTATGCCTATGATAAGGCGCAGTATCAAGTTGATGATGAGCGAGTAGCATACTTGTTGGTGAGTGTAGCATTTATTATGGCTGTATGTATATTGATGATGATTAAGACGAAGAAGATTGCTGCCACACTATTTGCTTTCGTGTTGATGTCAATAGTATTGCCTGGACTTTCAATCGGGTATAATATATACCAGAGTATGGAGGGTGCCAGGTCTGTCAACTATATAAGTCCGGGGATGAAGAAGGGATATATGTATATCCGAAGGATGGAGAGTGAAAATGGTAAGCAGAGGATGAGAGTCGGCATACGTGACCGCTATCGTACAACAGTTCCATGTAAGTTCAGCATCATAGTACCTGATGGCCTTTATAGTCCTTTTGCCTTGTGCATGACGGAGAAGCGTGACAGTGTGTTCTACAATGTTGAGCAAGGATATATTTTTGAAAAGGGTGTTGATA
>ODAI011153764.1_pt1 | contig 29203 bp, 39 predicted proteins | sample 1539321 | NCBI WGS metagenome assembly ODAI01 (sample SAMN02144231, study PRJEB22623) | gut metagenome | biome: sheep rumen | host: Ovis aries | place: New Zealand
GCCAGCAACATTTACATTACTAAATGTATTATCTTTATTAAGGTGCTCTACTATTTCACTAGCTATTATGTTAGGATTCTTTTTATATGCTTTAGCAAGGCTCATAACACCATTATATTGATACTCTCCAAGATCTGGTCTTGATGAAGTAACAAGCGTTACTTTATCAGTATCATAGCCACATTCTTTAATAATATTTTTTAATTTTTCTTCTAATTTATAAATAAAATTATTCATAATAATCCTTTCTAAAATAAAAAACAGGATTTCTCCCGCTTATTATTCTTCAGTCTTTTTTGTAGTTTTTGCTTTTTTAGGAGCTTTCTTTTCTTCAACTGGTTTAGCTATTTCTTTCTTTGAAGTATCTACACCTTTATAAAAACCACATTTAGGACATGCTCTATGAGGTCTAATTTTAGTACCACAATTAGTGCATTCTACTAATCCATTAGCGGTAATTTTATAGTGAGTTCTTCTCATATCTCTTCTAGTCTTACTAACTTTTCTAAATGGAACTGCCATCTTTTTTCACTCCTTCCCTATAATAAATCTTTAAATGGATTATTATCATTATTAGTATTTATCTCATCTTCACTAATAAGTCTCCATCCATCTCCCTCTAATTTAATATCTTTGTTTTTATCATTAACAGCATATAGAGGAATCTCCACAAGAATATTTTGCCATAAATCTTCTGTAATATCAAGTGTTTTTTGATAATTTACTCTTGTTTCTTCGATTTTTTCTTCAATTTCACTAGTAAAATCATATGTATAATCTTCTAAAGTAATATTATCTGGTATTATCATAGTACCAGTTATAGTACCAGTAAGTTCATAGGTATCATCTACTAATTTAGATAGATCACCAGTAAAATGGACATTAGATAATTTTCTAATATCACTTCCTTTTATTAATTCTAAAGGTATATTTATATCATTATCAATATTGATTTTCTTTCCTTTAGCAACTAGTTCAAAAAGCTCTATTATCATATAATTTCACCTGCCATATAATTATATAATACTTTTTATAAAATATCAACCATTTTTTTACATTATATAATTGTCTAATCTTTATAATACTTTTGATTTTTACTAGTAGGTCTATCTGGCAAAGTCATTTTTATTAACCCGGATTCTAAAGCTGGGTTTAAATAATTATCACGAAATGAATCTTTTGATTTTAAATCTAATTTAGCCATTATTTCATTTAGACTCATTGGAATACCATTCTCCATTACCTCAAGCAATTTTATAATATATTCACTACTTGTTACAGTTTCCTCATTTGCTTTTCTAAGCAAGTCTTCTAGTACTTCATCAATCATTTGAAACATAAATTCTATAAATATGTTTGAATCACCTATATTGTTACATTCATTAATAACTTTATAGTATCTATCTTGATAATTCTTTATTTGAGATTCTATGGGTACATATTTAAAGATATCTTTCCATTTTGATAAGATAATATTCTGCCATAATCTTGCCATTCTTCCGTTACCATCACTAAAAGGATGTATAAAAACAAATTCATAATGGAAAATGGAAGATAAAATAAGTGGATGAATATTAATTTTTTCTTCTTCCATCCAGTTAAACAAATCCTTTATCAATTTTTCAACATATTTTGGTTTAGGTGCTATAAAAATGCAATTACCATTTTCATCGAATACTCCTTCTTCACCACTTCTAAATATGCCAGATTCTTCTACTAGTAAATTAGTCATAATGCCATGTACTTTTAATAAGTCTTTAATATCATATGGATTAACTTTATCGATCATTTCATATGCTAAATATGCATTTTTTACTTCTTGTATTTCTTCCTTAGGTCCGTTTACTGTTTTACCATTAATAACATCTTTCACTTGATTAAAGGTAAGAGAATTAGCCTCTATTGCTAAAGAAGAGTGAATAGAATGTATTCTATTATTTCTTCTTAAAGTAGGCATTTTATCAAGGTTTTCAAAATTATCAAGTCTTCCAATTTTCTCCATTATGCTTCCAACTAATTCTAACATTTTATTAGATATACTATATGGTGGAACATATTTATCCATTAAATCACCTCATTTTTTCTAAATATATTATAGCAAATTTTCAGAATTGTTTCAACATCTTACATGTGTCTTGCATGCATCTTACATGTATCTTACATGGTAGGAAGCATTTATTGATTAGCACTACCCAATTATATTTTGTTATTCTATTCTTGTTCCATTAACAATAGGTTTTAAATCTCTTGTTTTTACTTTTGGAAGTTCAATATTAGGTATTTCTTCTTTTTTGATATTTTCAAATTGCCAAATTAATAAATTTAGTTCTTTATCATTGCTTTCTTTAAATATATTAAATAATTCTTCTTCATTATAAGTATATAATTCTTCATATCTAATATAATTTTTATCAATTGCTAATTTAGTTATTTGAGAAAGAAGATCCATCATATAATTATCTTCTTTAGAGTGACAATAAAAATCAATACTTTTACTTACCTCTAGTACTTTTTTAGCAATATTTAATGATTTAAATCCTATTTCTTCTTCAGAATATTCATTTATATAAATATGTATATCTTGTACTACTTTTTTAATATCTTCTTTACTTATATTTTTAGTCCAACCTATTCCTGTTAAAATTACTCCATCTATTCTATCAGCACATACTTTTGGTCTATCATTATCGACAATGGGATATTTTTTAAAATTAATTATATCATCAATATTTATATTATCTTCTTTTAAACATTTTAGTAAATAATTATCATTTCTTAATATATCTTCAGTATATTCTTCAGTACTTTCTTGTTTTTCAAAATCTTTATTCATATAGTCTATTACATGAGAAAAGCAAGGAGTAGCAATATCATGAAATAATCCTGCTAAAGTAAATATCTTATTATTAGTTAATTTATAAACTATTAGGCTTACAGTTAGAGAATGATCATATCTACTGATATATTCTCGAAAGTTATATATATCTTTTGAAGCATAATCCATCCCACAAAAATAGCCTACTTTTTTAAGTCTTAGTAATGAAGGAACTTCTAAATATTTAATAAGAAAACTGGGAATATTTGAATACCCTAAGCACTTTAAATAATACTCTAAATACATAACTCCTCCTTCTATTTTTCTCTTATCATTTTAAGAGTTTTATTCATTTTCTTTGTGCAGTAATTATCAAGTTCTTCATCACTATAATTTAACAATTTAGATATTTCTATTAAATATGATAATAATTTTAATAATTTTTCTTTTTCTAAATTCATTGTTAAAGATGCCGCTAGTTTATTTGCTTCAATAAATAGTTTAACCATATCTTTTTCTTCGATATTTTCTAATTCTATTTCATTAATATTTGCTAAATCACAAAAACATAAAGTTATCATTAAACAATCAGCAAATTCAGATATAGTAATATCAGGACTACTTTGTTTTTCTTCCTTCCAATATTTAAAACATTTTGTTTCATAGGCAAATTCACTTAATTCACATAATAATTCAAGTACTTGTTTATAAAATATTTCTTCACTATTATAATCATATTTTTTTCTAAAATGAGCATTTATTATTTTCTCTTTACTGTATATTTCACTTATATTCATATTGCATCTTCCCTTCATGTTAATAGTTACTTGTATGACATCTATTATAACTAAATCTGATATAAAGTTCAATGCTTTTTATTACATTTTTACCGTATTTAATATAAAAATTTTATATTTAGTTATTGTATTTATACATAAAAACGCATATCTTTCATATAATAATATTAATAAATATATAATATTTATATAAAACCTATATAATTTTACTTGACTTTTTATAAAATATAGATATAATTATAAGTGAAAAGGAGATGATACTGTGGCTAATCTAACTACTGCTATTAGTGTACAAATAGATACTAAAGATAAAGAACAAGCAACAGAAATACTACAAAAATTAGGTGTTACTATGAGTGGTTTAATAAATATGACTATAAAGCAATTAATTATGCGAGGAAGCATACCTTTTGAAGTTTCTATCCCAAAAGAGGAATATGAATTATATAAATATTTTACGAAAAAAGAATTGGATGAAACTGCTAAAGAACTATCTTATATAGAAAAACATCCTGATAAATATAAAAGCTATGACAATATCGAAGATTTGAAAGAAGCTTTATTATCGGATGACTAGTTACAAAGTTAAATACTCCAAAGAATTAAAAAAGTCTTTAAAAAAGGTAATAAAGCAAGGTAAGGATATTGATAAATTACTAGATGTTGTTAATCTACTTTCTAAAAAAGAAGATATGGATCCTAAATATAGGGATCATGCCTTATTAAATGATAAAAGATTTAAGAATTGTAGAGATTGTCATATCGAGCCTGATTGGTTACTTATTTACAAATATTTGGATGATGAAATAATTTTATTACTAGTTAATACCGGTAGTCGTAGTGAAGTACTAAATAAATAACTATTCTAGAATAGATGCTTATCTATTCTTTTTTTATCCAGAGTAAAATTTATATACAAGATATTTCTAGTAAAGGTATGTAAGGATTAACTTGTTAATCCGAGAAAGCGATAGCGATAATACATAAAAAGATAATAGTAGTTATTCACCACTATTATCTTTTTTAGCTAATACTTCTCTAGGTTTAGAACCATTTTGAGGTCCTATTATTCCTCTTTCTTCTAATAAATCTACTATTCTAGCAGCTCTATTATATCCAATACGATATTTTCTTTGAATTAAGGAAGCACTTATCTTACCAAACTCCATAGCAAAGTCAACAATATCATTATATAATGGATCATCATATTCTTCTTTAGACTGATATCCATCATCATAAGCACCTGCATCATTTGATAAAGATTCTCCTCTTTCTTCTGTAAGAGAATGGTCATAATTAGCTTTCTGTTGTGATATCGTAAAGTCGACGATCTTTTGTAGTTCTTCATCACTTACATATGCTCCTTGTATTCTTATTGGAGTATTTTCTCCCATAGGTTTAAATAACATATCTCCTTTACCAAGTAGTTTTTCTGCTCCTCCTTGGTCTAGGATAGTTCTTGAATCTATTTGTGATGATACCGCAAATGATATTCTTGATGGTATATTTGCTTTAACAACACCAGTTATAACATCAGTAGATGGCCTTTGCGTAGCTACGATTAAATGAATACCTGCTGCTCTTGCCATCTGAGTAATTCTCATAATAGAGTCTTCAACATCTTTAGCAGCTACTAGCATAAGGTCTGCTAACTCATCGATGATAAAGACAATATACGGCATTTTTTCATAGTCAGAATTAGTTTCACACATTTTATTATAAGCACCAATATTCTTACATTTAGTATCTTCAAATACTTGGTACCTTCTTTCCATCTCAACAACAATATTCTTTAGAGCAATACTTGCTTTCTTAGGATCCGTTACTACGGGAGTAAGTAAGTGTGGTACTCCATTATACATAGATAGTTCTACTTTTTTAGGGTCTACCATTACTAATTTTACTTCATCTGGTTTACTGCGCATTAGTATCGAAGCAATAATACAGTTAATACATACAGATTTACCGCTACCAGTAGCACCAGCAATTAACATATGTGGTGTAGCATTTATCTCAGCCCATTTAACGGTACCCATAATATCTTTACCTAATCCTACTGCTAAGACACTCTTTTCATCAGGGGCAGGAAGTTTAGATAATACTTCTCTAAAGGATACCGGACTATTTACTTTATTAGGTAGTTCGATTCCAATCGTACTCTTACCAGGAATAGGAGCTTGTATTCTAACATCTTTAGCAGCTAAATTAAGAGCTATTTCTTTTTGGATTGATAATAATTTATTAACTTTAGTACCTGCTTGCAACTCTAATTCATACTGCGTAACAGATGGCCCTATATGACATTCTTTTATCTTACCAGGTATATCAAAGTCTGCGAGTACTTTTTCTAATGTAGTAATATTTTGTTTAACAGCTTCAACATTATCTTTATCGCTACCCGCTTTAGATAGTTTTAATAATGTTAAAGGTGGCAATTTATAATTAACATTAATTACTGGTTTTTCTTCTACTTGTTCTACTGGTACTTCAATATTTGGAGTACTAGTAGCAGTTTTAATAGGAACATCCTCTTCTTCTTTATCACTTACATGATCAAGATCTTTAGTCGAAGAAACTATTATTCTCTTATCTTCTTCCTCTTCCTTCTTTTCTTTATGCTCATGCTTAATCTTAGGCATCTTTATCTTCTTAATTAAATCCATTAGACTAGTATTAAGTAGAAGTATACCTCCTATTACAATAAGAGTAATAACTACTATCTTAGTACCTTCTTTAAATAAACTATAAAAGGCATAAGTAAATAAGGCTCCTATGATGCCTCCTCCACTATTAGATATTGCTTCTGTACTCTTAAAAGCTAATAATAGATTATTATAAGTCTCAGTAATTATCTTTACTCCCTCACTACTATTTAACTCAATATACTTTAAATGAAGAAGTATTAAAAATGATACAATTAGTATATATAATCCAATCCATCTTAGTCCTAAGAAGTCAGGTGTCTTTCTCTTTACTATTATATATGCTCCCATAATAAGGACAAAAGCTAGTAAAAAGATATAAATATTTCCCACAAGAAATACCGAGAAAGCTCTTATAAAATTACCAGCAGGTCCATATCCTCCTATCCCGATAATAGAAGCAAGTATCATTATTATTCCTACTACTTCATTAGTATATTCAAATTTCTTTTTTTCTTCTTTTTTGGTCTTTTTCTTAGCCATAATATCAATCCTTCTATTCGTATTTAATTATAACAAAAGAAATTTAAGTTGTAAAGAAAGCACTCGAAATTTGTCATTTATTTAACATAAAAACGACTTATCACTTAAGATAAATCGTAATTATTATTTTGATAATACTTTTTTATTTATAATACTAAATATTTGTTTAAATTCATTTACATATATTTCTAATGATAAATTCCTATCATATTTGATATAATAATTATTCTATTCTTACCATCATTCTCAACTACTCACCTACCCATCTGTATTAAAATAAAAACAGGAACATAAAACCTTTCGGTAGTTATGCTCCTTCCCAAAGCAGGAACAAAAAGGGGGATTTGCCTTTTAGTTCACTTGCATTTTAACACATAAATAAGTTGTAGTAAAATAAATTTGTTCGGCAAAAAAATAGGCTTTGTGCCTATTTATTATCTGGAATAATCATCATATTTAAAGTCTATCTTTCAATCATGCTTAATAATGTTATTAACTCTTGTTCAATATTATATATATCTTCGTAAAAAAAAGTTAATATTTCATCTTCTGTCAAATCATAATCATTTAAAGAATCATAATTTTTTACTTGAGTTATAGGACTAATTCCTCTATCGCTTTCAAATTTTTTTATTAATTCATACATCATAATCAATTCATTACTTAATTGATTCCTCTTGTTATTAATGTCTAGCATTTTATATGCATTTTTCATTTCTTCGCTCATCTTGACCTCCCTACAATATTTTCATCACTTAAAATTTCTGGAGTTAAACTCGCTAATTGTTGCTGTCTTAATTGAGACATTTTTGCCATTTCCTGCTGTCTTAACATTTCAAATTTTGCTTTCTGTTCTTGAGAAATTTTTTTATAATCAAAAACATTTGTAATCATTTCCATCGTAACAGGACTACTTTGAGATGAAGATTTAATATGTCTAACATTTATATCATTCGCCATATTTAACCCATTATCTATAGCCAATTGAAAATAATCTTTATATGCAGGACATTCAATTATAATATCACCATATCTACTAGGGCAAGCCCCACCAAGATACCAATCTATACCCTTATTATTCTCCCCACTAATATAATCACCTTTATTTTTATCGCCAACAAAACCCTGTTCTTTATATATTTTTAAATCATCTTCAGATATTGCTCTATAGCAATGATCTGGCTTACATTCATAATCTCCAATTTTTCTAATCACACGATCTCTAAGGTTTATTTTAACAGTCTCACCTACAGTAAGTTTCTCACCTCTAAGCATTTTTTCTTGAATCTTTCTTTTAACTGGATCGTTTGATAATGGCAAATTTTGTGCATTGTATAATTCCATATTAATCTCCTATCAGTGATTTTCTAACACTATCATAAACAGCTCTATCATTTTCTGTTTTAATATTCTTCTCCAATTCAAGAAGAACATCATTTATAGTTTTTTTATAATCATCATCTATTTTCTGTTGCCAATCTTTCATGTCTTTTTTCATATCATTAATTGATTGTAACTTTATTTCGGGAGTGCTAAATTTCTTTGCAAGTTCTTCTTCAAAATTTCTTCTTTCTTCTTCAATTTTTTTCTGTCTTTTATTATCTTCTTCTTGCCATTCTCCTAGTAATTGTTGTCTTTCACTTTCACTCTTACCTTCTAATTCCTTTTCTCTTAATTCAGTTATTCTAGAGTCTATATCATTTATTAATTTATTTATGTCACCTGCATCAGAACTAATTGACTTTTTATTTTCTTCCATGTTTCTTTCCTCCTATATTTATATTAACGACAATACAACAAGTATAATTAAACTAATTAATAATCTAATTAAAACCACTTTCTTTGAAATAGAATACAATTTTTCTATTGTTTTTCTTTTTTCTAAATTATTATAGTTCTTTCCTATTAATACTTCATTAAACATCCTATAATTATCCTCATAATGCTCTGTATAAGTTCCCCCTTTATATGCATTTTCTAATCCATCTTCTAGTGCATTATATAATCCATTTATAATTGAACCAATTAAAGTACTTCCAAAGGCAAATGCCATTAACCATCCTAATAATACTAACATTATTGGATTGTTAAAAAGCATATTTATAGTATCCGAACTGTCATTTTTTATTAATAACATTATAATAAAGCAAATCAACGATAATATAGAACCTGCAGCTAAGCCAATAATAATTTTAACCCAAAATCTTTTTTTTATTATGCCACTAAATCTATCTTCACCACCATTTAATAATCCTGAAATATATGAGCAAGAATTATAATGTTCCTCATTCATATTTTCATTAAAAGTTGAGAAGTGAATTACAGATTCGGTAAAAATTAAAGATATTGATAATTCGTGGCGAGTTGTTTCATCCATTTCATTATCCTCATAAGAAATATATAATTTTATCTCCATCTTAAATATATATTGTGGTTCTTTTAGAGCATCATAAAAAACATAATCATCTTTAGTATTGATTTTTCTACCATCAGTAAATTCAACATAATATTCAAGACTTGGATTTACATAAGCATGATACTTATAATGTAGTGCATATATATTGGTATTATTATTCTCTTGTAATTGTTGTAATTCTTGTAACTCTTGCTTTATTAAACCATCATAATGATTCAAAATCTTTCTTAAATATTCTGTAACTTCCTTAATTTGCTCAATTGTAATTAATTTATTTTGAACTAGAAATGAACTTCTGTTATCCATATATACCTCCTAAAACATTATGCTTTCAGAGTAGCATTTATCCAATATAGAACTATTAATTAATTTTACATTGGCTAATTTTGCATACTCTAAAATTATTTTTTTATTAACTCCCATTGAAATTCCATAAATTAGATATTTATCCCATATTTTTACTTCCATTAATTCTCTATCACTAATATAACTAAATTCGTTTAAGAATTTCTTTAAAGCAAACCACTTATCTATTTCATTTTCATCAGACAAATATGAATGCTTTGGTGATTTTAAATATATCCTATGTGAAAAATAAATAATACTTAAACATAAACCAATTATATTCCCAAAAGGGATTGAAACAATTGAATATAATAATACAACATAGTCTATTATAGTAATTTTCATTTTTTTGCTATAATCACCGATAAAGAAACATAATATCAATAAAATACTTACTGCAATATTAATTATTTCAAAAAACTGATTATTCAAATATGTATATTTGCTAATTAGGGATACAATAAGCAAAACACTAAAAAAGATAGTTGCAATTGCAGAGGAAATACCAAATAATAAAATTTCTATACCTTTTTCTTCTTTTACTAAGATTGCCTTTATTAATAAAAAGAATATTAAATTTATACAAATACCGACTAATACTGATAATAAAAAATTCTTAGAAATTAGATATATAATTGGGAAAAATAAAGCAAATCCCAATACAATATAATTAACTAAAAAATTTATTTTATTTTTTAATCTCTTATATGACACCTTATGAGTTTTCTTTAAATTTACCCTTCTATTAATCATTTTACCAACATTTTTAAAAACTATTTCAAATTTTGGTGAATTAACAAAATCATCAAAAACTATTTCTGATTCACCTTTAAAAAGTTCATCTAGTAAATAATTTTCAAAATCCATTAAAATCATAAATCTATCTTTCCCTGTATCTTTTATAATACACTTCTGAATATCATCTATAATCCTATATTCAACACTTATATATCCCCTTTCCCACAAATCTAATATTGTAGAAATAATATCATTTCCATCAACATTACCTTTTACCATTAATCCTACTATAGCAGGCTTTTCATCAGAAGGAATATCCCTAAAATATTCGATCTTTTCTTGCTTTTGTTTTTTTATGTAATAGAAATAATACACTATTTCAAAAAATGCTAATAAAATCATTAAAATTATAAGAATCATTTTACACCTTACCTTACTAAAAAATGGACTATTGGCATCTAGTTTTTTTTATTTATATCTTCAATAATAATTATAACATAGAAATTATTGTTTTTTACTTATTTTTTTTGCATTTTATAATAATTATGTCCATAATTATGCTATAATTGATAATAGATGAGGAGTGTGAAATATGTTTTTTAGTATTTGTTTATTAATTGTAGGATTTGTTATTTTAATTAAGGGAGCTGATATTTTTGTTGATGGAGCTTCATCAACAGCACAAAACTTTAAAGTATCAAAAATTCTTATAGGTCTTACTATTATTGCATTTGGTACATCAGCACCAGAATTTGCTGTATCAATGAGTGCATTGTCTTCTGGTAGTACAGATATGGTACTAGGAAATGTGTTTGGTAGTAATATATTAAATATTTTACTAATATTAGGAACTGCTGCAGTTATAAATCCAATTTCAATAAAGGAAAATACTGTTAAGAAGGAATTACCACTAACACTATTAATATCTACATTATTAGTTGTATTATTTTTAGATATTAGTTTAGGAAATGGTAGTTCTAATCAAATAACAAGATCTGATGGCATTGTAATTCTATTATTCTTTTCTATCTTTCTATATTACTTACTAACACTAGCAAAGGGAAAAAAAGAAAATAAAGAAGAAGAAAAACCAAAATTCAAACTTGGAAAATCAATTGTTTTTGTAATATTAGGTCTTGCAGGAATCACAATTGGAAGTAATTTAGTTGTAGATAATGCCTCTATCATCGCAAAAACATTAGGAATTAGTGAAAGGATTATTTCGTTAACAGTTATTGCATTTGGTACATCATTACCAGAACTAGTTACAACAATCGTTTCTGCAAAAAAAGGTGAACAAGATTTATTAGTTGGTAATATAATAGGAAGTAATATATTCAATATATGTATTGTACTAGGAATTCCTATTGCTATATTTGGAGGAATTACCCCTACAAGTTTCAAAACAATAGATTTAATTGCTTTAATATACTCTGCTATATTATTATTTGTTTTCTCTGAAACAAGAAAAAAAATAACAAGAGTAGAAGGATTATTAATGTTATTATCATTTGTTATTTATTACACATTAGTATTTATATTATAAGTTAAAAAGAGAAATCCAATTTCTCTTTTTTATATTATTAATCATTTTTATCCATATATTTATTTAATAATTTGGCATGATATTTTTTTACTGCAACAATTTCATCTAATGTTAATTCTGTTCTCTTTTTACCAATCATGTTAATATCCTCATGAAAGATATCATTTGCCTTATATTCTTTTATAAACTCATAAGGTATTATTAATCTAATATATCTATCATCCGAATCAACTTCAAATAAATATTTTACCATTTCCATTCCTTGTAAGTTATTTTCCATCTTCTATCCTCCATTATTTATTCCATAGATACACATTTGAAATCTTTATCTACATGTAATTCTAAAACGGGATTATGTCCACCAAACAAATCGTTATCGGAAGTATTAAACCATATTTCTATCATTTTACTATGAACTGTTATATATACTTCATCAGATAGAAATTTTACTACTTCATCGCTTGTGGTAATTCTGTCATTCCAATCAGAACAGTCTTTTATAATTAATTCTGAACAAAGGCTTATAAAATTATCATTTTGGTACTTTTTATCAATTTCATTTAATGTAACCAAACCACTTTCAAGTTCATCCATAATTTCAATTTTTATTGCTTTTAAATTATGATATTTAATATTCTCACCAACATAGAAAGTTCCATTATAGTCAAATACTTCTTCATTAAGATTCCTGTATTCAATTTGTTGTATGTCTGCTTGCTTTATATCATCATTTGATTGAACATATGATAACAATTTAAACAGTTTATTGTCAATATAATCAAATATCGCTTTCTTTACAGCATCGTTTAACATCAAAATATCTCTTAACTTATTAAAGTCTTTAGAAGCATCATTATTTAATAATTTATTAATTTCACTTTCATCTTTAAACAATTTTTCAATTTCATTAACATCTAATTTATCATATTTTTTTGTATGTCCTAGTAACATTATTATATTGGAAATATAATCTTTTCCTATACTCCAAAAATCATCGCCATTTATATTTTGCCCAAAAAAAAGGTAACTCCAATTATTTGCTTCAAAATCAGCATCTTTATTATCTTCAGTATATAGTTCTTTTATTTTTTTTAATTTTTCAGATAAATCATTTGCCCAATTCAATTCAAAATTCATTTAATATAACCTCCAATACTGTAATAAGTATAACATATTTTAATATCCTTTTTACTAAAAAGATGCATATTAATTAAAAAAAACAGTTTTTTTCTTGTTTTCTAATCAATGCCTAACCCTAGTTTGACAGCTTTGAAAGATTAAAAACTGTCAAACTCAGGATTATAACAAAAGAAATTTAAGTTGTAAAGAAAGCACTCTAAATTTGTCATATATTTAACATAAAAGTGACTTATCAATTAAGATAAATCACTTTTATTTTCTTGATAATACTTTATTGTTACTATTTATAACACTAAATATTTGTTTAAATTCATTTACATATATTTCTAATGATAAACTCCTATCATATTTAATATAATAATCATAATTACTTAAATCTATTTCTTCTGAAGAACATACACATATTGGTACTTCTTTAGATATTGTTCTTCTAATATAATTTATAATATCATATGCACAAGGTATAATACTATTATCATTATCAAATAAAGGCATATAATTATCACAAATAATTAAGTCAAAGTAATCACTTTTTTGATAGCAATCTCTTATTATACGAAGAGCACTATTCCTTGATTTAGCTCTTATTATTTCTGAATTATTTAGTATTCTATTTAAAGCTTCTTTTAGTTTATTATATTTATATTCTTCATCTTCAATAATTATTATTTTTAAATTTGTCATAATAGTACCCCATTTATACTTTTATATTATTATTTATTTTTATAGTACTTTCCCAAAGTCTTTTTTCTTTTTTAGTAACTATTATTATACCTTTTTTTATTAATCTATATATTAAATATGTTAAAAATATATCCGAGAAATAAATATTAGCCATTAATCTAGCTACTAACTTAATTGTTTTTACTTCTCCTAGTTCTTTTAATAAATCTAATATCGTATCATTATAATAATCAAATGAAACACATTTTACATTATTGTTTTCCATAATTCTCATTAATAATTTGTTTTCAAGTGTTACTATAATCTTGCTCTTCTTGTTTTATAAAGATCATCATTGCAAGTAACACTACCATCTGATGTAGTAATAATCCCATATTTCTTTATTCAAGAATATATAGCACTTCTTCCTAAGCCATATTCACAACTAATATCAGCTACCGGTTTGCCACTTTCTGCTAGTTTAACAATATTCTTTTTATATTCTTCATCATGCTTATTGTATGCTCTATCAATACACAGCACTCCTTTCACAAGTGGTTCATATTGTACCACAGTGTCCAAAATTTCGTGTCCTAAAAAGTATTCTAACGCAGCCAAGTTTTTTTTGCTTATTTTCTAAAATATTCTTCTCTATATTGCTTAGGTACTTTTCTTCTAATAGATTGTATTTCTTTACCTAAAATAATTTCTTTTTCTGTTTGGTAATAATCCATTAATGCACTTTCTTGAACAAATCTTTGCTCTCCTTCATTCCAAATCATCTTAGGAACTCTTTGAACAATCCAATCCATCAATAGCCAATTATAAAATCTCTCATTGGGATTAGTACACGAAGTAAAAATAACTTTATATGGAGCTTCTGTGTATCCGTGAGAAACATAAAATAAATTATTAAAAATATTCAAATCATCTACTGGCAATGCTCTTTCAATAGAATCATACCCTAAGTATTGAACTAATATATCTTTAAAATAAGACATAAGTGTTATAACACAGTAATTATCATAATAATCCCATTTTTCATCGTAATCACAATCTGCCAAAAACTCTTTATACATTTCACAATAAGTTTCAAAACAATGTACTTTTACTATTCTTCCAAAAGAATAAAAGAAATCTTTTTTATAATAACACTTTTCAAAGAAATTCATCAAATCATATTTTAATAAGTTCCATTCATTATTACTTATTCTAGATTTAGCAATATCAAGTCTTTGATTATGAATATTCTTAGCAGCTTCATTTAATAATTTTATAAAAGCATCATAATAATATTTATTTGTGCGACGTTCGGTAGGTCCTCTTAATACAGAATCATCAAAACCTTCATATTTATTTTTTTCATAGTCTTCTTCATACATTTTAGCTACTTCTTCCATATTCTTATTTTTATATTTGCTAGCTTTGTTTTTATAACATTCTACCTTATCTCCTAAAACAACATAACTAATAAATGTTAAAAAATAAGGTGTAACTGGATTTCTCCAATTATCATGTCCCGGTTCTCCTATTAGGATAGAATAATCTATTATCTGACCACGAGGATTAATATAGCCAAGAAATGGTCCCCTATAACTACTTTCTGTTTTTTCTTCACAAAAATCAATTGTCATATAAACCTCCATCATTTTTCGTATTTAAAGTATTTCTTCCCTTTCTTCAATAACTTTATATATCAGAGTGTTGAATGTTTGAGCATTAGTAAAGGTCAAATATTTTTTTCCATCAGGAGCATCATATTCAGCAACCATTTCTAAATTTCTTTTTTCCATAAAAACCTCCTTGTTTTTGTTACTTATAATATCATATATTTTTTGCGTTGTAAACAACTATTTTATATTTTTTACAGCTTATTTTTTTATAGTGTGAATTAACTAGAGTATTATATTACTAGAAGATTCTTCTAGTAAGGGTTTATGGAGAAGTAACTTGTTACTTCGGGCTAGCGCAAGCATTAAATAAAAAAATGTAAGAATAATCTTACACTTATATTAAAAACTAATGGTTTTATTATTAATATCATTAATTTTTTCTTCTTCAGAAGGTGTATAATTTCTACATATATTTGCAATATTCTTTAATTCACTTAGTAACTCTATAGCAGCTTCTTCAGTCATTTGATTGCTGCCTCTCATTGTATCTATTTTACTAGTCAATTTCATAAGTTCTACCTCAATTAAGGAAAAGCCATACTCTGAATTCATTTCTATACTTGCCATATTCTTTTTACCTTTCTTATATTTATTTATATATAAATGTAATTATTCAAATATATGGCGTCCCCGATTGGAATCGAACCAACGACCTACTGCTTAGGAGGCAGTCGCTCTATCCTACTGAGCTACGAGGACACACATATAATTATATCATACTTTATTTATTTTGATGAAGAAAATTATATATTTTATTACTATTTAAGTAGAAATAATTAGTATCTTTTAAAATATATTTATAATAATCATCTTCTTTTTCGATATCAATAATATTATTTATATCTGTTTCAAATATTATTTCTTTATAATTAGGATTATTTATTACTCTACCTACTCTAAATGATTCTGTATCTTTAGGTATAGAAAGAATGATAAATCTTATATTAGTTAATATTACTGATACATTTATATTATCATTACCTGTCTTTAATAATATATCATCAAATATTTCTATTATTTGTTCATTATCTTGTAATTTAATATTATACATAGTTATCCTTATAAAACATATTTAGTTAAAATAAAGTAGATAGCCGCTGCTATTACGATAAGACCAAATATTAGGAATATTATTTTAATAACATTACCTGAAGTATCTTCCATAAAGTCATCATCGTCTTCGACTTCATCAAAATCTTTCTTAGTAAAGTTAAATGAACCACTGTAGAAGGTTTCACCATCTTTTATTTTCTTGATCATCGTTACTTCATCTTTAACAATTGGATCAGTAACAACAGTATTATCATCGCCTTTTAAATCTACCAGTAAATCTAGAGGTAATGAATCCTCACTTACTTCTTTCTTTTTATCTGGCTCCATATTAGATAATTCAATAGCATCATCATGATATGGTATTTTTTCTTCTTCTAAGTTCGTTAAAAAGTTATGATTAATCTTTTTAGTATTAGTTACTTCATTACTTCGATTTATTTCATTCTTGGCATTTTCTAGTAAGACATTAATATCATATATACGATTATCTTTAATAGGTTTTTCTACCGGTATATCTTCTACTTCTTTCTTTTCTTCTTTAACTTTTCGATATTCATCCCTACTATAAATTATTTTCTTTAAGCCATCTAAATCTATTTCATTAGAATTATCTGGTATAGGTAAATTTTCTAAATCAGATATTTCTTTAGATACATCTTTATATAATGCTTCATTTCTTTTACTTCTTTCAAATAGACTTAAATCTTTTTCATAATATTTTTCCATTCTACTTTCCATAGCACCACTACCTTATCTTTAACTATATGATATCATAATTTTATATTAATGAAAAGATTTTATTGCATTTTTTGTCTAATTTTTATATAATTATTATGAGAGGAAGGTATAATTATGAAATTAATAGTTAATAAAGATAAATGTATTGGATGCGGACAATGTGTAAGTATTTGTGATAAAGTATTTGACTTTGATGATGATAATTTAGCCAAAGTAGTAGCAAGTCCTATACCAGAGAAATTAGAAGAAGACGCTAATGTAGCTATGGAATCTTGTCCTACTGGTGCTATTGAAGAAGCATAGGCTTCTTTTTTTATTTGACTTATTAGGAGAAGACTGCTATAATATAAGACGTTTGTTTGGGGTGATAGATGTGAAAAATATGTACTATGATGGTCAGGCGTTTACAGAGGCCATTTCTTTAATTCAAACTGATCCATATAAGGCTCTCGATAAATTAAAGAAATATTTTGATAAGTATCCTTTAGATTATTCTTCATACCCTTACTATATATCAACACTTATGTTAGTAGGAGAATTTGATATAGCTGAAGAAAAACTTAATTATATACAAAATAAATATGATAGTGGGATTTTTAAAAATGATGAAAGAAAAGATGCAATTTTAAGATATTCGATTATTTATGCCAGATTTAAATTACTTTGCTATCAAGGAAAATATGAAGAAGCGTATAACTACTATTATGATAATATAAATAGTATTAAGAAATTTGATGTTGATAAAATATTATTCTATTGCAGAATGAAAATGGGATTAGTAGAAGATAACATCATCAAAGAAAGAGATGTTTTGCCTTACTTTTATAGACAGACAATTGATTATAAAGAAAGTGATTTCATACACCATGCTAAAAAACACTGTGCTGATAATCCACATAAAAATGAAGATGAAGAAACGGAGTTTGTATCTGGGTTTCCTTTTGAAGAAGTTCTTTCCGAGATAAAGAAGTATATTCCATCTGAAAAAAAATTATATCCGGGATTTATCGATAACATGTATGTATTTAGATATGATGAATGTGGGACTAGTAAAAAAGGGCCTGTTGATTATATAAAAGTATTTACTTTTAATGATACAAATGATTTTATTACTATGTATCCTTGTAAAGATGTGGAAAGGCTTCCTTATGTTGACTTAAATTATATGAGAAAAGTTAATAATACAAAAGTTAAAAGACGTAGTCAAATAGATAAATTTAATGATAGATTTGGTATTAAATAAGTACTAGTTATTTCTAGTACTTTTTTCTTTATATAAACATATAATTTACTGGTGATAATATGGAATATGAAAGAATAATTCTACCTTATAATAGTTTAGAGGCAGTAATTGATGATAAGACGCTTGGCTTACATTATAATGGTCATTATAAGAATTATACAGATAAATTAAATAAGTTACTAAAAGAAAATAATTATGATTATAGGTATTCTCCGGAAGAGTTAGCTATGAATATTAATCTTTTTCCTTTTAAAAATAATAGTGATTTATTATTTAATTTAGGAGGATATTTAAATCATTCTTTATACTTTGATCATTTAACTGATAATAAAGTATTAATACCTGAAGGATTAGAAAAAGAAATTAATAAGTACTTTGGTTCTTTCAATAATTTTAAGAAAGAATTTATTAATATGGTGCTTGAACTTAAGGGAAGTGGCTGGACTTATTTAGTACTAGATAAGAATAATAAACTTAGAATTATTAATCTTCCTAATCAGGATAGTCCCTACTACTACGGATTTATTCCAATTATGGGTATTGATATGTGGGAACACGCTTATTATATAAAGTATAATTTAGATAAGAAAAAATACTTAGAGAATATTTTTAATATTATTGATTTTAATAAAGCATATAGAAATTTACTAAATGCAAAAAGATAGTGATTACTCACTACCTTTTTTATCCCATTATTTGTCCTCCATTGACATGAATGGTTTCTCCGGTTACATAGCTTGAATCATTTGAAGCTAAGTAGACAAAAGTTGGTGCCAATTCATATGGCATTGCTCCCCTTGCCATCGTGGCATCAGAACCTAACGAAGGTATTTTTTCCGCTACCCAGCAAGCTGGTTGTAATGGTGTCCAAAAATATCCTGGAGCTATGGCATTTACTCTAATATTTTTTAAAGCTAAGTTTCTGGCTAAACTTCTAGTGAAACCGATAATAGCAGCTTTAGTTGTTACATAGTCAATTAGTTGTGGTTCACCATAGAAGGCCGTTACTGATGATAAATTTATAATCGATGAGCCACTTTTCATGTAAGGAAGGGCTTCTTTAGTTAAATAAAACATGCCATAGACATTTACTTTCATGGTCCAGTCAAATTGTTCATCCGCGATATCTTCGAGATAATCTTTTTGATATTGAACTCCAGCATTATTTACTAAGACATCTATTTTACCATATTTATTTAGTGTTTTATTTACTACTTCTTTGCAAAAGTTATGACTAGTTAAATCCCCTTTTATCAGAAGACATTCTCCTCCCAACTTTTCAATATAGTTCTTGGTATCATTTGCATCTTTATCTTCGTTTAGATAGACGATTACCACTTTAGCTCCTTCTTTAACAAAAGCGATACTACAAGCACGACCTAGTCCGCTATCACCTCCGGTTACAATGGCTACTTTACCTGTTAATTTACCACTACCTTTATAATTGGGATTATCAAATATTGGAAGTGGTTTCATAACATATTCCATACCCGGTTGAACATCTTGCGATTGTTCTGGGGCTAATATATTATATACAGTACTTTTTACCCCTACTTTATTATCATAATATTTATAATAATTATTTCCATATTTATAATCAAAATCCATATATTTCCTCCTAGGATAATATATGGATTATTGTTTATTTTGTGATTATTTTTTCTTTTTTCGAAGAACATTGATATATGAGACGATAAACTTTTTAATCATTTCGGTCATTGTCTTTTTCTCTTCTTCAGATAATGAACTATACTTCTTTAATATTTTAGGAATAGTAGTTGTAAGAGAAGCTATTATTTCACCAAAGGATTCTACCTCAGCACCACTGAAGACTTCGAAGATAGCATCAATAAAGATTTCTCTTTGCTCTCTTGTAGTACTTTTAAGCCATTCGATTACGGTATTATTTACATATTCACTTATTTTAGTATTACTATCTACTTTTACGAATTCATTTTTAAAGACATGCCATGAGTAGATATCATGTTGTAATATTCCTTTCTCATTGCTTTCACAGATAGTCATTTTTTCTTTATGATTTAGTAGTCTTCCTATTATGGATTCTTGTGGAATATATGATTCCATTTTACTTATTATTTTGTCATCTTGATATTTATCTAATATGATACTATTTAATCCTGGTCCATCAAAGTTATCGACTTTTATTATTTTATCTTTAGTAGATTTACCTGCTAGCATAGATGAATAGATAGCAATATTTCCTCCTTTAGAATGACCTCCTACTCTTATTTTTTTATTAGGATATTTTTTTGATATGTTTTCTAAATATTCAAGTCCCGTTATCTGACATGGAACATTTTCCATAAAGGCCATATTACAGTCTTCTTTCCAACCATTTATTGTTTTATCTGTACCTAGATATGATATATATAATTCATTATTAGGTAAATGAATAGTTACTCCTCCAAACTGTTTTTCGGTTTGTTTATCATCTAATTTTTGATAATCCGTTACTAATAAATCTTTGAATCTTGGAGAATCTCCGATATATGTTGCTAGTTCTTTATCTCCATTATAAAGAAAGTCCTCTTCTTTTAGTTCTATTAATCTTTTAGATAATGCTTCAATTGTTTCTTCTTCTTTTATATTTACTTTATCTAATGGTAAATAAGAGAATCTAGCTAATACTAAGCTATCTACTTCACTTAACGGATGTTCTTTTGATATTGAGATATCCCCTCTCCATAATAAATAATCATGTATATTTGTCATAAATGCCACCAACCTTATATACTTATTATAAATATTTATATTTGAAAAATCAATATAAAAAGTGAAAACTATTATCCTAGTTTCCACTTTGAACTTTATTTAATGTTTTGGTTATTTCTTTTGTTTCTACATTATTTACAGGATACCATCCATAAGATACCATTTTATTATAAGTATCTTCTTGGCTTGTAAGTATATCATTTAGATTTTCTTTTAAGGCATTTCTAACATCATTATTAGAACTTTCTAGTGTACCATGAACATATACTTCGACTGTACTTTTTAGGATTAATAAGTAATTATTCATTCTTAGTTCATCATTCATTAGACTTTACCTCCAGTAAGTTCATTAATTTTTCTTTCATAGAAGTATGTTTTGTTATTTCATCATTCATAAATGTAACAAGGTTTTCTTCTTCCATATTTTTGACTAAATCTTCACAAATCTTAATGATATTTGTTTCATGTCCGATGGCATCTTCGACATATGCTAATTCTTTTTGTGTCATTATCTTTCCTCCTTGCTATTATTATGAACTATTATTTTATTTTTTAAACATAAAAAGAGTAAATAAATTACTCTTCTATTAACGTTCCGATGCCACTAAACTGATTCTTACCAGTAGTTATTGTAAATTCTTTATTGGTAGGACTTCCCATACTCATATTAGGCATATTTCCCTCTGGTATTTGCATATTATCATTACTTGGTTTTTCAGGCGGAGTACCACCATTCATATTTGGCATATTGCTATCATCTGGTCTTTCTGGTGGTGTACCATTATTATTCATACCTGGCATACCCATTCCATTTTGAATTTCATTAGATGAATAGCCTAACTGTAATCCTTTAGTATAATTTGTAATACTTGTATAGAAGCCGCTATTAGTTTCCCCGGTTACTTCTCCATCTTTATATAGATAGTATGTTCCTTCTTTTAATGATGTAGAGCTATATATTAGATTAGTATATGTTCTATCTGTTTTGAAGGCAAATATAGGAGTATCATTATCATCTAGTAATGTTATTATAGTATTTTCTCCCGGTTTTTCTTGGAAGGAAAAAGTAGCAAAATTCTGTTTAGATTCACTTGATATTTCATCTAACATATCACCAGTGGCTAAGACAGTTTCTCCATTTATGTATGTACCATCTTCTGAATCTAAGCCAGCATCTTGTCCTGATTTAGCAAGAGCTATTATTCTTCCTCCATTAATTGTTAATGCACCATTAGAGTCAATGGCATCTCCTTCATCAGCATCATTTGATACAATGGCGGTAAGAGAATTTACATTAATAGTTAATGTATTTCTAGCAGAAGTATTTTCACTTTTATCAGTAGTAGTATTTAAACAATCATCTTCTGCATAGACTACATAATCACCAGTACCACCCATAAATTCAAGATTTCCTTTAGTTTCAATTCCTTCTTTATTTTTACTTGTAACTTCGAGGTATCCTTCTCCTTCAAAATATAAATCAATATCGGAAGAGATTGCTCCTGATGCTTTATAGTAATAGTATGGATCACCATCTGCTAAATCTTCATTATCCGCTGTTACCTTAGCAAATAAAATATTATTTATTTCATTAGAAGTATATACTCCATAGTAATTAGTATACGTACTATAATTAGTAGCTGCATCACCACTATATTTATTTGTAAAACTTTCTAATTCATCATTACCTATTAGACTTACCTTTTTTAGTTTTCCACCTTCAATATAATTATCTGTTCCTTTAACTGTTTTAATTGTTACCCTGCTTCCAGTATATGTTATATCTTTATTATATACATATATTGCAGGTGCTTTTTTTGAGTCAGTATCTAATTTTACCCCATTTAAGATAATATTAACATCTTTAGTTATTTTATTAGTATCTAAGGCTATCATACCTCCGGTTAATTCCCCAGTAAAGGTAATATCACCATCAGTATTAATGTTAATAGTGGTTATTTCAAGAGGTTTTACTTCAGTACTATTTCCTTCTTCGATAAAATCATCTAAGTCATATGTTTTGTGCATTCCTACTCCATCAAATAAGAACTCTGTAACATAAACTTTATCTAAATTATTATTTTGATAATCTTCATAAAAACTATCAAAATCATCTTTAGAATATACTTTTAGTGCTTTCTCTTCACTATCGGTATAAGTTAAGTTACTTAAATTTATACTTACTGTTTTTAAAGAACTATCCATCTTTTTAACAATAATAATTGTACTAAGTCCTAATACTAGTAATACTGAAACTATTATTAGTAATACTTTTTTCTTTTTCATTTTATCAATCTCCTTATGTTTATAATATAACATAATTTGTTTTTCATTGATATATTTTTTAAATTGTAATTATTAATTTTACATTTAAAATGTAAAATATTATTTTTAAGTTATTAATTATTTTATGTTTTCATTATCTATATATTTCTTTCTATTTTCATAATTTTTCTCTTATTTATAGATATATTTTTATATAAAAATTAACCGGGCGGTTTGCAGGATGAGTCATGCAGGAAAAATAAAAAAAAGAAACTTTTATATAAAAGCTTCCAATTTCTATATTTGGTGCGGGTGAAGGGACTTGAACCCCCACGGATAAACCACTAGATCCTAAGTCTAGCGCGTCTGCCAATTTCGCCACACCCGCATGAATAATTAAGTGGTGGACCCTGCAGGACTCGAACCTGCGACCGCCCGGTTATGAGCCGGATGCTCTAACCAACTGAGCTAAGGGTCCGTTAGTAATCCACTTGTAATGGTTCTTTTTCAAGAACAAATTAAGTATACCATTTTTAGACCTTAGTGTCAACTAGAAAAATTGTGAAAATATTATTTTTTCACTAAAATATATGTTTATAGTTAGTATATATGTCTAATTATTTACTATTTGTTTTATTTTTTTAATACCAAGGGGAATAATAAATACAATATTAAAAGCTATATAGTATAGTACTAGCATTAGACATGGATTTAATATTTGCATATTAATAGATGTTAAATGACTAGCTATATCTTCAAATATAGGTATACCTCCTAGATTTAGATATAACATAAAATCAAAATTATAGATAAAATCGATTGGTATTACAAATATTGATATTAATAAGTGGAATAGATATCCATGTAATATTGTTTTATATTTTATATCAACATAATTAGTTACGATAAGTAGTAATCCTAAAAATACCATTAAGAAATGCCATATCATTGAATAAAAGGCACCAAAGGAAAAGAAAGGATAATACTTAAACGCATTTAAGTAAAGCATCGTAGCAACTCCTCCGACTACTCCACCAGTAGATAACCAAGAATCGGCAAGTACTTTTATTTTTCCTTTTCCAAAACCAGATATTATTCCTGCAAGCATGATTATTGAACATGTATCAAGGGGAAGTAATCCAGTATTAAATGAACCTGATAATTTGATATCATATATTGATTCCCAAGTTGTTTTAACAATATATATTATTATTAAAAATATACTAACTACTTTGATAATTTTATTTACTTTTTCTTTTGATAGTTTCCTTAAAGATATTAATAATATTGTCATAAGAATAATAGAAAATATTAAATATACATATTGGGCAATACCTCCATAATCTTGACCAGTATAATTAGTAATATTATATTTGTAATCAAAAAAATTATAATTACCTCTAAACAACTTAATCACCACTTTTTATTCTATAATTAATTTATCCATTCATATTTCCAATCATATAATCGGGCTGTTTTAAATCCATAACTAAATTCATAGCCTTCATTTGGAATAACTTTAGTACACTTTATTTTTCCAATATATATAACTTTTACTTTTGTTAAAATCCATAATTCCTCCGTTATCTTACTATCTGGTACTTCAATAGTACTAGGAGTGAATACTTCATAATTACTTGCATCATTTACTTCATATACATTAAATACTAAATCTTTACAATTTTTTGATAATGCCATTAAGCATTTATCTATCGATTTACAAAAGCATACTCTTTTAGTTTTACTATCTTCATAACCATTTTGTGTAAAATAATTATCAGGTATTTTAGGAAGAAGAACATTACTATTTAATTGTTTTTCACTTATGAAATATAATTTTCCTTTATAATCTACTTTTTCCATATTTAAACCGTTCTATTATAATTTATTAAATCCATTCTTCTACTTTGCTTTTTGAATTAATAGCTTCAGAACCTAATATAGCAATACCATCTAATACTTCGGCACCAGTACATATTTCTTTAAGTTGTCTAGGTACTCCAGATAATCCTGAACCTTCATGTGTAGTAAATGGTCTAATAGTTTTACCAGCAAAATCTAAATCATTTAAGGCAGTAAACATTTCTTCAGGCATACCTCCCCAATATATTGGAGAACCTATATATATTACTTCATATGATGAGATATCTGGAACTTTTTCTTTAATAGGAGCATTCTTTGTTTTAGTTCTTTCTTTAGCTTCTTCGATACATGTCATGTAATTTTTAGAATATGGTACTAGAGGTTCTACTTTAAAAAGGTCTCCTCCAGTTAAATCATGAATATATTCTGCGACTATTTCGGTATTTCCTTTATCAATGTATTTCATTTCACCACCAAAATAGTTTTCATCTGCTCTACTAAAATATATAATTAAACTTTTTTTATCTTTCATTTTTCTTTCTCCTTTATGATATTGTACCATAAAATATTTTATTTATAAAGGTATAATAATTTAAAAAGACTAAGAATAAATCTTAACCTTTAATTATTTTTTTTCTTAATTGCAGCTTGTACTGCGGTATAGAATGTAACAATGTAGAATTCTTACTTCCGGACTAAAATAGCCTAAATTAATTATAACATCATTCTTTTTAATAATATTTATGCATTTTTTATTTGATATTCCACTTTAATGGATATATATATTCTATTTTTTCCTTTTTTGGAACATAGTGTTTTTTTATTTTTGTTCTATTTGATTTTAATTCTGGTAATGCTTGTCTACAATATTTATCGAGCTCACAAAATATATTTTGGCAATCAATTAATTGTAGTTTTCTATTACCGATTTTTTTAAATTTTAAATTTAATCTTTTAAATTCTTCATCTTGATGTTCATACATATATCTGATTATTTCTTCATTACTCATTTTGCCTTTATCAACAAAGCATTTTTTTATACCTCTAAGTGAACCAGGACCAGCAACTGTAAATTCATCTTCTCTCCAATCAACCACTTCACTGTAATTAATATCAGTTACTAATTGATAAGCCATAAAGTTTCCAATTAAGGGATAACTTTTAATTATGTTAAAAGCTTCCTCCATAGTTTTACATTTTAATATTTTATCTTGTATTTTATCTTCGTTAAACATTTTATTAAGTAAGGCTAAATGATTATCATGTTTTCTATCATATCCAAATGCTTTATTAGCGCAGCTTATATAAGCGTCATTATATATTCTAATACCACTTGATATAGCATTTTCTAATACTTTAGAATACTCTTTTATATTAAATGATTTTAATGTAATATCTTCAAAATTATCTAATAGTAATTCCCAAGTAGATTCTTTATTAAATATTTTAAATAACAGTATTCTAAACAACATATCTTCATCAGAATACTTTTTGCCATTATAAATAACATTTTTTAATAGATATTGACTAACTCTATCATTAACTCTATAACTATTACAAAATTTATATTCTTGTAAAATTTTATCTTCAGTCCAGGGAGAAGATTCTCCATTTATTTTTTTCCAAAATATATTTTGTCTTTCACAAGCAAAATACCAATATAAATCATATACTTCTTGTCTTTTCTTCATATATCTACCTCATACACTTTGGATCTCTTGAGTTAATACATCTTTTTAAAGTTAATACCTTATCATCACTTTCCGTGTAATTAGCAATTATTTTTTGACCAATGCATCCACTTTTACATATAGAATATTGTTCACAAGCAGTGCAAGAATTATCAGTATTAAATTTTCTAATATTAGTAAAATACTCTGAATTGTACATTTCCATTAGTGAGTTTTCTTTTATATTTCCACTAATACCTAGTTTAGTAAAATATTTAATTGAATCACATGGATAAGCTATTCCATCAAATCCAATTATCATTATTTCATCTGCTATTATGCAAGGCGTATTTTCAATGCCAAGTATATTCCAAGGAGTACCTAATCTAATTTTATCTTTATCATTTAAGTTTAAATAAAGATTTTTTATTGCTAGTAATTCTTCTTTTGATAAGTCCATATCAGTAGTACCTTTACCATGTGGAACAAATCTTAATAAACTAACTCTATCAAAATAACTTCTACTTTTAAATGTTTTAATAGTTTCATTTACAACTTGTTCTAGTCTAGCAAAAGAATCTTTTGAAACAGTATAATGAAATCCTAATCTTGCAGTATTATTTTTAAATACTCTATCAAAAAATTCAATCTTATCATAAAATGAAATATCTTCTTCATCAGATAGTGAATCAGCAAGTGAATATACTATTTTATTTAATCCTAAATTAATTAGCTCTTTATATTTATTTAATGTTTCATCAGTTCTATATGCAAAAGTATAAATAGTTGATTTCATTCCTAGTCCGGAAGTTAATTTAACTAGTTCTGGAAGTCTATTATACATTAAAGGCTCTCCACCAGTAAAAACAATAGTATCAGCGCCCATTAACTTTGCTTCTTTAATTACTCTAGCTACATCATCAAAATCCAATACTTTTAAATTACCAATACTACTAGTAGCGTTACTAGAACAATGTTTACAATTTCTAGAGCATTTATTAGTTAATTCTATTTTTACTTCTTTAAGCATACTATCATCCCCTAAATGAATTTCTAAATATATTATATCATATAAAAAGATTAAGTTTTTTATTTCTTAGTCTATATTTTTTTAAATTGTGTTAATAATATCTTCAACTACATTATTATCTTTTGATTCATCATCATAAATCACTTTAATTTTATAGTTGACTTCCATACCTAGAACTTCAACATGTTTAATGCCGAATGAATTACCTGGTGTTAAAATAGAAAAATTCATTTCCTTTGCATAAACATTGAACAAAGTGTTATCAAATATCGATTTATCATCAATAAAAATTTTAATATTTTTTGCAGCAGCCTTCCCATAATTTGATATAATCAATTGTTTATTTATATATCTAATTTTTATCTCTGCCTTTTTTAACTCCTTCTTTTTATTTCTATATGATATTATATCTTTTAAAATATCTTTAAAGAGAGCTAGCAAAGATATTAATAGTGCCAATAAAGCCATCCAGTTATTAGCTATATATTTTAGCATTTATTTATATCCTTTATTATCTTATCTTTATACTCATTAATGGCTTGTTCTTTTGCTTGTTGTTTTTCAAATTCAGTCATTTGTTCCCACTGTTCATTCGTATAAGGTAATGATATATTAGTTGGCTGTTCATATTTTCTTAATTTATTTTGAATTTTTTTTAATCCGCTTAAATCAATTTTTACATTAGATTTTGTCATACCAATTTCCTCTTAAGTATATTATACTACCATTTGCTTATTCCGTCAAAATGGCCTCTACTATTACTTTTTTATTATATTTTTTATAGCTTCAATAATATACTGTTCAATATACCTCTTATCTCTTTTTAATAATTCGGGTGGTAACACCTCTTCTATTTTTTGTTTATTAAAAAATATTCTGTCATGTTGATTACCTTTTTCCTCACATAAGATTTTCTCTAAGACATCAAAATCCAATTTTTTCTTTTCAGCAAGATTTCTTATTCTTAATGCTTGGGCTCTATTAGGAACAGTTTGTTCATAATCTTCTACTCCAATATTTTTTAATTTTCTAGTTTCTTGCAATGTATCTACAGTATTTCTTGCAAACCTTGATACTTCACGAGTAACTATTAAATCAAATCTTCCTGCTTTTGCATCTTCCATCATTCTCATAAAGTTTTTTCTTTTCTTTGTAGATGTTCCTATTATACCTTCATCTATATATCTATCATATAGAATCCATTCAGGATTTTTCTTTAGAATATCATCATAGTATTGAACTTGATTTTCTAAAGCAGATAATTGAGCCTCATGTTCAGTTGAAACTCTA
>ODAI011856522.1_pt1 | contig 29198 bp, 28 predicted proteins | sample 1539321 | NCBI WGS metagenome assembly ODAI01 (sample SAMN02144231, study PRJEB22623) | gut metagenome | biome: sheep rumen | host: Ovis aries | place: New Zealand
AGTTATGTCCTTCTCTTTCCTATCGCTAAGAAAGATGCTCGACTTTGTCTATTGTCCGTTCATTCTTTTTCTAGAATTAACAAGTTTCTTTTTCTTGCATAGTTTCTTCTATGCTGCGCTATTCTATTGTCAAAGTTCAAATCGCTATTTAAAATTTCATATATTTTCGCAAACGACTGAAATACTATCATCTTCCTTCAGCTGCTATTTATTGGCTTCGTCTGCTTGGCATTTCAACCACATTTTCTATCTTATATCTTCAATCAACAAAATCAACATGTTCATTAACAACTATTTACATTTCGTTACATTGTTGACAAACGCTCAAACCGTTCATTTTGTTGTTTTTAATGTGCTAGTATTATATTTCGGCCTTTCAGTGGTGTCCTTCCATAAAATATGGCTACCGTTGGCACCTAAGTGTAAATCATTTCTTTACGCATTATTCAATGCGCATTTCTTATTATAATCGTAAAATTTTTAAATGTCAAGTGTATTTTTTAACTTAATTTTTTATTTTTTTTCAAAATTTAAAACGCAGCGTTTTAAATATTCTCGAGCTTATAATATTATATTTTATTTTTATATATAGGATAGCTCATTTTTTATCTTTATAGTCTGCATTGCTTTATAAAAAGTTTAATCTTAATAGCTATAATCATTACCGGTAAAATTTTTCAAGTAAATATCGGTACAAACCTTTGTTATTTTATGATTTTCTTCCGGTAGCGCCGATGCTTCTTCAAGCATGTCAAGTTCTACCTCTTTCATTTTTAAACTCTCTAAAGGTGCTACGTTATATTCTCTATTTCTGAGATATAGAGCATTTTGCTGATATTTATGATAAAGCTCTTCCGCACGTTCTTCCGAAGGCATATTCAATGTTTCCAATGTATTGAATGATGTATTCTCAGGACCATATACTATAGAATAAAACTTTATTGATTTACCATGTATATCATAAGGATAAATGCCATCTGTAATAACATGTTTAGGATTGTTTTTATTTATAAAATGAAACTTAAGTTCTTTAAACTTAGTACCTATACCGGATATTTTTAAATCCCAAAAATTAGTTTTTGACAGCCTTTGTTCTATTTGTTTAAATTCCAATAAATCACTTTTTGACATATTTCTAATAATCGGCCAAGAAGATCTATCCCTTATTAATCCCTTACAAGATACGGCGGGGTATGATTTAGAATTTGCACTATAATTACAGTTCATGGAACTTATACGCATATATACATATCTCCTCAAGATTCGGCTAGCCTAAAAAATCTTTGTTTTGCTATAACCAACAATTTTCACATTTATAATATATAAAAAATACTTTTTGTGCAAGCGTGCATTTGGTTAATTAACAAAGGTCGACTTTTACAATATAAAGTTGTTTTGTAACGCACAACAGAGGCCGGATTACACATTTAAACCATTTTACACATTTTCTAAATAACCTTCAAAACGAACAAATTAAACTTAGCTAGGAGGTAAATATAACTAAAATGAATAATAACGGTTGGTCTATAGATTTTGAACAGATATTTTTATAATTATTTGGAGCAAAAATTGCGCCCTTACCAACTTAAATACAGACAAATTCTAAAGCACACAAAAGGACGAAAATTGGTAATTCAAAAAGCAGGTAAAAAATTTTTGAATAGGCATTTAGCAATCATTGTTCGTACATTTCCACCATTAAATATTTGGTGGGTACGCGCTCAGAAAATTTTGCCTAAACTTCAGTCAGAATGCAGTTTTACCCACTCTACATGGCTATTAGGAACGAAAACTCTTTTGTAATTCATATGTTGATTTTACAATAAAAGTTATTGTTGGGGTAGAAACCCCAACCTACAGACTACATTTTTACATGTAAATATTTGTAAAATCTAATTATTTAAATAAGCAAATTTTTTGCTTTAGAATACTTTATATAAATAGTAGAAGATTATAGGAAAACCATGTCTGTAGGTACAAATATTCAAACAATCAATCTTAATAATATTCAGCCTAAAATACAAACAAATTTTAGGTCGCAATCTTCACCTGTCAAAGATTATCCGCCTGATACTGTTGAGATAAACGGTAAAAATAAAACAGGAATGTCTAATGGAGCAAAAGTAGGAATTGGCTTAGGTATTTTGGGTGCGACTGTTCTTGCGATTGGACTAATTGCAAAAGGCAGAGGTTCTCAAGCTAAAGAAGTCGCAAAACATATTGATTTTAAGGAAGCTAAAACCTTTGAAGAAGCTAAAAAATATGCAAAAGATAAGCTTGGTGTAATTTATTATGATGTAAATGATTTAGAAATGGCAAATTTTATTAATGAATGGTTAACAACTATTCATAACAAATGCAAAAGCATTGATAAAACATCTTATCCAAAGATTATTGCTAATATGAAAGAAAAACAAATTACGGCACCATTTTGTATGACATCATCTGCTAAATATAATAAAAATATTGAGGGTCATATTTTGGGTGTAAATATGTCTACATTTAACAATTTTGATAAATTTATAGAAGAAGCTATTGGAACCGGTTCTGTTATATCAAAAAATAAAAATGGTAAATATATAATTATAGATGATGCTTATAAAACAGATTTTATAACGAATGTTATAGAACGTGTGAATAATTATAGTAATAATCTGTCGTTAAAAAATAAATTAAAATTAATGAGTGATATGAAAAGCATTCAAGATGGTAAGATGGTAAATGGGAAGTGGAAAGAAAAGCCAATATCTATTTATCAAACATTAAATCATGAACTTGGACATTTGCGACATCAATATTTAGCAAAAGACTATGAATTGATGAAAAAAGCTGATGAATTTATTTTACAAGGTAAACCTGTTTCTGATATAACAAAAGAATTTTTGAATACTCCGACTATTCAAGAAACAGCTGGTAAAGTATCAGTATATGCGCAAGAATCACCTTTAGAATTTGTGGCAGAAACATTTGCAGACTTAATAGAGGGAAAAATATTGCCAGATGATGTAATGGCATTGTACAAAAAGTATAATGGACCAATGGTATAACAATTTTTCAAAAGTGACTTTGCCGAAATAATCAAACTACTCAAAAAAATACACCTATAGTATTAAAAAAAGGACCTTTCTCTAAAGTCCTTTTAAAATCTGGAGATGGCGGGAGTCGAACCCGCGTCCGATGCGGATACAAACTGACATCTACGAGTGTAGTAACTTATTATCTCAGTCTTAGCAAGGAAAGTTACTAAACCTAAACAAGACCAAAGACTTTTTACGGAAGCCTAACCTCTAATGGTAAACTTGATACTCATACCATCATTTGAGTACTGCGTCTTGCATGCGGTCATTCAATCCTTAACGGCAAGCTGGTTAAGGCGAATGGTTGATTACTGAAACTATGCAGCAAGTGCTCTAGCACCAAAGTCAACTCTAACTACGTTATCGTTAGCATTTAATTTAGTTTGCCCGTTGATAACCGAGAACAGCTCTCGGACTCGCAATCCGGATCTACCAATCACAACGTCAAAGCCGGTGCATCCCCTTAATATTTTATTTATTCGATTCGTCAAAGTACAATCAGTATTATCAGTATAAGCGGATATTTCATATTTTTCAAGTAGAATATAAAACAGAAGATTGCATATTCTATGACACAATCTTCTGTCTTTTGCTAATCTGCATAAGTTATTTTCAAAATAACTAATTTATTATATCGCCATACTCTTCAGGATTATTTAATAAATCATAATTAATCTCGTTTTCATTATCTGCAATGACAGCACAAACAACGGCATCTGATGTTACATTTAATAATGTCCTCATCATATCCGTAATTCTTTCTATTGTAAATAAGAATGCAAAACCTGCTACAAGCTGTTCAGGACTCAATCCCAATCCGTTAAGAACCAGTGCGATAGTTATCAAACCTGCTCCAGGAATACCGGCACAAGTTGAAGATGCCACGATTGCCAGTAATGCTATTGAAATAACCATACCGGGGGTTAATGCAACTCCGTAAGCTTGAGTTAAAAATATTACAGCTACGGTCTGAAGCATTGCGGTTCCATCCATATTTAATGTTGCGCCTAACGGTAAGACGAAACTCGATACTTTATGAGAAATACCTCTTTTTTCACAACACGCTATTGTTAACGGTAAAGTTGCAGAAGAACTTGCTGTTCCGAATGCCACCATCATTGCTTCTGCAATTGCCGCATATAGCATTAAAACAGGAACCTTTGAAAATATTTTTAAGAATAACGGATATATAACAAAGAACTGTATTGCAAAACCTATTGTTAATACTCCCAAATATTTTGAAATACTTGCAAAAATATCAACTCCAAATGATGAAACAGCTACTGCTGTTAAAGCAAAAACACCCGGAGCTGCAAAACTCATAATCCAATCCGTAATTTTCATTGTCGCTGCGAAGATGGATTCAAAAAAGCTTACAAACGGTCTGTTAATTTCACCAACTTTAGCCAACGCAATAGAGAACATCAAAGCAAATACTATAATCGGAACCATGTCCCCGCTTGATATTGATGCCAACGGGTTCTTAGGAATGAATCCGAGTATTATGTTTAGTAAATTACCTTTTTGAGCTTCAATTGAAGCTGCAACTTGTGCTTGAATATCACCTGCAACGTCAGCATTAATATAATGAGCTGCACCCAACCCTGGCTGCATAATTAATGCAAGAGCGGCACCGATTGAAACAGCTGCCACAGTAATTATACCGTAATAAACTACCATTTTCGTTCCGAGTTTTCCGATTTGTTTTCCGTCGCCTACACTTGTAATTCCTATTACTATTGCAGATATAACAAGCGGAATAACAACCATTTGAATTAATCTTATAAATACTTGTCCTACAAATGTTAACGTATTCATGAGCACCATATTCGGATGATGATGCATCCAAATTCCTACCAGAATACCAAGAACAAGTCCCGCGAATATATGCCAGTTACGCTTTAAACCCAACCCGAGCGCAATTAGTACTTGCATGTGAAACTTCATATATTATCCTCTCTTTACACAATATTAACCCATATATTTTACAATTTTTGAGGTCAAATGTAAAGAATCATTCGATTTATTCAACTTTCTGGAGTAGAGCTTATAACTATATCTGTTTTCGTGTAAAATAGTTTTATGAAAGAAAAAGTAATAGCGGTTGTTGGTCCGACTGCGAGCGGTAAAACTAAATTAGCAATAGAACTTGCACATAAATTTGATGGTGAGGTTATTTCAGCTGATTCAAGACTTGTGTACAAGGGATTTAATATTGCTGCTGCCAAGCCAACAACGGAAGAGATGGAAGGTATACCTCATCACATGATTGATATTGCGGAACCTTTTGAAAACTACACAGCAGGAGATTACGCAAGAGATGCAAAAAAAATTACAGAAGATGTTCTCTCAAGAGGAAAAACTCCGATTATTGCAGGCGGAACCGGTTTATATTTCAGGGTTTTACTTGAACATTATAATTTGCCGCAAGCGGAAACAAATTATGATTTAAGAAAAAAACTTGAAACAATGCCAATAGACTTTTTATTAAACGAAATTGAGCATAAAGATAAGGTTACTTTTTGTAACCTGACTAAGGACACAAGCAAAAGACGATTAATTAGAATTTTAGAGTTAATAGATGCTTTAGGAAAACCTTTATCTGAAGTTGACACCCAAAAAGAACCCGAATATGAAGTTGAATGGGTTATGCCCGAACTAAAATCAAGAGAATGGCTCTATGACAGAATTAATAAACGGGTCGATATTATGATAGAACAAGGGATTATAGAAGAGACTCAACAATTACTGGAAAAATACGGAAGAATCAAAAATTTTACGGAAACAATCGGTTACAAAGAAATTTTATCATATCTGGACGGTTTATGTACTTTTGAAGATGCTGTTGATAAGTTAAAACAACATACGAGGAACTACGCAAAGCGTCAATTAACGTGGTTCCGCAAGAATCCGAATCTAAAAATTTCTATTTGATGGTACAAAATAAATATTTGTAACAATTTTTCTAAAAAACCTAAAGTTCTTGAAAATATTTAGTATCCGCCGTTTTCACCAATTGTATCAACCGCTTCTACTTTAATATCCGTTATTAATTCCGAATAAGAGATTACAACAATTGTAGGAATATGCCTTTCAAGCAGTTGGAATAAAGGCAGACGAATTCTTGGAGAACATAATATTACAGGCTGTTGTCCTATTTGTTGATGCGCCCGCATTAAAGTCATTGCGGTTGATTCAATTAAATCCTGTACCTGCATAGGATTCAAAAGGAACATCGTACCTAATTCGGTTCTCTGACAGCTGTCGTCAAGAGTTTTTTCCCATTCGGGAGAAAGAGTCAATGCATACAAGACGTGATCTTTATCTACATTATTCAAACATATCTGTCGTCCCAGTGCTGCTCTGAGACGTTCTGATAAAATATCAGGCTCTTTAGAAAATCTTGCATAATCGCAAAGTCTTTCAAATACAAATATAATATCCTTTATAGAAACTTTTTCTCTAATCAGGTTAACAAATATTTTACGTAAATCAGAAGTTGAAATAATCGCCGGTACAAGGTCATTAACAAGTGTCGGGTCTTGAGAACGAACAAGTTCCATAAGTTTAAGAACATCCGTTTTAGTCATAACTTCATCTACGTGCTTACGAACACATTCCTGCAAGTGAGTAACAAGAACATCCGTAGCGTCAACTGCTGTAACATTCTTTGTACTTCTTGCATCATCCTGTGATATCCAATAAGCTTGAGTTTGATAAGTAGGATCGACACCGACAATTGCATCATCAGGAATAGACTTTTTAACAGAATCCCACTGGTCTGCAATAACCATATATTTACCGGGATATACATAGCCTGATGCTACAACGTTATTACGTATTGATATTACGTATTCATTAGCTTCCAACGCAGAAGAGTCCATGATACGAATGTTAGGCAAAATGTAACCTAATTCATCCGTAACTCTTTGACGCAAAGCAGCAATCTTAGCAAGTAATTGACCGTCTTGATCAGGGTCAGCAATTACTAACAAACCCGCACCAACCTGCAAACTTAATACATCAACACCCAGTCTTTCATACATCTTATTCGGGTTAACCAAGTCTTGCATGTTTTGACGAACACTTTCCAATTGACCCAATTGTGATTGAACGTCAGCGTTAACTAATACTGAGAATCCGGCTAGCGCCAGACCGATTGTAAATATTAAAAACGGTAAAAACGGCAGTCCTGTTATCGGCGATGTTATCGTAATCAAACCTAAAAACAAGGCTGCAAAAAACAGGGAGTAAGGTTTTGCCATAATTTGGTTTGTCAAATCACCGCCTAATGAGGCACTTCCTGCTGAAGCACGAGTCATGACAATACCTGCTGATATTGACATTAAAAGTGACGGTAACTGAGATGCTAATCCATCACCAATGGTTAATACCGTATACTTACTGACAGCATCCGCAATAGGCATCTGATTCATTAAACATCCTATTGTCAAACCTCCGACAATATTAATTATAACAATGATGATACCTGCCATGGTATCACCTTTAACAAACTTCATTGAACCATCCATTGAACCGAATAAACTTGATTCTCTTTGCAAATCTTCACGCCTTTTTACAGCTTCCTCAGGAGAGATTAAACCAGCGTTAAAATCGGCATCAATTGTCATCTGTTTACCCGGCATAGCGTCCAGTGCGAATCTTGCAGAAACTTCCGCAATACGTTCAGCACCTTTTGTAATTACCATAAACTGAACAACCGTAATAATCAGAAAGATTACACCACCTACAACCATGTTTCCGCCGGTAACAAACGTTCCGAATGCATGGACAACTTCTCCCGCATCCCCCTTTGCTAAAATAAGACGGGTTGAAGCAATAGAAAGAACCAGACGGAACATCGTACCAATAAGAATAATAGACGGGAACGCAGCGAGTTCCAAAGGTTTTTGGACATACAACGATATCATCAAAAGCACAATACCCAAAGTTATATTAAGAGAAATAGAAAAATTGATAACCCAATTTGGCATCTCCATAATCAAGATTAAGACCAAAACCATTACGAAGAGTGCCAATGCTATTTCTGATATAGGTTTATTTTGCTGCTGTTCTCCTGCCATTTTTTTTGAGTGATTGGGTGATTGAGTGATTAAGTGATTAAGTGATTTATATATTTCTATTTATCAATATTCTATTTCACTTAATAACTTAACCCATTAGTCACTTACTCACATTTTTATTTCCTTTCTTTTTTGGTGCGGTACACCGCACCCTACTGCTGTTATTTTCACTTAGTCACTTATTCACTCAATCACTTGCTCACCTGCTCACATTACTAGATTCCCTCTAATGCCTTTTTAATGATTTCCAGTTGAGTGTCAATAGAAGCATCCACAATACCGTTGTTTGTTTGAAAAACGCACCCACCATACTCTACTGACGGATCGGCAATTATATTTATTTTAGATTCGATACCATACTCATAAGTAACTGTCGGCAATGAATCTTTTAAGAATGCTACTGCCTGCGGATTAACTCTTATGTTAACTTTAGATTCATTTTTAGAAACATTTTTCAGTACATCCAGAATTATGTCAAGTAAAACCTGAGGATCAGAAGCAAGTTCCTTCTTTATAATTTTTTTTGCAATATCGACACTTATTTCTAAGATATCGGGTGCTACATATTCAAAAACCTCTTTTGGTGCTCCCATAAACTCTTTTAGCTGTCCTTTGAATTCTTCTATATCAACTGCAGCCTTTGCTAATCCTGTTCTATACCCTTCATCGAATGCAGATTTTTTAATATTTTCCGCTTCCTCTTCCGCTCTTGATACAAGATTTCTGTCATCAATACGCCTGTATCCCCTGCGCCTTGTTCCGCGTCTTCTTTCCTGACGCTGTTCAAAATCTATATTTTCAATATTAAATAAATCTATCTCAGGTTCAGGAGGTAAAACAGGTTCTATATTTGTTACATCGGGAAGTTCTTCCTGCTCTTCGTGAGATATAGGAATATTTTCTTGACTATAATCAGAAACTACGGGAGGTTCTTCATTTACAGCAGAAAGTTCAGACTCATGCACAGCCTGCTCTTCTTTTTTTTCCTCCCACTGTTTAATTTTGTTCTTTTTAATAATCATGATTTATTAATTATTATATACTATCCTGAATATATTGCGCAACAATACCGGCAATTTTTAACGGTAATCCTGAATATTCGCCGTCATACGCTTGTGCAATAAATCTTTTTACTAAAGGACGTTCATTTTTAATAACACGTTCAATATTTTCTCTTGTATTAGCCTTATAAAGTCTTAACATATCTCTCATTACATTTTCTTGGGTTAATTTACGTTTTACAGGCAATGAATCTTTCATTTCTTTCAAACAATTAATAAGCAAATCTCCATCTATCTGAGATTCTAAATTTACCATATTCATATAATGAGAAATAAGTTTAACATCATTATCTTCAAATTTATTCAAAATTGTATTAACTTTATCTCTGGATAATATTTTTAATACCATTGATAAAGACATAAGCTTCATTTGACGCTCAGTAATACAACCGGCAGTAGCTTCCATTTCTCTTTCAAGCTTACGCTGCTTTCTGGCTGCTTCTCTGCGTTTTTGCGCTTCTTTGCGTTTATTATCAGCTTCTTCCATAGGTGCTTCTTGCTGCTTAATTTGTTCTTCCGCAGCTTGTTTTGCCATTGCATCTATATTGGATTGACTTTCAGCTTGTTCTTTCGTTTCTTCGTCAATAACACCTTTTTTTTCAAGTTCTTCAATACATTTTTTGTAAACCTTTACAACGTGGTGTTCTACAGCTTGCAATAACTGTTCTTGAGGAATATTTCTTATTACAGCCTGCTTTGCAACTTCAAAAATAGTAAATGCAATTTTCTGCATAATACTATCCCAGTACATTTGAGCAATACCGGATTTAATTAAGTCTATTGATTTATGGAAAGACCATTCTGCAATAATTTGAGTAATAAATATAGCTTGTTCGGCAGTCAAATTTAAGCTTTCGTCATTATACAAAGCTTCACCGGCTAGCATTGTGAAATTGCCCAGTGTATTTACAATGTAATCTTTTTCATGCTGCTGCATGTCTTGCGGAACAAGCTGTTTTGCTTGCTCAGACATAGATGTTGCAAATTCTTTATAATCAAAACCTTCGATTGCCATTGTTGTCAGGGTGATTGAGTGATTAAGTGATTGAGTGATTAAGTGATTTTAAAACTCACTTGTACACTTGTTCACCTGCTCACCTGTTCACTTGTTTATCCTTTCTTGTTATTTAATTACTTATCTTCAAATAATCCAACCCTTACCCTTCAATCCAACTTCTGATTCTTTCACCGGTTTCTGCTTCATCTGCACCGTCAAATTCACGTTTTAATTCTCTTAGCGCTTCTCTGATTTCTGCTGCTGAAGTCGGAATGACAGTAGGTTTATTTTGTTGTTCTATTAAACCTTGTTGTAATTGATTTTGTTTTTGAATTAAGTTTGCTGCATTTACACTTAAATCCTTAATTTGTTTTTCTTGAACTTCGTTTTGTTCTCTGAGTCTTATTAATTCATCCTCTTGAGCTTGTTTTGCAGCTTTTACTTTTTGAGTCAAAATGTTATGACCGAATAATAGCCCGATAAATAGAAGTGCTATAGCTAACCACCATGGATTTCCATGACTTGCCTTGATTGGTGATTTAACGGTTTTGTCTGCTGCCATAAACGGGTCAAGAGAATCCGCAAATGCAATTGTTACATTATTCGGATCAGCTTTTGGACTTGCTGCATGTGCAATCAATTCCTTTAGTTCTTCAAGTGTTAACTCAACCGGCAAAGCATCCTTTTCTAAAGTTACAGCTATAGAAATTTCTTCAATAGTCCCCGGTGACATATATTCATTTGTTTGAGTTTTTGTAACACCGTATTGAGTTTCTCTTGCAGTTCTTTGATAGCTTCTGTTTTGAGAGGAATCTGAACTGCCGGCCGGAAGACCGTTTGGCAAATAAACACTTACTGCATTTGTATTTTTGTTACTATCGGTAGTCTGGTCACCCAATCCTTCTGAGAAGGTTTGTTCATTAACCGCAGCTCTCTGATTAGGGTCATATGAGATTGTAAATTTCTCAACCGGAGCTTGTTTTAAAAATGTAGATACTGTTGCAACATACTTGCCTGAGCCAATTAATCTGTTCAATTGAGCTTGGACTTTTTCTTGCATATATTTATCGTTTTGTTCAAGCCTTTCAAGCATCTCAGACTGTGCATCAATTAAGCTGTTATATACATGTCCGTTTGTATCAGTTATTGATATATTTGCGGCAGTTAAACCGGAAACGCTTCCTAACAGTAAATTAGAAACCGCTTTAACCGTACTCATTCCTACCGTTTGACCTGTAGCGACTGATAACTGCACAGTTGCCGTAACGGGTTTTTGATTTTGAGAAAACATTGACTGTTCAGGAATCGATATAAACACAGAAGCGTCCTGTATTCCGTCAATTCTCTTTATTAATCTTGCAAGTTCTCCGTTCATAGCTCTTACAAGACGAATCTTCTTATCTTCTTTTGTTGATGTAAAATCGCCCTTATCAAAAATTTCTAAACCTACATTCTGGTCATAGAGTCCGCTTTCTACTATCACCATAATCGCAGTATCACGTTCTTTTATGGTACAAGAATTTTTCTTGGAAATAGAACAACCTTTTTTGCTAAGTCTTAATACAGATTTTGTACCGTCTACCATTCTCGTTGCACTGATACCATGCTTTGTAAGCAAAGCTTGTATCTCCAGTGCTTTACCTAAATTGTCAGTTGTAAGTAAATCAATATCTTCCTGTATTTTTTCTTCATCGGCAGGCTTAGGAGCATCTTTTGACTTGCTCATATTTATTGAACCAAATATTATTACGACAATCAGCGCTAATGATACAGCGCCAATTATACCGAACAATATCATTTTATTTTCCAATAACTGTTTTAACTGTTCCATAATCCTACCCTTTAAATATTATACACTTTTATCCTAATTATGAGAAGTCTAAATTTGAATTTGCATTATTTTATCATACGCTTGGATGACTTTTCCGACTGCAGTTGTTGCAATGTTAACAGTTAGCTCTGCTTTTGACATTGCAACCATAACATCGTGTATATCTACATTTTGAGAGCCCGTCATAACATCTTTCATTAAGTTATCCGGTGCATTCATTGACTCATTCATACCCTCAACCAGACCTGACATTACACTTTTAAAGTCACCTGTTGACGGTTCTTCTACCCGATTCATTCTGGCAGAAGGAATTTCACCCCAAGAATCAAGTTTTGTGTGCTGGATTCTCGCTTCTAAATCATAATTTGGTGTAAATCCGTTAATCATTTTTGTCCTTTCTATTCTATGAGTGAGCGGGTGAACAGGTGATTGAGTGATTAAGTGATGTCATAATTTTCTGTTCTCTGTTTCACTTGCTAACTTATTTACTTTGTTTATCGGATAATTTATCCTAACTTTTTACAGTTTGAAAGAAAAAATCCTCTTTTTGTACTAGGTTTTTAATAATAATTAAAGAAATGTCAACTCTGACCGATTATTTTTATATGAATTTACACGAAGAATGTTTACTTAAATATTTAATTAACCCCCTTGAATTGTTTTACACAACAGAATTGCTTAAAAACAACAATGAAATGCTGTGCGGGAAATATGAGAAATTGCAAGAAATTGCAAAACAAAACAGTGTCAAGTATAATATAGTATAATAAATGCTATATTAAATAGTGATTGCAGTTAATTGTAAGTCAGCTTTATTAAGCTGATATATCTATATGGAGAGTTTATGAAAAATTTTACTAAAACAAAATTATTTATTTTTGGTACTTATATATTGTTGGTACTGACATCAATCCTTATCGGATACGTTTTGTTGCAAAGCAGTAACACATTTAAAAATGTTTTCAAAGCATTTTTTGAAGTAGCTGAAAACAGAACATTTGATTACAGACAAACACTAAAAGTAACACATAAACATCCGATTCCGAACAGTGATATAGTTGTTCTTGCAATTGATGATGCCAGTGTTGAATACCTATGGGATAAATACGGAGAATGGCCGGTTCCGAGAAACGTATATGCTGATGCTGTCAATTATATCGAACAACAAAAACCACAAGCAATAGTATTCGATTTAATGTTTTTAAAATCTATTAAATCTGCTCAAGATGCTGACAATTATTTTATAGAAACAATGAACAAGTATAATAATATCTATACAGGGCTAAATTTTGATAATCAGCCGTACGATGTCAGAAAACCTGCAGATTTACCGGATAGAATCAAGCTTAAAGTTGATAATAACTCCGGTATTAATTTAGAAACAAAGTCTAAAGGATATACCAATTGCCGTTTAATAATGTCAGGACTTTTAAACGGAAATGTAGAAATAGGTCTGACAAACGTTATACGAAGCAGTGACGGAATTATAAGAACAATTTCTCCGATTCTTTTATATAAAGGTGATGCTTATCCATACTTAGCTTTTAAAACCGGCAGCGATATTTTAAAAATGAAAAAAGACAACTCGTTTACGATTGATAAAGCCGGAAACATCAAAATAGCACAAACTCAAATTCCGCTAAATAAATACGGAGAAGCAATTTTAAACTGGTATGGCGAAAAAGAAACCCATACAAATGTTCCTTTCTACAAAGTGATTAAAGAGATAGAAAATTCTGAAATTAATAAATTTGACTTTAAAGATAAAATTGTTCTTGTTGGAGTTACAGCTCAAGCAATGCACGATACAAAAAGTGTTCCGATTCAAAATGAGGTATACCCCGGAGTTGAAGTACATGCAACATTTTTAAACAACATGTTTGATAATAACTTTATTAAAAAAACAAATACAATCTCTGACATAGCAATTATTCTTGCTGTTATTGCAATTGTCGGAGGCATTGCAATGTTTTCAACATCTACATTGTTTGCATCGCTTTCAACTATATTATTTATGTTTGCGTACTTATTTGTATCATACTATGTAATGGAATTGTTTAATTTATGGATTCCTGTTGTAATACCGGTTCTGGCAATTGGTATTGCGTTTACATTGTCTTTAATTGCAAAATATCTGATGAAATCAAGAGATTTTGAATATCAATATAAACTTGCAACTATTGACGGTTTAACAGAATTATATAATCACAGATATTTTCAGGATACTTTAAGAAAACAAATGGATATTGCCAGAAGATATAATCAATCCGTATCATTAATAATTTGCGATATTGACTTCTTTAAAAAATTTAACGATACTTATGGACACCAAACCGGAGATGCTGTTCTTAGACAAGTTGCGCAAACATTAAAGAATAATTCAAGAACAACTGATTTTGTATGCAGATATGGCGGAGAAGAAATGAGCATAATTCTTCCTAATACAGGGGTTGAAGAAGCAATGATGCTCGCAAACAGAATATGTACCGCTGTATCAGAAAAACCTTTCCACTTAACTCCTGTCGACAGCACAAATATTACAATAAGCCTTGGAGTTTCTACATTCCCTGAAAATGCACAAACTCCTCAAGATTTAATAGAATGGGCAGATAAAGGCCTATATTATGCTAAAGAGCATGGAAGAAATCAAGTCGGACGTTATTAAAATTATCAATGCTATACTAAAAAATATCAGAACTAACCTGATCTTTGGTCATGCCCAGCTGTTTTAATATGGTCATTCTTCTTGAATTTATATCCTGATTACGAGCATTATTTAGGCTTTGATAATTTATTATCTTGTTTATATCATTTATCAACAGATAGTTTAGAATACTGCGAATTTCATTTTCCTTATACATCAATATTAAATCATGTATAAAATCAAAATTTTTACTACCGGCTTCATACATATCTACCAGCAAATCAGGAGTCTTTAGAGTTACATAATCTACTCCTATATTCTTAATAATTTTTGCCAAAATTGCAACATCCTTGCACTTTGCTGCACTTTTTATAATGTAATCATTTTTGCGTTTTATAAAACTGACAATATTTTCTATTCCCTCATTTTTTAGAGCCTTAAACAGCTTAAACGCATTAATCTGCTCTTCTTTTATATGTGCAGATGTAATTGTCAACATATATTCAATCTCATCATATGTGAACAATTTGTTATTATATTGTCCAAAATGCAATAAATCATCAAGAATAGATTTTTTATTTATTATACTTGTATCATATTTTGTATATAGATCTGTTAAATGTTTTATTTCTTCTGTTGAAAATCTTTGTTTACCATTTATTGTTTGAAGTTTCAAGTCAGAAAGAAGCGAATTATATACATTTACAGGTAAAACTTGAACTGTATCATATGATACTTTTTCCGAAACTTTATCCATTATTTCGGAAACTGATAATGTTTCATCTTTATCAATTATGTTTAAAATTTGATATTTGTATTTAGAACAAAATGATATAAATTTCCTTGCTAAATCTATAGAATACTTAATTGATAAACAACCGTCCTGATTTCTATGCGTTATCACGTCCAAAAAATCAGGATTGTCTATAGAGTGTCTTAGTATAGTAAGAACTTCTCTTTCTGTATAAACGAAATGATTATCTTCTTTTGTATTTAATAATTCTACAATTTTTCTAAAATGTGATCTTACAAAATTTTCATATCTTAAAAATGCTTGTGGATTTTCTGCATTTTTACCATATGAGTTTAGCATATAAAACATATCTTGAGAAAAATCTAATGTTTTTGGGACTCGGCTATAAGTATCTGAATTATCATTGCTTTTGGGTTTATTTAATTTTTTTTGATTATAAATTTTTTCTTCAAAACTTTTAGAAATAGATTCTTTTATTTCCTGTGCCTGCAAACTATTCAATAAAAAATCATCTTTGGTGACACGCACAGTTTCGCAAAAACTTATATTGGCTATATCTTCAACCTTTGGCGGATTTTTTATTTTTTGAATATTTTGAATCTCTTTTCTGGGAGTATTTATCGTATACAATTTTCTTTTTTTATCACCTTCAAAATAAAATTCGGTTTTTTTATTTTTAGTACAATCATATACTACTTCTTTTTCCGGATTATTATTATTCAATGTTGTTATACGATATTCATTTGATTGGAGAGTTTTAACAATTGTTCTTTCGCCGCTTGTCAGAACTTCACACATATCAGTAAGAAAACCATGGATATTATATCTGTACAAATCCGAAATATATCCGTTGTAATTTGAAGCCTTTCTGCTTCTTTCATAATACCTGTTTATATTTTCATCTCTATCATATTCTATTCCGACAACAGTATTTTCATCTATATAGGTTCTGACTTCGATTAGATTTCCGGAATTACTATGAAAAATAGGATACATTACAATCTCTTGCAGAATGTTACCACTTTTATCATTTATTGTAATAACATCATAAATATCTTTATCCGCTTCTGCTCGTCTTTTAATTGTTTTTCCATCAGTAGTTGTAATAACAACATTTGTTCCATTTTCTTCTGTTCTTAGAATCTGCTTCTTTATAACAGAACCTATTTCCTGTGTATTAATTTTTACTCTGTTTTCAAAAGCCATTTGTATATCAGTCGGATCATCAGAAAATTTTATTTTTGCAAGTTCTGATTTATGTTCATGTTCTTTTACTGAACTTAGCTCAACGGTATTTGATGCCATATACATAACTCCACACTAATCACTATTTCTATTATACAATTATTTTTTGAAATATAGAACCCCATGTAAAAGAGAATTAGAAAAATGTAGGTTGGCATTACTATGCCAACAAAAATATTATTGTCGGTTTAGTAAAACCGACCTGCAAACTTGATTATGTTGACATAATCAAGTGCATGATCTATAATGTAAATAAGGACTATTTTATGATATATAAAATTAACAAACTCAAACAAGCAAAAAAAGAAATCGCAGATTTAACAAAAATTCAGCAAAAAGCTCTCAAAGACGATTTTGAAACAATAGAAACAAAAGGTCTTGAATATGTTAAAAGACGTCATTTGCGTGATGGCTTATTCGAAATTAAAACAAATGATGTTAGAGCATTATTTGTTTTTCAAGAAAACTGTATCATATTAATCGGACTTGTTTATGAAAAACGTTCTAATAAAGCACCCGACTATTACATTAATTTGGCACAAAAACGCCTAAAGGAGGTCTAAAATGGCTTATGTTTACATAAAAGATGAAGAAGGTTTCGTTGTAAAAAAGAAAAAATCCGAAGTTTTACCTAATGAAACAATAATTACAAAAGAAGAATATGCAGAATTATCAGGCGACAACTACTATAAAGCTAAATTCGGACATGGCGGAAAACGTGAAGGTGCAGGAAGAAAACCAAAGACAGGTGTTGTTCTTGAGTTCCAAGTAAGACTATCAGCCAAAGAAAAAGAATTTATTAATTGGGCAAGAAGTCATAATCTAAACTATGACGAACTTATGGAGGGGTAAAAGTAAAAGGGGTAAATATAGAAAATAATTTACACCTCTATATCATCACCAAAGATTTTTTGTATAATTTTTAATAAATCATCTTTGTTATATTGGTTAATGACACCTTTTTCATATGGTTCTGAATTGATGTCGTTAATACCATTTCCTTTAACACTGCCACAACCACCTATAGCATTATAAAAAACATAACCTTTTTTATCTTTAGTGGATACTGCAATACCTAAAAGGCTGGGGTTATTTACCCCAATATAACTTACTTGTATATATCTGCCATCTGCCAATTTCGCAGTTATATATGTAAGATCTTCGGAAGGTTTTTCTTTTTCAATTTTGTACCTATATTTACTTGTTGCTACATCTGACAATAACTGATTAGCATTATCAATTCTTTCTTGCTCTTCGGGAGTGTCGGCTTCAATAAAACTCATAGATAAATCATTATCCAATTTACCCTTTTCCTCAATTTCTGTTTTATCACCACCGCCAACATTTTTAAGCCATTCATTTGCAACATCTTCTATTGCCTGACCTGTTTTTGCGACTTCCCTTTTTAAATATGCAATAACAGATTTAACTGCACTGTTTGTATTAATATAATTATGGATTTCATTTCCTTGTTTTTGACAGACAAACTTATTCCAGATGCTTGCTTCTATTTTGCCGTCCTCTTTTCCGTCTTGTTTATCTAAATTAGTTACAATTTCTCTTGCGATGTTGTTGATGTTGCTGATATCAGTCATAAAAACTCCTTATCTTTTGGGGGTAAATAATTGTGCTAAATATATGTATTAGTATGAATATTTTAATAAAAATAATAGTATTACATTTATATTATACAAGCATTGCTTGTATTTTTCAAGCCTTTGTCAAAGCATGACTATCTTATTATTTAAAAAACAAATTTTTAAAATGTTATTAGAGGTATTTATGCAATTAAAAAAAGAACTTGGAAAAAATATACAAAAATATAGAAAACTCAACAAAATCACACAGGAAAAACTTGCTGAAATGATTGGAGTTGAGATTAACAGCATAAGCTCTATTGAAACAGGAAAATATTTCCCATCACCTGAAAATTTAGTTAAAATATCAAACGCATTAAAAACAAACCTCGCTAATTTATTTTCTTTTAAGGAAAATTGCTCTTGTGAAGATTATATAGAAGAAATTAATAAAAATATTAAATTATTAGCAAATGACAAAATAAAACTTGAAGCTATAAATAATTATATAAAACAATTAATTTAACAAATATTTCAAATTACCTATTTTTGTCTTTTTGTATAATTTAAGCAGGGTGGGAAATGCAATAATCATTGAATTTTATTATGATTATTAAAATAGTTCCCACCAAAAATTTAATGGTGGAAAAGTGCGTAAAATTATTTTAAAACTACCAACTTAAAACATTTTCCACCCTCGTTTTCTTAAATTACTGAAAATGGACTTTTGAGGTAGTTTGAAATTTATTTTTCCGACCTCACAAACCCGCCATGATTTACTAAAATTGGCAACTTTACCGGTTCAAAATATTTACCCCTTCCGACCAAATGTCCTGAAAAAAGGTATAATAAAATCAAATTAAACATTAAAAAACGAGCCTAGGTATTGCCTTTGCTCGTAGTTTAAGTAATGTTTGATGATCTCTTTTCTCTTTTTAAAAGTTAATCTTTTAATTTTACATCATCAGTGGCTTGAAGCTGTTTTGACTTGTAATTATGGATTACTGCATCCACTAATAAGTCATATGAAGAACTTTTCTCGATATTCGGGAACTCTTCCTTCAACTGTTGTCTGACCATTGCTTCCAGCCTTTGTTCGTCAGCTTGTATCTTTAATTCATTACTTGAAAGCGATTGTATAAAATCATCACGTTCTTGAGCTTGTTGACTTGAAAAAGTATTTAAATTCGCTCTTGGATCGAACGCTTCTTTTATTGAATTAATAAATTTCTTTAAGTTTGTCATAACGACCTCACTTTTTCTACTATCTACACTTTGTATTTATATAAAGTTCCATCAAAACAAAAATTGCCTAATTTTTTTTAAATTGTAACATTTATTTACAAATAAAAATTTATACATTTTTGTTTTTTTTAATTTTATTCTTTTATAAAAAATAATTTCTTCGGACACAAGCATGTTAGCATATATTTTGCTGTATTTCAAGCAAAGATAGGGTATAAAAATTACAAATTTATAAAGCGCAGAAATTCTTTTATAAAACCTTTAAATCCACCCCGCCAAGGATTTGCAACACCTTTATAATAATCTTCATAGTCAGATATTATATTTCGCGGTAATTCTCTTCCTGCACACAAAGTTTCTGCTATATATTCCAAATAATCATTTTGTTCTTCTTTGTATTCTATATCTTTATACCTTAAATCTTCGTCAGCTTCGTAGTGAACAAGAGCATGGTATGCACATTCTATATTTTTATCCTGAGAATCGGGAAATAGCTTCAGCGCTTCTCTCACACATCTGCGCTCTGATAATACGGAATATACAAGCCTTCCTACAAATTTGCGGTTATTTAAATTTTCATTATACTGTTGGTTCAATAAAAAGTCCTTTTTATACTACTTAAATTGATAAGGGTCGACTATTTTTATATCAAAATTCAAACTCTTTGGTCCCAAATTTGCATCATAACGAAGTTTTGGACCTTCTGACAAATCAATAACATTAGGGTCTTTTTTTTGCTGCGGTTCTATAAATTCAGCAAACCTTCTCTTTGACTGAATAAGATTTTGTTTTTTAGCACTACCGTTTGTGCATGCTGTGGTAAATATACAGAAAAAAGATATCATTATAATTACTGCTGTACACTTCTTCATACAAAAGACCTCTTGTACTAAATTATAACAAATTTTAAAAAATTTTTAATCATGCTTACGAACTAGTTTTAATATAAAACTAAGACTGTAAATATCAAACAATTAATTACATAAATACATCACATAACATAATTTGTTGCTTAGTTTATCAAGTCTTTTATTGCATCTATTGCGACTTTGATTGCAGAATCAGTATCATGCACAACAGGATTATCCAATCCTAATTTTTCTCTTTCTTGATTAGCCACAACCAAAAATACAGAACCTACCCTGACCTTAAGAAAACTTCCTGCAACAAACAGTGCTGCAGATTCCATTTCTGATGCTAAAGTACCGAGTTTTAACCATGCCTGCCACTTATTTTCCAACTCATAACTAACCGGCATCAATTCAGGATTATGCTGACCGTAAAAAGCATCCTTGCATTGAACAACACCAATATGATACGTAAAATGATTTTTTTCTGCGGATTTTTTTAGTGCAGTAACAATATCAAAATTTGCAACAGCAGGAAATTCTATCGGTGCATACTCTTTTGATGTTCCTTCCATCCTGATGGCACCGGTTGCAATAACAAGATCACCGCTTTTTACATTAATATCCATACCGCCGCAAGTTCCGACTCTGATAAATGTTTTTGCTCCTACTTTAACAAGTTCTTCTAGCGCAATAGAAGCAGACGGCCCGCCTATGCCTGTTGAAGTAACACTCACTTTTTTACCGTTTAAATAGCCGGTATATGTTGTAAACTCTCTTCTGTCTGCAACAAGTTTTGGCTCATCAAAATATTTAGCTATCTTTTCACACCTTTTAGGGTCTCCCGGAAGAATTACATATTCTCCGACATCACCGTTTTTGAGTCCTACATGATATTGAGTTCCGTCTGATGAATATTTCATAACTAGTTTCTCCTTCACTGCTGAAAAGATTATTTTATCAATAATAGTACCTTTAGTCAATAAATCTAAAGATTTAGAATTTGAGTTTTTGAATAAATTACAAATTTTTCTACCAACTCATTTTGTAACTTTTTACAAAATGCACATATTTTGGTATGATTAACATACAGAAAACAAGAATGGAGGGTCTAAAATGAAAGAAGCTTTTTATTATATGTTTAAAGATAATATGTTTAAGAAAAAAGTACTTATGTATTTTTGTTTTGCTTTTATTGCAAATTTATTAATACAATACGGAAATATATTTGCACCTGCAAATAAAAATGCAATAGCTCCTATTCAATATTATATATTAAATTTATTAGGCTTTATTGTGCTTTTAATACCTTGCGGATACGGAGTATCATGCTTAAAAGCTTTAATGGAACAAAATGAAAATCCTGTATTACCGTTTTTGAATATAAAAAATAGCTTTATTCTTGGTTTTAAACTTATGCTGGGAATAATTCTTCTGACAATTATTTTCGGCATATTTTACGTTGCTGCCGCTATTATATTTGCCATTCTATCTGCCACATTAAAATCTTCCGCATTAATAGCAGGATTTTATATAATTATTCCGCTATGTTGTATTTTATTGATAGGAATCTATACACCGGTCTTTAGCTGCATTCTTGCAAAAAAAGAATGGTATACTACATTTTTTCGTTTCATCAGAGCGACTAAACTTATAAAACTTGATGCAAAAACCTATTTTAAAGGGGTTGGATTATTTATTTTAACAGCAATTTTAACAAGCATTTTAAATTCACCATTCAATTTGTTATTAAGCGGAACATTATTTGCACCTTTAATATCAGCTTTTGCAGCATCTCTTTTTTCCTCATACACAGTCTTTGTTTATGCTTACATATTTGCAAAAACTGTTAAGCATGAATGCATTGAGTAAAAAGCTTGTTATCAAGTGAACTTATCATATAAAAAGAACCGCAAATAATATTTAATCTGTCAGGAGTAAGTATAGACGAGGATAGATATCTTTTAGCATCATACGGACAAGCGTTTTGAAGTTCTTTATATGAGCACGCTTTTGGGTAATCAAATTCATATAAATATATTTCATCGTCTTCTTTAAATAAAATATTCATCATTTTTTGGTAATCTTTAGTATTAAGACAGCCAAATACAAATCTTCTTTTTTGTTCAGGATAGTATAAATCAAGATTTTCCCTTAGCGCTTGAACACCGTTTGGGTTATGACAGGCGTCAATTATAATATTTTTATCTTTTATATATTCAAACCTGCAAGGATGCTTAACTTTATTTAAACCATTCAAAATTATGTTTTTACTAATATCAGGAAATAAGTAATTTACCGCTGTTAAAACGAGCGCTAAATTATCTGTTTGGTGTTTTCCTTTTAAAGAAAGAGCATTTATAAATTCCGGCTGCACAGAGGGATATACAAAAATAAACATTGAATTTAGTTCACTTGCTCTATCTTTTATTGACTCATATCCCATACTTGTTATTACCGGACAGCCTTGCTTAATAATTCCGGCTTTTTCATTTGCGATTTTTTCTTTTGTATCACCAAGAATATCCGTATGATCCAAATCGATTTGCGTAATGATTGAACAAAGATTTTGTTTTATAACATTCGTTGCATCTAATCTCCCGCCCAATCCTGTTTCTAATATAACTATATCAACATTCTCTTCCTTAAAATATAAAAACATTATTACTGTTAATATTTCAAATTCAGTAAGGTGTATATTACAATCAATTATTCGTTTTGTGTAATTTGCAAATTTTTCTTTCGGAATATCTATACCGTTAATTTTAATACGTTCTGTATATTCCCATATATGCGGACTTGTATAAAGACCTGTTTTGTATCCTGCCTCTCGTAAGATACTCTCCAACATTGCACAAACTGAACCTTTTCCGTTTGTTCCGGCAACATGAATAAACTTTAATGAGTCTTGAGGATTTCCAAATCTTTCTAATACTCTTGAAATTCTATCCAACCCCAAGTCAATATAAAAATTATCCTTACTTGTTATTAACTTTATCGCATCTTCATATTTAATCATGGCTACATGTTAAAACAATTTCTTTTAACAAGCAATAAAGAAATGAAAACTCTAGTTTTGATTGGTATTTATCTTCCTAAATCCTTTGTTTTCCGAAACATATCTTCCTATAGAATTAATTTTTGCCTTTATGCATGCACTGCATTGTTCAGGATTTTCTTGTATACATATTTTCCCGGGGTATATTTCATACTTTGCTCTGTATTCTCTTGTTGTAACATTGGGCATAACAACATTTGCTCCGCTTTGTAAAGCAATTATTCGCCCGTTTGGATTTATTGTTTCCATTGCTGTCGTAGCGGGAATATTAATATCGGGAAGATTAATCCTCGTTAACGCCATGACCTTTAGAGCCAGCCAAAAATCACCTTGAGGAGCGTCTTTGAGCGGTGTTTTTTCATGCGGAATAAACGGACCTATTCCGACCATATCAGCCTCTAATTCTTTAAAAAATAATATATCTTCAGCCAAAGATGATATCGTTTGATTAGGCAGTCCTACCAAGCAACCTGTGCCGGTTTCATATCCTAAAGATTTTAAATCATGCAGACATCTTATTCTATTTTCATAACTTGCATTCGGATGCATTTCTTTATATAAGTTTTTATCAGTTGTCTCTATTCTTAAAAGATATCGGTCAGCTCCTGCGTCTTTAAATGCCTTAAGCTCATCATAAGATTTTTCTCCTATACTTAATGTTAAAGCAATATCCATTTTTTTTAGTTCTTTTATAATCTCAATCATCTTATCGGTATCATAATAATCATCTTCTCCTGATTGAAGAACAATGGTTCGATATCCCATATCAACAGCTTTTTTAGCATAAGTTATAATATCGTCTTTTAAAATTCGGTAGCGTTCTATATTTTGATTACTGCTTTGCAAACCGCAATATTTACACTGTCTTTTACAGATATTTGAAAATTCAATCAAACCTCTTAAATAAACTTCATCTCCAACATTATCTTTTCGAACCCTGTCCGCTTCTTTAAAAAGCAGTTCATTTTTGCCGCTGTCCGCTAAAATATCTATAAGTTCTTGTTTATTCATAAAACACCATAATAAATTTTAATTCTTATACATAATATTACATTAAAAAATATTATAACGTATAAATAATTCCAATTGCATTATACTGTCGCACCGGTAATACAAATAACGGTATGTCCGGTTTTTAATCACCATAAAAAAAGATAACGTCATTGACATAAGATATATTTAATTTTAGAATACAAAAAATAAAGGAGATTTCGCATTAATGAGAACTCAAGAATATGAACAGTGGCGGGAATCAAGCTTCAAAGCAATAATACCTTTTATCGTTTTTGTACTTTTTTACTTTGGGTTTTCTCTTTGGACCAGAGATTTTTCAAAAGTCCCGATGACCGTTGCTTTTATTATATCTTCTGCAACAGCGCTAATACTTAACCATAGAGAAAAATTAAGCAAAAAAATTGAACTGTTTGCGCTCGGAATGGGCAACAAAGACATAATGATAATGTGTCTTATATTTATAATGGCAGGAGCTTTTACTGCTACGGCAAAAGCAGTAGGAGGGGTAGAAGCGGCGGTTTTAATTGCTCAGCATTTCGTACCGGCTCAATTTATGGTACTCGGGTTATTTGTAATATCTGCTCTAATATCACTATCCATAGGAACATCTTGCGGAACAATTGCAGCAATTGTACCGATAGCAGTTTCTATCTCTCAAACATTGGGTTTAAGTCCTGCTATATTATTAGGCGCTACTGTCGGCGGAGCAATGTTTGGGGACAATATGTCACTAATATCTGATACAAAAATTGCAGCAAGCAGAACTCAGAATGTAGAAATGCGGGATGAAATGTTTTATAACTTAAAAATAATTACTATACCTGCTATTTTATGTTTAATGCTTTATGCTTTACCGATTTTTACATCGGCTGATACAATAAATATTTCTGAAGGAGCACTAACAATTGACCACTTTATCAAAGTTGCTCCGTATATTTTACTTCTTATTCTCGGTATTTCCGGAGTAAATGTTATGTTTCTTTTACTTTTTGGAACTATATTAAATACAATAATAGGAATGTCCTACGGTATATTTGATATTTTTACAGCATTCACTTTTATAGGTGACGGAACTACAAGTATGGCAAATACCATTGTTGTTGCAATGCTTGCAGGCGGATTACTTTTGCTTGTCAGATATAACGGCGGCATTACATACATTATTAGAGAAACGGAACGCTGGATTAAAAACAGGAAAACCTGCGAAGTAGGAATTTGTTTTCTTGTTGGCATAATAAATTTATTTACGGCAAATAACACTGTTGCAATTATAACGTCCGGTTCAATTGTAAGGGAACTGGCAGAAAAGTACGGAGTTAAAGCAGAAAGAGCTGCAAGTCTTATGGACACTACGTCATGCTGTGTTCAGGGAATGATTCCTTACGGAGCACAAATTTTGATTGCAGCAGCACTATCTGCTTCTATAGGAGTCAGTTCTTTTTCTATTTTAAAAGGATTATTCTACCCTGCATTAATGCTGTTTGGGTTAATATTTTCGATATCAAGAACTAAATAAAACCCTGGGTCATAACCCAAGGTTTTATTTTAGCTTTTATTTATATAAATTTACTATTAAACTAATTCCATAGTATATTGAGCACTGCGTTCGGCAATTTCAACTAGACTTCTTGAAACAGCTAGCATAGATATTTCTGAATCAAGTTTATTAACACAAGAACCGCATCCTATTGCAGAAGCACCTGCTGCAAATGCTAAAGATGCTGTTGTAGGATTGATACCCGTTGCTGTCATTATAGGTAATTCTACATTTCTTGAAAGTTCAATTGTATTGGAAATGGTAAGTTCTGCTCTTTCAATTAAACCTCTTACACCGTTAGACGGAATTTCCTTTGAGAAGTGACCCTCTGTTTGAATTAAATCAACGCCTAATGTTTCAAGTTCTCTTGCAAGTTCTACCTGTTCTGCTATTTCTAATTCACCAGGAATAGTTACACAGAAGAAAGTATCTCCGATAAGTTCTTTTGTTCTTTTAGCTAAGTTAAGAACTTGAGAAGCGGAGAATGCAATACCTTTTTTGTATAACGCATCAAAGTTACCTAATTCTACTGCATCAGCACCCAATGCAACTGCGTGAGCAAGTTCTTCAGGATCAACTGATGATACAAATAATGCAATATCAGTTAAATCTCTTGCCATAGCAATAATATCAGGGTTAGCACAAATATCAACGGCACTTGCACCTGAATTTGATGCTGCCATAACTACTTTCTTTACGCTTTCTGCGTCAAAATTATCAATTCCTGAAATAATTTTTACAGCTCTTTTTTCACTTAAAGCTCTTTTAAAACTTTCAATTCTAGACATATTTTTCTCCTTTTCATGCCGATTGTGACAACTTTTTTCAACTTTAATGAGAATTATACATTAAAATTTGACTCCATGCAATATTTACCGACTTTAACATTTTTTTTTGCTGTTTTGATTAATTGATAAATTTAAGCATTTTAGAAAATATATACGTTGATACGGAGGAAAATATGTTTCGAATAATAATCATAATTTGTTTCAGTTTAATATTTAGTATTCCTGCATATTCTTTTGAATTTAAGCAAAACAAAGATATTTCTGTATATGAAAAAATCAATCCTGCTATTGTGGCCGTTGATTCACAATTGAAAGACGGCTTGTCTTGCGGGACAGGATGTATAATAGACAAAAACGGTACTATTTTAACAAGTGCGCATATATTGGAAGACGGAAGAGATATTATTGTTACTATGAGTAACGGACAAGATTATAAGGCGAAAATTTTAAAAAAATTTGGTGAAAAAAAAGATATTGCATTATTAAAAATATCCGTACCATATGAATTACAAACAGTAAAATTAGGAGATTCCGCAAAAATTAAAGTAGGTGAAACCGTTCTCGCCATAGGAAATCCGTTTGGATTTAACGGAACTTTGACAAAAGGTATAATATCAAGAATTGATTATTCTAAAAACAGAATTCAAACAGATGCTGCAATTAACCCAGGTTCATCAGGCGGACCTCTGTTAAATACTCATGGAGAAATAATCGGCATTAATCAGGCAATTTATAATCCTGATAATAACATATCAAATATCGGTATTGGCTTTGCAACTCCCGTAAATTTAATCAAAGAATATATGCAAGAAAACTAATAATTTATAACAAAAATTCAATTTAAAAATGAAATAATTTGTTTAACTCATAAATATGTAACAAAATGTTAAGTTAAAAATTTTCCCGCAAGACGCAGTTAAGACAAGCATTTCAGAATTTTAACCGATTTTTTATAAACCTTTTTTAATTATTTCGTTAAAGTTTTTAAAAATTATGCCGTTATATAAAATATAGAAACACTTTTGTATTAGGAGTATATGTATGTCATTCAATTTACCTGATTTTAGCTGCGGAGCTTCTAAGAAAACACATATAACTGTAGGCATCCGCACAGTAGGAAATAGAGATAGCAGTAATCAAGTTCAAGAAACTAAAAAATCTGTAGAGCAAAATTTAAACCTGAATCCTAAATACGGCATAAGATTTAATCAGGGAGATAATCGCAACAGAGGGTGGTCTTGCTAAATAGTTAGTGACCTGTATTTAGATTTTTGTTTAGAGTATTTCAAGATAATGTTTTAAGAGGGTTTACATTTTCTTGAGTATTATTATAATTAATGTATGCGATATTTAGTAACAGTTTTAATGTTGTTTATAATGTGCATATGTACGGCTTCAGAGATTCAGCTTCGTGATTATGATGAGTTTGATATTCCCGAAGGAATCAATATTCCTGTAATTTCTCTTCAGGAATTTTCTACTGCTTATTGCGAAGAAGGAGATGCCGTCAGTTTTAAAGTGACCTCTGATATTTTTCTGTATAATAAAAACGTAATACCTGAAGGAACAAAAATAACCGGATATATAGATAAAAAAAATGAGCCGATAATCGGAACCCATGCAGCAATGAAAGTTTTTGTAAACAAAATGTATTTGCCGGACGGGTATATAGTTCCGATTAAGGGATATATTTACACTTCAAATAACAACCTGATAGGAGGCGGGTTGACAGAGCCTGCCGAATATATTAAAATGCCGCACTATCAAAGATGGGTGATGTTTAGAGCATTTAGTGCAACTCAGTGTGTTCCCGGCGCTAAAAGAAAAATGGGTGAGCACGTAACTATATCTTCCGGCGCAAACTTGATAATTGTGCTAACAGCTCCAATTCATTTAACTCACACTGTTATAAATTAAATTGTTATTATTTATAAATAACCGAATTTTTCGGCAAACAATGCATAAGAATTGACATCATAGCAAGCGCTTTAAGTTTATTTTCAAGTAACTTGAATATGATAACTTAATATTATTAATATGATATACTATAATTTGGAATAACAATTGAAAGTATTATTTGTGTATATTGATTATGAAAAAATAGGTCGTACTTTAGGTTTTGGAGCAAAATTTTTTTACAAGCTTAAACTAAATCAAAACCTTAATTACATTAAACAAAATCAAAAAGAAGTTTTAAAAAATTTAAAAGGAAAATCTTGCTTTAATGTTGCTTTTTATGTTTATGATGAAGCAAAGTGGAAATCACAGTCTTTGTATGATTTGATGGAAAAAGACAGCAGATTTAACCCCGTAATTATTGTAACAAAAAATTGCGCTCCTTATGGAAACACAAATTATCAAACAAAAGAAAATGTAGAAAAATGTTACAGATTTTTTAAAGAAAAAGGTATGAATGTTGAATACGGATACGATATAAA
>ODAI012552412.1_pt1 | contig 29188 bp, 30 predicted proteins | sample 1539321 | NCBI WGS metagenome assembly ODAI01 (sample SAMN02144231, study PRJEB22623) | gut metagenome | biome: sheep rumen | host: Ovis aries | place: New Zealand
CTGTATGCGAAAATAATCGCGGCTAAAATATGGAGCATTAGCTCAGTCGGTAGAGCACCTGACTTTTAATCAGGTTGTCGGGGGTTCGAATCCCCCATGCTTCACTGGAAAATTAGTGCAATTGGCAAAAATAAAGCCTTTTGTGCTATTTTTTTTAATTTTTTCATGTTATAATCAAGTGTGTATAGAGAAGAGGTTTAGAGAATTATGTCGGAAGTGCAGGCTGCAAAGGGCAGCAAAAAGAAGATAAGTTTGATTACGTGTGCCTTGATCGGGGCAATCCTGATAGGCGGATATATATTTGCAGTGCATTATTACAGTTCCCATTTTTTACCCGGTACGGTTGTGAATGGGATCGATTGCCAGAATGCGGACATGACGTCTGTCATGGAGCGCTTAAAACAGTATTCGGATGATTATCAGCTGGTCATCACGGGGAGAGGCAGCGAAACAGCGGAAAAAGATCAGCTGCTTACGATATCAGGAAAAGAGATCGGCTACGTAAATGAAGTGGAGATGACTGGGGTAGCCGGTTTATTGGAGAGTCAGAATCCCTGGTTATGGCTGGGTTCCTTTTTAAACTCCGGCAACCAGTATACTTTGTCGGGGAAAGTTACATGGAGTGAGGAAAAACTACAGCAGATTCTTGAAAATGCACAGGCTTTTCAGGAGAAGGCGATGATCGCTCCCAAGGACGCATATTTACAGGGATACTCTGAAGTTGAAAAAAAGTTTGTACTGGTGCCGGAGACACCCGGTACACAGTTAAATCTGAAAAAGGTCTATGAGAAAGTGGGCGAAGCACTTTCTTCGGTTCAGGATACGATTGATCTGGAGGAAGCAGAGTGTTATCTCTCCGCATCCGTTACAACAGAGAATGCAGCACTTCAAAGAAAATTGCAGGAAGCGAACAAATGGCTGGGAACCCAGATCCGTTATGACTGGAACGGAACGGAGGTTTTACTGAACAGTGATCAGCTCAAAGATTGGATTTATTTAGAAGACGGTACTGCAAAGCTGGATAAGGAAAAAGTTGCAGCTTTTGTTGCCGAAAATGCAAAGGCGTATGACACTTATCGCAAAACGCGTACGTTTCATACAACACGGGGATATGACCTGGAACTTCCGGGCGGGGCGTTTGGCTGGCTGACGGACCAAGATGCGGAAACAGAGGAGCTGCTTGGGTTGATCGAAAAGGGCAGTGTATGTGACAGAGAGCCCATATATCAGAGTAAAGCACCGGTTAAGGGGATGAATGATATCGGAAGTTCTTATGTGGAAGCCGATATGACATTTCAGCATCTGTATCTTTATCAAAAAGGCGAGATCGTATTGGAAACGGATTTTGTGTCCGGAAACATGAGCAACGGAAATAAGACACCGCAGGGTGTATTTGGGCTCACTTATAAAACCAGAAATGCGACGCTGCGTGGGGCCAATTATGCGTCTTTCGTGCATTACTGGATGCCCTTTAACGGAAATGTAGGTATGCATGATGCTACCTGGCGAAGCGTATTTGGCGGAGACATCTACAAGACCAGCGGTTCCCATGGCTGCATCAATCTTCCGCTGAGCAAAGCGGCGGAAATTTATCCGTATATGTCGCAGGGATTCCCGATCATCTGCTATTATTACCCGGATGGAGTCCTGTCCGAGGCGGATATGACAATATTGGCAGCTTCTTCAGCCGCAACGGTTGGTGTGGTAGAGCAGGAAGGGACAAACGAAGGTCCGGTGACAGTTTGGGAAAACAATGATGATGACGATGACGACGATGACGACGATGATGATGACAACAGCGGAAGTGAAAATGTGACGCAGGATGATCAGTCAGCCGGTACCGAAGAAAGCGGCGGAATTGACGAGAGTCAGAGTGCTGATATCGGGGATGGGGATACCGAGGGCGGAAGTGAAGACTCCGGTGGTGAAGGGGCGGAAGGCAGTGATTCTGGAAGCGGCGACAACACCTGAGTAAGAGAGATTAGATCAGAGAGATTGGATCGAGGGGATAAAGATGGACAAAAAAAGGGGCAGACAGCCTTATAAGAGCAGGACGGAAAAGGATGCTTTGCGTTGGAGCGCAAAGCTGGACAGACATCGTGTTTTGCACAATCGGATCAAGAATGCTGCGCCTGATATTTTGAGTTCAGACAATTTTCAACATACGAAAAGTTATATTCAGCACGGGAATATGACGGTAAATGCTCATTGCCAGAATGTGGCGAAATACAGCCTGATGATCCGCGATAAGCTGCATATTCGCTGCAATGAGAAGGAGCTCATCAGAGGAGCTTTATTGCACGATTATTTTTTATACGACTGGCATGACAAAGATCATATATCTCCGCGGAAACTGCACGGATTCTATCATCCGGGGATTGCATTAAAAAATGCCTCCAAGGAATATGATCTGACAAAGCGGGAGCAGGAAATTATCAAAAAGCATATGTGGCCGCTGACGGTGGTTCCGCCTACCTGCAGGGAGGCGTGGATCGTGACATTTGCGGACAAGTGGTGTTCCTTATTGGAGACTTTCCACATTCACAAAGGACACGGAGCGAAAAAAGATGACGGAATGGATGCCGCTGTATAAAGAGCTGGAACAATACGGAAATTCGGATTTCTACCCATATCACATGCCGGGGCATAAGAGGAGACAGCTCGGCGACATCCCGGAGCGGATTTTAAAAACGGATATTACAGAGATAGACGGATTTGATAATCTGCATCAGGCGGAAGGAATCCTGCGGGAAGCACAGGATTTGGCGAATAGGCTGTATGGAGCGGAGGAGACCTTTTATCTGGTCAACGGAAGCACCGCCGGTATATTGAGTGCAATCAGTGCAGCGCTGCCGGAGGGCGGTCATCTGCTGATCACCAGAGGTTGTCATAAGTCGGTGTATCATGCGGCATATTTACGAAAACTAAAGTTCAGCTATCTCTATCCGAAAAATGTGAAGGGATTTGAGTTCAGCGAGGCTGTGACTGCAGGGCAGGTACAGGAGGCATTGCGCAGCGAGCCGGATATAGGGGCTGTTTTGATCGTTTCGCCTACCTATGAAGGTCGTATCGCCGATGTGAAAAAAATTGCAGAGATTGTGCATGAGAAGGGAATTCCTTTGATCGTGGACGAGGCGCACGGAGCGCATCTGGGGTTTGCGGAGGGCTTTGCGCCGGGAGCCTGTATGGCTGGTGCGGATATCGTGATCCACAGTGTGCACAAGACGTTGCCTGCGATGACGCAGACAGCCCTTCTGCATGTGAATGGCACACGAGTTGACCGGGACAGGCTAAAGAGATTTCTGCGTATCTATCAGACCAGCAGTCCGTCGTATGTTTTGATGGCGAGTATTTCGGATGCCATGGAGTTTTTAAAAATAGATGGGAAGAGATATTTTGCAGATTTTCGCGATCATTATCTTCGGCTGCTGGATAGATTAGGAGTATGCAAAGTGCTGCAGTTTGTTCCGGCGGAAGATATTTTCGACGGCAGACAGGACATCGGGAAGCTGGTCATTGGCGCGGGAAACAGAAGAGATATTTCCGGACAATGGCTGTATGATCAGCTCCGGGAAAGGTACCATTTGCAGTGTGAGATGGCGGCAGGCAGATATTGTCTGGCGATGTTTACTGTGGCCGATTCTTCGGAGGCTTATGAACGGATGGAACAGGCTTTGCTCTGCATTGACGAGGAGCTATTTACTGAATCCGGAGCGGAAAATGTGAGAGACGAAGAGCGTGCAATGAGCGGAACCATGGATGAGAGCAGGGGGAAGATTGTTTTACCGGAGGTTTGCTATCCGTTCAGTGCGGCATGGGATCTGACGTGGAAACGGGAGCGGCTTGGCGACGCGGTGGGATGTGCGGTAGGCGAATTTGTCAATTTATATCCGCCGGGGACTCCGATCCTTGTACCCGGGGAGGTATTAACGCAGGAAATATATGAACAGATTCTGGAATATCTGACGCAGAAGCTGAATTTGCAGGGATTGATACAGGAAGAGGGAGAATACTACATCAGGGTATTGAGGCAATAAGATCATGGGAAAAATTTTTTATCTGATGGGCAAAAGTTCCTCCGGGAAAGATACCATATACAGAGAACTGATGAAGAAAAAAGGGGATGTCCTGCATGCCATCGTGCCATACACCACGAGGCCGATCCGCGCAGGGGAGCAGGAAGGCAGAGAGTATCACTTTGTGGACGAGGCGGAATTTCAAAGGCTGATGGACGGAGGAAAAGTGATCGAGCAAAGGGCATATCAGACATTCCATGGGATCTGGCGTTATTTTACCGTGGATGACGGGCAGTTTTCGTTAGATAGCTCGAAAAACTATATTATGATCGGCACGCTGGAAGGGTATACCAGTATGCGGAATTATTTCGGTGATGCGTCGGTGGTGCCTGTGTTGATTGAACTGGATGACGGAATTCGTCTGCAGCGGGCTTTGAATCGGGAGAAAAAGCAGGCGCAGCCCAAGTATCAGGAAATGTGCAGAAGATTTCTGGCGGACAGTGAGGACTTTTCGGAGGAGAAGATACAGGCGGCCGGAATCGGGAGAAGATTTCAGAATGAAAATCTGAAACAATGTCTTTCGGAGATCACAGACTATATTTTTGCATAAAATATGCCGAAATAATAAAATGGAAGGTTTTTGAACAGGAACGGATGACGCAGGGGGTGGGTGTTTGGAGATTCGGGTAAATCAAATACAGCAGACAGTTCCCGTGGAACAGACACAAAATACCACATCCACGGACGGTACGTTCAAGTTTATGCTTGCCAGCAATATTGAGGAAGCAGAGCTTCAAAATAAACTGAACTCTCTGATGGAGGAGATTACCATGCAGGGAGAGCGGCTGGCTAAAAAAAGGGATGTCAAAGATATGCGGCATTACAGAGGGCTTGTCAAAGATTTTTTGAACGAAGTGGTGACGCATTCGCACTCCTTTTCCAGGGAAAATTTCCTGGATCGAAGAGGAAGACATCGGGTGTACGGTATCATCCGGCTGGTGGATGAGAATCTGGATCAGCTTGCACAGGAATTGATGAAGGACGAGAAGGACAATCTGGCAATCCTCGGGAAGATCGGGGAGATCAGGGGATTGCTTCTGGATATTTTCACCTGATGACAGGGGAAAGAGGGGATACATATGGCAAAGTTTGCGGATATCGTAGGACAGGAACAGATGAAGGAGCATCTCCAGAATGCGCTGGCGTCAAAAAAGATTTCGCATGCCTATATCATCAACGGCGAAAAATCTTCCGGTAAGGAATATATTGCGAAGGTGTTCGCGATGGCGCTGCAATGTGAAAAAGGCGGAACGGAACCCTGTCAGGAATGCCGTTCCTGTAAGCAGGCCCTGTCCGGAAATCAGCCGGATATCATTCGACTGAATCATGAGAAACCCAATACGATCAGTGTAGATGATATTCGGAAACAGATCAACGGGGATGTGGCCATCAAGCCGTATAGCAGTCCTTACAAGATTTATATCATCAATGAGGCGGAGAAGATGAATACGCAGGCACAGAATGCCCTGCTGAAAACGCTGGAGGAGCCGCCCGAGTACGCGGTGATCCTTTTGCTTACCGCAAACATAAATGCACTTCTTCCGACCATTGTAAGCCGCTGCGTGGTACTCAATATGAAACCTGTGGCGGATGAGAAAGTCCGCAAGTTTCTGATGGAGGAATTGCAGATCCCCGATTATAAGGCGGACGTGTGCGTCGCTTTTGCCCGGGGAAATGTGGGAAAGGCGAAAGCCCTTGCCTCCAGTGAGGAATTTGAAAATGTAAAGAATGAGGCACTGTCTCTGGTAAAATATATCAAAGATATGGAACTTCATGAGATCATGGCGGCGATCAAGAAGATCGGCGAATATAAGCTGGAGATCAATGATTACTTTGATATTATGGCGATCTGGTATCGGGATGTGCTACTGTTCAAGGCAACCAAGGATGTGAATCATCTGGTGTTTCGGGAAGAGCTTACCGCCATACGCAAATGTGCCCAGCGCAGCAGTTACGAGGGAATCGAAACCATCGTAAAGGCACTGGACACAGCGAAGCATCGTCTGGATGCGAATGTTAATTTTGAACTGGTAATGGAACTGCTGCTTCTGACCATTCAGGAAAACGGCTGACGGAACCTTCACTGGTCAAGCAAGTTTTCATATTCCGTGATCGGCATGGGCTTGTAATATAAAAATCCCTGCGCGTCAAAACATTCATGTTGTACAAGAAAATCCTCCTGGAAGGGGGTCTCTACCCCTTCCACTATTATTTTTTTCTCCAATTGTTTCAGCATACGAGTGATATTGTTCAAAATGATCTGAGCATGAATATCCTCGATATTGTCAATGAACCCCTTATCGATCTTTACCTCATTCACGGGCTGATCCTTCAGCATGGTCATAGTCGAATAGCCGGTGCCGAAATCATCCATGGAAATAGAAAATCCGTAGTCTTTGAGTTCCTGCATACTTTGATACATGATCGTGGTATTGTTCAGGAAAGTACTTTCCGTTAATTCCAGGACTACAAGGGAAGGCGGTACCTCATACTTGCCGGACAGGTCGATGAGCCGCTGCTTAAAAATAGGATCATAGGAATGCATCCGGGAAATATTGATGGAAATAGGAAGTGCTTTCTGCCCGGCTTTCAGACGGTTGCTGATCCAGGAAAAAACCTGTTTCCATACCACAAAATCCACATCGATGATCAATCCGTTTTTCTCCAAAACAGGAATAAATTTGCCGGGACTGATGGTACCCATTGTGGGATGGATCCAGCGAACCAACGCTTCACCGCCCACGATTTCTTTGGTGCGCATATCTACCTTGGGCTGAATGTACGCCTGCAGCTGTCCTGTTTCCATACCCTTTACGATGTCGTTTTCAATCTGCTTTTCCATAAGGAGCTGTTCAAACATGCGCTGATCAAAAAATGCGTATTTGGCGTAGAATTTTCCCTTTATGGACTTCATTGCCATTGTGGCATAATCGCACATATTGTTGGCCGGTGTATCCGGTGAGGGTGCGATGCAGATGCCCACAGCGGGCAAAATCTTAAAAGGAAGATCAAAAGCTTCAATGTGGGAATGGATCTTTAGAGCCATATCGATCAGCTCCTGCTGATCCGTAAAGGGCATCAGCATGGCGAAAGTGTCCGCACGAAAATGGGATACAAGGGTCAGATCCTTCCAGTAACTGCGGAAAAAGTCAGCAATATAGATCAAAAGTTCATTTCCCTTTTCCCTGCTGCAGAATACATTCACCGACTTAAAATTGGAGATATCCAAAACAAGAATGGCAAAAGTCTGTTCCGGGCAGGAACTTATGATCTTGGTTCCCATATGGTGAAAATCATGTCGTGTCAAAAGTCCGGTCAGTCGGGTCGGATTGTTTTCCGGGATCAGTTCGATTGGCTGCATGGATTTTCACCTCCTTTTACATATGATGGCGATGAGTTATTCCCCATCGAGCAGAGCTTCAAATGCCGGTACGGGCATAGGCTTATGATACAGGAAGCCTTGGGCGTGGCGACAACCGTGATTCAAAAGAAAATTCTGTTGGGAGGGAAGCTCGACGCCCTCCACAATGATCTTTTTCTTCAGTGCCTTCAGCATATCTATCATGTGTTCCAGAATGATCTGTACATTTTCATTCTCAATATCGTCGATAAATCCCTTATCGATCTTCACTTCATCCACAGGATGATTCTTCAGCATTGTCATGGTGGAGTAGCCGGTACCGAAATCATCCATGGAGAGCATGAAACCGTGTTTCTTCAATTCCAGCATACTCGCAAACATGCCGTCCGTGTTAGTCAGGAAAGAACTTTCGGTGAGTTCCAACACCACCAGAGAGGTCGGAACATTGTACTCCTCGGCAAGCTGGATCAGACGCTGGGTAAAGGCCGTGTCATGCGCGTGCATGCGGGAAATATTGATGGAAACCGGCACAACTTTTTTGCCTGCGGCCAGTCGCTCCTGGATCCAGGCAAAAACCTGAGTCCATATGCAGAAATCCACGTCGATGATCAGACCGTTTTTTTCCAGTACAGGAATGAACCTGCCGGGACTGATGATTCCTTCCGTAGGGTGGATCCAGCGTACAAGGGCTTCCCCACCTACAATTTCCTTTGTGGACATATCTATCTTCGGCTGAATGTATGCCTGCAGCTGTCCGGACTCCAGGGCGTTTACGATATCATTTTCAATCTGTTTCTCCGCCAGCATGTTCCGATACATTTTATCGTCAAAGAAAGCGTATTTTGCATAAAACTTTCCTTTGATAGACTGTTTGGCAATCGAGGCGTAATCAAACAGATTGCTGGTCGCCATATCCGAAGAGGAAGCCATACAGATGCCGACGGAAGCCAACACTTTATACGGCAGCTTAAAGGCGTCGATCCGGTTATGGATATCTATGGCAATCTCAATCAGATCCTCTTTGGACTCAAAAGGCGTCAGCATGGCAAAAATATCGGCACGGAAATGAGATACCACCGTGAGACTGCGCTTCCAATAATCCCTGTAGATATCCGCAATATAGACCAGGATATCATCTCCGGCCTGATGACTGCAGAATTCATTCAGCATTTTAAAATTGGCAATGTCCATGACCAAGATCGCAAATTTTTTATCCGGGTTTTCCCGCATGACCTCCGCGCTCTTGTAAAAAAAGGCACGTCGGTTCAGCAGTCGGGTCAAATTGGTCAGATTGGTTTCTAAATTGCTTTCTGCCATCTTACGCAAGGTATATAAATACAGATCGCTGCGGTCATAGGGCTGATTGATCGCCTGTTCCTGCTCCTCGTTTGGCTGAGGCGGATTCGGAGAATCGATATGCAATTTATACACCTCCTTTTCCCTGAAATGCAAAGTTCTAACAATGGCATAATATATGTTTATATTTTACATCAATTTTGCCAAAAAAGCTATAGTATGTGGAAGAAAAGATAAAATTTAGAAGTAGTTTTTTATAACAGGATATGATAGAATAAGACAAGTGACCGGGTAGCAACAGGCTACGGGTCCATGAGAAACAGTGAGGTATATAGATTATGGTAAAAGTGATAGGAGTCAGATTTCGGACAGCAGGGAAGATTTATTTTTTTGATCCCCTGCATTTTGAGATAAAGCGCGGGGACCATGTGATCGTGGAGACCGCCAGGGGAATTGAGTACGGGACGGTCATGTCGGAAGCCAGAGAGGTTTCGGAGGATAAGGTGGTACAGCCCCTGAAGCCGGTGATCCGTATTGCAAATGAGCGGGATGCGGAGCAGGAGAAGTCAAATCGACAGAAGGAAAAAGAGGCTTTTAAGATCTGTCTGGATAAAATACGGGAGCACGGTCTGGAGATGAAACTGATCGATGCGGAATACACGTTTGATAACAACAAGGTTCTGTTTTATTTTACGGCGGATGGACGAATTGATTTCCGCGAACTGGTGAAGGATCTGGCCAGCGTATTCAAGACACGGATTGAGCTGCGGCAGATCGGCGTGAGAGATGAGACCAAGCTTTTGGGCGGGATCGGTATCTGTGGCAGACCGCTCTGCTGTCACAGCTATCTGGCAGACTTTGTTCCGGTTTCCATTAAGATGGCAAAAGAGCAGAATTTGTCCTTAAATCCGACGAAGATTTCCGGTGTGTGCGGCAGACTGATGTGCTGCCTGAAAAATGAAGAGGAGACCTATGAGGAATTGAATCGCAGACTGCCCAATGTGGGCGATACCGTGACGGCAGAGGATGGCACAAAGGGTGAAGTGCAGAGTGTCAATGTGCTCAGACAGCGGGTGAAGGTCGTGATCGAGGAAGGCGACACCAAGGAGATCAAGGAATATGAAGTGGGGCAGCTTCATTTCAAGCGGAAGCATACCAAGAAGGAGCGTATGGAGCTTTCGCCGGAGGAGCTGGCTGAGTTGGAGCGCCTGGAAAAGGAAGAGATCGAGGAAATCAAGGAAATGAAAGAAAGCCGCGACGATGCAGAGAAAGGGGAGAGATCTTCCCGCTCCGAGCGTCCGAACAGGCAGGAGGGACAGAGAGAAAGGCGCGGCGGAGAACGCGGAAACCGCAGCGGGGATCGGAACGGAGAACGCGAGGAACGCGGGGAGGGCCGCGGCAAAAACCGCGGGGAGAACCGTGGAGAGGGCCGTGGTGAGAATCGCGGCGAAAACCGGGAACGCAGGGAGAACAGGCGGGACAACCGTGACGGAAACCGCGGAGAGGGCCGTAGCGAAAACCGTGGAGAAAATCGTGGCGAAAACCGGGAACGCAGAGAGAACAGGCGCGAAAATAGGCGGGACAGAAGATATCGCTCAGGAAGGAAATCGGAGAACGGTGAGAACAGTAGACCTGAAGGAGAATGAGAGGATTGATGATCTGCAGCGGAACGGCTACCGGATCATTCAGGATCCGAACCGATTCTGTTTTGGCATGGATGCGGTATTGCTCACCGGATTTGCTGCGGCAAAGGAGCAGGACAGACTCCTGGATCTGGGCACAGGTACCGGTATCATTCCGCTTTTGATGGAGGCCAAATATCATTGCAGTCATCTGACGGGACTGGAGATTCAGGAGGAGAGCGCGGATATGGCGCGCAGGAGCGTGGCATTGAACGATCTCTCCGGCAAAATTGACATTGTGACGGGAGATATCAGGGAAGCGGATCGGTTGTTTGAGGCCGCTTCTTTTGATTGTATCACCTGTAATCCACCCTATATGATAGGACAGCATGGTCTGACCAATCCGGAGGATGCGAAAGCCATCGCCAGACATGAGATCCTCTGTACATTTGAGGATGTGGTGCGGGTGACGGCGAAGCTGGTAAAAACGGGTGGACATTTTTTTCTGGTACATCGGCCGTTTCGATTGGCAGAGATTATGACAACTCTGTCGCAATACAAATTGGAGCCGAAGCGGATGCAGCTGGTATATCCTTATGTGGACAAAGAGCCCAACATGGTGCTTTTGGAGGCGGTGCGGGGCGGCAGACCGCGCATGACGGTGGAGAAACCGCTGATTATTTTTGAAAAACCGGGGGTCTATATGCCGGAGCTGCGGGAGAAATACGGGTATTAAGTCCTGTAAATAAGGGAGAGGAGGAGACCGTATGGCGGGAACCTTGTTTTTGTGTGCTACCCCCATTGGAAATCTGGGGGATATGTCGCCGCGGGTGGTGGAGACTCTGCGCAGTGTGGATGTGATTGCGGCGGAAGACACCAGGAACAGTATCAAACTTTTGAATCATTTTGATATTCATACGCCCATGACCAGTTATCATGAGTACAACAAGGTGGAGAAAGCAAAGCAGCTCATCGGGCAGCTTCTGAACGGGCAGAACATTGCACTGATCACGGACGCGGGAACGCCCGCGATCTCTGACCCAGGGGAAGTGCTGGTTCGGATGTGCCTGGAGAGCGGAGTGTCTGTGACCTCGCTGCCGGGACCGGCGGCATGCATTACGGCGCTCACATTGTCGGGACTGTCCACAAGACGGTTTTGTTTTGAAGGATTTCTGCCTGCGGATAAAAAGGAAAAAAAGCTGGTGCTGGACGAGCTTATGAATGAGAGCCGCACCATGATCCTGTATGAAGCGCCCCATCATCTGGTGCGGACGCTGGAGGAGTTGTATGAGGTTCTGGGACAGCGCAGGATCACGCTGTGCAGGGAACTGACCAAAAAATTCGAGACGGTGTTTCCCACAACCCTGGCCGAGGCATTGGAGTATTATAAGACCGAGGAGCCGAAGGGAGAGTATGTGCTGGTGATCGAGGGCAAAAGCTTTGCCGAGAAACGGCAGGAGGAGATTGCCGGCTGGGAGAGCATGACCATTGAGGAGCATATGGCCTATTATGAGCAACAGGGAATGGATCAGAAGGCGGCGATGAAGCAGGTGGCGAAGGACAGAGGCGTGGGAAAGCGGGAGATTTACGCGTACCTGCATGGGGAGGACTGAGATGAGTAATTGTGACGCATGTGTCAATTATGTATATGACGAGGATGAAGAATACTATTACTGTGATGTGGATCTGGATGAGGACGAGATGTATCGTTTCCTGACAGGGACGCAGAAAGAGTGTCCGTATTTCAGGGCAGATGATGAGTATGCCGTGGTGCGGCATCAGATGTAGCGGGAAGAAGGGTTCGGAGTGGAACGGTTGGCACAGACAGCAGAAAAACGGGAAAAGAAGACCATGGATATGACAGAGGGAAGTCCGGCGCGGATTATCCTTCTTTTCACGGTGCCCATCATTCTGGGCAATATTTTTCAACAGCTGTACAATATCGGCGACGCCAAGGTGGTAAGTTTTTTTCTGGATGAACATGCCTTTGCGGCGGTGGGAATGACGGCGGTGGTGTCGAATATGCTGATCGGACTGATCAACGGGTTTACACAGGGCTTTGGGATTCAGGTGGCTCATGCGTTCGGGGCGAAGGATGTCAGGCGGATCAGACGGAATGTGGCAGGTTCGGCGGTGTTGGCGGTGGCGCTTACTTTGGTGCTGTCGGTTCTGGCGTTTGCACTCATCGAGCGGGTCCTGGTGTTATTGCATACACCGGCGGAGCTGATGGATCCGGCGCTTCGGTATGTGCGGATCATCCTGATGGGTATTCCGTTTTCGGCTTTGTATAATCTGTCGGCGAATCTGCTGCGTTCTCTGGGAAACAGCAAGACGCCGCTTTATTGTCTGCTCAGCTCTATTTTTCTGAATATTGCGTTGGATCTGTTTTTGATCGGCGTGGTGCATATGGACATAGAGGGAGCGGCTGTGGCCACTGTGATCTCCCAGGCGGTCTGCGGCGGGGCATGCTTTCTGTACGGTGTGATCCGCTATAGGGAATATCTGCCCGGGTGGGAGGACTGGAAACCGAAGGAAGGGGAATACAGGGAGCTCTTTTTCATGGGACTTTCCATGGGGCTGATGGGCTGTATCGTCAATATCGGAACGATCATCCTGCAGAGCGCGATCAATGGGCTGGGGGCGGATATCGTGGCGGCCCATACGGCGGGCCGAAGACTGCTGGAGATCCTGATGGCGCTGACGTACACTTACGGTTTTACGATGACGACGTACACCAGCCAGAATATCGGTGCCGGAAAATTTGAGCGGGTGCGGCAGGGGGTCCGCGCCGCCACCTGCATTGTAACGGTCATTTCGCTTCTGAGTATTGTGTTTGTCTTTTTGGCTGCGCGGCCTATCGTATCCTGGATCGCGTCTACGGATATTCCGCTGATCGAGGAAAATGCGGTGATGTACTGTCGGGTGGGCGTTTGCTTTTTCCCGGTGCTGGGGCCGCTCTTTATCCTGCGCTGCACCTTGCAGGGAATGGGGCATAAAGTAGTGCCGTTAGCATCTTCTGTGATGGAGTTTTGTATCAAGGTGGGATCGGTATTTTTCCTGGTGCCCAGACTTGCATATCTGGGGATTGCATTGACAGAGCCGATCAGCTGGACTGTGATGACTGCTATGCTCACGGCAGGATATATTTACGTGGTGCGAAAAAAAGGCGCATAGGAATTACTCCTGTGCGCCTTCTGCCATTGTTGTTTTGTTTTGCGGACGGTTGTACTTACAGGCTGCTCTCTGTAAAGAGACTTCTCACGTGGGCAACTTCCTCGTCGGTGGCCTTTGCAGCGGGCACGTAGTAGGATTTTTCTCTGGCGATCTGGTAAAGCTCCTCCTGGGACTGCTCGCAGGCATTTCGCATCTGCTTTAAGGTGCTTTTCAACTCTTTATTCTCGGACTGTGCGATCATTCCCGCATAGCGGGTGAGTTCGCCGTTGATACCGGCGAGGGTATCTGCTACCATCATTTTTTCCTGCATGTTTCATTCTCCTTTTTGATCATAGTTTGAGTTTCTTACGCTTGTTTCCGGGTTTTAGGACAGGAATTTCATCAGCTGCTGCTTGTTCTCCATAGCGGATTTGGCGCCCTTGGTGAAGAACTGCTTTATCTGGCTGTCCTGCGCCTCCTGCGCATAATCGGAAAGCTTGCAGTGTGTGGTGTCGAATCCGCCGATCAGATGGCGGATGTTCTGCAGATCCAGTTCTGAAATGTTGCTCATAACGTACCTCCTAAATTGAAATATAGAAATTTTCTTACAGGACATAGCTTGCCCGCGGCAGGGAAAATTATGCAATTTTTCGAAAAAATTTCCACAAAGGGGCATAAAATGTAGGGAACATGGATAGCGGAAAGAGGTTTTTATGTTAAACGGTATCTGGGCGGGCATGATCCTGCTGGGCGTGGTGTTTGCGGCGTTAACAGGGCGGATGGATGTGGTGACGAATGCGGCGTTAGACAGTGCGGGCGAGGCGATCGAACTGTGCATTACCATGGCAGGTGTGGTGGCGCTGTGGATGGGATTGATGGAGATTGCGAAAGAGGCAGGATTGATTGCGAAGATGACGCGGGGGATCGAGCCTTTTCTGAATTTTATGTTTCCCGGGATCCCCAAAGGACATCCGGCGAGGGAGTACATTGCTACCAATCTGATCGCAAATATCCTGGGGCTGGGGTGGGCGTGTACCCCGGCGGGGCTGAAAGCGATGGAGGCGCTGGGGAAACTGGAGGAAGAGAGGGGAAATTATGAAAAAATCACAGGAGGGGAGGAAAAGGCGCGTGTTGCCAGCCCGGAGATGTGCAATTTTCTGATCCTGAACATTTCCTCCCTGCAGTTGATCCCGGTGAATATGATCGCTTACCGCAGCCAGTACGGCAGCGGCAATCCGGCGGGGATCATCGCGCCGGCGATCCTGGCCACAGGGATCAGCACACTCTCGGCAATTGTGTATTGTAAGTGGAAAGCGCGGGCAAGAAAATAGCATGCGGATTTTAAGGTCAGTGCAGCATTCCCGCCAGCACAATGCTGGCAACGGTGCCGGCAAATGTGGCAAGCAGCGCGCCGCTCAGGGTGTAGCGGGTCTTGGTGACTTTTGCCGCCAGAAAATAGACACTCATGGTGTAGAAAACGGTTTCCGTGCAGCTCATGAGAATGGAGGTGAGGGTTCCGGCGTAGGAGTCGGGACCGTTTGTTTTGAAAATATCCAGTACCAGTCCGGTGGCGGCGGAGGAGGAAAACAATTTTACGATGAGGAGAGGGATAAGCTGGGCAGGGAGCCCGGCTTTTTCCGTGATGGGGGCGAGAATGACGCCCAGCAGCTCAAAGAATCCGGAGGCACGCAGCACGCCCACCGCCACCATCAGCCCGATCAGAGTGGGAATGATATCCACCACAATTTTTAGCCCGTCTTTGGCGCCGATGAGAAAACTCTCATAGACCTTGACCCGGGAAACCAGTCCATAGCCTACAATGAAAAAGATGGTCGCAGGAATGATGATGTCGGAAAGATGGAGGAACAGATTTATAAATGTCTTCATAGTAGCTCCCCAAAAGGATTTCTATTTAGAATTTATGATACAAGTGTCAGATTAAGAACTCAGATCAGTCCCATGCTGCGCAGGAGAAATACCCAGGCGGTCAGGGTGACGGAGCTCAAAAAGGTGGTTGCCACGACTACGCTGGAGGTGAGCACGCCCTCACGCCCCATGTTTTTGGCCATGATATAACAGCTTGCCGTGGTGGGAGACGCCAGCATGATGAGGATCGCCGCCAGTTTTTCCTGGGTGCCAGGAGTTTTAAGGCTTTTCTGCCTTCGAAACCGGCGCCGAGCCCCAGCAGCGGATTTGTCAATCTGTTCAGCAGGTCGCTTGGCAGCTATTGGCGCAGCAGGTCGTTCAGCGAGGAAAAATCGGAAGGCCCCGCGTTTAAATAAAAGCTGTGAAAAGTATAGTCGTTGTAGGCGTCACCCCAAAGCTCTCCGGCGGTCTCCCGCAGTTTTTGAATTTCCAGGCAGCCCAGATAGTATTTGGGATAATTGCAGGGTTCATCGGCTATGTAATTGTATACGGCATTGACAACGCTGTCATTTTTTATGCCGTAACCGGAGAGAAACTCGGCAATCTCTTCTCTGGTGGCATTGTCATAGTGGATCATAAGGTCCATTTGGGAATAGAGGTTCAGGAGAATGCGGCGGTTGTATTTCTCCAGTTCCACGCAGAGGGCGTCCTCCGGGCGTCCCTGTTCCTGCATCAGATCGGAGGCATAGCCGTAACTTAAAAATTCCACATACAGCGCCCAACCTTCCAGATAGCCGCCGTACCAGAGCAGCTGTCTTACATTGTTTTCCCCGCGCTTTAAGAAGCGGCGGTTGTTGTAGACCGTCTGGTACAGGTGCCCGGGAAAGCCCTCGTGGGCAAGGGTGGTGTAGAGTTCCAGCCCGGAGGGGGAGTTCCTGGGGTTCATGTATATGACATTTACGTCACTGGCGTCCAGCGGTGTGGTCAGATAGAAAGCAGGAGCGGTGTATTCCTGCAGATCCGGGGAGACACTTTTCACCGTCACGGAGGGCAGGTGAGGATACAGGGTGGGAAATGCAGTGTCCATGCGGGCCTGCAGGTCTCGCAGCATTTCCGTGGTGGTGGTCAGGGGAAGCTGCGAGTAGAGATCCTCTGCGTAGTAGGTCTTCAGATCCGGATCGTTCTGCAGGAGGGTATGCATGTTGTGATAGTTTTCCGTCAGATCCTCATTTAACATTGTCCGGATTTCATCCACGGAGCGGTAGGAGCCGGTGTTGGAGATCAAAAGCGCTTCATAGTAGGCTTTGCCGTTCGGCAGGGAGGCGAGTCCGCGGGGACTTTCCGGCACCCTCTCGGCATCTTCCAGTAAGAATAAGCCGTCCGCCAGCGCCTCGTAGGCAGGCTGCAGAACTGTGCGCAGCAGGCGGTTATTCCGGGAGATGTATTTTGCGGCTTCCTCCTCTGTGATCTTTTGTTCTGAGAGCAGAACAGAGAGCCGCTCCGAAAAGGTAGTCTGCAAAAAATGAGTTCCGGCGTCCAGAGCCTCTTTTGTGACAATGGTGTCACACTGCTCCTTTACCTGACGAAGCGAGTGGGCGGACTGGGAAAGGCCTGCGGCGGCTTTCTCCTGCTCGTAGGTGAGGAGGGAGGCAAAGTATTCGTCGGTCTGGTCTAACAGTGCCAGATAGTCCTCCACATCTCTGCGGCTCCGAAACGTGTATTCCGCCAGCAGGACCGGCAGCTGGGACTGTACGCCGGAAGCAGGCGACAGAGGCTCCTGATAGTAGGGAAAGCTGTTCAGTGTCCTGGAATTCTCCAGTTTTTTCACAAGGAGTCCGTAGGTGTAGGCGTCTCGGTCGGTGAGCGCCTGGGGATGAAGCTTAGACAGAGCCTGCAGAGTTTGGTCGATGGATACGGCCGCCTCCGCTTCACTGCCCGCGCGATAGGAGGGCAGAACGGCCTCATAGCCATAGATGCCGAAATTTTCCGGCGAAGCCAGGGTGTAGTGCAGATTCAGCGTGTTTGCCGTCATCTCGGACACGAATAGATCGTGGGTGAGGGCGGTAAATTTCTTTTGGTCGTGTCCCTTGAAGAACAGGGAGAGTGTTAGCAGGATAAAGAAAAGGAGCAGAATGATATAGAGAAAGATCTGCCCCGGAGAGAGAGAAGGTCTTTTTTTCACGATAGATCACCTGAATGTACGGATATTATTATATAATATGCCAAAGATGAAATTTTTTTAACCGTTTGTTTGCCTGACGCGTGTTGTTGTGATACAATAAATGAAAATGCGGGTGTGAGGACGGTTATGGATCATAAGGCGAACGAAAACGAAAAAAGAATTCGGGAAAAAACATTGGAGAGCCTGTCGAATCGCACAAAGGCGCCAACAAGCGTATTTGTGATCCTTTTGGTGCTCTATTTTGCGGCTTCCGTTGTGGTGAGTATCGCGTCCGGATCCAGAAGCGACATCATGATCGCGGGAAACCCTTTTCCGCTTTATGCATTGGCCGGGGTGTTTTCATCGCTGGCTAATATCTGTATTCTGTTTTTGGCGTTTTATTGCGGAAAGGCTGGTTTTTTCGCAGCGCTCACGGTTCTGGTGGTTCAGCTTCCCATGATCCTGATGGGGGTCTTTGTGAATCATAACCTTACCAGTCTGCCGGGGGTATTCGGCAATCTGCTGGCAATCATTGCCATTGTGGTCATTTACAGGAATAACGTGAGTGTGGAAAGATATCAGACCAGGCTGCGGGAGCAGGCCGTTACGGATACGCTCACCGGACTGCCGAATCGGTTTGCGTGTTCCGAGCTGGTTCAGGAACTTACAAAGAGAGGCATTCCTTTTGCGATGGTAACCATCGATATCAACGATTTCAAGACTATCAACGATACCATGGGCTTTAATACCGGCAATAAGGTCCTCGTAGAGATTGCTTCCCGATGGAAAACCATTGCAGACAGCGGGCTCTCGGGAACATTGGATTTTATCATTCGCGCGAGCGGTGATGAATTTGCGCTGGTGATCCGGGATCATCATTCAGAGGAAGATATCCTGAATACGATCCGGCAGTACGAGGCGGCATTGGAGGAACGGTTGACGGTGGATGAGTGTGATTTTTATGTCACTGCCAGCTTTGGATATGCGGAATTCCCTGCGGATACACGCGATATGGATTCCCTGTTCTCCTATTCCGTTACCGCGATGAAGGAGGTAAAGCGTGCGGGCAGCAATGAACATATCCTTCGGTTTACGCCGGAGCTGCTGAAAGAAGGACATACGCTGGAGATCGAGAACAAGGTCAGAGCGGCGATTGAGAATGATACCATTTATTTTCAGCTTCAGCCCCAGTATGATATGTCCCATAAACTGCGCGGATTTGAAGCGCTTGCCCGCATGAAAGACAAGGACGGCAGCGTGATCAGCCCGGGCGAGTTTATTCCGGTGGCAGAAAAGATCGGGTTGATCGATAAAGTGGACGGGATCGTTTTCAAAAAATCGGCGGCATTCGTTGGCAGCCTGATCCAAAAGTCGGGGGCGGACATCACCCTCAGCGTCAATGCTTCGGTCAGACACCTGATGAAGAATAATTTCCTGGATGAGATCCGGGAGCTTCTTGCGGAAAGCGGTCTCCCGGCAGAACGGCTGGAGATTGAGATCACGGAATCCATCATGATCGATTCTGCAGAGAAGGCGTTAAACTGTATCAATGAGATCCGGAAGATGGGCGTCAAGGTTGCAATAGACGATTTCGGTACGGGATATTCCTCGTTGAGTTATCTCTTTAATTTCCCTGCCAATCTGTTGAAGATCGACAAGTCTTTTATCGACAGAATGAATACGAGCGACTCCTCAAAAGAATATGTGGCATCCATTATTTCGATCGGGCATGTCATGGGGTTTGAGGTGATTTCTGAGGGTGTTGAAGATACAGAACAGCTGGAGACTCTGCGGAATATCGGCTGTGACTACATACAGGGGTTTGTCTGGGGACGTCCGCTGCCGCAGGAGGAAGCGGAGAGGATCGTGATGGAGGCCAAATAAAATGCTATATATTATGCGGCACGGAAAAACAGATTGGAATGTCAGACGCAAATTACAAGGCCGCACGGATATCCCGCTGAATGACGAGGGGCGCAGGATGGCATGTGAGGCGGGAGAAAAGTACAAGGATGTGCATTTTGACGTGTGTTATAGTTCGCCGTTGACCCGGGCAAGGGAAACGGCGGAACTTTTTTTGCAGGGGCGGAATGTGCCGATTCTGACAGATGACCGGCTGAAAGAAATGTGCTTTGGGGTGTATGAAGGCGTGGAGAATTCCTTTCAGATTCCGGACTGTCCCGTCAATCTGCTGTTTCGCGACCCGGTCCACTATGTAGCGGTGGAGGGCGGGGAGAGCTTCCGGGAGCTCTTCGCACGGACCGGTGCTTTCCTACGGGAGGTGATCGACCCGCAGCTGAGGGAGGGCAGGGATGTTCTGATCATGGGACACGGTGCTATGAATTGCAGTATTATCTGCCAGGTGAAAGGGTTGGATCTGGCACATTTTTGGGATTGCGGGATGGAAAATTGCCATTTGTTTGAACTGGGAGAATGGACGCAAAGGGAGAGGACAAAAGATGAAATTTGAAAAACCGGACAAAAAAGGCGTATTTACACAGATTTTTCGGAATATCAGCGATTCGGGGCACGGATTATCCATTATGTTCAAAGAATCCGGGACGGTAAAGCGGCTGATCCCCATTGAGTTTGTGGGCGGTCTGCTGATCGGACTGGCGGGCAGATTTATTCCTTTGGAGTTTGTCATTCTGGCGGTGATCCTGATCATCTTATTTACGGTGGAGACGCTGAACACGGCCATTGAGGAGGTCAATGACCTGGTCACACTGGAGGTGGATGAGCGTGTGCGCCGTTCCAAGGACATGGCGTCCGGGGCGGTGGGAGTCTGGCATCTGGTGTATGTGGTGTGCGTGTTCTTGTTTTTGTTTTGCCATCTGGCAAAATTTCCCTGGTGGATCGCAATCCTGGGCGGAGTGAAGTAAGTTATGGACAAACGACGCAAATCATGTTATTATTTTAAATGTATGTGTTTTTGAGGGGCTGATCGTATATCAGAGCGTGCAGATTACAGATCTGTGCGGAAACGGAGGACAACATGACCAATTTGGAACTGAAGAAGCTGGCAAATGAAGTCCGCAAGGGCATTATTGTCGGTACACACAGTGCGAAGGCCGGACATCCCGGCGGATCTTTGTCGGCAGCGGATGTTTTTACTTATCTGTATTTTGAGGAGTTACATGTAGATCCGAAGAATCCCGGCTGGGAGGACAGGGATCGTTTTGTTTTGTCTAAGGGGCATACGGCGCCCGGTCTGTATGCGGCACTGGCTCATAAGGGCTTTTTCCCGGTGGAGGATCTGGTGACACTCAGAAAGGTCGGTTCCTATCTGCAGGGACATCCCGATCTGCATATTCCGGGTGTGGACATGGCTTCCGGTTCTTTGGGACAGGGCATTTCCGCTGCGGTGGGTATGGCGATGGGCGCCAGACTGCAGAAGAAAGATTTCAGGGTTTATACGCTTCTGGGCGACGGTGAGATCGAGGAAGGTCAGGTCTGGGAGGCAGCGATGTTTGCGGGCTTCCGCAAGCTAGACAACCTTTGTGTGATCGTGGATAACAACAATCTGCAGATTGACGGTCCCATTGATCAGGTTTGCTCCCCCTATCCAATCGACAAGAAGTTTGAAGCGTTCAATTTCCATGTGGTACATGCGGATGCGCATGATTTCGATTCTCTCAGGGCGGCGTTCAGGGAGGCCAGAGAGACCAAGGGTATGCCTACCTGCATTGTGATGAAGAGTACCAAGGGTAAGGGCGTTTCTTATATGGAGAATAACGCAGACTGGCATGGCAAGGCGCCGAATGACGCGGAGTTTGAAGTGGCTATGGCAGATCTGGAGAAAATAGAAAAAGCACTGGCAGAGGAGGTGGAAGCGTAATGGCAGAGCAGGCAGTGAAAAAGATCGCGACCAGAGAAGGTTACGGCGAGGCTTTGAAGGAACTGGGTGCGGAATATCCTCAGATGGTAGTGTTGGATGCGGATCTGGCGGCTTCCACGAAGACGGCTGTGTTTGGAAAGGCATATCCGGAGCGCCACATTGACTGTGGGATTGCGGAGGCCAACATGATGGGCGTGGCAGCAGGATTGTCCCTGACGGGAATGATCCCTTTTGTAAGTTCCTTTGCCATGTTTGCGGCAGGCAGAGCGTTTGAGCAGGTGAGGAACTCAATCGGATATCCGCACCTGAATGTGAAGATCGGTGCAACTCACGCGGGCGTGACTGTAGGTGAGGACGGCGCCAGCCATCAGTGCAATGAGGACATTGCGCTGATGAGAGCGATTCCCGGTATGGTAGTCATGTGTCCCTCCGACTATGTGGAGGCGAAAGCGGCGGTGCGCGCAGCCATCGAGTATGAGGGACCTGTGTATATGAGATTCGGCCGTGCGGCGGTTCCCGTGATCAATGATCATCCCGGTTATCATTTTGAGATCGGTAAGGGTACCATCGTGCGCGAGGGTACGGATGTGACCATCGTAGCCACCGGAATCTGTGTGGATTCCGCATTGGGTGCGGCGGAGCTTTTGGCAAAGGAAGGGATTAACGCGGAGGTTGTAAACATTTGCACAATCAAACCTCTGGATGACGACCTGATCGTTGCCAGTGCCAAAAAGACCGGCAGGGTTGTGACAGTGGAGGAGCATTCCGTGATCGGGGGCCTGGGCAGCGCAGTGTGCGATTGCCTGTGTGCGAAACGGCCTACTCCGGTGAAGAAGCTGGGCATGCAGGATGTGTTCGGTACGTCCGGTCCTGCGGCAGAACTGGTGAAGAAGTATGGTCTGGATGCAGAAGGTGTCTGCAGGTCAGTGAAGGAGTTTTTGCAATGAATATACTGTCACCGTCAATTTTATCAGCCGATTTCTGGCATTTGGGAGAGGATATCCGCTGCGTGGAGCAGGAGAAGGTACCCTGGCTGCATGTGGATGTGATGGATGGCATTTTTGTGCCGTCGATCTCCTTCGGTATGCCGGTGTTAAAATGTGTGCGGAAGCAGACAGACCTGTTTCTAGATGTGCATCTGATGATCGACAGACCGGAACGATATGTAAAGGAATTTGCGGACAGCGGGGCGGATCTGATCAATTTCCATCTCGAGGCCACCGATCAGGTGAAAGAGACCATCACTGCGATCCGGGCATTGGGCAAAAAGGTCGGTATTACGATCAAGCCTAAGACTCCGGTGGAGGAGTTGGCGCCTTATCTGGATCTGGTGGATATGGTGCTGGTGATGACGGTGGAGCCGGGATTCGGCGGGCAGAAGCTGATTCCGGAGTGTATTGACAAGGTAAGGGAAGTGCGCCGGATGCTGGATGAGAGAGGACTTGACATTGATCTGGAGGTAGACGGCGGCATCAATATTGATAATGTGCAGGTTGCCCTGGAGGCGGGAGCCAACGTGATCGTAGCGGGGTCCGCAGTGTTTAAGGATGACATTGGGGCCAATGTGCGGGCGTTTCTGGAGAAGCTTTAGAAGAGGAATTTGAGATGCAGGTTGGCGGAATTGGAAGCGGAAACGGGAATTCCGGACTTGACAATCATGGAGTTTCCCATCAGACGATCAATTACAGGATAGATGATTCCACGCAGAATGTGAATAAGCATGACACAGCGAGGCGGGATGTGGCTGACGAGGCCACGTCTGCTTACACTGTGTCTTTTTCGTCGGAGGGAAAACGGCTCGCTGCGGAACAGATGGCCGCAAGAAAAGCTACGGAAGAGGAGTCTGCCGGTCAGCAAACAGGCGGTTTGACCGGCAAACTGCGGGAATTGCTGGAAAGCGGGAAAAAACTGCTTTTGCAGATCTGGGGTGAAAGCAAAGAAGAGGAAGCTGCGAATGAAGTTTCCGGAGAAGATGATATTTTGGAATCTACGATAAATGAAAATCTTGAAACAGACGGTGACGAGTACCATGAATCCGGCATTGCGGCAGGAGCGGTGAATGTGCAGGCACCGGCCGGAATGACGACGGCTGATCCGTATTTTAACAGTAATTCCGATGCGGGAAAAGTGAAGGAACCTTTGCTGACACGTATCCGTATCCGGTTTCGGGATATTGCCGGACAATTGGCAGAGCGCTTTGGCGGAATGCTGTCGGGACAGTTTTCTGCAGGGAGCGAATTGAAGGACAGGCAGGAGCAGCAGAAGGATAACCTGCAGGCAGAACAGACCGCACAGGAGAAGCATAAAAAAGATTATTACCGCAAAAACGGAGTTGTGGTGGATATCAGCACACCTCCGGCGGAGCATCTTATGGATTCTTATGATAAGGCAGGGGAGTACAGTAAGTTGACCACGGAACAGAAGCGGTGAAGGAATCATTTCTTTGGTTGACGCTTGGCGTGATGTGTGGTAAGATTGACATAATTTCAAGTGAAATGATCAAATGCAATGACGGAGAGAGTACATGGTTTATGAACCATACAGAGAACCTTCCCGTGGCTGAGAGGAAGGAGGGGATATGCTGTGGAACATGGCTCCCGAGCGGCGCACCGAGCTGTTGCTGTGTAAGCGGTGAATGGTAAGGCTGCGACAGGTTCCGCCTGTTATAGCGGAGAGAGTTATCGGTGATCATCGATTGACTCTATGAGGCCGGATCTGTGAGGGTTCGGTGAACGGAAGTGGTAACACGGGGAAGAGCTCGTCTTCTGAAGTATGCGGATGATGCATACGGATGGAAGGCGTTTTTATTTTGCCAAAGAAGAGAAATCAGAGTGTGATAGAAGGAGGAGCAGGAAAATGCAGAGCAAAGGAAAGTATTATCTCACGACGGCGATCGCTTACACATCGGGCAAACCGCACATCGGCAACAATTACGAGATCGTACTGGCAGACAGCATCTGTCGGTTTAAGAGAAAGGAAGGGTACGACGTCTTTTTCCAGACCGGTACGGATGAGCATGGACAAAAGATTGAACTGAAGGCCGAGGAGGCAGGCGTCACGCCCAAGGAGTTTGTGGACAAGGTGGCGGGAACAATCCGCGGATTATGTGACCTGTTAAATATTTCGTATGACAAATTCATCCGTACCACAGATACGGACCACGAGAAGCAGGTGCAGAAAATTTTTAAGCGCCTGTATGATCAGGGCGATATTTATAAAGGCGCCTATGAGGGATTGTACTGTACGCCCTGCGAGTCTTTCTGGACGGAGTCCCAGCTGGTGGACGGCAAGTGCCCGGATTGCGGCAGGGAGGTGAAGCCGGCCAAGGAGGAAGCGTATTTCTTCCGTATGAGCAAATATGCGGACAGACTGATCAAGCATATCAACGAGCATCCGGAGTTCATTCAGCCCGTATCCCGGAAGAATGAGATGATGAACAATTTCCTGTTGCCGGGACTGCAGGATCTGTGTGTGTCCAGAACTTCATTCAAGTGGGGTATTCCGGTGGATTTTGATGACAAGCATGTCGTTTATGTGTGGCTGGATGCGCTGACCAACTATATCACCGGTATTGGATACGATGCGGACGGCAACAGCAGTGAGCAGTACAAAAAGCTGTGGCCCGCAGATCTGCACCTGATCGGTAAGGATATCATCCGCTTCCATACAATCTATTGGCCGATCTTTTTGATGGCGCTGGGTGAGCCGTTGCCGAAGCAGGTATTCGGACATCCCTGGCTGCTGACGGGAACCAACAAGATGAGCAAATCCAGAGGCAATGTGATCTATGCGGACGATTTGGTGGACTTTTTCGGCGTGGATGCGGTGCGTTATTATGTACTGCATGAGATGCCTTATGAAAATGACGGCAATATCACCTGGGAGCTGATCGCGGAGCGGACCAATTCCGATCTGGCGAATACTCTGGGCAATCTGGTAAACCGCACGATCTCCATGAGCAACAAGTATTTCGGTGGCGTGGTGGAGAATAAAAATGCCCAGTTGACACCGGAGGACGGCGTGATCGATGTGGATCTGAAAAAGACGATCACGGAGACTTACGCAAAGGTTGTGGACAAGATGTCTACCCACAGGGTTGCGGACGCATTGACGGAGATCTTCGGTATCTTCAAGCGCTGCAACAAATATATTGACGAGACGGAGCCCTGGGTATTGGCGAAGGACGGGGCAAAGAAGGACAGATTAGCCACCGTGCTCTACAATCTGGTGGAGGGGATCGTGATCGGTGCGTCCCTGCTGGAGCCTTATATGCCCGCAACAGCGGAGAAGATCGCAAAGCAATTGAATACTTCCCTGCGTGACTTTGACAAGCTGGAGAAGTTCGGATTGTATGAGAGTGGTACAAAAGTGACAGATGCGCCGGAAATTCTTTTTGCAAGACTGGACATGAAAGAGGTACAGGCGAAAGAGGAGGAGATCGCGGCAGCACAGATCGCAGCGGCACAGGCAGCAGGCAGCGGGGCAGGCCATGCGGCGGACGGCGGTGATCAGGATTCTGCGACGACAGAAACTGACGACAATGTCATAGACCTTGAACCCAAAGCGGAGATCACCTATGATGACTTTGCCAAGATGCAATTCCAGGTGGGGGAGATCATCGCCTGTGAGGCGGTGCCCAAGTCGAAAAAGCTGCTCTGCAGCCAGGTGAAGATCGGCAGCCAGGTGAAGCAGATCGTGTCCGGCATCAAGGCGCATTACAGCCCGGAGGAGATGGTGGGCAAAAAGGTGATGGTACTGGTGAATTTAAAGCCGGCCACATTAGCCGGTGTGGTGTCCGAGGGTATGCTTCTGTGCGCCGAGGACGCGGAAGGCAATCTGGCGCTGATGACACCGGAGAAGACAATGCCTGCGGGAGCGGAAATCTGCTGATCCGGGGTTGAAAAAGGGGTTACATATGAAGAAGACGACATTTTATTTTGATTCCAGAGACGGCGAGAGCAAGATTTATGCGGTTCGTTATGAGCCGGAGGAGGACAGACTGCAGGACGGGAAACCTGTGGCTGTCCTCCAGATCATACACGGGATGGCCGAGTATACGGAGCGCTATGAGGAAACGGCGAAATTCTTTACGGACAGAGGGTTTGTGGTGACCGGGGAGGATCATCTGGGTCATGGAAAGTCCGTGCCGGAGGGAGGAACTTACGGATATTTCTGTAAACAGGACCCTGCTACGGTTGTTGTGCGGGATGCGCATCGGCTGAAAAAAATGACGCAGGCGCTCTACCCGGGAGTTCCCTATTTTATCCTGGGGCACAGTATGGGGTCGTTCATCCTGCGCAATTATATCTGCCGATACGGAACCGGTATTCAGGGTGCCATTGTCATGGGAACCGGAATGCCGCCTGCCGCTGCAATCTCGGGAGGAAAGGCGCTCTGTGCGCAGCAGAAGCTGTTGCATGGTGACAAATATGTCAGTAAAATACTATACAAAATGGCATTTGCGGCATATAATGCAAGGATCCCGGATGCCGGGTCGGATTATGACTGGGTGAGCAGAAATCAGGAAAATGTGGATGCCTATATCAAGGATCCGCTGTGCGGATTTGTATTTACCGTAAACGGGTTTCAGACTTTATTTGACCTGATCTCGCGGATGGGGGACAGCGAGAATCTGAAAAAGATCCCCAAGGATCTGCCGCTGTTTTTACTGTCCGGAAATGAGGACCCGGTGGGCGAGTACGGGGACGGTGTGAAGCGTGTGTTTGATTCGCTGGAAGATCTGGGTCTGGAACATGTCATGCTGAAACTTTATGCGGGCGACCGGCACGAGATCCTGAATGAGGCGGACGGGGAGCAGGTGCGGAAGGATATCTATAATTGGATCCTGCCGAAACTGGACTGGGACGCCAAGGGATGAATCCCGCCAATGATCAGCAAGGGGTCGGCACGGGAGCATGGATGGCAGCAAGGGAGCAATAAATATGGATCAAAGTGTATTTCCCTATAGGATCCGATGGGCCAGGGTAGAGGACTGGGAGCCGATGATGAAGATGGTCTGGCGTACTTTTCTGCGATTTGAGGCGAAGGATTATTCGGACGAAGGAATCCGCAGTTTTCTGGACTTTATTACGGATGAAAAATTGTTTCACTCCTTTCTGCGGGGTGATTACCAGGTGATGGTGGCGACGGATGATAAGCAGATCGTGGGCATGGCTTCGGTTCGGAACCGCAATCATCTTTCGCTTCTGTTTGTGGATGAGCCGTATCACCGCCGTGGGATTGGCAGGGAACTGCTGAACCGGTTTTGTGAATATCTGCAAAAAGAAGAAGGCGAGCCGTATATGTCGGTCAAAGCGGCGCCCTATGCGGTAAAGTTTTATCAGAAGCTCGGGTTCTGGGTGGTCAGTCCGGAAGAGGAAGTGGGAGGCATCCGTGTGACTTCCATGGAAAAGCATTTTAAGAAGACAGTTTAAAGAACAGAGAAGCAAAAAAGAGGTGCAGATTATGAAGATTTTTGATATAGACGGGCCTGTAGTCCAGTTTTTGAGTAAAGTGGCCGATCTGATGTGGCTGAATATCCTGGCGATCGTATGCTGTATTCCGGTGATCACGATCGGAGCTTCGCTCACAGCCTTGAATTATATGGCTCTGAAGATTGTGCGCAATGAGGAAAGTTATATTACCAAGGGATTTTTTAAGGCATTCAAGGAGAATTTCAAGCAGTCCACCGCGATATGGCTGATCTTTATGGTGGTGTTCGGGGTGATCTATGCCGATTACCGTATTGTGCTCACCACCGATATCCAGATCAATAAAGTGGTCAAAGCCCTGATCGTGATGATCGCAGCGCTGTCCATATTCACGTTTATGTATGTATTTCTGCTGCAGAGCAAGTTCTCCAACACGGTAAAAAAGACGATACAGAATGCATTTTTTCTGAGTATCATGCAGTGGCCCAAGACCCTGCTGATGATCGTCCTCTACCTTTTGCCGTATGCGCTGTTTTATATATTCCCGGGCCTGATTCCGCTGGTTTTGGTATTCTGCCTGTCGGTTCCGGCAATCCTGTCAGCCAGACTGAACAATAAATTTTTCCGGAAAATGGAAGATCAGATTCTGTCCCAGAGTGCCGGGGAGCAAGGCACTGATGACACAGACAATGACGCGGAAGGTGACGCTGACGGCGGAACGGAAAATGGCACAGACAGCGAAGGTGAGACGGAGTCTGTGGTGACAGAGACAGTGACAGAAAAGTCAGAAACCAATAGTCAAAATGACTAGGGAAACAGCAATAAGTTGTACAACTTGACTAAAATGTATGAAATGACCGAATTTCATAAGCAAAATTTACAATATCGTCCAAAATATTTGTGAAAAACTTGTATGGAAATCAAGAGGTATTTTCGATATACTTTTCTTTGTGAGAAGTGTAACTTACACATGAAAGGAGTATATACCAATGGCTAGTTTATCTTTAAAGAATGTATGTAAGGTATATCCTAACGGATTTGAGGCCGTTAAGGACTTTAACCTGGAGATCGCAGATCAGGAGTTTATCATTTTCGTAGGACCTTCCGGATGCGGTAAGTCCACCACCCTTCGTATGATCGCTGGCTTGGAGGATATTTCTTCCGGTGAGCTGAAGATCGGTGACAGAGTTGTAAACGATGTAGAGCCTAAGGACAGAGATATCGCAATGGTATTCCAGAACTACGCTCTGTATCCTCATATGTCCGTATACGACAATATGGCATTTGGTCTGAAACTGAGAAAGGTTCCCAAGGATCAGATCGATAAGATGGTAAAAGAGGCAGCTAAGGTGCTTGACCTTACCCCGTTGCTTGACCGTAAGCC
>ODAI013155191.1_pt1 | contig 29180 bp, 28 predicted proteins | sample 1539321 | NCBI WGS metagenome assembly ODAI01 (sample SAMN02144231, study PRJEB22623) | gut metagenome | biome: sheep rumen | host: Ovis aries | place: New Zealand
AGTATGAATACAGCCGCGTATCAAAGGTAGCGCCTACCCGAAATCATCTGTATATATTTGCAGGAGGATATAATAACAGCGCATATTTTAATGTATTGGAAAAGACGGATTCCGGTTATAATACCGTATATTCTCAAGCGGATCATTTTCGCGAGGTTTGGAATTGAAATATTCATTAAATTCGTAAACAGCTAAAGATTTGAAAAAAGGAACGGCGTTGACCGTTCCTTTTGTTGTATAATACAGAGATTATGTTTATATCGTTTTCAAATACTCAAGACTTTCGTCAAGGGTTTTGCACAGGCAGTCAACCATCGGGCGGATTTCATCGTCGGGCTGCAAATAATCCGGCACCATGACGGTGTGCATGCCTGCGGCATGCGCAGACTGTATTCCCGTAAAGCTGTCCTCAAACGCGGCGCAGAAGCGGGGCTCCTGCCCGAGTCTTTTTGCGGCGGTCAGGAAGATTTCCGGGTGAGGCTTTCCGTTTTTAACGTCGTTACCGCACACAAGCTCATCAAAGTATTCAAGCACGTTGATTGATTTAAGATTAAGCGTTGCGGTTTCACGCGAGGTAGAGGTTGCCAAAGCGATTTTGACGTTGTTTTCCTTTAAAAAATCAAGCAGCTCATACAGCCCCGGTTTTGCAGGGACGCCGTCGGTCATGAGCTGTTCAAGGTACATTTCGTGGCTTCTCGCGGCAAAGTCCCAATACGGAAAATCGCTTCCGTAGGCGGAAAGGTAAATTTTTTCAACCTCGGCCTTGCGTTTGCCCAGCGTTGTTTTGTAAAAATCAAGGCTGTAATCGTAACCTGCCTCAGTCATCATCTTTGTCCAGTTTTTATACACTGTTTTTTCGCTGTCAATCATAAGACCGTCCATGTCAAGAACCGCGCCCTTAATCATATATACCTCCTGTAATCCCTTATCTTTAAAATGAAAACAGGGAGACCGCAAGGGTCTCCCCCGATATCAGCGTTCAATCATCAAAAATTCGCAGCTGAACGGTTTAATATGCAGCTTATAATTCTCAAGCACTGAGCCGAACACAGGCTTTGCCTCGGCATATCCCGGAGGCGGCGCGACAACCTCCTCGTGGTCACTGAGGTTGAACACGCAGTAAATGGCGGTTTTTTGGTCATGGCGGATATACGCAAGCCTTCTGTTTTCGGCAAAAGCGTCAACAAAGTCGCCGTCCCAAAGCGCCGAGCATTCCTCGCGCAAAGCGCCGAGCTTTTTATGCCATTCAATAAGCTCGGTGTTTTCCCTGCCCCACGGATAGCAGCAGCGGTTGAACGGGTCGCGGTAGCCCTCCATTCCGGCTTCGTCGCCGTAGTAAACGCAGGGGAAGCCGGGCAATGTGTACTGCATCGCGGCGGCAATTTTGAGCAGCTTAATTCCGTGCGCGCGCCGGTCGTCGCTGAGCTTGGTGTTTGCCTGCCACGCGCGGTCGCGGCCGTTAAGCGGCTCTCCCGCAAGCATTGTCAGAATTCTCTCGGTGTCGTGAGTACTCAGCGAGTTCATAAGTACTCTCAGCACGGGACGCGGGTAGTTTTCGATAACGCTCATAATCTGCGCCATTGTGTGGCGCGCGTCCTGACCGCGGCAGAAGTTGATAATCGCTCCGCGGAAAACGTAGTTCATAACCGAGTCAAGCTGTTCTCCGAGCAAAAACTTTCTTCTTGCGCCGTAGCTTTCCTTGTTGCTGGCGTCCTCCCAAACCTCTCCGACAATAAACGCCTCGGGGTTTTCTTCTTTTACGGATTTGCGCAGATTTTCCATGAATTCGTCGGGGAGCTCGTCGGCTACGTCAAGTCTCCAGCCCGAGTTGCCCAAACGCATATATTTTCTTATAATGCCGTCCTTGCCGTTGATGTATTCGTTAAAGGCAGGGTCGGTTTCAATTACCTCGGGCAGGGTGTAGAAGCCCCACCAGCTGTGGTAATTATCAGGCCATTCGTTAAATTTATACCAGCTGTAATACGGCGATTCCTTGTCGCGGTAAGCGCCGCCCTTGCCGTAGCGTCCCGAACGGTTAAAGTACACGCTGTCCGCGCCCGTATGCGAGAACACGCCGTCGTTAATGATGTGTATTCCCCGTTTTTTGGCTTCCTCGCAAAGCGTTACAAAATCGTCCTCCGTACCCAAAATAGGGTCGATATGCGAATAGTCGCCGGTGTCGTAACGGTGGTTTGAATAAGCTTCGCTGATAGGATTAAGATAAATGCAGGTAACGCCCAAATTCTCGAGGTAATCAAGCTTTTGGGTAATGCCCTTTAAGTCGCCCATAAAGAAATCACTGTTTGTGATTTCGCCGTGTTCGTTCGGCGCCCACTGCGGCAGCGCGTACCAATCTTTGTTGCGCGTAAAGTCCGTGCGCTTAAGATTCTTTTCTTCGCCGCTGAAACAAAAACGGTCGGGAAAAATCTGATACATCACGCCGCCCACAGGCCACTTCGGGGTTTCAAAGCCCTTTTTGTAGCAGGTCAGCTGCCAGCTTCTGCCGGGCGAATCCTGAATTTGGCTGATTGTGTAAGGGTCGCTCGGAACAAGATATTTTGTGGAATCCGGCGTATTAAGCTTAAAGAAATACCAGTAAAGTCCTATTCTGGAAGGAGTGAAGTCACATTCCCAGATTTCGGTGTCCTTGTCAAAGGTGCCGCACCAAATCAGGCGGTGGTATTCCCAGTTATAGTCATAGTCATATTTAACGCAAAGCTCAACGGTGCGCGAGTGAACGTCGCGTGGCATAAGCGTTCTGAAATGAACCGTGGTATTTTCTTCAACCGCGCCGAAGGGCGAACGGTAATAAATTTTTTGTGAATCAAAAGGAATAGGCATAAAATCCTCCTGCTCATCTGTAGTATTCAATAGTATTCTAACATAATAAGTTACAGATTTCAAGCCATATTTCGAATACGGAAACAAAAATATAGCGTTATGCCGCCGTATTTTGCCGCAAAAATTAATAACGCCGTGTTTATTGCTATTGTGCTTTGAAAAATAATGTGTTATTATATATAGTGGATATTTATATTGAGAGGTGTAATTATGAGTAAAAAACGCGTCAGCGTCCAGATTGAGGGACGAAATTATGCTGTCATCACCTCTGACAGTGAGGAATATGTGCTCGAGGTTTCGCAGGATGTCATAGACAGAATCCGCCGTGCTTCACAGTCGGGCAGGAACCTTGACACCAGAGACTGCGCCGTGCTTGCGGCAATGGATTTTTGCGACGACCGCAACAAGGCGAATAAGCGCAACAAGGAAGTTATTGACAAGGCGGACTTAATCATCCGCCAGTCCGCTGAGCTTACCAAGCAGTGCAAGGAATACAAGGAAAAGCTTGCCGGCGCGATTAACGAAAACACAAATCTTACAAAGCGCATAAGAGCTCTTGAGGATCAGCTCCGCACGCTTATGAAGGAAAACGAAAAGCTTAAAAAGCATGCCGACGCAAAGAAGCCGGACAGCGAAAAAAGCTTTGAAAAAAAGGTTAAGGACAAAAAGGCGGAGAAGCTGATGGGCTATGTGCCGATGAAACAGTATTCTTTGTTTGAGGACGGAAGCAACGGCAATGGAAAAAATTGAAATTCTTGCTCCGGCAGGCGGCTTTGACAGTGTAATTGCTGCGGTCAGGTCCGGCGCGGACGCGGTTTATCTCGGCGAAAAGCTGTTTTCCGCAAGAGCCTCCGCAAAAAACTTTGATTTTGAAGAGCTTAAAAAGGCTGTGGCGTATTGTCATATACACGGAGTAAAGGTTTACGTTACAATAAACACAATTGTTTTTGACAACGAGCTTGAAAAGCTCGCTCAGGCAATAACCGACGCCGCGAAAGCCGACGCCGACGCGCTTATTGTGCAGAACATGGGCGTGGCGCGGCTTGCAAGGCAAATTGCTCCGGATTTGGCGCTTCACGCCTCAACCCAAATGAGCGTCCACACCGCGTCGGGCGTAAGAGCGCTTTATGAAATGGGCTTCAAGCGCGTTGTTCTGGCGCGTGAAATGAGCCGCGAGGAAATAAAGAAGGCGGCTGAAATCCCTGTGGAGCTTGAGGTTTTTGTGCACGGTGCGCTTTGTATGTGCGTTTCGGGACAGTGCTATTTCAGCGCGATGATCGGTTCGCGCAGCGGCAACCGCGGAGCCTGCGCCCAGACGTGCAGACTTCCGTTTTACATAAAAAAACGCGGCGGCTGCGCGCTCAGCTTAAAGGACAACAGCCTCATTTCGTATATTGAGGATATGCAGAGCATAGGCGTTACCTCGGCAAAAATCGAAGGAAGAATGAAACGTCCCGAATACGTTTCCGCGGCGGTAACAGCCTGTGTTGAACAGCGCGATTTGGGCTTTGTAACCGACAAAACCGCCCAAACCCTCAAAGGAGTTTTCTCACGCACGGGTTTCACCGACGGCTATTATAAGGGCAAACGCGGCGCTGAAATGTTCGGAGTCCGCCGCAGGGACGACGTTGTTTCGGCGGACAACAGGCTGTTTTCCGAAATACGTCAAAATTATAAGGACGAAATTCAAAACATACCCGTAAAAGGCAGCTTCACCGCCGCGCTTTCACAATATCCGTCGCTGACGCTGACGGACGGAAAAAACACGGTTTCGGTTAAGGCGGAAGCAGCCTGCGAACAAGCGGTAAAGCTTCCGCTGACGGAAGAAAAATGCCGTGCGCAGCTGTCAAAAACAGGCGGCACGGCATATAAAATTACGGAATTAAAAACAGATATTGAAGATAACATAAGCCTGCCGCTATCGGTGCTTAATAATCTTCGCCGCGGAGCGTTGGCAGAACTTGATTCAAAACGCGCGGCGGTTCATAACTATAAAATCAACCCTGCCGAATTAAGGGAAATAAAGCCGTATACACGGCGCGGAGGCGCGGTGCGCGCAAGGGTTTCGGGCACAAGGCTTTCGCCCGCGTTTAAGGAGTGCGAAATGGTTTTCGCTCCGTTGTTTGCTGATATACGCGAGCTTGAACGCCTGAAAAACGATGGTTATCCGATAGCCGTTGAAATACCGCGCGGAATGTTCGGCCGCGAAAAACAAATTGACGTTCAGCTTAAAAGGGTTGCCGAAATCGGTATAACCGACGCGCTGTGTCACAACATCGGCGCTTTGTATCAGGCAAAAAAGCAGGGCTTTAAGCTGCACGGCGGCTTCGGTCTTAACCTTGTTAATACCCTTGATTTGCTGTGGGCGGAGGAGTACGGAATTGCCGATGTCGAGCTGAGCTTCGAAATGACCTTCGACCAAATAAACAAGCTCGGCGGAAACATAGGCAGGGGCATAATAAGCTACGGCTACCTTCCGCTTATGCTGTGCAGAAGCTGCCCCGTAAAAAGCGAGGGCATCGACTGTAAATCCTGCAAAAACCGCAGTGTTATGACGGACAGAAAGGGTATGCGCTTTATGCTTCGCTGCGACGGCGTATGCACCGAGGTATTAAACTGCGTTCCGGTTTATGCGGATAAAAAAGAGCTATCCACACTTTCAACATCATTCCACACCTTGCGTTTCAGTGTGGAAAAATATGTGGAAACCGTTGAAAGTATTACGGATTTCAGCCCAAAACCGATGTTAAAAGACAAAATAACCCACGGTTTATACAAACGCGGCGTGGAGTAATTTTTCAACAATCGCGATGAATACGGCGTGAATAAATATACAAGAAAATAAAACACGCACGCAAAAATCCGCGTTAAGTATAATTAATATAAAGGAAGAATAATCATGGTTTTAAAAATAAAAAAGCTTAAGGAAAACGCGCGCATTCCCAAAACCGCCACCAACGGTTCCGCGGGAATGGATTTGTACGCCTGCATTGACGAAGCTGTCACGATTTCGCCCGGCCGGCTCAAAATAATTCCCACCGGAATTGCTATTGAGCTTCCGGACAACGGCTGCGCGGCGTTTTTGTACGCACGCAGCGGCTTGGGCGTAAAGCACGGCGTATGTCTTTCAAACGGCGTAGGCGTAATTGACAGCGACTACCGCGGAGAAATCTGCGTAGGGCTTTGCAACGTTTCGGACAGGGAGTATGTTATTGAGCCGTTTGAGCGCGTAGCGCAAATGGTTATAGCTCCGGTGTTTGTGCCGGCCGTGGAAGAGGTTTCGCAGCTCAGCGACACCGCGCGCGGAGCGGGCGGTTTTGGTTCTACGGGCAAAAAATAACCGCCACGCTTCGACACATAAAAGGTTATAAGTGTAGTATTATAATACCATGTTAACAAAACGAAAAGGAGCGATAAAATGTTTTCTTTTTCAAAGGATATCGGAATTGACCTCGGCACCGCGAACACTCTTGTTTGCTTAAAGGGCAAGGGAATAATTTTGCGTGAACCGTCGGTTGTCGCGGTTGACGTGCGCACCGACACCGTGCTTGCCGTCGGTTCGCAGGCAAAGGATATGATAGGCAGAACGCCCGGTTCAATTGTGGCGGTTCGACCGCTTAAGGACGGCGTTATTGCCGACTTTAAAATCACGGCAAAAATGCTTCAGCATTTTATAAAGAAATCGGTAAAGCCGGGTATTTTCAGCAAGCCCCGCGTAATTATCTGTATGCCCACGGGCGTTACGGAGGTTGAACGCAAGGCGGTTGAGGACGCGGCGTATCAGGCGGGCGCAAAGCCCCCGGTCATTTTGATAGAAGAACCGATGGCGGCGGCAATCGGCGCGGGAATGCCGGTTGACGAACCCACCGGCAGCATGGTTGTTGACATCGGCGGCGGCACAAGCGAGGGTGCGGTTATATCGCTGGGCGACATCGTTACCGCGTGCTCGGTAAGGGTTGCCGGCGACAAGTTTGACGAGGCAATTTCAACCTACATCAAGCGCAACTACAACCTGCTTATCGGTGAACGCACTGCCGAAAATATCAAGATAAAAATCGGTTCGGCGTATCCTTACGATAACGAGGAAACCCTGACCGTAAAGGGCAGAAACCTGGTTGACGGCCTGCCCAACGACATCACCATTTCGGCGGCTGAGGTAAGGGAAGCGCTTGCCGATCCGCTTAACACCATTATTGAAGCCATAAAAACCACATTGGAAAAAACTCCTCCCGAGCTTTCCGCCGATATTATTGACCGCGGAATAATGCTCACGGGCGGCGGAGCGCTGCTCAGGGGAATTGATATGCTTGTAATGCAGCAGACGGGCATGCCCGTTCACGTTGCAAAACGTCCGCTTGACTGCGTTGTTGACGGCGCCGGAAAAAGACTCAGCAAGGCTCAGGGAATTCAGTATAAGCACAACAGACGATGAAAGAAACGCTATGAGAAGAATAAACGACAAAAATCTTAAAGCTTTAATCATCACGCTCATCATAATTTCATTGATGAGCGTTTTGTCTCTCGAGGAAAACTCGTTTGTTTCAAGCGGAATAAACGCGGTGACAAAAGGGCTTTTTCAGGTTCCCGCCGCGGCAGCCGCAAGCCTTGACTCGGCTTCTTCCGAGGAAATTAAGGCTGAGCTTGAACGCCTTGAAAGCGAAAACGCCGAGCTCAGAAATCAGCTTTCCGACTATCTTGAAACAAAACGGGAAAACGAAAAGCTTAAGAAGCTGCTTGACATTAAAAAGGACAATCCGTCCTATAAAATGACGCCCGCAAACGTAATCAAGCGTGACGTAAACGATGATTTTTATTCCTTTACGCTTGACGAGGGGACTTCCCGCGGGATAAGCGTAAACAATCCCGTAATCACCGAAAACGGGCTTGTGGGCTGGGTTTGCCAGGCTGACGCGTCAACCTGCAAGGTAAAAACAATTCTTTCTCCCGACACTAAGGCGGGCGCCGCGGACAAGCAAAGCGGCGACAACGGAATAATCAACGGCAGCGCGGCGCTTTGCGAAAAGAACAAAACCTCAATGACAACCCTTGCCGAAAATAACAAAATCAAAAAAGGCGACATGATTGTCACATCAGGCGACGGCGGAGTGTATCCCGGCGGACTTTTGATAGGCGAAGTGGAAAGCGTAGAGTTTAATTCATACGACGCCTCGCGTTACGCGGTAATCAAGCCCTATGAGGACGTGCGTTACATAACGTCGGCGGCGGTAATAACCGACTTTGGCACGAAAGGCAAGGTAAAGGGAAATGAAAAGCAGTAACCGCGCCTTTTTCAAATATTTGGCGTACGCGCTGGAGCTTGTTTTGCTTGCGGTTTTGCAGTCAACTCCGCGCCTTTTGCCTGAAATCTTCGGCGCAAAGCCGTTTTTGCTGCTGGCGCTGGCGCTCAGCGTAACCGCGTTTGAGGATTTTATTCCGTCAATAATCTTCGCCGCGCTGTGCGGAATAATCTCCGACCTGAACAGCGGCGGAACCGTCGGCTATTTTGCCGTAACGCTTACAATAGTCTGCGCGGTAATTCATTATTTCAGAGGTACATATTTAAACGCGACTATGTTTACGTTCATAATAACCTCGCTGGCAGGCGCGGCGGCGGTTTTGATTTTGTATTTTATTATATTCCGCGCTTTCGGCGGCGGCTCGTGGGAGCTGTTTTTAAGCAGATACATTTCGCGCGTGATTTTAACGCTGCTTGCGTCGGTTATACTTTATATAATTAACGGCTTTATCCACAAAAGCTTTACAAGAAAATATTAAATAACCGTGACGCGGCATTACGCGGCGCGGCCGAAAAAGCGAAAGGAGGCGCAATGTGAAAAAATCAAGGCTTAAAACACCGTTTACCGTCTGCATAATTATATCGGTTGTGTGCATGGCTGTTTTCACCGTGCGCCTTGCGGACTGGCAGCTTATTCACGGCAGTCAATACAAGCTTATCTCGGCAAAATCCACAAACTATTCGGTTCAGACCGACGCCGTTCGCGGTGAAATTCTTGACAGAAACGGCGTGGGAATGGTTGTTAACGGCACCCGTTACAAAATAGTTATAGACAAGCTGTACACGGACGAGTCCAAACTGAGCAACACCACGCTCAGGCTGATTTCCGCGCTTGAAAAAACGGGCGATAAATGGAACGACATTTTACCTGTTATATATAACGGCGGCTACGGCTTTAAGGAAAAGCAGGACGACGAAGTAAAGGAGCTTAAAGAGCTTTGCGATTTAAACAGCGGCGCTTCCGCGGAGCAGTGTGTTTCCGCGCTGAAGGAGCGTTACTCAATTCCCGACGGCTACACACCGGAACAGCTCCGCAAAATCCTTTCCGTGCGCTACGGCATGGAAAAAAACGGCTATTCCAACTCAAAGCCATATGTGTTTTCGGATGACATCAGCCGCGGAGCTATGAACGCGGTAAGCGAAAGCACCCAGGGTATAAGCGGAGTTGAGGTTCAGACTTATCTTGTAAGAAGGGCGGAAAACGCAAGCCTCGCGCCGCATATTCTGGGCGCGCTGGGCGCGATTTCGCAGGAGGAATACGACGAGCTCAGCAAAACCGAAAAGGAATACAGCCTTACCGATTCCGTCGGAAAATTCGGAATCGAGCAGGCGTTTGAGCAGGAGCTTAAGGGTGAGGGCGGAACAAAAATCATTCGCAAAAATTCAGGCGGCTCAATTATAGACACGGTTGAGACAATTGATTCCAAGCCCGGCAATTCAATATATTTAACACTCGACAGCCGTTTGCAGGAGGTTGCCGCCAAATCGCTTGAAAAAAACATCAGGGAAGCCAAGGCTTACGGCGAGGCTGAAATGGAAAACAAGGGACAAAACCTTCAGGGCGAGGACTGCGAATCAGGCGCGGCGGTAATGCTCGGAGTAAAAGATTTTTCTGTTTTGGCGGCGGCAAGCTACCCCACCTACGACCTTAATAAATACAGCGAATACGGCGATTATTATATAAAGCTTTCTCAAAACAAAAACTCGCCCATGTTTAACCGCGCGTTTACCGGAACCTTCGCGTGGGGCTCGGTTTTCAAGCCCTGTGTGGCTTTGGCGGCGCTTGAGGAAAAAATAATCACGCCGTCCACCTCTGTTTTCTGCAACGGAAAATACGACTATTATCCTACCAACGTGGTTAAGTGTATGCACCGCCATGAGGACGAGGATTTAAAAGGCGCAATAACCGAATCCTGCAACTGTTACTTTGCTGAAACCGGCAGAAGGCTCGGAATTGAAAACATGTATCTATATGCCGAAAAGCTCGGCTTCGGCGAATATACCGGAGTGGAAATTGACGAGGCGCGCGGAACGCTTGCCGGACGCGACAGCACCGTGTGGGAAGCCGGAAACACCGTTTCAGCGGCAATCGGTCAGTCTGACAACGCGTTTACTCCGGTTCAGCTGGCAACCTACGCGGCAACAATCGCGAACAACGGAACGCGTCTGAAAACCCACCTGGTCGAAAAAATTACTGATTATGAGCGGAAAAAGACAATAAAAAGCTTTGATAAGGCGGAAAAGGTTGACACAAGCGGAGTTTCGGAAAAAAACATGAAAACCGTGCAGGATGCAATGCTCAGCGTTACCCAAAGCGAAAGCGGCACCGCTCATTCGGTTTTCGGCGATTACAAGGTTAAGGTTGCCGCAAAAACCGGAACAGCGGAAAATTCCGGATCCGACCACACCACATTTATCTGTTACGCGCCATACGAAAATCCCGAGGTTGCTGTCGCCGTTGTGCTTGAGCACGGCGTAAAGGGCTCGTACTCAATGCAGGTCGCAAAGGATTTGCTTGACGAATATTTTAAAAATACAAAAACCGATTCCCAAAAATAATAGTGCCTGTCCGCAAGTAAGACACAATACTTTGTGCAAAAGGATGAAATTGCGGCGCGGTTTTGGCAAGAATAACTAAAATATTTACAAAAAGTTTGTGTGAAAATAATTGCGTGCGCTTGTTGCTCTTTATAATGTTTTGTGATAAAATAATTTAGAGGTAGTATTATGATGAACAATGTAATTGTTGTCGCTTCCGGAAAAGGCGGCACCGGCAAGTCAACCGTCTGTATTTGCCTTTCGGTTGCGCTTGTAAAACAAGGTAAAAAAGTGCTGCTGATTGACAGCGACAGCGGTATGCGCGGATTGGACATTATGCTTGATATTGAGCAGGATATCCTTTTTGACGCTTCCGACGCCGTGTGCGGCAACTGTACGTTTGGAGAGGCAATTTACAAAAGCCGGCACAATGACAACCTCTACCTAATGGCTGCTCCGTTTGACGCGGAAAACGAACTCAGCCCTTCGGTTTTCAGGCAGCTTGTAAATTCGGTTAAGAATAACTTTGACTATGTAATAATCGATTCGCCTGCAGGAATCGGCTCAGGCTTTGTCACTGCCGCTGCTCCCGCCGACCGCGCGATTATTGTCGCCAACGCCGAACCCACCTCGGTTCGGGGCGGAGTCAAGGTCAGAAAAAAGATTGAGGCGGCGGGCATTAAAGACATACGTCTGGTAATCAACCGCTTTGACAAAAAAATGTTTAAAAAGCTTGGCTTTTATGAGGATTTGGACGCTGTAATCGACGCGTCGCAAACCAGGCTTATCGCCGTTGTGCCGTTCAGCGTTGACATTTCGGTCATCATGCAGCGCGGCGCGGCAGGTATTGAATTCAACTCTTCGCTTTCGGCGTTCGACAGGCTTGCGAAAAGAGTTGACGGGCAGCGCGTTCCGCTGCAAATGTAAAAAACTGATTTGCGTAATTTATTAAGTTTGGAGGAAGACGGATTATGAATATAGCCATTATTGCTCATGATGAAAAAAAGGAACTTATGGTACAGTTCTGCATCGCGTACTGCGGAGTTTTAAGCCGCAACAATCTCTGCGCGACCGGCACAACGGGAAAAATGGTTTCGGAAGCAACAGGACTTACTGTGCAGAAGTTTTTGTCCGGTTCTCAGGGCGGCAGCCAGCAAATTGCCGCGCGCATTGCCTGCAATGAAATCGACATGCTTCTGTTTTTCAGAGATCCTCTTAATCCAAAGCCCAACGAGGCAAACGATATGGACATGCTCCGTCTTTGTGATATGCACAATATCCCCGTCGCGACAAATATCGCCACAGCGGAAGTCCTTATTCACGGTCTTGAGCGCGGCGATCTTGACTGGAGAAATATTTTAAAGTAAACCAAACGAATATTGCGGACGGGTTTTGAGCCCGTCCGTTTTTTATTATCGGTATCAGTAATTATTCTTTTATATTCGGAGCTGATTTGGAAAACTACGCGGCTTACGGAGACAAGCTTTATTTCAGCGTATACTCGGACACGCCCGGCAAAAGCGGACTGTATGTGGTTAAGGGCGAAGAAAAGCCCGAAATGATTTACCGGCGCAAGGATTATGTCGCCAATCCCAATCCGGATATTATAGAAATAGATTATTTGGGCGACCTTTATATTCTTGATGAAAGCGGTGTGTATATAACTGACACCGGATGTAAATTGATGTATGTAAGCGCCGACGGAAAAACCGTTGAAAAGATTATGTAAGTATGAATAAACCCGAAAACGCGGGGAGGACGCATTGTTTTCCCCGTTTGCGCCGCAAAGATACGCGGCCGACGCAAAAAACTTGGCCGCACACATTGAAATGCGGCTTTTTTTGTTGTATAATAAAACAGTATGCAAACAAATAAGTAAAAACGGAGTGATTATATGCCGCTGATTACAAAGAAGATTAAGGGCACAGAGGATGTTCTGCCTAAGCAGAGCTACCGTTGGCAGTTTGTTGAAAATATCATGCGCGAGGAAGCGCGCGCCTACGGTTTTAAGGAAATCCGCACCCCGGTGTTTGAGCACACCGAGCTTTTTGCGCGCGGCGTCGGTCAGACCACCGACGTTGTTCAAAAGGAAATGTACACCTTCGACACCAAGGGCGGCGAAAGCGTAACCCTTCGTCCCGAGGGCACAGCCGGCGCGGCAAGAGCCGTGCTTGAGCACTCGCTTGAAAACGAGGGACTTCCCATAAAGGCAAGCTATTTTGTTTCCTGCTATCGCTACGAAAAGCCGCAGGCAGGAAGGCTCAGGGAATTTCATCAGTTCGGAATCGAGGAATACGGCACTCAGTCGCCTGTCGCCGACGCGGAAATAATCTGTCTTGCGCAGTCCGTGCTTGACCGCCTCGGACTTTCTCAGGTTCATCTTGAAATCAATTCAATCGGCTGTCCCGAATGTCGCGCAAGGTACAATCAGGCTCTTAAGGACTACTTCAACGGTTACAAGGACAGGCTTTGCGGCACATGCCTTTCAAGACTTGAGAAAAACCCCATGCGCCTGCTTGACTGTAAAAGCCCCGAGGACAGGGAAATTGCCAAGGACGCTCCCAAGATTTTGGACTATTTGTGCGATGACTGCCGAAATCACTTTGACGAGGTCAAAAAATTTCTTGACGCCGCGGGCGTTGAATACACCGTCAACCCCACAATTGTGCGCGGACTTGACTACTACACCAAAACCGTGTTTGAGTTTGTTACCGACTGCATAGGCGCGCAGGGCACCGTATGCGGCGGCGGACGTTACGACGGCTTAATCGAGGAGCTCGGCGGCAAGCACATGCCTTCCCTCGGCTTTGCGATGGGCATGGAACGCCTGCTTATGGTAATGGACGCTCAGAACATACGGATTCCCGACACCGACGTCACCTCGCTGTACATTGCAACAATGGGCGACAACGCAAAGGTAAAGGCCTTTGAACTGCTCCGTCAGGTAAGGGAATGCGGACTTATTGCCGAAACCGACGTTGCGGGCAGAGGCTTAAGGGCGCAGATGAAGTACGCCGATAAAATAGGAGCAAGGTATTCGGTTGTTTTGGGCGATAATGAAATTTCCGAAAACAAGGCAAGGGTAAAGAACATGGATTCGGGCGAGCAAACCGAGCTTGCACTTGACGAAAGCTTTGCGGAAAAATTCTCGGTATTGCAGCTGACCGAAAACAATTCGTTTGAAATCTGATAAATGAGGTAATTAACATGGCAGAATTTATGACAGGCTTAAAGCGTACAGATTATTGCGGAGACTTAAGGCTCTCCGACGTCGGAAAGGAAGTTACCGTCTGCGGCTGGGTTCAGCGCTGCCGCGACCTCGGTCAGCTTATTTTTATTGACCTTCGCGACCGTACCGGTATTGTACAGCTTGCCTTTAACGATACTACGGACAAGGAAATTTTTGACAAGGCGTTTGCCTGCCGCAGCGAATTTGTGCTTGCGGCAAAGGGTACCGTATGCGAAAGAAGCGCGAAAAACAAGGATATCCCCACCGGCGACGTCGAGGTGCTTGTTACCGACCTGCGCGTGCTTTCCAAGGCTCAAACTCCGCCTTTCGAAATTGTTGACGACACAAGCACAAACGAGGAGCTTCGTTTAAAATACCGTTATCTTGATCTGCGCCGCCGTCCCCTGCTTAAAAACATAATGACGCGCAGCAAAATTTCAAAGTCCGCCCGCGATTACTTCGCGGAAAACGGCTTTATCGAAATCGAAACTCCCATGATGATAAAATCCACCCCCGAGGGAGCCCGCGACTACCTTGTTCCCTCGCGTATTCACAACGGCAAATTTTACGCTTTGCCTCAGTCTCCTCAAATTTACAAGCAGCTCTTAATGCTTTCGGGCTTTGACCGCTACATTCAGCTTGCGCGCTGCTTCCGCGACGAGGATTTGCGCGCCGACCGTCAGCCCGAATTCACGCAGATTGATATGGAGCTTTCGTTTGTTGACGTTGAAGACATCCTTGAAATCAACGAGGGCTTGTTTAAAAGGCTGTTTAAGGATGTGCTCGGTCAGGAGCTTAAAACTCCGTTCAGGCGCATGACCTACACCGAAGCGATGGAAAACTACGGTTCCGACAAGCCGGATATCCGCTTTGACATGAAGATTCAGGACATTTCCGATTTGGTCTCGGACTGCGGCTTCGGCGTGTTCACCGGCGCGATTGAAAACGGCGGCTCCGTGCGCGCAATTGTGGCAAAGAACGCGGCGTCGGTTTACACCCGCAAGGAAATTGACAAGCTCACCGAATATGTAAGAGGTATCGGCGCAAAGGGACTTGCTTATGTAAGATGGGTTGACGAACCCAATGCTTCATTTAAGAAGTTCATGACTGAGGACGAGCTTAACGCGATATACAAACGCCTCGGCGCGGAAAAGGGCGACGTTGTCCTGATTGTAGCCGACAAAAACAGCACAGTGCTGTCAACCCTCGGCGCTCTCCGCCTTAAAATTGCCAAGCGCCTTGACATTATCCCCGACGAATTCTCATTCCTGTGGATTGTTGACTTCCCGTTCTTTGAGTGGGACGAGGAAAGCGGCGAATGGATTGCAATGCACCACCCCTTCACAATGCCCAAGGAAGAATGTTTACAGTACCTTGACACAGACCCCTCAAAGGTTTACGCCAAGGCGTTTGACCTCACCTTAAACGGAGTTGAGCTGTCAAGCGGTTCAATGCGTATAACGGACTATGAGCTTCAGCAAAAAATGTTCCGCGCGTTAAAGCTTACCGACGAGGAAATTGAAGCAAAATTCGGATTCCTTGTTGAAGCCTACAAATACGGCGCTCCGCCCCACGGCGGAATGGGCATAGGCCTCGACCGCATTACAATGCTGATGTGCAAGGCTGACAATCTGCGCGACGTCACAGCTTTTCCGAAGGTTCAGAACGCAAGCGAGCTTATGTCGTCATGTCCTGCCGCGGTTGACAAGGAAAGCCTTGACGTGCTCGGTATTCAAATCAAGGAAGCAGAGTAATACGTCCCCGGTTATAAGCATATTATTACAGGAGTGATTTTGTGGATTTTGCAAGCTTTATTCCGCTGATAACCGTGCTGGTAATTATCGGCGCGGTCTGTGCGGGCGCTTTTGCCGTGCGCTCAAAGCTGCGCGGTATTTCGCGTGAAATGTTCGGCACGGATTCGTTTATCAAGGGTTACAAGGACCAAAAAAAACAGGTCAGCGAATCGCCTCTTTCGGTTCGTTCAATGACCTCAATTTATCTTCCGCAGATTCATCAGGACTTCCCGGATTTTGACTACGAGCTGTACCGCCAAAAGGCGGAGTCGGTTCTCAGAAGCTACTTCACCGCCGTAAGCTCCAAAAACGTTTTGGCGCTTGCCGAGGAATGCAGCAACACCCTCAAAAACTCGGTCACGGGCATAATCGAGGACCTTGAGCGCAGAGACGTAACTCAGGTTTTTGCGGAAAATGTAATTCATGACGTGCAAATAGCCCGTTACATAAAGGACGGCGCAACCGTTACCGTGCTTTTTAACGCGTCCGTAGGTCAGTACAGCTACCTTGAGGACAAGGACGGCAAGGTTGTGCTTGGCAGCCGCGACTTCAAGCACCAGACAATTTACGAAATAGCTCTGGTTTATGTTCAGGACGCGCGCAAAATGGGCGTGGGCGCCGACAGCGGCATCGGCTTAAACTGTCCGAACTGCGGCGCGCCTATCCGCAACCTCGGTCAAAAGTTTTGCGAACACTGCGGCTCGGGCGTAATTGAAGCCAACACCCGCGTGTGGAGCTTTGATTCAATTAAGGAGCAAACCAGGGGTAAAACAGCGTATTAATTGAAATTCCATAAAAAGACATGGGGAATTGCGCTGAAACTATTGATTTTTTTGTCCAAATATTATAAAATAAATGTGATTATCGGGCGGAATACCACAATGTGATATTCCGTCAACTATTATCTTTTTAAAAGGAGTTTGATTACTATGGGAATTATCAAGGCCGCAATTAACGCCGTAGGCGGAGCGCTTGCCGATTCATGGCTTGAAGCCATACAGGCGCCTGATATGGGCGACAATATTGTTTGCTGTCCCGGCAGAGTTATCTCAAACGGAAGAAGCTCTAACACCAAGGGAAACGAAAATATCGTTTCAAACGGTTCAAAAATCCACGTTTACGATAACCAATTTATGATTTTGGTTGACAACGGTAAAATTGTTGACTATACCGCGGAGCCCGGACCTTATACGGTATCAATGAGCTCTTCACCCTCGCTTTTTAACGGTCAGTTCGGTGATTCTCTTAAGGAAGCCTTTGAACGCGTTAAGTTCGCGGGTATCCCCTCAAACCAGCAAAGGGTGTTCTTTATCAACCTTCAGGAAATTAAAAACCTGAAATTCGGTACACCCAATCCCATTCAGTATTTTGATAATTTCTACAACGCGGAGCTGTTTATCCGCGCCCACGGTACATATTCCGTAAAGATAACCGACCCGTTTAAGTTCTATCAGGAGGTTATTCCGCGTTCGGCTATCACCCAGAACCAGTCTGTTGACTTCACAACTCTGAATCAGCAGTACAACGACGAATTCTTAAGCGCGCTCGGCGCCGCTATTAACCAGTATTCAGCCGACGGCAACCGCGTAAGCTACATCACCTCAAAAGGCCCGTTGATTGCCAAGTACATGGCTGACGCTCTTGATAAGGAATGGAACGACTTCCGCGGCTTCCAGGTTCAGTCCGTAGGTCTTAATCCTCTGTCATACGACAAGCAAAGCCAGGAGCTTATCAATATGCGCAACAAGGGCGCAATGCTCAGCGACGCCGCTATTCAGCAGGGTTACGTTGCGGGCAACATCTCCGAAGGCTTGCGTGACGCCGGTTCAAACTCAAACGGAGCAATGGCAGGCTTTATGGGCATGGGCATGGGCATGAACGCCGGCAGCAACATTATGGGCGGTTATATGCAAAATCCGCAGTATAACAACCAGCAGCCTCAGCAGCAACAGCCCCAGCAGCAACAGCCTCAGCAGGCTCAGCAGGGCGCGGCGCAGGACGGCTGGAAATGCGAATGCGGAGCGGTAAACCGCGGCAAATTCTGTTCCGAATGCGGCAAGCCAAAGCCCGAAGCTCCGAAAAAGCGTTTCTGCACCAACTGCGGAGCAGAGCTCGGCGACTCAACCAAATTCTGTCCCGAGTGCGGAACAAAGGCATAATTTATAAATAAATAACCATCAGTTGTGCCCGTCTGAAAAACGTCGGGCACTTCTTGACAGAAAGGGTAAGCTATGGCTACACTTAACTATGATTGCCCTGCGTGCGGCGGTCCGTTAAAATTTAACCCCGATAAGCAAAAATTCACCTGTGAATTCTGTTTGTCGGAATTCGACCCCAAAACAGTCCAGGAGATGTACGCACAGCAGGAACAAAAGGTTGACTCCGAAGAAATTGAGGAAAAGGAAGCTCAGGCAAATCCGTCTGAGGACGGCGAAGCCGTTATTTATACCTGCCCCACCTGCGGCGCTGAAGTAATGACCTCGGCAACCACAGCGGCAACACACTGTTTTTACTGCAACAACCCGATTGTTTTGGGCGGCAGACTTTCCGGCGAATACACGCCCGACAAGGTTTTGCCGTTTGAGCTGACAAAGGAAAAGGCTATAGAAAAATTTATGGCCATGTGCAAAAAACGCCATTTCCTTCCCAAGGGCTTTGCAAGCAAGGAACGTTTTGAAAAATTCAGCGGAGTTTACTTTCCCTACTGGTATGTTGACCAGCAAAAGAACGCGCAGCTTTCCGCAACCTGCAAAAAAATCCGCACATGGCGTTCCGGCAACACCGAATACACCGAAACAAGCATTTACAACGTTGAACGCGCAGGCGAGCTTATTATTAAAAACGTAGCCGAAAGCGCGCTCGGAAACGACGACGACGGAATGCTGAATGAAGTTCAAAAGGAAAAAATCGACGCCAAAAATATTAAGAGCGAAGCCGACAGACAGCGCTTTAACGCCCTTAAAAAGCAGCAGGCAAAGCAGCTGGGCGATATGCTCAACGGCGTTCATCCTTACGACATGAGCAAAATGCAGCCGTTCGCAATGAGCTACCTTTCGGGTTTTACGGCCGAAAAACGCGACCTTGACAAGGACGACGTCAGCGAAAAAATCAACGACCGCACGCATCAGTACGCGCAGCAGCTTTTAAGGAACACCATTATCGGTTACGATACCATTGAAGTAAACAGCTTTAATGATAAAACAGAGCTTGAAGCCTGGAGCTACGGACTTTTGCCCGTGTGGATAACAACCTACAGCTTTAAGGATGAAATTTTGCCCTTTGCCATCAACGGTCAAACAGGCAAAACCTATGGCAAGCTTCCGCTTAATCCCGCCAAGCTTGCGGCGTTTTCGGCTCTTATTGCCGTAATCGCCTTTGTTCTGGCAATGTTGGGAGGTATGTTGTTCTTATGATAAACACGGCAAAACGACTTTCGGCGCTTGCTCTCGCGCTGATGCTTATCCTCGGCTCGGTTACGCTTTGCTTTGCGGAAACCGCGTCAAACTCCGGATATGTTATTGACGACACCGCCGGGCTTTTTGAAAAAGATGAAGTTGAGCTGCTTAAAACAAGGCTTGAAAACGCTTCAAAACAAACCGGCTGGCAGTTTATTATTCACACTGACAACAGCAAAATAACGGTAGACTCGCTTCGTGATTTTTACGTTGAAAGCTATTATGAAAAACACAAGGAATTCAGCGACAACGCTGTTGTTTTGGTAATAAACTCCGCAATCAACCGCGGAACCTACTTTGCGATGGGCGAAGCCAAATACGCCTTAAACGACGGCAGAGTAAACGAACTGAGCATAAAGCTCAAGGTTGACATGGACAAAAAGGCGTATTATCAAACAGCCGTCGATTTTACCGACCGGATGGTTGGATATTACAACAAGCCCACTGCCGAGGCGGAAAAGCGTGAAGGCAAGCTTGTTTATGTGCTCAAACACTATTGGTGGTTGTTCGCGATTATCGCCGTTGTCGCAGGCGGCGCGACCTTTGGAATTACCGCGGGCAAGTACAAATATAACGGTAAATTCAATACCTACGACCTCAACGCGAACAGTGAAACAATGCTTGACCTCAAACAGGATATGTTTGTTACAAAGCATACGACCTCACGCGTTATCCAAACGAACTCGGGTTCGTCGGGTTCATCACATTCTTCCGGTTCGGGCGGTTCGCGCGGCGGAGATTTTTAACCGAATAATTCATATCCTGAAGGGGAAATTATATTGACCCCAAAGATTTATGATACTTATGATCAGCAGATTTTTAATCTGTCATATTGTCATGCATCGGCGGCGTCGTTTCGGCGCCGCTTTTTATTTATAAAAAGGTTTTGCAAAAAGGTATATATTATGGAAAAAAGAGTTGCTTCCGTAAGCATAATTGTTGAGGATCCCTCAAGCTCGGCTGAAATCAACGGTATACTGCACACCGCGTCGGAATATATCGTAGGCCGCATGGGAATACCTTACCGCGAAAAAAACATCAGTATAATAAACGTGGTTATGGACGCGCCGCAGGACGTTATAAGCGGCGTTTCGGGCAGGCTCGGCAGGCTGCCGGGCGGGACCGCTAAAACCGCCTATTCCAAAAAGTAAAGTATGAGTAATCTTAAAATAATTGACAAACTGAAAAACGGACAAATCCCCGAAAAGCGTGAGCTTGTTTCGCTTCTCGACACGATTAACGCGGACGAGTCGGAATATTTGGCGCACGCCGCAAGGGAAAAGTCACTGACTGTTTTCGGAAATAAGGTTTACATCCGCGGACTGATTGAGATTTCAAGCTACTGCAAAAACGACTGCTTTTACTGCGGTCTGCGCCGCTCAAACAAAAACGCCGTGCGCTACCGCCTTTCCGAAGAGCAAATTCTGTCCTGCTGCAAGCAGGGCTACGCCTTGGGTTTCCGCACCTTTGTATTGCAGGGCGGCGAGGACGGATATTACACCGACTCCGTTATGTGCGGCATAGTATCCGAAATCCGCAAACAATATCCGGACTGCGCCATAACCCTGTCTCTCGGCGAAAGGGGACGCGAAAGCTTTAAACGGCTTTACGAAGCCGGCGCGGACCGTTATCTTCTGCGTCATGAAACCGCAAACCCCGTGCATTATTCAAGGCTTCATCCGCATGGCATGAGCCTTGAAGCCCGCATGAAATCACTTTACGCGCTTAAGGAAACCGGATTTCAGACAGGCGCGGGCTTTATGGTGGGCTCGCCGTATCAAACTACGGAAAATTTAGCCGAGGATTTGCTTTTTATTGCCGGCTTCAAACCGCATATGTGCGGCATAGGTCCGTTTATTCCGCACAGGGACACGCCGTTTAAAGGCATGGCGGCGGGCTCGCTTGAAACTACGCTCACGCTGTTGTCTGTCATTAGACTCCTGCACCCTCACGTGCTTCTGCCGGCAACAACCGCTCTGGGCACAATTCATCCTAAGGGCAGAGAAATGGGAATTCTTCACGGAGCAAATGTAGTAATGCCCAACCTTTCGCCGGCGGAGCACCGCAAGGACTATTCGCTCTACGACAATAAAATCTGCACGGGCGACGAGGCGGCGGAATGTATACGCTGTCTTTCGCTCAGAATGAAAAGCATAGGCTATGAAATCGTCACCGACCGCGGCGACTTTAAATAGATGATTATGAAATTGATATAAGGAGAAACAAAAATGATTAAGTACGACCCGAAATCACTGAAGGCGGAGGAGTTTATCAATGACGCCGAAATTCAGGAAACCCTGAAATACGCCGACGAAAACAAGGACAACATGGAGCTTATTGACAGCATTATTGAAAAGGCAAAGCTCCGCAAGGGACTTTCGCACCGTGAGGCAAGCGTTCTTCTTGCCTGCGAGGACGAAGCGAAAATCAAGGAAATTTATGAGCTTGCAATGCAGATTAAAAAGGACTTTTACGGCGACCGAATTGTTATGTTCGCTCCGCTTTACCTTTCAAACTACTGCGTAAACGGCTGTGTTTACTGCCCGTACCATGCGAAAAACAAGCACATCTGCCGCAAAAAGCTTACTCAGGACGAGGTCAGGGACGAGGTAATTGCCCTTCAGGACATGGGACACAAGCGCCTTGCGATTGAGGCCGGCGAGGATCCCGTGAACAATCCTATTGAATACATCCTTGAATGTATTGACACCATATATTCAATTAAGCATAAAAACGGAGCGATCCGCCGTGTAAACGTAAATATTGCTGCCACCACGGTAGAAAACTACAAAAAGCTTCACGACGCAGGAATCGGCACATACATTCTTTTCCAGGAAACCTATAACAAAAAGAGCTATGAACAACTCCACCCGACAGGTCCGAAGCACAATTACGCTTACCACACCGAAGCAATGGACAGAGCCATGGAAGGCGGTATTGACGACGTGGGTCTGGGCGTTTTGTTCGGACTTGAGCTTTACCGCTACGAGCTTGCGGGAATTCTCATGCACGCCGAACATCTTGAGGCGGTTCACGGCGTAGGTCCTCACACAATCAGCGTTCCCAGAATCAAGGCTGCCGACGACATCGACCCCGACGAATTTGACAACGGTATTGACGATGAAACCTTTGCCAAAATTATAGCCATTATCCGCATTGCCGTGCCTTACACCGGCATGATTATTTCAACGCGTGAAAACAAGAGCGTTCGCGAAAAGGCTTTGCGCCTCGGTATTTCGCAGATAAGCGGAGGCTCCCGCACCAGCGTGGGCGGTTATGTTGAGCCCGAGGAAGAGGACGAAAACTCCGCTCAGTTTGACGTTTCCGATCAGCGCACGCTTGACGAGGTTGTAAAATGGCTTATGGAGCTCGGATACATTCCGTCGTTCTGCACAGCCTGTTACCGCGAGGGCAGAACAGGCGACCGTTTTATGGCGCTTTGCAAAAGCGGACAAATTCAAAACTGCTGCCACCCCAACGCGCTTATGACGCTTGAGGAATACCTTATGGACTACGCAAGCCCCGAAACCAGAGCAATCGGTGAAAAGATGATTGAGCGCGAGCTTCTTAACATTCCCAAGGAAAAAGTAAGAAAAATTGCGGCGGAATATATTGAGGAAATCAAAAAGGACGGCAAGCGCGACTTCCGTTTCTGATTAATCGAGGTGGTTTTATGAGCCTTAACTCAACACCCTCCGGCGAGAGGGTACACATCGGCTTTTTCGGCAGAAGAAACGCGGGTAAATCCAGCGTTGTAAACGCCGTTACAAATCAGCAGATTTCGGTTGTGTCCGACGTAAAGGGAACAACCACGGATCCTGTAACAAAGGCTATGGAGCTTCTTCCCCTCGGACCCGTTATGATTATCGACACCCCGGGCTTTGACGACGAAGGCGCGTTGGGCGAACAAAGGGTTTTGCGCGCGAAGCAGGTTTTAAACCGCGCGGATATTGCTGTTTTGGTGGTGGACGCGACGGCAGGCAAAACCCCGGCGGACGTTCAGCTGATTGAAATTTTCAAACAAAAAAACATACCGTTTGTTATAGTTTACAATAAAAGCGACCTTGTTCCGGACGCGGAATTTGACGACGGAATTGCCGTAAGCGCGCTAAAAAACAAAAATATTAATTTGTTAAAGGAAACCGTTGCCGGGCTTAGCAAAAACGCAAAGCCCGAAGCTCCCGTTTGCCGTGATTTGGTCTCGCCCGGCGACATAGCCGTCCTTGTTGTGCCGGTTGACAAATCCGCGCCGAAGGGCAGGCTTATTTTGCCTCAGCAGCAAACAATCCGCGACCTGCTCGACGCCGGAGCCGCAGCTGTTGTGACGCGCGATTCGGAGCTTGCTCAAACGCTTGAAAAGCTGGGTTCAAAGCCGTCGCTTGTAATTACCGACAGTCAGGTTTTCGGCAAGGTCAAGGACATTGTTCCGTCCGGCGTAAGGTTAACTTCATTTTCAATTTTAATGGCGAGGCACAAGGGCTTTTTGGAAACGGCGGTACGCGGAGCAGCCGCGATTGAAACGCTCAGGGACGGCGACCGCGTGCTGATTTCAGAGGGTTGCACACATCACCGTCAGTGCGAGGACATTGGAACGGTTAAGCTTCCGCGCTGGCTTTGTGATTACACACGGAAAAATATATCAATTGAAACAAGCTCGGGCAAGGGTTTCCCTGACGATTTATCGCCCTACAGCCTGATTGTTCACTGCGGCGGCTGTATGCTGAACGAACGTGAAATGCAGTACCGCCAAAGCTTTGCGGCGGACAGCGGCGTGCCGTTTACAAATTACGGCACGGCTATCGCCTATATGCAGGGCATTTTGCCGCGCACGCTTGAGGTTTTTCCGCAGCTGAAAGAGCTTGTAAAGAGGTGAAATTATGAAGAAATTAATTATAATAACCGCGGCAATGCTTGCTGTATTTCTGCTTGCTTCCTGCTCGAAGCAAAGTGAAAGCTCCGCGCAGACGTCAACAGCGGCGGCAACAACAGCGGCGTCAACCGAAGCCGTTGCGACAATGGATTCTCCCGAAGGCGACGACCGAATTTACGGCAGTTGGAGCGGCGACCAGGTTACAACGCAGGGCGACAAGCTTGCGTCTGTTGAAATGGAATTCAAAAAGGACGGAAGCTTCACCTACAAGGCAAAGGGCAGTTACGAAAAGAACGAGGTTGAGGTAACTCAGAACGGAAGCTTTACAATTGACGTTGACGTGGTTGAAATGACCTTCAAAAATTCCGAAGTCAAAAACCTGAAAACAGGCAAGGTGACCAAGGAAAAAATCAGCGCCGACGATTACCTTTCCGTCAGCGGAACGCTTACATCCGCAAGAGAGCTGTACATTGTTTCCGACTACGGTTACACAATCAGCCTTAAAAAGAAATAAAAACAGGGCAGACTCAATTGGCTTTGAGTCTGCCCTTAAAATTTATTACCACGGTTTAATCGTGCCTGTTAATTCGGAAACGCTTTTTATTCCGTTTTCGTCAAGGAAGTTATTTACGCCCTCGCAAATTTTTATCGGAGCGTACGGGTCGGAAAACAGCACCGTGCCGATTTGCAGCGCGGTTGCTCCGGCAATCAGCATTTCAACCGCGTCCTGCCAGGTTGTTATGCCTCCCATGCCTATAATAGGTATTTTAACCGCGTTAGCGACCTGCCAAACCATTCTTACGGCTACCGGGAAAACCGCCGCGCCGCTCAGTCCGCCCGTATTGTTTCGGATAATTGGACGGCGGCTGTTGATGTCTATGCGCATGCCCGTAAGGGTGTTAATCATTGAAATCACGTCCGCTCCCGCCGCTTCCGCCGATTTGGCGATTGAAGCAATGTCGGTTACGTTGGGGCTTAGCTTTACAATCAAAGGCTTTTTGCAGTGTTTTCTGACCTCCGAGGTAATTTGGCTTACGCTTTCGCAGCTTGTGCCAAACTGAACTCCGCCGTTTTTTACGTTGGGACACGAAATATTCAGCTCAATCATGTCTACGTCGGTTTCGCTCAGTTTTTCTGCCATAAGGCAGTATTCCTCAACCGTGCCTCCGGCGATGTTGGCAATAATCACCGTGTTCTGCTTTTTGAGCCAAGGCAAATCTTCGTTGATAAATACGTCCACGCCCGGGTTTTGCAGTCCGACGGCGTTTAAAATTCCGGAGGGGGTTTCCGCGATTCTGGGCGGCGGATTGCCGTCGCGGCGCTTGGGGGTAATGCCCTTGCAGGATATTCCGCCAAGCTTTTCAAGCGGATAAAATTCGTTATATTCCCTGCCGAAGCCAAATGTGCCCGAAGCGGCAATAAGCGGATTGTTAAAGCCTACTCCGGCTACATTCACAGATAAATCAGCCATTAAAATACAACCTCCTCAGCGTTAAATACAGGGCCGTTTTTGCATACGTGCTGCATAATTTCCTCGCCGGCTTTGCGCACCTTAACGGCGCACACAAGGCAAGCTCCCACGCCGCAGCCCATGCGCTCCTCAAGCGAAATCTGACACGGCTTGCCGGCTTGCCCGCAAACCTCGGCAATTGCCTTAAGCATCGGCGTCGGGCCGCAGGCGCAAACCTCGTCAATTTCATTAAGCTTTTCTTTAAGCATGTCGGTGACAAAGCCCTTTTGTCCTGCCGTACCGTCGTCGGTACACAGCGTAAGCTCGGCGTTTGCAGCCCTGAAATCGTCCTGAAGGATAACCAAATCCTTGTTTCTAAAGCCCGTTATGACAAGCGGATTTGTACATTGCTTTGCAGTATACAGCATGGGCGGCACGCCTATTCCTCCGCCGATAAGGCAGTAGCGTTTGCCCTCCTTTATGTCAAATCCGTGACCGAGAGGATACAGCACGTCAACATCCTGCCCCGGCTTCATTTTTGACATCAGCATTGTGCCCTCGCCCTTTATCTGGTAAACAAGGCGAAGAACGCCGTTTGAAGCGTCGCACACGGAAATCGGTCTGCGAAGCGATTTTCCGGGCACGTAAACGTGAGCAAACTGTCCGCAGCTTATTTCAGGCTGTTCTCCGTCAAGCGACAGGCGCATGTCAAAAATTCCGCAGGCAATTTCTTCGTTTGAAAGCAGCTTAAGCTGTCTTACATCGTATTTCATAGAATCATCCTTTATTTATATTTTAGTAAAAATGTTATCAGTCTGCGTTCCTCAAAGCCGAACAGCGTACAATCGCTGCCGATTTGATTTGTTTTTCTGTTGCGGCTGTTGGCTTTTTCAATCCATTCCGCTCCGAGGCTTCCGGCAATTTTTGACTTTGCGTCGTTAAAATTCAGATTATCGGCAATTAAAAAGTCAAAGTAATTGTCGCCTGCCGCCGCTGATTTTGTCAGCGCGGAAACAACGTTTCCCGCGTTATCCAGGCTGCTCAGCGCAGGACAGTTCAGCTTGAAATAATTATATTTTACGGCAGTGCATTTGGGAATGAACTCGTTATAAAAATCACTGTCGCCGATTTCCTCGCCGTACAGGGGGCTTATTTCGTGGTCTTTCAGGATGTCCTTGTCCGTAATATTAAAAAAGTAATACTTGCTTGTGGCAACATTTGCCAAATCGTCGTCCGTGTTATCATTCCAGGTTACGTCGGTGTGGTACCAGTCGCCGTCAAGCCGGACGCAGTTCCAAATATGCGCGGAGCGTTCGGATTTATCACCGTGCTTTTCGTTGGCGTAGCCCTCAATGACCGAACAGTCTACGTTAAGCCTTTGGCACAGCAGCTGAAACGCGCGGGCGTAGCCCTCGCAAACCGCCTTGCCCTCAACCAGCGCGCCGTAAACATCCTGTTCGTTTCCCAAAATCTTATTGCTTTTGTGAACCGCGGCTGCTTCGTCGTCGTATTTGCAGTTGTTAACAAGATAATCGTTGACGAACATTTCCTTTGCGTAATCGGAACCGTCCTTTGGAGCTTTTGCCAATATTTCCTCAATTTTTGCGTCAAGCTCCGATTTTTGAGCCGCAAGCTCATTGCCGTCGTTTTTAAATTTAAGCTCAATGGTTACAAAGCTGCCGTTGTTAACATAGCTGTAGGAAACGTCGTCCTTTATCCAGAACACCTGCGGATTGTCGTTGCGGTAAAATTCCAAAATATAGCTGAAATTTCTAAACGCGTTGCCGCCCTTTATTTCAAAACGCTCGCTTTTAGGCTTCTTTACCGCCAAGTCCACGGCGGCGTAAGCGTCCTGCTCGTCGGGGTCGGTCAGGCAGGCGTAGCCTCTGCCGTTAAAATGCATTTTAACGCTGTCGCGCATGTTTTGTTCAACGCGCCTGGATTCGTATGCCTTGTCTACGTCCGAAAACACGGCGTCGCAGCCGCTTGCAAGCAGTACGGCGGAAGCAGCGAACGCCGCTAATGATATTAATTTTTTCACATTGTCCGCCTCCCGTCTGTTTTATTTTGTAAGGCTCTGAATGTTGTTCTTAATGCGCGCGACATCCGCTTTGTAGCAGTTGCCCACCGCCCTGCCGTTCAGTACGGCGGTGTAAAACTCCGCGTTTTCGGCATAAAACTCAACAACGTCGTTGCCGGAGTCGTCGTAGGTGTAGGTAATACTTACCTCGGGCGAACCGCTGAAGCTGTGTTCCTTTACCTCGTTGAGCTTAATGAGGGTAAGGTCGTCGTAAAGATTTGTAAATTTACCGAGGTCAAGCTCTTTGCCGTTGTACTTTACGGTTGTGGAGGTTGAGGTGGTTTCCTCGCCTTCGTCGTCGGTCTTGGTGACCTCCTTGGTTTCAAGCTCAAAAGCATAGGTTTTGTCAGCCTTTATGCTTACGCCCGAAAGCGATGACATTTTGGGATTGAGCACATATTCGTTCACAAGCTTTTCATATGAGGTGTTTGTCCACGCGGCTTTTTCGGCGGAAATTTTATAAACAACCTTGCCGCCGTCGGCCATAATAAGCACGTTTCCGTTGCTGTCCGGCTTTGTGCCCGAAAGCTTAACGGTTACGTCGGGATAAACCGCGGTTATTTTGGCGTAGGGACTGCTGAGTCCGAGCTTTTCAAGCTGAGCGTTTGACGGATTAACCATTTCAACGCTGTCGCTGTAAAGTCCGCGTATGCTTCCGCTTATAAGGCTGCTTTCACTTTCGCTCGCGTAGCCTTTAACCGGAGAGGTCATGATGAACGAAGCGGAATTATTTTGACTTTTGTTGGGTTCAAGCACGATTTCGTTTTTAAATCCGCTGCCCGATATGGTGATTGAGCTTGCTTCGTTGTTTTCCGCGCTGTCGGCAGAATTGTTTATATTGCGGTTAATGAAATCCGTTAGCCCCAAGTCAAAGGCTGAAACAACGTCCGTGCTGCAAAGGTAAACCGTAGGCTCGGTTCCGAACTGCACATATGTGCCTGCCGCCTGAGGAGCGTTGCTGCCTACCTTAAACACGGCCTTTGTTTTGTCTTGATAGGTTACTGTTACGGTTGAACGCGGATTGTCAAGTCCGAATTCGGCTTTGCCTCCGCCGTCGGTTGAAGCCACCTTTGAAAATTCAAGGTTTGAAGCCGCGCTTGCTACCAGGTCCGGAATTCCGCTTTGAAGCTCAAAATCCTCGTAGCCCTTAATTGAGTAAACAGTCGCTTCGCCCTTCGGGGTGGTTGACTGAACGTCAAGCGTGCCTTTTTTGTTTTCAACGCGGATATTTTTGATGTTTGCCGGTACATAGTCAATCAGCGTGCCGTAGCTGTTGTTTTTTATTTCGCCGTTGGGTTCTGTTTCAACAACAGCCTGATGCATGCCGTTTTTGTCGGTCACGGTTTTCATGTGCGTGCCTTCGTCAAGCGTAGCGGAACCGCTGTCACCGCTGCCCTTTGGCAAAAATATCAGCAGCAGCATTACGCCCACAAGCACCGCCGCCGCGATTGCGGCAATAATAATTGTTTTTTTTCTGTTCATTACTTGTTCCTCCTGAGCAGCCAAAGCACAATTCCCAGTACGATTATTGAAAGAGGAATTACAATTACAAAGATTACAAGCACTGCCGCGGTTGAGGTTTGGTCGGTAATGCCGAGCTCCGCGGATTCAAGCGTCTTGCCTTCAAT
>ODAI010225738.1_pt1 | contig 29152 bp, 34 predicted proteins | sample 1539321 | NCBI WGS metagenome assembly ODAI01 (sample SAMN02144231, study PRJEB22623) | gut metagenome | biome: sheep rumen | host: Ovis aries | place: New Zealand
AATTATCTAAGTATATTTCTCTATCCTTTATTTCGAATAAATCATACTTTTGATCATTATTGATTGTGTCTGTACCAATTGTTGTACAGTTTTTACTCCTCTTATCACATATTGTGAATAAACTATCTACGATTCCACAAAATGTACATAAATTATCTCCGCACTTACAGTCATCCGGAGGAGTTGGAATGACAGGTGATGCAGCAAGCACATTTATCTGAATAGCCAACATAAGTAAAATAATAAATAATATTTTCTTCATATTTTTTCCTCTTCTATAATTACTTTTTAAATATGTCGAATAGTCTATTTGACGATTCACCAGAATTATTTATTCCAAGCTTAGCAAGGAAACTATCCAACACCATTTGATGATCTTTTCTCTCATCTAGTGGAGGTATATTATAAAACATTTGTACTTTCGCTTCGTATTCGAACTCTTTTACATCGCTTACAGTAAGTAAACTCTTATTTAAGACAATCTTTTCATTCTTTATCTTTTCAAGAGCTTGTCTATCTCTTCTCATAAGAGTATTTAGTTTAATAGTACTTGGTTCAAGTAAATAGATGACGTCGTCACAAATATCTTTAGTTTCAATTCCAGAGTTGTTAATATCTATGAAAACGTACTCGAACTGCTTAAACTTGGCTTTTACGCTGTCTAGTTTTTCACTTGTAACACTCATGAGCTCACCATCATTAAAGTAACTAAAGTCATTTGAATTTAATTCTATAGCAAGCACTTTTTTACTCTTAAGCTGTTTTTTTAACATGTATATTAGTGTCGTAGCGCCTGCATCTAGAGTTAAGTCCTTAAATCCGATTACCCTAGTTCTGGTACTAGAGCTAGTGGTTTCACTAGTAGCATTTGAAGACATTGGTGCAATATAAGTATTGCTAGTTGGTTTCTCTTGTTTTGTTTCATTTAATTTGGATTCGTCTTCGCTTGCTAAATCGTGATATTGAGCGACATCTCTATAGCTGTTCGGATTTTCCATAAGATATGTAATTCCAGATAATTCTCTTGTAAAATTGTATATTCCTAAACTTATAATTTTAGAGAGATATGAGTTAGTTATTCTAGGATCATCATCCAAGAATAAAACGATTTTAGAGGCATCTAAGCTTGCGCTAAGTTTTTGTAAATTAGAAACGTTAAATCTATCTTTTATAGCAGTTATATCGATTATCATTCTATTGAAATAGAAATTAGAAAAAGTGCTGATTATATCATCAACACTAAATTCACCATCCATTTTTTTAATGACGTCAATATTTAAGCTTGATAGAGCTTCTTTGGCTTTATTAGAGATTATGACATTCATTATTATTCCCCTTTACTAACAAGTTGGATTTGCGAAGTCATAAATTAACTTCGAATCCCCTTTTACTTTAAATTGAGTTAAAACGTTTATAACTGGTAAATCGAAGTTGAAAAATGTTACAACTTTATAGTAGGATGCACATGCATTAAGTTCATTAGAATTATTAACTGCTAATCTATAGATACAAGCATTGCATAATCCATCTGTTGCGTTGTAACTATTGATACAAAGTGGTTCTTCCCAATCTGCATCTTCACCATCTTCGCTTTCGATTGTTTTAGGACACTCACCTCTTGCAATATATCCTTGAGAAACTAGATAATCCGATATCTTTTGCTGCGAACTGTCCTTGTAACCTTCGTTTTCTTCAATCATGTTGATAATGTGATTTTTAATTCTGAAAGCTTTAGCATAGTTAACAGAGATAGCCAAGTATGCTGTAAAAATCACAATAAACGTCAAGCATATCGAAAATATCCAAGTAGCACCTATTGACTCTCTCATTTAACTCATCCCTTTATTATTTATTAGTCGTTATCTTGTTCATTTAAATAACAAGTAAATTGTTGTCCGTCTGCCTGATCCGCGTTGCAAACTTTCGATTTGTTGCCTGTTGGACAACCGTTACTTCCGGTTGTAGTTCCACAACAAACTGTTCCGTCATTATAGCCAGGGCCACTGTTACATGCCTGATTCAACTGAATGCTTGTTCTCAATCTTGGATAAATAATTGCGACAAATAGTGTTGATATTGCTGCGATTGCAACTATTGTAATTACTGTTGTACTTAATTCTCCTGTAGCTTCTTTCATATAAATAAATCATCCTTTCTCTTCTATTATTTCTAATAATTATTATAGAATAAATCTAATCATTTATCAATCTAATTTTATATATTATGTAAATCTAGATTGAGAAGGTCATTAGGATTGCAACGACCATCAAAATCATTACTCCAACACCTGTTGCAACTAACATAGTCATGGTTTTACTTTCCATTTTCTCTAATCTGGTTTTATACTTTGTCTCACGAGATTTTTGCTGTAAATTGGATATTGTTTTTGAAAAAGTCATGAGTTGTTCTTGCTTATTTTCCTGTTTTCCCAAACTTAATCTGTAGAGTAATCTCATCATTCTCATTGAGTCTCTTACTGGATAGTCCCTTGCAAACTGCATGTATGGTTCAACAGTTGAATCACCAGCATTTATTGTGTCGACTAATTTTTGAAGTCCTTCTTTAAATATCGCTGGGGCTGTTTCAATGGATTTACCAAGTGCGATAGGAACAGTATAGTGCTGAATTAATATCTCCAAATTCTTTAAATAATAAGGCAATTGACTATCTATATCGTTTAAGTGTTTTCTTCGATAACTCTTTAAATCTAGATATGGAAGTTTATACACTAGTACTGCAACTCCAAAAGCTACTATGATCATGATATAGCTAAAGTTTGCAAATAGAAAGAATAACGAAAATGCAAGAGCGATAAATGCATATTTAATCCTAGTATTAAATTTTTCTTGAATATTTACGTCAGGACCATATCTGGCAGCTAATAGGAAATCATAATCTTTTTCTTTTAGCTTCCAAAGTATATCGTGATAATCTTCGACAAACCTCCCGACATTCAATACTCCTGAATATTCTGCAGCAAAGAAAATTAGTGCTGCCACTATTAATATCTCTATGTACATATTACTCAGCTCCTATATCTTCATTGTAGAATTTGGTTCCACTATATAAGAAATACGAATTAATCCATATTATAGCGTGTAAGATGAGTTGAATATACCAAAGATTAACCATCTTTATGTAACTCGGTTGTCCCAATAAAAACTGCATGAACATGACTAGTAAATATAGGGCTAGTCCATATGTGACGAACTTCTTATAAAACGATGCTCTGTCCATCTTATCTCTATATACACCCTCTACTAGCATATCGATATCTTGCATCATGTTTTCTAAAGAATCTCCTGAATCCTTTGCACCTTCATTAGTAATTTGAAGGAAGAGCTGATGCATATTTCTAACCATGTAATATGGATATTTATCATTCATAAATTTAATTGATTCATCAATCGTTCCATTCGCATAGGCCATGTCGATCATGGTCTTTACGTCTTGTAGAAGTGGCTCTTCAAGAATACCCGAATCTCTTACTCCTTCAAGTGATTTAACGAAACTTTGCGTAGTATTAAATTCCATTATTACATTTGTACAATATATCTGAACTTCTTCGAATATATATTCGTTATAAACTCTTTTATACTTTAGATAGTTCACATATGGAACAAAAGCAATTGCCACAACTGCGTATGCAACAGCCCAAAGTAAAGAGTAAAAGTAAAGAAATGCAATTCCCGCAGCAATTCCCCCAAATAGAATAATTTGTACAATATATTGCTTTGTAGAATATTCTTGTCCTAACTCTTTGGCTTTTTGTCTAACGACCTTATAACTATATGGTGCATATTTTTCATATACATTGCTGGCTACTTCAGTAAAGTATTTATATGGAGTATTCCCTGGCATTTTTCTATAAACATATATAAATACTATTGCCACTATCATTATTATGAGTTCCATTCCTATGCACCTTCTTTCAATTCATTGTTCAATCTAAAAGTATCCTCTGGCAAAACAACTCCTTGTATTGCGATGTAATCTAATAAATGTTTTGTAGGATTTGCAAGAGTTATTTTTCCATCTAAAGTTTTTTTATAAATAATATTAGTCTTTGCTTCGTTTGTTTCATCCTCAACATAGAATTCACATACCTCAAGTATTTCACGCTGAAATCTACCCAACTTAGCACTATAGTATCCCTTTACATAGACTGCTAACTGAACATATCTATATATAGTTCTTAAAAATTGCTCTACGTCTTGGCTACCTTCTAATAGAGCATACATTCTCATGGGAACGCTACTTGCCTTCTCAGCGTGAATTGTAGATAAAATATTGTGTCCACTCGATATAGAGTTTCTTACTGCCATAACTGCCTCTGCGCTTCTTACTTCTGATAGAAGTATCCATTGCGGATTTTGTCTCATACAGCCTTCCAAAATATCTGAATAAGAAGCGATATTATTCGTCTTCATCGCGATTATATCGCGGTGTGGGAATATTCTATCCAAGTGTAACTCTAAAGTGTCTTCTATCGTTATAATCTTTTCATTCTCTTTTATGTGACTTGCTAAATATTTGACGAGTTCTGTCTTACCTGAACCAGTTTCTCCACACACTATTATATTAGTGTGACCTTCGACGCACTTCATCAAAAAGTCATGCATTTGTAAAGAAACATATCCCTCATCTATTAGTTTCTTTTTGTTAAGTCTAATTTTAGCAGGGGTCTTACGAATAGTACAAGCTATGCCATTCGTTGCAATAGACTCATGTAAGAAATTCATACGCAACTCGGCAGATTCTGCATCCAGTAGTGGATGGGCCATGTTAAATGTTTTACCCATTACATTTGAGCACTGGAATGCCAACTTTTCCATAAGAGCATTATTTATTTCAGGCCTTTCGACTCTATAAATGCCCTTGCTCAATGTCTTTAAGTGAACCTGCCCTCCGTTGCCATATGAAATATCTGTTACGTCGTCATTATCTAAGAATTCTTGAAGAGGACCAAAATCTAATTGTGAGAAAATTGCCTCATTCATAATAAACTCCTATTCTGTTGGATTTGTCTCTACTGCCGTCGTATCTTCAGTTGCTAATCTACATTCTGCAGTTGGTGTAGTTGCTACGACGCATTCATCAGGTATATCACCAGTTCTAGATTCAATTAAATCCTTTAAATAATTACTACTTATCTTTGTTTCTCCTGGATTAGCAGTGTAGTTACTATTTCTTGGAACTACTACGATCTCTAATCCGAGATAGTACGCTTTCATTAGCAATAAGTTAAGGTCCTCTGGTACGCTAAACAACAATTGGCTTGGTGTCCTAGTCTCTAAGGTCGTTTCAAATACATCTTTTCCTTGAGAATCCCTTACAGCTAGCACCTTTATACTCTCGATAAACTTTCCGTAGATAATACTTCCTTCTTCGTTAGTGGTCTTTAAATATAAGTCGATATAATCATCTGGAAAAATTGCATTTCCAAATGTCGATTCAAACGATACGTTTAATTTGAATAGAGTATTACCATCTGTAAGTTTATCCAATACAGAATCAGGCATTTCCCCTTTATCCATTAGCATACTTTCAAAGAAGTATCCATTGGTTGGAACCTCTGTTGCATAGCTCACATATCTACCTACGACATTCCCACAATCCGTAATCATGTTGGTAGTAACCTGACTTGCTAAAACCTTTTTTGTCGAAACCATGTTCGATGTAATTTGAGTTCTTGCAGGTATTCCCTCAATTGCGTAGCACACAAATGTTGTACTTACTGCATTTTTTACTCTATTGTTATAGACTATATAGAGTAAAACTGTACACGCAATTATTACCAAAAGCGTTACAGTATTCTTGTTGGTTATAAATCTTTTAATTGTCGTTCCAAAATTTCCCATAACTCATTCCTCCTCTATTCTTTTTTTGGGTCATTTTTTTCATACATCTCTAAGATGGCATCGAGCCTATTAACTACATTAAAACTCATATCGCCATAATCGACAATGTATTGAGTCGAACTTGTCGATATTTCCACACTTACTTTTGGTGGAACCTCATATAGATCATAGAAGTTGACTTTGGTCGTTTTATTAATCGTTATTACCTCTGAAAATCTACGAATGAAGTTTTCCATAAACTTTTCAGCGTTTATCCTAAGTTCTCCATGATTTCTATAATATGAATAATCTACTGACTCCATCATTGAAGCAGATGATATTTCCTTTATCATGTAGTAGTCTTGCTCACTCGTAGTAGTCATATCCGTAATCAAAACAACCACTACCATGATTGTAAGACCAAGAGCGATAAACCACCAGCCCCATATACTTTCTTTCATGCCATCACCTATTTAAACCCTTCTAATTTTCTCATCAATATTTCTCTATTTTTGAGAAGTTCTGCACTATCATATGTAGGATTCAAATCGCTGATATTATGACTCGAAAATATCGAGGAGCACGAATCGAAACTAGCCCCTTCATTCTGAGTACCAGCGCTTGCAAGACAAGTTAACAAATTACTCTTGCAATAGTAATATAACCCACCTTCTTGACAATTCATATTCCAGTCACTATAACCGCCCTTGTATGTTTCTTTTACGTTATAGTTCCTTATATCATTCATTATACCAGGAGTTAAGATAAATTCAAACTTATCTTTATCTCCATTTACGAGTTCTTGATAATTTGCGTCAGTTTTTACCATACTTTTGTTTACTTTACATTCTTTACTCGAGCATGTTCCTGATGTTTCATCTTCGTTATAGTTTTTCCAATTATAGCCAAGTTCTCTATTGTTTGGATTGATATTAGACATATCTATTGGCCTATAGAAGAAATTCAACATTCCATTGCTACTGTTTTCACAATTTGACCCAACACAGCTTCCCGGTGGACTATACAAATCACTTTTAACTTCGTAATTACACGTATAACTCTTCATTGCCTTTTCTGTAAATCTAAAATCTAAATTATCATTACCATTATTTCTATTTTCTGACCTCAAGCCGGTTACCTCTAGTTTATAATTGTATTTTCCCTTTTTTGTATACAAGCTTATTGGGACGAAATTTTTAGAAATTAATTCATAAGAACCATTTGGTTTATTTTTAACAACTTGCCCTGATGGGATAAGTGAATAAAGCTCAGGTGTAGAGAATTCATAAAGTTTTTCTTCAGTTCTCTTTATATATGTATTTTTATAAAATTCTATCTGTATTTTATCACCATTTTCGCTATTTATTATATCTATCTTCTCTGTCGATTTTTCACTATTTGGATTAGTATAAGCATCATCTGGATTCACATCGTCAATCCAATACTTCGTATCGATTGTATAAGTTTTTTCTTTTTTAGAAAGCTCACTACCGGTGCCAAATAAGTTATATGTATCGTTATCATATGAAAATTTCATTTTTAGATTCTTCATATTCAAAGTATCATCTTTTAACCAGTCTGTGCACCTATTAAATTTACTTATCGCATCTTTATACATGTTGAAGTATCTCGTCTTATTGACACCGCTACTAGATAAAATATTTCGTTCGATACTCGCCAAATCGTTTTTAAATTCATCATATTTTATTTTACTAGTTACACAAGTTCTAGTTACTTTTACACTTGGAGTATAGTTTTCGAGTTTAAAGTATTGACCTGCAAAGCCTGACGAATTAGTAGGATATAAGATATCGAAGTCATCTTTGCATGATACCTTACAATAACTTTTAGAATATCCAGCATAGTTAAAATAAGTATCACTTGGCTTTACTAAATCAAATCCAGAGTTCGAACTTTCATTTAGGGCACATTCTTTCAAATTGTCGTTTTCGTGGAATACTCCAATCGTACCATCCGTACCATCACATGTTGCCTTTGAATTTGTATCTGGACAATCTCCAGCCGGTCTACAGCTTATTAGATTACCATGACAGGTTGATGATGCCCCTCTATCACACTTATAGTTTGAATTGTTCGTATTATATTCATAGTGATAATTGCCGGCATCATCATAACAACACTGATTTGTCTTATCACAGCCATATGTTATTTGTCCTCCATCATCTATAACTGAAACGACCATGTATCCAATTCCTGAGTATCTGTCGCTTCCACTACTCTCCGTTAGACTGGCTGCATGCCCAGGTGAATTAATTACGCCGTGGACATTAGCCGAATTGAAATTTTCTGCTATACCGCCAGCTACGAAATTATATCCGCCAATTAATGGATCGTTATATAAAGAGGCTCTTCCCATAGCTTTTAGTGTGGCAAATCTTATATTTTTACCAGATTTAAACATATAAACTGGCTGCATTATTATTCTATAGCGTCTCATCTTTTCATTTAGTTCTTCACTAGGAGAATTTAACGCGCGTTTTAATTCTTCCGGCGATGTGACAACCAAGCCGTCTATATTATTTTTAATCACTGGATATGCAATTTGATAAAATATCTTATTATCATCTTTTTCCAACTTTTTCTTAAAGTTTACAATATCTATATTAGCACCCCAGTCACGTTCCCAGGTTTTAGCAAACCATGCATTAGCGGTGCAGGTTGGATAACATGATGTTTCAAACTCTATTACATCTTTGTTTCTAAGATAATATGAGCCATTACCTTTGGTTGGGAAGTACTTCAAATCTTCTTGTTCAATTAAATTTGCTGTACAAGATAAACTGATTTTTTTGAAATTTCTTGGATTATCCGGATCTATGTCATAGTATGAGCAATTCTCCCCTGGAGCCATAGTATAACGATCATCAGAAATGCCATCTTTAAATGCCTTAGCACCTGCATTAAAATTATGTCTAATCGGTTCTCCCGTTTCACTATTATATCTGATTCTATTAATGAGAATATAAGAGTCAATTTCTTTAAAAGATTCTGGAGTATCTAAGTAGACGAGCGATACCTTTAACATAAATCCAAATTGAAAGCTATAATTGGATCTGTGCTGTCCTCCACCACCAGGTTTTTCATAATCAACCTTTATAGTTCTACCATTTCCGTCATATCCTATGGTTGCGGCGATAACGTTTACAGATAGAGAAAAGAGCATAGTAAATATTAGAAAAATTTTACATACCTTTTTCATTTTATCTTCCTCCTTTTCTTTATCAGCAAAGAGGAAATTATAATAATTACTAATAATGCACCTACTCCACTTGCGATCAAAAGGATGTTTTTATCGTTCGTTTTAGTCTTTTTTTCAAAATTTTCTTTTTCCTCCACATTATAAGTTCCATCAAACCAAACATTATCATTGTTTTCACTATAATAAGGAATCATCATCGTATACTCTTCTATGGTATCGGCTCCACAATTGATGTTTCGAAACTTGACGTTGTATACTCCGCCTTTTACAACATTGTAGCCTTCACTATCCAATAAATAGCTTGTCTCTGTATCGTAGTCCATCATTATTAAAAAATCACTTGGAAGATTTAGCGCAGTTATTTTAAAATAATCCTCTTTTTCTCCGCTTTCACTTTCTGTTTCATCGTACTCTAAATTGTAACTGACATTTTCGATTTGGGCTTTTAGCTGCATAACTGTTTCTTGATTACAAGTTTCTGCTGAAACTATAATATACGGTGCAATTAGGGCTAGGAGCAAAATAATTTTTTTCATACATTCCACTCCTTCTTTGATTTGCGTTTTTTGATAACAAAAACCAATATAATGGAGATGAAAATAGTACCGATGAATATTCCTAAATACATCTCCCAATTATTGATAACAGAATCAATAATATTTGTTTCTTCATCGTTATTCTTTTTTTCTGTTTCTATAGCTTCACTATGTTTCTGATTATTTACCTTGATTTTGGATAAAAAATCGTCATTTCCCTTGAGATTCAATTTAGTCTTTGTGAACTTCTGACAGTAATAATTAGAACTATTCTTACAGAAAGTATATTCGCTGTACGCATTATACATAGGTCTATCGAATTTTATAGTTTTTAAAAGTTTATTGGAGCAATCTTGATTTTCTGGATAAATTTTTATTTCATATTTGTATATTTTCCCAAAGTCAGTATCTACAAAATTGTATGTTCCATTCTCTGTATCGCTATAGTGTATTACAGAAGTGGAAGCATTCACATTATTTTGAATTGTAAAGTAAATATTTTCAGTTATGTTATATACCGAGATGTTAAATTCGTATTTTGGAATCTTGAATGTCGTTTTATCACTTCCAACAACTACATCCTTATATGTGCTTTTATCGACGATTTCGTAGTTTGTTTTGACATAATACGCTTCTTTTGTCAAATCTCTTGACACTTCTTTAGAGCAAGCAAGGACATTCATCGCATTTATACAAATACACATGAAACTTACTAGTAACAACAAATAAACACGATTTTTCATAAGCCTTATCTCCTACTCTAAAAATCATTATATCATAAAGGCTTTTTTTTTTAAAGCAAAAGCAGAACTTTTATGATAAAATATTGTTGGTGATATTATGAAAATAAAAAAATTTGGAGTTCCATTTGGAATGCTCATATTATACTTCATCTTAAGTAATTTAGAATTTATTGTTTTCTATTTTGTCAAGTCAAATTCTCTCATTGTAAATAACATCTATCTTGTATTGTTTTCTTTAGTTACTTTTGGAATCATAATATTTCTTTCAAAAAACAACTGGAGTACAGAATGGCAAAAATTTAAGCAAAATAAAAAACAATATATGTCCTTGGCAGTAAAGTATTGGCTGGTTGGCTTTATCTACATGTTTATTACAAATATTATAATCAATACTATAATACTTAAAGGTATTTCTCCAAATGAAGCTGCTAATAGAGAACTTTTGGATTCTTACCGTTACTATTCCATTTTATCAACTGCTCTATTAGCACCGATAATGGAAGAAATATTGTTTAGACTAAATTTTAAAGGACTATTTAAAGATAAAAACACATTTATATATTCAACTGGTTTACTCTTTGCTGCAATGCATCTTTTGTCATCTAGTAGTATTGCGGAGCTAATATACATAATACCTTATGCGTGTCTTGGTATTGCTTTTTCTAAGATATACGCCGATACTGATAATATATTTCCTAGCATATTTATGCACATTTTACACAACTCGTTAACTCTATTTATAATACTAGGAGGAATATAATATGGAAAAGAAGGAACATAGGCCACTTCTTTCAAAGTTAATTATAATCATTTTAATCGTGATGCTCATCGTGATATACGCAAGATATGTAGGTATTGGCGGTATACAGATAAAAGAATATAACTTGAGTTCTTCAAATATACCTGAAAGTTTCGATGGCTTTTCCATTGTCCAATTTAGTGATCTTTTATATGGTTCAACTATTGGAAAGGAAGAATTAAATCTTCTAGTCGAAAAAATAAATGAATTAAAACCAAACATAATAGTTTTTACTGGTGATATCTATAGCGAAGCGGTTAAACCTGGAAAGAAAAGTGTTGAAGAAATAACTAAAGCTTTTAAAAAAATGGATGCAGAAATAGGAAAGTATTCAGTGCGGGGAGATAGAGACGTCAACAATGATTACTACAAGACTATTATTGACGAATCAAATTTCTTAGATTTGAGTAATAATTATGAATTGATATATTATAAGGGCCTCACTCCTATAGTTATATATGGATTAGATACATCAATTAAGGGTAATCAAGATATAGATAGCACTTTTATTTATCCAAACGATGAAACTGACAGCGAATATATGGCAACATATAGAATACTTCTTGCACATGAGCCTGATACAGCTGACTCAATAAAAAGATATAACATTTCTTTAATGTTAGCTGGGCACTCACTCAACAGTAGCATCAATATACCATATATAAAAGAACTATATAAGATTAAAGGTGCAAGTAAATATTATGACGATTCCTATAATATTAATGGCATGAAATTATATATATCGAGCGGGCTTGGAACAAATAAATATAAAATGCGATTGTTTTCTAAACCAAGTATATCGATTTTTAGACTTTTCCATGAGTGACTTTAAAAACTCTTTTTCATAAACTATAGTAAAAGGAGTTTTTTTATGAGAAATAAATTTGATAATTATTACCTATATAAGGACGGAGATAGATTCTTTTGGGCCCCATTTTTATTAGGCGGACTTGGAGGAGCAGCTGTCGTTGGTCTTTCAAGACCTAGACCCGTCTTTGTAAATCCTATACCAAACTATTACCAAATACCTCCATATAGGCCATATGGTTACGGATATTCTAATTATAACTACTATTATTAGTAGTTATTTTTATAATTAATGATAACAATACACTATAACTCAATAGACTTGATCCACCGTAAGATAAGAATGGAAGAGTAATTCCTGTAATTGGTGTTATTCCTAAATTCATGAATATGTGCTCGACGCATTGAAATATCATTAGAAAAAATGTACCCTTTAAAATTGACGAGTTTATACCTTTATAAATTATACTCTTTTTATAGATAAAAAATAAAATATATGTATAAATCAGGACAATTATAATTCCCACTGGATAGCCAAAATTCATAATGAGTAAAGCAAAAGCAAAGTCGCTTATCATCTCTGGAACATAAACTTTAACATCTTTTAGTCCGTGGCCCTTTAGTCCACTAGAACCAATGCCAATTATCGCATTTGTCGCCTGATATTCATCTTCTTTTAGCAATCTATTTATGCGATAGTGAAAACTAGTAGGAACAATACTCAACAATGTGTTTTTCTTATATTTATATAGAAAAATACATAAAGATAAAATTAAAACAATAGTAATCAGCATTCCAATTATTATTCTCTTATCGATTTTTTTACCAAGAAATACTCCAAGAGCCATGATTAAATACATAAATGCCACACCACTATCAGGTTCTATAAAAATGAGTATAATCGGAATTAATGTTACTAATGCCAACTTTAAATAGTATAACTTCGTTTTATTTGACCAAAAAAGTATGGAAAGATATGTCAAATAAATCGGTTTAAATAGTTCACTAGGCTGAATCGATATTCCCCCTATTTTAAACCAGGACATCGCACCGTTCAATTTGACACCAAACATTAAAACACCTATTAAAAAAAATATTCCAATAATATAAAATATAGATGAATTTTTAAATATAAAATTATTATTAACTCTAAGAAGTACTAAAAATATCAAGACTGCTAATACAGTAGATATAATCTGCTTTATATATAGATTAGAAAAGACCTCACTTGTAAAAGAGGCTCCATATGTATTAATACAACCTAATACTAAAAGAACTAATACAGATGCGAATATGGGTATATTTTTGCTAATTGTTTTCGTTTTCATATTCTTATTGTAAACAAAAAACATACATTTATTATAGAAAGGATGTTTTTTTTGAAAGATTTACTAAAAGTATTTGCAAACAAAATAGATAAAATATTAAATAATAATAAAAATGTTTCTTATGGAGAATTGAGAGATGGTACAAAAAGTGTCGATAGAGAAACATTAACTAAAAAAATAAATGCCCTTTTCGATTCAAGTGACACTACATATTCTTATAACTGTAAAATTATATTTTCAGATAGAGAAGAAAGACACATTCTCATCGGGAGGACAAATAATTATTTAGTCACGAGAAGAGAAAAGCTAATTCCAATAAGTGATATTATAGATATTGAATTAAATTAAAAAGCACATCATTGTAATGTGCTTTCTTAGTTAGTCTCTTTTTTTCTTACGAGAGTTTCTAATCATTTCTTTCTTAGCTTCTCTTCTCTTAACTCCTGGTTTTGTATATTCTCTGTGTTTCTTTAATTCAGAAGGGACACCGCTACGAGCGACTTTAACTTTCAATTTCTTTAAAGCACCATCAATATTACCATTTGTTACCACAACTTTTGTCATTCATAATCCCTCCTTCCTTAACAGTCATTTCGATTATATCACCATGAAACTATATTTTGCAAGAAAAACTCTTATAAAATGACTAATTTCGCCTATTTTTACTTACTAATTCGATAGAAATCGTCAATTGCTTTATTCTTTCTACTATTCTTCTGGCTTTTACTTTATCAATATTATCCTTTGTAGAGCTTAAATGTTTTTCCAATTCTTCTAAAGTTAAATTAGAAGTAAAAAACGTTGGAAGAGAGGCATCCATTCTATATTGTAGTATGGTACCAAGTATTTCATCCCTCGCCCACGGGGTTACTGATTCTGCTCCAATGTCGTCTATAAATAGTATACTAGCTTTTTTTAACCTACTCATCCTAGTAGCAAAGTCACTATCACTAGTAGATATATTAAATGATTCTTTCAAACTTCTCAATAGTTCTGGATAATATACCACTATTATATCGGTTCCCTTTTTAGCAAGTTCATTTAGCATTGCGCATACTAAAAATGTTTTCCCGCTTCCAAACGATCCGTTTAGATAAATTCCCTTTATATTGTGATTACTTGGATAATCATCGTAAAAACCCTTCAATGCCTTAATCGCTGCAGTTCTCTTACTATCCGATATATCAATATCTCGCATGCTAGCATGAAGAAGTGCTTCTGGCATTTCATAATATTTACAACTCAATGCTTCATCCTTAAAAACTTTTTGTTGAAACTTGCATGCAATAGAATCGAACACCAATCTATTATCAACTTTTCTAGGATAGTATACAAACCCGTGTACTCTATTCTTACAAAATGGTAATCCTTTGCACTTTGAACAATTTTTAAGTTCATTAACCGATTCTTCTAACTTACTAGTATACTTCATAAGAACCTTATCATCTAGTCCTGTGGTTTTAACAAGACGAGCAAAATCGGCATCTTCAAGAGCTTTTTTATAATTCTCTTCTAGTGCATTTTTATCAAAATTGCCAAATACTTTTTTTTCCATGTATTTCACCTAAATTCCTTTAGCATATCTTCCAATTCCTTTTTCTCTTCGTCACTTATTTCTACGGCTTCCTGAGTTTTATTAAACCAAATTGGAGTTTGCTCTTCCTTTTTAGAGCTGTTTGTAAATACTTTCGACTTATTCTTCTTATGTTCTTTTTCAGCGGTTTTCATTGCACTGTCCGCAGTTTGTATGTTCATTCTTTTCCACTGTCCAGCGATCGTTTCGACATATGCCTTAGTAAGCTTATTATTGTTAATTCTTAAAACATAATCGACTAAAACATTTATAACACCAGGATTCAATTCTAAATCAACTGCTAAATACTCGAGCAAATTTAAATCTCTAGAAGTTGGCTCGCTCCCATGATATTTATTGCGCAAAAAATCGTATGGGCTTGTATTCTCAAAGATATACAACATTTTCCCCCTATTGGACATATCTCCCACTGGATTTTTTAAGTGTTCAGGTTGCGTTCTATATATTAGAGTTGGAAGAGTTCCACTATTGTTAAATTGATAATACTTGCGTGCATTTAATCTCAATGCATCTTTATCAATCACACCATTTTCATTTATTACAGTTCTCAATAACTCACTCATCTTTAAAGTATCTAAATCGTATACAAATGCAAGCGAATTGATAAGATTTCTCGTTCTTTTATTTAAAGCTCTCTCACTTATTAGATTCTTAGGTAGAGCACTCATCAACAAATCGAAATCGATATATTTTTCATCTATATTTGGTCCGGGACTATCTGTCTTTTGAGCATCGATTTCACTAGGAAGATTAGCAGCACTGATACTTTTAAAGTTAACATCGATAGTTTTAGTAATTTCCACAAAGTCTTTGGAAATTGGTTGCTGTCTTTTATAGTATTTTACTAGTTTATCATACTCTACTGAACCTACATTGTTGTATAGTACAACGTTAAATATTGGATGATTAAAAAACTCATATGGACTCAAAGGACTATATATTTCATAAATATATTCATTGATTTCTCCCTCTTTAAAATATGTTCTTAAAAGTCCCATTGCTTCAAGTGCACCCCTTGCTTCTGTCACTGCCTGAAGTCCGAGTTTTAATGTACTCATAATATGGTGATGATTAAACTTAGCATCAGTTTCACTTGATCTTTCTAAGTCTTGCCAAAGGGTAAAATACAAACTTATTGCATTGGCACCAATTATTGGTCCATATAACGTGATAATAGTTTTTCTTTCAAAATCTGTCAGTATAGTTCTATTGACTATTGTATAAATATCTGCTGGTAAAATAGTTTTATAGACCATACATAACACCTCATGAATATTTTATATTAATTAGCTTGAAAAGACAATATTTTTAATTTAAGGAAGTATAAAAAATCTTATGTTTTTACGTGAATAATGACTGATAGACATCAGAAGACACATTAAAAAAGGGAAGAACGATTCCCCCTTTTTTATAAGTTTTTTAATCTATCTTTCAAAACCAGGAATACCAGGTAAGACTAAGTGCAACCTTTTTGCAGTTTCTGTGTCATCTTGAGCACGTCGTTCTAAAGCATCGGTGGTAAGATCAGACACGGGATTTCCAATACACTCAAAATTAACAGTTCTTAAAAGCCTTTGCAAATACCATAAATCTATATGATAAGTTTTTATAAAATTATCCGATAATTCAGGATTATTTTCCAATGCACTTAGTATATCCGCTACTAATTGTACATTACCACATTGTAATACTGAAGATACAGGAAAATACGTATTTTTTAACTCATCACAATACTTTTTGTTTGGAATAATAATTCCACTTTTAGCTGCAAAATATAGTGTAAAAGGAGCTGGGGATGTATAAGTTTCTCTACTAACGGTATTAGAATTACTATAGGTTAATTTACAATAACCGTCAGCAGTTAAATTAAACACCGTTTTACCATTCTGTTCATGATTTCTCCTCCAACTATCCGTATCACACGTGCCTTTTTCGAGAATCTCTCCAATTATATTATTAGCCTCAGCTGGTAAAACAAGTACAGGTTTATAACTTCTAATTAAGCCTTCATTTACACGTACCAACATAACATTCTTCCTTTCGTTTATTAAGTAGTATATCATTAAAAACCAATAATATAAAGCTTTTTTCGAGTTTTATAGTCTTTTAAAAATTACATAAACTAATTTAATATAAATACAACAGAATTACTTAACTTTTTTTACATCTAACTTCAGAGTTTATGAGGCTTTTAACTTATAGGTGTTGTTACTTTAATTCATTAAAAAAGAAGCATTATTTTGCTTCTTCTTGTGCTCTTGTTTCACGAATAACAGTAATCTTGATAGTACCTGGGTACTGCATCTCGGCTTCGATTTTACTCTTTAAATCACGAGCAATTTTATAACTAGTCAAATCATCAACTTCATCTGGTTTAACCATAACTCTTAGTTCTCTACCAGCTTGTAGAGCATAAGTTTTTTCTACTCCCTCAAAAGAATTACCTAACTCTTCTAGTGCTTCTAGCCTTTGAATGTAATTCTCTAGTGAGTCATTTCTCGCGCCTGGTCTTGCAGCTGATAGTGTATCCGCGATACCTACTAAGTTAGAAATAACACTAGTAGCTTCAGTATCTCCGTGATGTGACATTATTGCGTTTAAAACAATTGGATCTTCGTGATACTTTTTAGCAATATTAGCACCAATCTCGACATGGCTTCCTTCTATTTCAAAGTCTATCGCTTTTCCAATATCGTGTAGTAAGCCTGCTCGTTTTGCAATAGTAATATTTTCATTTAATTCTGCTGCCATCATACCAGTAAGACGAGCAACTTCGATCGAATGAGTTAATGCATTTTGTCCATAGCTTGTTCTAAAGTGTAATCTACCAATTAGTGCAACTTCTTCTGGATCAAATTTTACAAGGCCTAATTCATTTATTGCTTCATTACCAATTTCTAGCACCCTTGCATTCATATCTTTACAAACTTTATCATAGACTTCTTCAATCCTAGCAGGATGGATTCGTCCATCTTTAATCAAAGTTTCCAAAGTAATTCTCGCGATTTCTCTTCTAAAAGGATCGAATGAAGAAATGACTATAGCTTCTGGAGTATCGTCAATTATTAAGTCTACTCCGGTGACTGCTTCAATTGTCCTAATATTTCTTCCTTCTCGTCCAATCAATCTGCCCTTCATTTCATCGCTTGGTAAACTGATAGTAGTAACTGTCTGTTCAGTTGTGACATCATTTGCGTACTTTTGCATGGTTTCGACAAGCAGACTTTTAGCTTTCTTGTCGCTTTCCAGCATCGCTTCAGCTTCTCTTTCTTTTATTAAGTTCGATATTTCTTTTGCCATATCGGCTTCTACTCTTTCGAGTATCATTTCTCTTGCTTTTTCTTTAGAAAATTTAGAAATATTTTCTAATTTTTCCATTTCACTTTTAAGCATTTCATCCATTTTTGCTTCTTTTTCTTGGATTTTTGCTTGCATTAAAGATAAATTGTTATTGCGTTCTTCAAGTGCATTGTCTCTTTTTTGTAACAATTCTTCTCTTTTGTCTAAAGATTTTTCCCTATCTAAAAGACGTGACTCGTTATTGATTAATTCACTTTTGCGTTCCTTAATCTCCTTATCTGTCTCTATTTTTAACTTATGTGATTCCTCTTTCAACTCTAAAAGAGTATCTCTCTTGTGTCGTTCGGCTTCTTTCTTAGCTTCTGCAATAACTTTTTCTGCCTTTTTTCCTGCTCCAAAGCCAGTAAAGATTACAATCGCTAAAGCTCCTCCAACGCCTACAATTAATCCAATAATTAGAAACAATATGGAAGTAGTTATACTCTGTCCCATATTTTTTCCTTTCTATAAATAGACACATTGTCTACAAATTAATTATAAATTATTTCATAATATAAATCAAGGCAATTATTTTTTTAATAATGAGTATACTCGATAAAATAGTAGGTAAAACTATGCATTAAAGCAATAAAAAAAGAATCAAAATTATTCTTCTGATTCTTTCTTTTTTGTCTTCTTAGAACCAATTTCATAGTGTTCTCTTATAGCAGTATCTATCTCTTCTGCAACTTCAGGATGCTCTTTTAAGAATATTTTGGCATTTTCTTTTCCTTGACCAATTTTTTCACCCTTGTATGCATACCAAGCTCCGCTCTTTTCAACAACGTTTATTTCTGATCCTATATCTAAAAGTTCTCCCTCTTTTGAAATACCTTGTCCATACATGATGTCGACAGTTACACTTCTAAATGGTGGAGCGACCTTATTTTTTACGACCTTTATGTTGGTCTTGTTACCGATGACATTCTCACCATTTTTTATTTGCTCGCCACGACGAATATCAAGTCTAACTGAAGAATAGAACTTCAATGCTCTTCCGCCTGGTGTTGTCTCTGGATTTCCGAACATTATTCCTACTTTTTCACGAAGCTGATTAATGAAAATTGCAGTTGTCTTAGTTTTACTAATCGTGCCAGATAATTTTCTTAAAGCTTGGCTCATCAGTCTTGCCTGAAGACCAACGTGTGCATCTCCCATTTCGCCTTCTATTTCAGCCTGTGGAACTAATGCCGCAACAGAGTCTATTACAATTAAATTAACGGCCTCACTCTTTACAAGAGCATCTACTATTTCTAAAGCCTGTTCACCAGTATCTGGTTGCGATAACAATAATTCATCAATATTTACACCCAAGTTTTTACTATAAACTGGATCTAGTGCATGCTCTGCATCAATGAATGCTGCCCTTCCGCCTTCCTTTTGACAAGCTGCAATCGCTTCTAGTGCAAAAGTTGTTTTACCACTCGATTCTGGTCCAAATATTTCTATTATTCTTCCCTTAGGGTATCCGCCTACACCAAGAGCGATATCTAATCCGAGAGAGCCAGAAGAAGTTGCTTCTACTTCGATATGTTCTTGTCCTCCTAGCTTCATTATAGCTCCTTTACCAAACTGTTTTTCAATTTCAGCCATAACTTGATCTAAAGTTTTATCTTTACCTGTAGTAGTTTCTTTTTTCATTTTAACCTCCTATAAATAATTTTAAACTACCGAGTCTTCTTTGTCAAACTATATGTTGAGCAATTACTTCTCTACTATTATTATTCCGATTTTTTTCTTTTTTTCTCATGAAAAAAATTGCCAATAGGCAATTAATTTCTTTCTTTTACTTTGTATTCTTTCTTCATTCCCTTTAAGAAGTTTAGTTTCTTTCTTCTAACCATACCCTTCTTAATAACTTCGATTGAATCGATTACTGGACTATTAACTGGGAAAGTTCTCGATACACCAATTGCACCACTTTTCTTTCTAACAGTAAAAGTCTTTGATACGCTTCCACCTTGAATACTTACAACTAATCCTTCGAAAGCCTGAATTCTTTCTTTCTTTCCTTCTTTAACCCATACGTTAACGCGTACTGTGTCTCCAGAACGGAATTCTGGAATATTAGGATTAGTATGTTTCTTATTGACTTTATCAACTAGATTCATGTGTACTCTCCTTTCATAACTATATTGTCATGCAATCATAAATTAGAACTTTCTATTAGCGGATTACACCAAGCCCTTAAATAAAGGCATAAGTATTATAACACTATTTTAAAGGAAATATCAAGTGTTAGTTATTTTGTTTGTTTATTTAGAGGAAACATTTGCAATGTCTTATCACCTGGTTTGAAAACTACCCCGTTGATAGAATGATAATTTTCATTAGGCATAGTCGTATCTTGTTCCATCACATCAGCTTGCATGTATCCATATTCAGCAATCAAACATTCAAGCAAGTCGACAAGATTACTGTCAAATTCAACAAAGTACCAAATGCTTGAAGTACCAGCCTTCCTAATTTCTGGCAATTTATCAGAGCCGGCAGCACAAGCAAAAAATTTAATATATTCTATTTGATTTTCGAAGTTTTCGCCTATACATATTGCAAAACTCAATTTAATTGTTTTTTCTTTTTCTCTTTCAAGAGATATTCTATTATAAACAGCGACTAATCTATCTATAGTAGCATCTCCTGTATCTTCAATTAAAGAACTACATTCTGATCCAAACATAATCTCCCTTAAGATTAGGTTTTTCCAAATGACATCCTGTCTAGCACTGCTTTTATAGTGTAGATGAGCAAGTGCGACTCTACTATTATATTTTTTCCAATACTTTTCAAATTCTTGGATATCGATCGAATAATCAAAATGGAAGCCATTTTTATCAATACCTGATATAAAATTATAATTAAAAGTGGGTAAATTAATTTTGATATTAACTAAGACAGAAATTATTCTTTCAGTCATTTTTACTTCAAAAGGAATACCACCATTTTGTCTGCTATAGTTATCTTTTATTTGTTTAGCGTATATTTTTTCAGATTCTGGCAATTTATTTATCATCTCATCTAGATATTCACTGCTTAAAACCTTAAAGTCTGCAGTAGTTTTATTATCTCTTTTTCCATCTTCAACGCAAACTTTAACTACGTGTAAAGCAATCCAATCTAAATCGTAGTCTCGCTCAATTTCAAACGTTTTAGATGTTTGCTCTATCATAAAGTTATAATATAGTTTAAATAAAGTTTCAAACTTACTTTTAGCATTTGTTACTAATGCTTCGTCGTCAACATTAGTTAAAATTGTTTCTATAATATTTTTAATAAGTTGCATAAATTGTTTAAGCGAACCAGAGAGGTTAAGTTCTGCATAAGTCCAATTCCCATCATGATCGAGTTCTGTAGATATTCCCGTTCTTTGGGATTGACTTAAAAGCAAATCAATTACTGCTGGGTATTCCTGTTTGTCAGTATAACCAAGGTCTATAAATTTATCCTTCTGGCAACGACAATCTCCAGATATAATTTTAATTTCCATGTTCTTGGCATCTTCCCATATTTTCCATATATTCAAAGAAACACTTTGGTTGGGATTATATTTTTTCTTATATTCTTCTGATAAAAGTAGCAGTTGAAAAGTATCTATAATATTACTAACTAATAAAAATAATTGTTCATTTATTTTAGAATTCTCGATAGTGTGAGTTTGAGCAAGTGATTTTGTCATAATATATTTGTCCTCCTTATTTCGTTTTGTATTATGCATCTTATTTCTTTTTTTGTCAATTTAAACACTTAAAAACGCCTGCTCGGCGTTTTTGATTATTTATTCTTCTTTTAATTTATAGGCACTCTACACAAGTATCATTTAGACATCTGATTATGCAAATGCAATCTATATTTATTGTGAAAAAACTGTTAGTAGATACATATGGATATATAGAAGTAGTATCAGTATTAGGAGCTAATACTCTAAATGTAGCAGCTCCATTTTCTACTTTTTCTACTCTAAATACGCTAGAGCATTCTTCACTAGTTGCGCAAGTCGTAATTTCTTTGCTAATAGGCATCGATACTGGTGTAGTTCCATTTGGACAACAAGTATAAATCATTACAGGCCTAGTATTACATACGCAGCATGTAGAACAAGCACCTAGTACTGGTCTATCACAAGAGTCTAAACAACTATCAGGGCAGGAAGCATTCTGTTGTAAAACTAATATTACTTGTAGTATTTCAGCAATGCCATTTTTTTCGGTATCGTTATTACACATAATATCACCCTTTCATATATTCACTAATAATTTATGATTAAATTTACAAATAGTTCACTTTTTAACAGTTTTATTGTATAATTGTATTGGTGAAAGATATGAGTTGGGAATATTTAATTATAGTTGCAGTTTTAATAGTAATTGCTCTAGTTGCTTTTAAGGTTACTAGAAAAGATTTCGATGAGGAAATGAACAAGTTAGTTCAATACCTAGGTGGAAAAGACAACATTATAGATTGCGAAATGAACATGTCAAGGTTTAAAGTAACATTAAAAGATATCAGCAAAGCAAACAAAGATGGAATTCAAAAACTTGGAGCTAAAGGAATTGTAGAAATCGATAATCAATTAAAAATTGTCTTTGACAAAAATGCTAGAGCATTAAAAAAATACATCAAAGATCTACGCTGATGTATTTTTTTTGTCGTTTAATTTTTTTACTTTTGGTTTCTCCTCGGTTTCGATTTTCTTTATGATTTCTTTTAAAACCTTTACAGCACTATCTCTTAACTCGTCTGCTGCCTTATCAACCAAGGGTTTACTTTTAATTGAAACATCCTGACATATTTCGTCTAATTTAGTTTTAATTTCACTAGCCTTCTTTTTAGCTAAATCTAAGGCTTTTTCTCTATCTAATTCCTCTAGTTCGGATTCTAATTTTTTAAGTTTTACTACGATAGAGTCTTTTAAATCGTTGCTATCCAATGACTGTAACTTTTCGAAAAGATTATCTATTTTATTTTTTAATTCTTTTCTCGTAGTCGAGCCATCCTTGGGCGCCAATATTACGCCTATTCCAAGTCCTATACCAATTCCTGTTAATAGACCTAAGAATCCCTTTTTCTTACTCATGTATTATTCCACCTTTTCATCACTGGGCTTCTTTTTTCCAATTTTACCGATTAGACTAGCTAAAATATCTACTAGTTTATCACTAAATAGAGATATTTTATCAGTCGTAAAATCTATAACGTTGAAGAAGCGATTGAGAGAATTGACTTTACGATCGACATCGTCGATAATTTTATCTACTTTGTCCATTGCGTTGATCAATCTTACACCTAATATTATGCCGATTATTAATAAAATTATTAATAAAATATAAATACAAATTGGTAAATACGTCATAAGAAAAGAACTCATTGTTCATTTTCCTTTCCGGAATAAATAGAATCGATTAGATCGAATAAATCATCATCGCCATCATCTGTGATAACGGGTTCTTCACTGTTTTCTTCTTTTTCTTCACTTGCCATTGGAGTAACTTTATCTTTGTCGAATACTTCTTCTTTATATTCATCCCCTAATAAGTCATCGATGCTTATGCCGTCATCACTTAGAGTATTTAGTAACTTATCTTCATCAGTAGGCTTAATGTCGACAATTTCTTCTGTTTTTTTACTCAAAGACTCAGAAATTTCATCTTCCAAGGTTCCATATGCTTTTTTTCTTACTTCATCAAGATCGATTTCCGTCTTAGATCTATTCTGAGAGTTATCTCTCGTAACAATATCCTCTTTTTTATAGTTCTCATTTAAAATGCCATACACAGGTGATATTATTGGAGATAAAGTAAAAGGCTTTTTATCTTTATCGTCTTGATCGTATGATGAATCATAGCTGCTTTCCTTAGCGCTAGTATGACTGCTACTCTTTTTATAGTCAGTACTAGAAAGGAAGTCAAATCTAGATCCTTCTTTTTTCTCTTTTTTCTCACTTTTTTTGGTAGTTCTCTTTTCTTCAAATATACCAAAATCTTCATCATCTATTGCAGGAAAGTTAAAAGTCTTCGTCGTTTCTTTTTCAATCTCTGTTTCTTCTTTAAATTTTGGCATATCGAACAGATCATCATCTGTCGATATAGTAGAGACAGGTCTTTCAACTTTTGTTACTAGTACCTCGTCTTTAGCATCCTCTACTGGCTTCTTAGTTTCCTTTTTCTCATTAGTACTTTTCGTAATTACTGGTATCTCTTCTTCTTGTTCATCGAACAATATGTTTACGAGTTTATTGAATATTTTCATAATTCACATCCTTTATTTAATTAGATCGTAATCAGGGATTTCTGTATCATCTTCATCATATATCGATGGATCATATGTTAAAAAGTGACTATCTTCCTTACCTTCTGTGTTAAAGATGTCTATGTTTTCTTCGTTATACGATAATACATTTTCCCGCGAAACGTTACTCAAAACACTATCGTTATAGTGAATACTTGAAAGCACCACCATTGCTTTTGATACAGCATTTTTTAACTCTTCTTCTTTTACTATCACTTCTATTTTAGCATAATTATAAAGGATTTCAACTAAATATTTTTGATTTTTCTTTACAATTTCAATATATCCCGTTTTTTTATTATTTGCAAAAGACTGGCTATAAATTGAATTATCTGTTTCCTTTCTGTATATGCTATCTCTTTTTTCTAGGTAACTTATTACGTCAATATATAGATAATAATTATTCTTATTAGATCGAATTACCTCATTATATTCAGTCGAATCTGTAACCACCATTCCCTTTGGCAAATAAAATTTATACCCATTTCTATATTGGTTATATATGTTTTTATTCGATTTTATAGTGTTATCTATGATACTTTCGTAACTACTTCTATTGATATTTAAACATCCTGTAAGTAACAGTACAGATAACAGTAAAACTATACGTTTCATATTTCACCTCGACTACTAATAATTATATCAGATTTCATTTCTTTCTTCTATTTTTTTATGCGCTTTTAGGTACTTTATTTTAAAACCAAGGGAAGCGAACTTGTTTTCATATTCTGTTCTAACATTTTCTTTACCACTATTCCACAAATCCAGTTTGATATCATCAAATATATATCCATATTCACAAAGACTTATTAAACTACCTTCGAATAGAGAATCGTTATCTGTCTTTAATTCTATATTTGCATAATCTTTAAATACCTTATCATAAGCTTCTAAGAATTTTTTATACGTTAGTCTTCTCTTATGGTGTTTCTTTTTTGGCCACGGGTCACTGAAATTCAAGTATATACAAGTAATTTCCCTATCAAATATCTTTTCTACATCTATAGCATCGATATTTATAACTTTAACATTTTCTAGATTAGACTCATCCAACTTTTCTATCGCTCTTACTAATACGCTTTCATACTTTTCTATACCGACATAATTGAATTCAGGGTGACTCTTTGCCATGCCTAAGATAAAGTCTCCCTTACCCATTCCTATTTCCAACATAATTGGTTTATCGTTATCAAATAGCCGATTCCAAGTTCCCTTTACTTCTTCGGGATTGCTAACAAAAAAATTTGACTGCTCTAATATTTCACGAGCACCTTTAACATTTCTTAACCTCATAGTTATACACCTACTTCTAATTATATCATATAATATTAGTACAGGGGGTTATCGCATGAAAAAAGAACGTAATGCATTCTTTCAAAACAATTCATCGAGTAGTTATTTTTATCCAACTGCGCCAATGATGCAAAGTATGTATCCGATGGCGACTGAATCTAATAGCAACTTTTATCAAGGACCAATCCTACCGAACCAATCAAAAGATATGGACGAATATAATAACGAAATTGAAACGCGCCTTGCCAAAATTGAACGTCAACTAAATAGATTTGATAATAGAATATCAAAACTTGAGAGTGAAATGCAATATAAAGAAGGCAATGATTATACTAATAACATGTATATGGTCTAATCCAAACTTACTTTTCCAAAAGTAAGTTTTTTAATGATTTTATTTAACATTTCTTTACCAAATATATCTGTCAATATATTCATCTTATATGCGATGAATATATAAGTTGCTCCACCAATTATTGCATCAATTGTAACCATTAGTATTGATGAGTACTTGCTAGATTCAAACTTTATGAAATGATTTAGTAATAGTAGTTCAATAGTCATAACAGATACTGGTACTAGTATTTTAATGAGCATTTTATATGTCGATGTAAATTTTAGTTTATGATTTTTTTTCAAATCGTAAGTTGCTATCTTAATCGAAATGATATACCCGATAATTGTCGCACTAATCGCTCCCCAAAAAGGAGGTATTCCAATTTTATTAAATAATAGTATAAGAGGAATATCTAAAATCGCATTTGAAGCAAAACCTATGAATACACTTATATAGACTGTTTTATACTTATTAAGTGATTGCATTGTATTAAAAGTAATAGAATATAGATTCCCAAATATTGCTCCAATTATCATCAACCTTAATACCTGTGGACCATATACGCTTGGACCATAGAAAATGTTCCAAATAGGCTTTGCAAGAATACAGATACCTACAGCACAAGGTATAGATATAGCAAGGATTATTTCATATGCTTTGTTAATCTTGTTTTCTACACCTTGCCAGTCTCTTTTTACAAATGAACTAACTATATTTGGTATTAAACTTACAACCATTCCCATTGCAAATGCGCTTACAACCATACAAACTTTAGTCGACCATGTCGTAATTGCACTTTGGATGAATTCCGCGTCTTGAGCGCTAAATCCTAACATGTCTAATCCCCTTAAAATTAGTACCATATCTGTAAAATTATATATGCTTGTTGCAATATTGATAATTATGAAAGGAATTGAAAAAGCAGCAATCTTTTTAAGTATCTCTCTATTGGATATATCGTCTTTTTTTTCAAACTTTTTAATACCAAGCGCTTCTCTATTTTGGTTCATTTTTCTTCTTAAATATAGATATGCCACCAATCCTCCAAAGAAAGCACCACTAACTGCAATTCCAACGGCGAGTGTTAGTGATGAAGAAAAGACTTTATATGCAAGAAAGCTTCCTGCAAGTATGACAAATATTCTTACTATCTGTTCCAATACACTACCTATACTCGTTGGCGTAATGATTTTATGTCCTTGAATATATCCTTTAGTAACACTTAAGTACGGAATAATCAAGACAGCAAAGCTTATACATCTTATTACAAAGGAAACATCCTGATATGTATTTCCGCCAGTAATGTCGCCAAGTATCGACTTTGCCATCAAGTCTGCAAATATGAACATTATAAGGAACGCTGCAACTGAAATATAACCAATTATTCTCGTACCGATTTTATATGTTCTATATTTTGCCTCCTCATATCCAAGAGTACTATATTCACTAATAATTTTACTTATCGCTGTAGGTAATCCTGCACTACTAATGCCCAAGAATATTGTATAGATATTGTAGGCATAACTGTATAGTGCTCCACCTTGACTTCCAATTATCTTGTAAAATGGTATGACATATAACATACCAAGTATTTTAGTTATTATCACTGCAACAGTTGCAATCACAGCACCTTCGATAAAACTGTTTTTTTTCATTAAACCACTAACTTTCATATATTATCATCGCAGTAAAACAATATATTTGTTCTTCACCACATGTACTTATTGCGACACTATATTTGATATCAATTAAATCAGTTTCAAGGGAATCTAAAAATTCATTTACTGCTTGTTCTAAATCTTTTTCATGTCCTTCATCGAATACTTTTACTTTCATGTTATCACCAGTATTATTATAAATATCCATAAATGCAAATTTGGTCGAAATAAAGGAACATTTTAATTATATAGTATTGATGTTATTTTTTCAATTCATCATAAAAAATCTGATGAATTTAATATCAAAACTGGCCTTATACCGACATCATATTCATTATATGATCTATTGAAAATAGTAGTAGAATCTATCGTGTACATCTGATTTGAATTAACCGCTTCTGCTATCCAAACCTCACTATTCATGAACATATAAGAATATTCAGATGAATTACAAGAGTCCTCCCCACAATTTAAATTATTTAAGTCTTCGATCATAAGTCCATCGCCAGTAGTATATATTCCAAAGCGTTTTAGAATTAAATCCGTGTAATTATCTGTAAATATTTTAATATTTGTATTTTCGTATACTTTCTCTCCTGAAGTAAAGCCATCTGGATATAAGACATCATACCTCTCTTCAGACATTGCATATATTGTTGAAACCATTATATTGCACTTGGATTGCATTCCATAGTCATATGATTCTAAAGATAGTCCTGTACCTATAATTCGTTCATTATTTTGAACTAATTCATATGCATTATTACAACTATTATGGTCTGCCTCCCATAATATATCTACTATATAACCCAAACTCAAATACAATTCTTCTCCCTCATAAGTACATATAGAGTTTTCTTCATCCCATACGGCCTTACCTAAATAATTCAATGTCGCCTTTCGGCGGTCGAGCTCCGTATTAACTCCATTTATAGATATATAACTTGAATAAAAGTTCCCATGCTGTCCATTTCTTCGATATGCTTTATAGTATTGAGTATCATCTGTTTGGACAGTATCCAAATTATATTCAGCAAGTAATCTAACTTTACCATCTTCATTTCCTATTACATAGAAATTCTCTGTGCCAAGAGCAACCTTGGTACCAATAGTATTTAATAGACTTATACCATTTTCTATTTCTTCTCCTTGTTCATTTATAACTTTTGGTTTTACTGGAGCATGTCCTTCTTCTATCATAAAACTTGTATTAAAGCTAGCTTCCAAGTCGCTCGTTTGATCTACTGTATCAGAGTCGACTAATGTCATTGTTAGCTTATAGTAATATTTTGTTCCTGCTGGTATTTCTAGCCCTGCTGCTAAAGCTCTTGTCACTTGTTCAGTGCTCACTGGTACATCTCTATTCTCTACTG